>Ga0210387_10000170_pt1 | contig 46992 bp, 42 predicted proteins | sample IncBWC7OmetaG_FD_160108 | JGI IMG/M metagenome (GOLD analysis project Ga0210387, IMG submission 160108) | Forest soil microbial communities from Barre Woods Harvard Forest LTER site, Petersham, Massachusetts, United States - Inc-BW-C-7-O ... | reverse complement strand
GTTAAAATGAGCGTACATACGTTTTTGATATTTAGCGTGTTTCAAGTAACTTTGCAACTGAAAAATTAAATCTTACAAATCCCAAATATTATGGCATACGATGTAATTGTGTTAGGTAGTGGTCCCGGTGGTTATCCGGCAGCTATCAGAGCTAGTCAATTAGGTAAAAAAGTAGCTATTGTTGAAAAAGAATTGCTTGGTGGTATCTGCCTTAACTGGGGCTGTATCCCTACAAAAGCTTTATTGAAAAGCGCACAGGTATATGAGTATGCAAAACATGCGGCAGATTATGGTATCAATATCACAAATCCAACGCAAAATTTTCCGGGCGTTATAGCCCGTAGTCGTGGTGTGGCGGATAAAATGAGCAAAGGTGTTCAGTATTTGATGAAAAAGAATAAGATCGACGTGATCATGGGATTTGGAAAATTGATCGCTCCGGGTAAATTAGAAGTAACAGCAGCTGATAATACCAAACAGGTACTGGAAGCAAAAAATATAGTGATCGCAACAGGCGGACGCGCGCGTCAATTGCCTTCGCTTCCTATTGATGGTAAAAAAATAATTGGCTATCGCGAAGCAATGGTGTTGCCAACGCAACCTAAATCAATGATCGTTGTAGGAAGTGGCGCCATCGGAATTGAGTTTGCCTATTTTTATAACAGCATGGGCTGTAAAGTTACTGTGGTGGAATTTTTATCACGTATTGTTCCGGTAGAAGATGAAGATATCAGCAAAGAATTAGAAAAACAATACAAAAAACAAGGTATTGACATCATGACCAACAGCGAAGTGTTGAGTGTTGATACAAGCGGAGCAGGCGTTAAAGCAAAAATTAAAACACAAACAGGAGAGGTAACGCTGGAAGCGGATATCGTATTGAGCGCAGTAGGCGTAGTGGCCAACATTGAAAATATTGGGTTAGAAGGCCTGGGGATCAAAACTGATAAAGGAAAAATTATCGTGAATGCTGATCAACAAACAAATGTTGCGGGTATTTATGCAATAGGTGATTGCACGCCAGGACAAGCCTTAGCACATGTTGCAACAAGAGAAGGTATCAATGCCGCAGAACACTTAAGCGGCCATCATCCTGATCATATCGACTATAATAATATCCCGGGCTGTACGTATTGCACACCGGAAATTGCATCTGTTGGTTATACTGAAAAAGGTGCTAAAGATGCAGGATATGAGATCAAGGTTGGTAAATTCCCTTTTATAGCAAGCGGTAAAGCAACAGCAGCGGGTGCTACAGAAGGTTTCGTAAAAGTTATTTATGATGCTAAATATGGGGAATTCTTAGGTTGCCATATGATCGGGTTGAGTGTTACGGACCTTATTGCGGAAGCGGTAGTGGCCCGTAAGCTGGAAACAACGGCTCATGAGATACTGAATGCGATCCATCCTCATCCTACAATGAGCGAAGCTTTGAAAGAAGCCACAGCCGTTGCTTATGGAGAGGCAACCGATATCTAATTTATTTCGTAAGTTAAGTGGCTAATAAAATTAAAGTGTGTTAGCTCTCAATATGACAAGTATCGGCGATTATATTAACAGTGGTATACTTGAAATGTATGTATTGGGCGATACCAATGCCGATGAGACATCACAGGTAGAGTTAATGGCGACTGAATATGCTGAAGTCCGCGATGAGATCAATGCAATAAGCGATGCTTTAGAAGCTTATGCTACTATGTATCCTATAGCGCCAGATCCGATCATAAAACCTTTTTTAGCGGCTACCGTTGATTATGCGGAAAGATTGAAAAGTGGTGAACAGCCCATCGCTCCTCCAATATTACATCCTGATGCGCAAATACATGATTATGCCGAATGGCTCAATCGTGCTGATATGAAGTTGCCCGCTCATTTTACTGATGTTCACGCTAAAATAATCGGCTATACACCTGAAGCAATAACGGCTATCGTATGGATAAAAGAAATGAGTCCGCAGGAAGTACATGATGTTCAGCATGAAAAATTTTTGATCGTAGAAGGAACCTGCACTATTACTATTGAGGATCATGGCGCTCATCAACTTGTACCGGGAAGTGTATTAAGTATTCCTCTGCATAAAAATCATACAATTGTAGTCACTTCTGCTATTCCTTGCAAAGTGATCTTACAGCGTATCGCCATAGCCGCATAAATTATTCTTCTGTAATTGGTTTACACAATAACCTGAACCAAATTATTCCCAGCACAATAGAAATGAAGGAGCCTCCCAACACGGCTATTTTAGCAATATCTTGTGCCTGAGGTGTTTTAAATGCCAGTGTAGCAATAAAGACAGACATGGTAAAACCTATACCTGCCAAAACTCCGGCCCCAATAATATGTAGCCATGTAGTATTGGATGGCAGGCCGCCAAATTTTAATTTGACGCTTATATAAGCTGCTACCATTATCCCCAAAGGTTTGCCTATCACAAGTCCTATAATAATTCCCCAGCTTATCGTTGAACTAAAAATAATTCCTGCGGCAGAAGGAAATAAAATCGCTGTGTTGACCAATGCGAATAAAGGAACGATCAAAAGATTGACTGGCTTATGAATAGCGTGTTCAATATCTTTCAATTTATCTGTAGGTATCAGAAATGCAAATACTACTCCTGCAATTGTTGGATGAATGCCCGAATTTAAAAAGCAGTACCATAATAAAATTCCAAGGACGAAATTCCAGAAGCCAAATACTTTTAAGCGCAGTAATAAATATAAAAGTCCTATAACGACTACGGCTATGCCAAGATACAACCAATGTATCGAACCAGTATAAAAAATAGCAAGGGCAATAATGGCACCCAAGTCATCAATGATCGCTAGTGCGGTGAGAAATATTTTTAATCCCAATGGAACTCTTTTGCCAAGTAGTGCTGCAATGCCTAATGAAAAAGCGATATCAGTTGCCATAGGAACACCCCAGCCATGTGTGTATAATGTTCCTTTATTAATGAAAAGATAGATCAGAGCGGGAACGATCATTCCGCCAATGGCTGCAACAACTGGTAAAATCGCTGTGGAAAAAGACGATAACTCGCCATCACCAATTTCTCTTTTTATTTCCATGCCCGCTAAAAAGAAAAAGATTGCCATCAAACCATCATTGATCCAATGTAAAATACTATGAGGTAAATGAATAAAAGAGAAAGACGTATTCACTAGGTCAAAATTGATAAGAGAAAGATATTTTGCCGAAAAGAATGTGTTGGAAAGAATGAGGGAGACCAGCGTGCACAGTAATAATAAAATACCAACTGAACGGCTATCATTTATAAAATGAAGAAAAGGATCAATTATTTTATTGCGTAAAGTTGTCAACTGCCAGGTGTTTAAATGAAATTACAAAAACAATTTAATTCAAAAGCACCAATAGGTTATCAGGTATTACTCATATAATTCAAACTTGCTTTTAGGCCTGCGTGCATCAAGCCATTTGAAGCCTTTTAAATATTTTTGATCGTCCGGTATTTGAAGCATTGGATATAAAGTGCCATCAATATCATTAATGAATTTTACTTTGTTCAATTGATTGTTGATAAAATAAATGTCTATGGCATCACCCTTGCAACGATTCATGCCTGAATAGGAACTGTCTTTATCACTTCGTGGATAAAAAATACTTTGTGCTGGAGAGCCTTTCACCCTCATATAATTAAACGCATCATTTTTAAAATAACCGTTAATGGTTCTGCCGCTGATTTGATTAAACAATCCTTCTTCAGTTTTGTTTATGATCAAACCATTATAAAAAACATACATCCTGCTAATCGTACGGTCTTTTGTATAGAGATAAATAGTGTCACCGGTTATTTGTGTATTGTGACTGAATATGATGGGATGGTCAAACAACCGGAAGATAGAATCTTCTGCAGAATAGTATAGGCTATCGGCAACGGATTGAACCGAGTCATTAAATATTCTTACATTATGAAAGGCTTGAAAATACCGAACCACATTATCAGAAGATTCAGCTACAACTGTAGGCTGTTTGATCCTGTCATTAGGTGCAGTAGCATCTTTTTGGCGCTTACCTTTTCTCTTACTGACTGTTGTCTTTTTTGTTGGGAAAGTTGTTGTTTTCTGGACAACGCTGTCTATTCTTACTACACTGTCTATTTTTATAACGCTATCTTTTCGAACAGAATTCCTGGGATTAATATAGGAAAGAGTTGTATCGCTAAAAAAATCCAGTCTTCTTTTTTGTCTTACTGAATCACCTTTTACAGTCGTATCTTCTCCCGCAATACCGGATGGTTTAACGATACCCGAATACAATGTATCTGCTGTTATGAATGTGCTGTCACGTCCGCCTTTTCCAACAAAAATCAGTATTGGTTTTTTTGTTGCTAAAAAAGAGTTGTCTTTTTTGTTTGAGTAAATTTGATTGGCAACAATAGTGTAGCCATTTACACTGTCTTTAATTACAGCATTTCCTTCCAGTTCTGCAATAGAAGTTTTTTCATCATAGGCCATATTGTCTGCACTGTAAGTGCGTGTGCTGTCCTTTATAACAGAACGGTTGCCAAAAAAAGCTTTCCCGTTTTTAAGATCGTATGTTCCTTGTGTTGTATACACATTACCACTGGTGGGACTTTTAATATAGGTGCCGGTGATGAATGTTACTAAGTCTGCTTCTGTATTATATAATAAGCTATCGGTTGTAATATCATATTTTGGATCTACCAGGTGTACGTTTTTTTTGAAATAGACATCCTTGGTATCGGCATAATAAGTCCCTTCGCTACTGGTCAATGTTGTTTTGCCATTGACAACTTTACCACCGTTATAATAATTGCCAATATTTGTTTTAAGATCGTAATCGAGGTTTTGTGTCAATAGCATTCCCTTTTTATTATTGATCCTGACATCTTTATCAAGATGAGCAATGCGGTCGTTTGCGGTATATAATAAATGTTGAGAGAAGGTATTGATGCTATCGTTTTGATTAATATGTACGTTACCAAATGCTTCCAGTGAATTAGTGCTGCGATTGATAATGGCGCTATCACAACTAAAAGTTGTCAGGCCCTCTTTCATAACTACGTTACCCGCAATTGTTTCAATGGTTGTAGCAGAATCGATTGTTTTGGAACGTAAACTGTTGCCTTGTATAATTTGAATTACCCGTACAGAATCTGTTGATGGGGGAGGCGTGATTATTTTTTGTGCGGTAACAAACAACTGGCAACAGGTAAGCAATAGCCCTAACAAAAATATCCTGTAAAAAAATATTGCTTTCAAATTGTCAATTATGATCCGTTTAAAACGGACGGTGAACAGCTAACTATGGTTTGATATATGGTGAGTTAACGGTGTCGGTTAAAGGAACCATTAATGGCGTACTTCTATCTTTTTTGCCAAACAAAGAGATATTGATGTAACGTTTTGGGTGTACACGAATATCGTCCAGCAATAAATTTAATTTATTAGAAGTAGAGGTAAGGTTATTGTACAAATTGTTGTTGTTGATCATTTTACCTATTGAGCCGGAATCACTATTTACTTTTCCGACTACATGTTTAAGTCCGTTGATGGTTACATTTAATGAATCCAATGTTTGTTCAAGATCCAGTTTAGAAAGCGTGTTGGTCGTCGTTTCTAAATTCGTCATTACATTATTTATCTTTTCATTGTTATCTTTTAAACCACCGGTAAAAGAACTGACATTATCCAGTGTTTTAGCCAATGCTCCTGTTTGCGTGTTCAGCAAAATTTGCAAATTAGCAGATGACTTTTGTAAATTATCCATCGTGCCCTTAATATTGTTTTTTGTTCTCTCATCAAAAACACTGTTCACTGTGCCTAAAAGCGAATCTAAAGAAGCAACAGCATTTTTAACCTGGTATAAAACAGGATCAAGCTTTGAAAAAGCGGCATCAAATAAACCGGCTTTTACCTGTGTGGAAATGGTATCACCATCTTTATAAAATTGAGGAGCATTGCCCAACTCGATCTCTAAAGTAGTAGTACCTAACAAAGAAGGATTAATGATCGCGATAGAGTTATTAGGAATATCCAGCTCCTGGTTCATACTCATTGTTACAGTTATCTTTCTCATATCCTTACCACCATCCGTGTTGGAGATCGTGCCAACCTGTTTGCCATTGATGGCAACGGGATTGCCATTCGCCAGGCCATTGATATTATCAAATACTGCATAAAACTTAGTATGTTTTGTACCTAAACTGGTGCCTTTCAAAAAATTAAATCCAAGTATTAGGAATACAATTGCTACTGCAGCAAGAACGCCAATTTTTGTTTCGTTTGATATTGTCATTTTATAACGGCCTGTTGTTTATTTACCAAAAATAACAAATCTGCGGAGCTAATGTATTATTTGATAAAACTATTTAAATATAGCAGTCTATTGCACTTTAGTGCTATCGCTAACTGTTGTTGATTCTGGTGTGACCGAAGCAGATGGCGCCGGTGTACTTTTAGAGTTCTCTACCTGTTCTTTATATTTAACAATGGCCCTGGCAATGCATGCCGCTATTTCCTGCTGGCCAGCATCACTATTTAAATAGCGTTCATCATTATAGTTAGTAATAAAGCCCGTTTCGATCAATACAGCTGGCATATTGGTGGCTTGCAATACCCAAATCCCCTTTTTGCGTTGATAAACACCTAAAGCGGGGCGATCGGTTGTCGCAATTTCATCGTTAATAAGATCGGCCAATTCTATACTTTTTTCCTGATAACGCTTTGCGTATATCTGCGCCAGCATCCTGTTTTCTCTACTATCGCCGGTATTAGCAAATGTGCTATCTGCTGTGCTATCGATCTGTATATCTTCATCACTTAACTGATTTTTTTCGATGGCGGATATTTTATCAGTTGTCTTACGGGGGTCGAACACCCAAATGCTGGTACCTGTTCTCGGACTTCCTATTTTATAATAGTCATATACCGGAACGACTTCGTTGTATTTTTTTCCGTATTTCTTTTTTCTTTTTTTCCCTTTACCAACATACAAAACATCCTGCCTGGTGATCGATTTAGTGCCTATCTGCCTTCTGCCTGTTTGTAATACTACGGCATCTGCATGTATACAAATAAACAGGTCTCCTTTATTTTGATTGGCGAAATTAGCCTTCTCAGGAGGAGATTGATAGATATCATCGGTACGTGTTGGAACTACTTTCACATAAGGAAGTTCCTTTTGTAATTCAGCTACCAGCTTATTGCTGATCGCCAATGTGATATTTTTTTCCCAGGAATTAAGTCCACCTTCATAGCCACCATGTGCACCGCCATCCTTACCACCATGGCCGGCATCTATAATAATTGTTCTTATTTTTTTGGGTGTTTGCGCAACTGTTTGTAAGGAGATCAAACCCGCTATTAGTAGAGCCGGGACAAATAACTTTTTTTTCAACATTTCAAAACTGGTTTAAAGGCAATTAATTATGCGTTAATTCACACGATGTTGTGGCTAATATGATTATTTTTGCCGCCAACTGTAATGAATAACGTTCGCAAAGGTAAGGCAAAATATATATTAGCGTCATTAGTGATGTGGCTGTTACTATCAACGGCACAAATTGGTAATGGACGAGGGTATAGGAATACGGAAATACCGGCGTGCGTCATTTGTGATATGATACCAAAACATTCTCATCGCATTTCGTTACCTGATAGCACAAAGCCTGTTATAGCAATGGATAGCAATAAGCTGATCCTGCCGGCAGATACTACCAATGATAGCACACACTTCCGGATTAAAAAAGATACGCTAGGGTTTAAAGTAGCGAAAGGCGCTTTAGATGCGCCTGTTACTTATCATGCCGATGATTCAATGATAATGGATGTGCCTGCTAAAAGAATAACCTTATACGGAAAAGAATCTCAAACTGCCTATAAGGATAATGTATTGACTGCTCCGGGCATCGAAATGAATCAGGGGACGGGTATTGTTTCTGCTTATTTTACAAAAGACAGCACGGGAAAGGTGATCGCCTTTCCAACCTATACGGATAAAGATTTTAAGACCGTTAGTGATACCATCCGGTTTAACATGAAAAATGGCAAAGGTATTACCAAGGGTACTTATACCCAACAAGGTGAAATGTACGTGTATGGAGAAAAAATAAAAAAAGTTGATGCAGATGTATTTTATGCCTATCGATCCAGGTTCACTACTTGTAATTTGGATACGCCGCATTTTGCATTTGTAAGTAGAAGAATAAAATTTATCAATCAAAAATTGGCTATCACAGGCCCCATACATCCCGAATTTGAAGGTGTGCCGATACCTATTTATCTGCCATTTGGTATTTTCCCTTTAACACAGGGAAGGCATTCCGGTGTATTACCACCCACTTTTACCGAAGATCAAACATTAGGATTGGAATTAGCAGGGTTGGGTTATTATAAAGTGATCAATCAGTATTGGGATATCATAACAAAAGGAAATATTTATTCTTACGGAAGCTGGGCAATAGATGTTAATCCCCGGTATTATAAACGATACCATTATACAGGCAATTTCGATTTCTCCTATCAATACAATAAATACAATTTTGTAGGAGACCCTGATTATTCCGTAGCAAAAACATATCAGATCAACTGGATGCATCAAAGCGATTCAAAAGCAATACCCGGTCAAACTTTTGGTGCCGCTGTTCATTATGGTAGTTCCAGGTACAATTCTTATGTAACCAATAATCCGGTTGTTCCATTTAATAACTCATCTAACTCAAGTATAAATTATGCCAGAACATTTAAGGCTTACAATTATACTATCAACGGAACCGCCACGCAAAACTCTACTACAAAACGTACGGATATTGCATTGCCATCATTGAGCCTTAATTTAAATACATTATATCCATTCAGAAGAAAAGAAGCTGCAGGAACCCTGAAGTGGTATGAAAATATAGGAATAGGCCTAAACTCAGCCGTACAGAGTACAACCCATTATTACGATGATACCACAACAAAAGCTTTTCCGCAATTGAATCAAAATTTTCAATGGGGCGCCAGTCATTCTGTACCGATCTCTTTATCATTACCTCCGGTGGGCATACTAAATATTTCTCCGAGTGTTAGTTATACCGAACGTTGGTATCAGCAAAAGCAAACAATTTTATTGGATAACCTGCAGGCAGATAAATTAGACACCACCATTCAGAAAGGGTTTTATACTGCACGAAGTATGTCTTTTTCATTAGCTCTTACAACCAAAATATATGGGATGTTTACTTTTGGCAAACATTCAAAACTTCAGGCCATACGTCATTTGATAACGCCTACTTTATCCGTTACGTATACGCCTAATATGAATGCCAAGAGTTATTATAATTCGTACGATACTTTGGGTAATCTTACAAGAAGATCATTCTATGAAAATGGAATATATGGCGCCTTTAGCGAGCAAAGATTTGGCGGCTTAACTTTTGGTATTGAGAATAATATCCAGGCAAAGGTTCGAGGAAAAAGTGATACAGGTGCAACGGTTAAAAAGATCACCCTGATCGACCAGTTAAATATTAACGGCAGCTATAATTTTTTAGCAGACTCTTTTCAATTGAGTCCGTTTACCATTAGCGCCAGCACTAATTTATTTAATAAGATCAACATTACCGGAGGAGCAACATTGGATCCTTACGAACATACTATCTATGGCCAAAGAGTTAACAGGCTCGTCTGGAAAGATAAATCGTTTACGCTAGGACAGCTTACCAGTGCGAATCTTGCACTTTCTACTCAATTTAAGGGCGGTGATCAAAGCAAAAAATCTCCTTCGCATTCTTTGGTACAGCCTTACACAAATACAGATCCTACTACGGGCCTTCCTTTAAATGATTATCAACAGGAAGCTTCATATGTGAGTAATAATCCTGCAGCCTATACAGATTTTAGTGTGCCATGGACCATCAATCTTTCCTATTCATTCGGCATGTCACGTGCTACCTCTACGGCGATTGTAAATACTTATTTCAGCTATGTAACTGAATATAATATTACCCAGTATGTTAGCTGGAACGGTACGCTTGCATTAACACCTAAATGGCAGACAGGCGTAACCGGTAGTTATGATATTACCAATAAGGACCTTGGTTTGATATCAGTTACATTAGCGAGAGATATGCATTGCTGGCAAATGGCTATCAGTATTTCAAACTCTGCGGTTAATAGATTCTTTAGTATCAGTATCAGTCCTAAAGCAAGTATACTCAGCGATCTTAAAATTAACCGTACAAGATCCGTTAACGTAGAACCGGGACAGTAATTATGCAGTGGCAACATTGTTTTTGCTAACGGGTAAGATACTCGTGATATCTATTGTAGTATAGCTATTTAATTTATCAAGATCCAGTATCGTTTTATTATGATCAGGACTTCTGAAATACATCGGTTCAAATTTTGCTCCTACAATAATTTCTCCAAAAACGTAAGAGCTTCTGCTTACAACTTCATTACTAAACATATCGTCGAATGCTTTTACAAATACGATTATTTCACCTTTCGCCTTTGCAAAATCTTCGGCAGAAAATGAATAAAACGGACTTTCTTCATTAATAGGATGTACGATCGTCCAGCTTAATGTTAATGCATTAACAGTGCTGTATTCAAGTCCGGCCTGAAAAAATTCACTTCTTGTAACACCATCCTCTTCTATAAATAAGCCAATAGTAACTTTAGCTTCAGCATCCGTAAGGCTGGTATTTTTATAAGGAGATACCCTGAACATAAACGCAGCGCCATCTTTGTAAGGAGCTATTATGGCATTGCCACTATACCGTAGAAAAGCCTCGGGCTTAGAAAAGCGCCCATAAAATAAACCTGTGGCTATTGCAAAACTTAATAAGCCAACCAATGCCTCTAAAGAAGAAATGGCACTCGTAACGAAGCCCACGGGGTTTATTCTTCCATAACCAACAGTAGTAAATGTTTGAGCACTGAAAAAATATGCTTCTATAAATTTATCTGATGTAGTAACAGCATCCAATCCACTAAGGTGCTGTATGCCTACTGCTAAATAAATAAGTGCAAAAATTAAATTCAGAAAGGTAAAGAAAAATACAAGTATAGAAAGGAATTTCCAAAGAGGTAAATCCAGCAAGGTATGGTACCAGCTGATACGTTCTAAAAAACCAACCCCATGTTTCTCAATATTTGTACGGCCGTTTTTATTCATGAGCCTGCCGCCATAGGCAGACGTGTTTGTTCCGAAACCTGTGTTAATTTCAGCTTTAGCTTTTGTATTGATCTTTCTTAAAAGTGCCATGGTTGTATTTCTGCTTTAAAGATATTGCAAATAAATAATAATACTATGTATTGGCTTTATAGGCTACCTGATATTGTAAAGAAGAATCTTTATGTTTACTTTGTAACAATAATTCTAAAGCTTTGTATTACAACCAATATAGACATTGATAACTAAAAATATAGTCATTCGTATTCTGCAGCAGCTATTATTGTTTTTAATAACATTAATTATAGCGCGCTTTACCCAGCCACAGGGCAATGGTATATTTTCTTTGTTTATCACAGATGTTTCTTTTTTTGTTCTATTGCTGGGATTTTGTTTGGAGAGCGGTATTACGTACTTCTCTGCTAAAAATAAGATCACATTATCCCAGGTGGCTGCTTTAATGATCCCCTTGTTATTTGTGCAGGTGATCTTATTCTTTATTACCTATTATTTTGTTGCTATAGTTTTTCATCACACACTCTATAAAATTGGCCTTACCGATAAAGGTTTTTTATGGGGGCTGCTATTTATTATCAGCCTTATCGTATTCAATTATTGTAATGCGCTATTGTCAGCAAAGAAAATATTTTTTAGAATAGTTGTATTGAACGTATTAACCCAGTTGATCTTTTTAACGGTATTATTTCTTATCTACTTAGGAGTAATTGGAAATGCGATTGTTGTTTTTAAACCGGAAGTATTAATTCCTGCATATACTATTTTATATGCAATACAAGCTGTTATTGCAGCACTGCTAGTATTTAAAAATAATGAAGAAAAAATTACCTGGCGATTTGATAAGACAATAATCAATAAAGATTTTTTGCATTATACAGCCATGGTATACGCAGCAAACTTATTACAGTTCCTGGCGTATCGTATGGATGTATGGTTAATTGATTATTTTAAAACCAAAGCCGATGTAGGCACCTATTCATTAGCAGTTAAAATTGCCCAGCTGTGGTGGCTGCTTCCGCAATTATTGAGTTTGTTGTTATTTCCCCTTATCGCGTTAGAACATGAAAGTGTTACAGAAGATAAATTCAAGAAAATACTTAAGAGAACTGTTATAGCAAGTGTGGTAGGTGCTATTGCGGCAGTCGGTGCGTTTCCTGTTTTTATCCATTATGTAATGGGCGATATTTATATGCCGAGTTATATACCCTTTATTTATTTATTGCCAGGGGTCTTGTTTTTTACCATTAATATTTTATTGGCTACAAGAATGGCGGGCAGGGGAAATATAAAGATCAATATGCAGGCATCTGCTATATGTTTTATATTTATCCTGTTACTGGACATATGGCTCATACCCATGCTGGATATTAAAGGTGCGGCCATTGCAAGCAGCATAGGATATACGATCAGTACCTTGTACACGATTATTAAATATCAGCAATGGATAAAAAATTAAATGTGCTTTGGTTACCGGGCTGGTTTCCGTCGAAGGTTGATTTTTTGCCTGGTGATTTTATTGAGCGCCATGCAAGATCTGCCAGCCTTTTAATGAATATTGTTGTATTATTTGTAGTGAAAGATACCAGCGCAAATGGAAAGAATATAATTGAAGTGGAGCATGCAAACGGGCTGGTAATTTATCGTGGATACTATACCTGTTCCACAAAGCTGGGCTTATTTGGCAGAGTAATATCTACGCTACGTTATTATACATTGCTATCACAATTATATAAAAAAGCAAAAGATGAAAAGGGACCTTTTGATCTTGCCCATATTCACATAGTCTTGAAGCAGGGATTGATGGGAAGATGGCTACGATTAAGTGAAAGGCTTCCATATGTAATTACAGAACAGAATTCATGGTACATGCCTGGGGATAGCCAATTTTTTTTGCAATCGTTTTTTGTACAGTGGATGACCAGGAAAATATTTAAAGCGGCAAGTGCCATTCATGTTGTATCAGAAAGCCTTGGCAAGGCGCTTGTAATAAATCATGTTATTGACAAACCGTTCATTGTTATTCCGAACGTTGTAAATACGGCAATTTTCACTTTGGATAAAACGATCGATGATTTGCCCGGGTTAAATTTCATTGCTGTTACCGGGGATATCTTTCACAAAAATACTGATGGCGTGATCAGGGCTTTTGCGGCTTTTAGGAAAAGTGGCGCTGATGCCAAATTGCATATTGCCGGACCTAATGTTGACCTACTAAAAGAAATAGCACAACGTGAAAGGGTAGAGGATTGCGTGGTTTTTTATGGAGCAATTAGCAATGAGGCAATTGCTGTGCTTACTAAAAAATGCGATGCTATGATCTTTTTTACCCGGTACGAAACATTTGGATGCGTAATGGCAGAAGCTATATGTTGTGGTGTGCCGGTTATTGCATCCAGATTGCCCGTTTTAGAAGAGAATTTAACTGAATATGAAAATGCATTATTTGTCACTTCTGAAGATGAGTCAGATCTGTTAAATAAACTTGTTTACTTTGCAGAACACAGAGCCGAATTTGATGCGACAAAAATTGCATACGCTGCAGAGAAAAAATACAACTATCATACAATAGCAGAGAAATTCAAGGCGTTTTATTTATCGATTATCCAGTAAAGTATATTTATGTTTTTTATCTTTTCAAAATTCCTTGCTTATTTCATCTATCCGCTTACATGGATTATCGTTCTTTTGCTATGTAGGCTTTTTGCCCGATCAGAACAAAGAAAGAAAAACTTTTTGATCGGGGCAATTATTGTTTTTTTTATTTTTAGCAATGTATGGCTGGCTAGTTTATTTGCAAAATTGTGGGATTATCCGCCTGCTCAAATTCCTGCGGATAAAAAATACAGCTGCGCTATTTTGTTGGGAGGGTTTGGCAACGCGGATGATAATGGCGGTAATTATTTCAATGGATCTGCAGATAGGTTTATACAAGCCGTTAAATTATACCAGGAGGGCAGAGTGACACACATATTGGTCAGCGGAGGTATTGGAAGTATATCGCAAGAAGGACAAAAAGAAGGTGACTGGGCAAAAGAACAACTATTAAAAATTGGTGTACCAAATGAAGCCATACTTGTTGAAGACAATTCCAGGAGCACTTTAGAAAATGCCGAATTTTCAAAAAAAGTACTCGATTCTTCATTTTTACAACCTCCTTATGTATTAGTAACGTCTGCGTTTCATATGCGAAGAGCAGCATGGGTTTTTAGAAAGGAAGGAATGAACATCATCCCTTACCCTTGCAATTATATAAGAGAAATGGGGCGCTCTAACATAGCAGACATATTGCCGCAGATTCATGCGATGGATCTATGGGCCACCTACATTAAAGAAATTGTTGGTTATTATGGGTATCAGTTAGAGCTTAAAAGGTTGAATGTAAAATAGTTACAACCAACATACTCTTATGAAACAATAATCGGGAATAATTAAAATATCCCTTTTTACTTATAAATAATTAGCATACCTTTGCCGCCCGAAAAAGAACTTTTCTTTTTTGAACATTTCCCACAAGGCTCAAAAAGTGATTTCCAGTGAAATCCGCCAGTAGGGAGTAACTCAATAAGTTATGTAATGCCAAAGCAAAAAACTAATTCAAGTGCAAAGAAGCGCTTCAAGGTTACCGGAACAGGTAAAATTACCTTCCAAAAACCATTCAAACGTCACATTTTAACAAAGAAATCAAAAACACGTAAACGTCATTTACGTCAGGATGGAGTAGTTCATTCTACCAATATGGATTTCGTAAAACGTATGTTGCGCCTTAAATAAGCAACACTCTTGTTAAAATAATTTCATTTTTTAAAATTTAAAAAAATTAAGATATGCCACGTTCAGTAAATGCAGTAGCATCAAGGGCACGCCGCAAAAGAATATTAAAAGCTGCCAAAGGTTATTATGGTAAACGTAAGAATGTATACACCGTTGCCAAAAATGTAATGGAAAAAGGGTTAACGTATAGCTACGTTGGCCGTAAATTAAAGAAACGCGAATACCGCACTTTATGGATCGCACGTATCAATGCAGCTGTAAGAGCGGAAGGTATCACTTACAGTGAATTCATCCACAAATTAGCTGCAAAAAATATCGATATTAATCGTAAAGTTCTAGCTGATCTTGCAATGAACGAACCGGAAAGTTTCAAGATCCTGGTTAATTCTGTAAAATAATTTTATTGTTATTTTTTTTTAAAAGCGGATATATTTTATCCGCTTTTTTGTTTGTACTAATAAATTACTTATTTTGTTGCTAGTAATTCTAAAAACTCAAATAATTCCTAAACTAAAAACTCTCCTATGAATGAAATTACAGTAAGCGAAATTTTTTCCAAATCAAAAGCAGATCTAAAAGGCAAGTGGGGTACAGCCATAGGGTTTGTTATTGTTTATCTGATTATTTATGGCGGCCTCGGTTTAATACCCTACGCCGGCAAAGTCTCCTTTTTGCTTGGAGGGCCGTTTGCTATTGCCCTGGCCATCTTTTTTTTAAACCTTGTTGATTATAAGGAGCTTTCTATTAATCAATTATTTGATGGGTTTAAATTTCATTTTTTGCGCTCTTGTATTGCGTATTTCTTGATGATTATTTTTATTGCTTTACTATTACTTTTGTTAATTGTTCCGGGAGTTATTGCAATGTTTGCCTATAGTCAGACTTTTTACATCATGGCAGAAGATCCTGAAATTCAACCGATGGATGCACTTAAAAAAAGTAAGGAGATGATGAATGGCCATAAAATGGAATTATTTTTAATGTCCCTTGCAATTTTAGGATTGTTAATTTTAGGCATTTTAACGCTATGTATAGCCTGGTTCTGGATAATTCCCTTTGCCTATACTTGTAATGCGAATTTTTACAGAAAGCTGGCTGGTGAAAAAGAGATAGACCTTGATTATAAGGGGCAACTGGCGTAAAAGTAGTCTTCTAAAGATTGTCCTAAACCGAATATTATTGACGGGTGCAAAAATTTGCACCCGTTTTTTATTTATTGCATTTAGCATTCAGTTACATTTGCATCAAATTTAGAAACCCATTATAATAAATGAATACAAGCTATAACGACCTTGTTCAACAGACGTTTAATTTTCCGCAGGAAGATTTTAAAGTAAAGGACAACTATTTACAATATAATGACCTTGATGTTAAAGCCCTGATAGATAAATACGGTACGCCGCTAAAGCTTACTTATCTGCCTAAAATAGGCATGCAGATCAACAAGGCCAAAAAGATGTTTGAAGTTGCTTTTAAAAAGCACCGTTATGAAGGGAAGTATAACTATTGCTATTGTACTAAAAGCTCTCATTTCTCTTTTATTGTTGAAGAAGCATTGAAGCATAATATTCATTTGGAAACTTCTTATGCGTATGATATTGATATTATCAATAAACTATACGAAAAAAGAAAGATCAATAAAGATATATTCGTTATTTGTAACGGCTATAAACAAAAGCCATACACACAGCGTATTGCACGTTTGCTCAATACAGGATTTAAGAATGTAATACCTGTATTGGATAATAAAGAAGAATTAAAAGCGTATAAAAAATCAGTAAAAGTACCTTTCAAATTAGGCATCAGGGTAGCTGCAGAGGAAGAACCTAATTTCCCTTTTTATACGTCACGTTTAGGGATGCGCGCTAAAGATATCTTAGAATTTTATGTAGATGAGATCGAAGGATATGAAGACAAGTTCCAGTTAAAAATGCTCCATATTTTTTTGAATAAAGGGATAAAAGATGATGTGTATTACTGGAGTGAATTGAATAAAGTGATCAACTTGTACTGCCAGTTAAAAAAGATATGTCCGGAATTAGATTCAATCAATATCGGTGGCGGTTTTCCTATCAAGCATTCTCTCGGTTTTGAATATGATTATCAATTCATGATCAACGAGATCGTTCGTAATATTAAAGTAGCCTGTAAAAGAAACAATGTACAGATGCCGGATATATTTACTGAGTTTGGAAGTTATACTGTTGGAGAAAGTATGGCGCATATCTACAGTGTAATAGGAGAGAAGATGCAGAATGACCGTGAAATATGGTACATGATCGATTCTTCATTCATCACCACATTACCAGACACCTGGGGTATCGGTGAAAAATTCTTAATGTTACCCATTAATAAATGGAAAGACGATTATCAACGGGTAACGCTGGGCGGTATAACCTGTGATAGTCATGATTATTACGATTCTGAAGAGCATATCAACGAAGTGTTCTTGCCTAAATTATCACCGGAAAAAGGAGCAGAGCCTTTGTATGTAGGTTTCTTCCACACTGGAGCTTATCAAGATCAGATCAGTGGATATGGTGGCATCAAGCACTGTCTAATTCCATCACCCAAACATATCATCGTAGAAAGAGATAAAAATGGTAAGCTCGTAGACTGGGTATATGCAAAAGAACAATCCGCACAAAGCATGTTGAAGATATTAGGGTACATGTAATAAGACGCAGTCGAAAGATAAAAAATATAGGAGGGAAATATTAAAGCAATGGTTTTAATATCTCCCTCTTCGCATTACCACCAGTAACTACATAAGCCGCCTCTTTTACTTCGGTTCCGATGTAGGAGGAATTGGAAAAATGCGAAGCTTTTTTTCAAAGAAGTAAAAGCAGCAGCATTGCAGTTACGAAGCCCGCTGGCTTGAGGTAAAACGAAAAATTATAAAAGAATGTAAACAGAAAAACCTCCTTAAGAATAAGGAGGTTTTTAATCTAACCAACTGAACTTTACGCATAGTTATGAAACCAAGCTTTATTGAATGTTAATTTCTTGACTGCTTTGTTTTACTTCTTCTTTCTTAGGTAATGTAACAAGAAGTATTCCATTATCGTACTTAGCACTAATGTTTGCAGCGTCAATTTTTTCATCTACAGTGAAACTGCGTTTGAAGCTTTTGTAGCTGAATTCTTTCCTTACTGACTTAGCTGTTTCGTCCTTTGTTTCTTCTTTCTTTTCTGCACTGATCGTTAATATCTTGCCGTCTAATTTTAAGTTAAAATCAGTTTTATTAAATCCGGGTGCGGCTACTTCTAAATCATAGGCACCCGTTTTTTCAACAATATTTACCGGCGGAAAACCAAACACATCTTCACGAATTGCCTTGCCAAATGTTGCAGGAAAATCGTTGAATATTTCGTTTACAAATCCATCGAATGATTTACCGAGCTGGTTGTTTACTTTTACTAGTGTCATAGCTATTTTTATTTTTATGGTTTAATAATTTGTATTCCTAACCATCTATTGTCAAACGTCATTCCAAGCTAAAAAATAGAATAAATTGTCTCAAATTGGTGAGAATGCAGGACATTATGTCTTTTTTGACGTTATTAATGAGACATTTAGTCTGGTTTGTCATCGAAAAGTCTAATTTATCATACATAGATAAACTTCGATGTTTATATCATTTGAAGGTTGTATTTTTGTATCGAAATAATAAAAAAATAGACAAATATGTATCCACAAGAGATAGTAATACCGATGAAAGAAGAATTAACTGAAAACGGCTTCAACGAAATGTTGACAGCTACAGACGTTAATAATGTTATAGCAGATAAGGGAACGGCTTTAGTAGTCATTAATTCAGTTTGTGGTTGCAGTGCAGGTACGGCAAGACCAGGTGTTTTAATGGCTGTACATAACAGTGCAAAAAAACCAGATCATTTAACGACAAGCTTTGCAGGTTTTGATGTGGAAGCGGTAAAACAGATAAGAGAACATTTGTTGCCTTATCCTCCATCATCGCCTTCTATTGCGTTATTTAAAAATGGCCAGTTAGTACATTTTATTGAAAGGCATATGATCGAAGGAAGAAGCGCACAAATGATCGCAGAAAATTTGATCGGTGCTTTTGAACAATATTGTAATTAAGAATTTGCCGTCAGCTCGGCATTTGTTCATGATAGATTGATGGGTTAGTAAATGCAATCCCGTGGGAATGGATCCTGCGGGATTTTTTTATGGTATATATTTGATCCTATGAATAAGCATAAATCTAACAAGCATACCTCTACCAAGAAAAAAATGCTTGTATTCCTTTTATTTCTTGTTGTTATTGTTTTATTGATAACATACACCTGTAATGCAATAATTGTGTATACAGCAAAAGGCAAACTGTATTCAAATGTTGATTCAATTCCCTATAATAAGGTTGGATTATTGTTGGGTACATCAAAATATGCAGGAGGAGATCGTGATAATCCCTTTTATGATTACCGAATCGATGCAGCCGCAAAACTTATACAAAGCGGTAAAATAAAATACCTGATTATTAGTGGCGATAATGGACGTAAAGAGTATAATGAGCCTGCATCAATGCGTACAGATCTTATTAAACACGGTATCGATTCTTCTATAATTTACCTGGATTACGCAGGCTTTCGCACTTTCGATTCTATTGTACGGTTAAAAGTTATTTTTGGACAAGATTCTGTAACTGTTATTTCGCAACCTTTTCATAATGAACGTGCCATTTATATTGCATCAAGAGAAGGGGTATGTGCTATTGGGTTCAATGCAAATAATGTGAGTAGAAGAACAGGTTTTATTACATCAGTAAGAGAAAAACTAGCCAGAGTAAAAGTTTTTGTAGATTTTTTATTTAATACAAAACCTAAGTTTTTAGGCAGTAGTGTTACAATACCTTCATAATTATCCTAATCAATTTGTTAACATGATATGTATGTTGAATAAAGATCAATTGCCAGCAATCAAATTTTACCTTAACAACAGCAAATAATTGAATATATTGCGCCTCGATTTTTTACTTTTTAATTAAGAAAATGTATCCCAATTTATATTACGTTTTTAAAGACTGGTTTGGCGTTGAGTGGAAATCACTTAGTATATTAAATACTTTTGGCTTAATGGTAGCCATTGCTTTTATAGCGGCAGCAGCCGTGTTGGCAAGTGAGCTAAAACGCAAAGAAGCGCAAGGTTTGTTAACGCCAAGAGAGGAAACAATTACGATCGGTGAACCTGCCTCTTATTCAGAATTGCTGTTTAATTTTTTTATAGGCTTTTTGTTCGCGTATAAATTGGTTGGCTGGTTTTTTAACCGGCCAGACTATATGAGTGGACAGGATTATATGTTCTCTAAAGAAGGAAATATATGGGCCGGTTTATTATTAGGAGCCGCTTTAGCCGGAGCAAAATGGTGGGAGCGGAATAAGCAAAAATTAAAAGAGCCTGAACAACGTTCTATTCGTATCTGGCCACACGACAGAGTGGGTGACCTGGTGATCATAGCGTTGATATTTGGAATAATTGGCGCCAAGCTTTTTGACGATCTTGAAAACTGGAGCGATTTTATACAACATCCTGTTGAGCGTTTGTTTTCTGCAAGCGGTTTGACTTTTTACGGCGGATTAATATTAGCTGCTATTGCAGTGTGTTGGTATGCGTACAGAAAAGGAATTAAGATCATACACCTTGTCGATGCAGCCGGGCCTGCATTAATGATCGCTTATGCGGTTGGGCGTATTGGTTGTCAGTTATCCGGTGATGGTGATTGGGGGATTTATAACAGCGCCTATGTTACTGATCAGAATGTAAAAGTAGTAGCGGCTGCTCCGGGTGATTATGAACAAAATTTAAAAAAATACCAGACTTATTTTTTAGCAGGAACGGTTACCGATCCTGGAACTACAACACCTGTTTTTGTTACAGATAGAAAAGATGAAAGCCTGGATAAAGTGCCGCATGCTTATTGTAAAGCACCCGCTTTTATTCCTGTATGGATGGTGGCATATAATTTCCCTCAAAATGTAAATAGCGATGGAATTAAAATTCCGGGTGTTACGGATGACCATTTCCGCGCTTTACCGCAACCTGTTTTTCCTACATCATTTTATGAGACGATCATTTGCGGCTTGCTCTTTTTGTTTTTATGGTCGATCAGAAAAAGGCTACTTGTTCCGGGAGAAATGTTTGGTATCTACCTCATTTTAAATGGACTGGAAAGATTTTTTATAGAAAAGATAAGGGTAAATAATGAGTACCATATTTTTGGGATCAATCCCAGTCAGGCAGAAATTATCTCTTCATCATTGATACTTGCAGGGATCATTTTAGTTTTTGTTGCGAAAAAAAGAGCAGTAAAAAAAGAACCCGCTGCTGTCAAGGAATAACAGTCGCCACTTTTTTTTATCTTTGCGGTATTAATTATTCATTTTTAATTATCAATTAACCATGCCATCATTTGATTTTACAAGTGCAGTAGATCTACAAACACTAGATAACGCGATTAATACAGTACATAAAGAGATCACCAATCGTTTTGATTTTAAAGGTGCTCATGTAGTGATAGAGTTGAATAAAAAAGATTTTAAAGTGAATCTTGAAGCGGATAGCGAAATGAAGATCGATCAGATCACAGATGTAATGATCAGCAGAAGTATGAAGCAGGGATTGGCCCCGGAAGTGTATGACCTCAGTAAAGAAGCATACCCGAGTGGTAAAATAGTGAAGAAGGAAGTGCCAGTAAGAAACGGTATCAAACAGGAAGATGCCAAAAAAATTGTAAAATTGATAAAAGATAGCGGCCTGAAGGTTCAGGCAGCCATTATGGACGATATTATCAGGATCACAGGTAAAAAGATCGATGACCTGCAGGATGTGATACAAGCTTCCAAAAGCTGGAATATCGGCATTGCGTTGCAGCAGAAAAATATGAAGTCTTAATGATAAATGGTTAATTGTAAGTGGTAAATGTGAAAACCATTACCTGGCCTGCATTTCATTCACAATTAACCATTTATCATTTACCATTATGTTTTGGTTCATAAGGTATAATTATTTACCTTTGCGTCTCTTAAAAATCGCATGGCAAAATCCATGCATAAAACATTGATAATCATGAAAGAAAAATTGCATCCAGAAAATTACCGTTTTGTAATATTCAGAGATATGAGTAACGGAACCCAGTTTTTAAGCCGTTCTACTGCCTATTCTAAAGAAACAGCCAAACATGATGATGGTAAAGAATATCCCGTAATCAAATTGGAAATTTCAAATACATCTCATCCTTTTTATACAGGTAAAAATGTATTGGTTGATACTGCAGGCCGTATCGATAAGTTCAAAAAACGTTACGAAAAGAAAGCTTAATATTTCTTCTATAACATATTTCTTCTATAACATATTTTAAATCCCTCCAAGATCATGGAGGGATTTTTAGTTTCAGATATTGAGGTTTGAGTATTGGTGATTGGGATTTTTCAGTTAGTTTTATTTGGTGAAAATTATTTTAGACGATACATTTACAAAGCAGCAACTGTACCCTTTTACAGCTGTAAGAAACGCTGCAGATATAAGGATCGGCATACTGACCATTCGTGAAAAATGGGAAAAAATATTGGGATATACAATTACCACCAATGATGCCGGCAATAATTCTCCTACTGCTTTCTTGGATGATAATAATGCGCCGATAGCTATCAGCAGTGATATTATACCAACTAAAGAATGGTTGGAAAAAATGAGGGAAAATGAAGCGGGAGAGGATATGTTGCGCAATGAAGATGAGGTAAGGATCTTAAAACATGGTTTCGATATTGTAAAGAACAATGATTGGGCGCTGCGAAAAGATTTTGAGCTGATAACAAAAGGAAGGCGATCGCAACCAATATCGGCGACCAATAAAATTATCGGCAACCATATTTTTATTGAAGCGGGCGCCAAAGTCGAACATAGTATTCTGAATGCATCAACCGGACCGATCTATATCGGTAAAAATGCCGAAGTAATGGAAGGATGCATGATAAGAGGTGCTTTCGCAATGTGTGAAGGTGCCATTTTAAAGATGGGAAGTAAAGTGTACGGTGCAACGACACTAGGCCCAAATTGTGTTGGAGCAGGCGAGATCAAAAATTCGGTTATGTTTGCCAACAGCAACAAAGCGCACGATGGTTATTTGGGTGATAGCGTATTGGGAGAATGGTGCAACCTGGGTGCAGGCACAACAAATTCGAATGTTAAGAATACTGCGGGCCACGTAAAAGTATGGAACAATGCTACGGGTAATTATATCGATGCAGGTTTCAAAGCAGGATTATTGATGGGAGATTATAGTCGGGCTGCTATCAATACCTCATTCAACACAGGTACAGTTATTGGCGTTTGTTGTAATATTTTTGACGGTGGGTTTCCACCAAAACATGTGGCTGATTTTACCTGGGGGAATAAAAAATATGAACTTGAAAAAGCGCTGGAACATATTGGAAATTGGAAAAAATTAAAAGGCCAGCAATTAACGGAAACAGAAAAAGAAATTATCATCACACTTTATAATCAATAAAAATCAACATGAGAAAACAAATAGCTGCGGCTAACTGGAAAATGAACCTGACGATCGAACAAGGCGAAACATTGATCAATGAACTGATTGCCTTACCTATTAAATTAAAAGAAAATCACGAGGTAGTTTTCGGTGTTCCATTTCCATATCTTACTACTATTAAACATAAATTAGCCGGAAAGCATAGTATGTTTGTTGCGGCGCAGAATTGCTACAATAAAAAATCAGGCGCGTACACAGGTGAAGTAAGTGCAGAAATGTTGAAGAGCATAGGTACTGATTATGTAATAATAGGACATAGCGAACGCAGAGAATACTTTAACGAAAGCAATAAAATGTTGGCTGAAAAGGTTGACTTCTGTTTGGAATATAAATTGAAACCGATCTTTTGTTGCGGTGAAGCATTAGCGATCAGAGAAGCCAATACACAAAACAGTTTTGTTGAAACGCAATTGAAAGAAAGCTTATTTCATTTAAGCGCTGAACAATTAACAGGTTTTGTAATTGCTTATGAACCAATCTGGGCAATCGGTACAGGTAAAACGGCTACTTCAGAACAGGCGCAGGAAATACATAAATATATCCGTGGTGTATTTGCAGCAAAATATGGCGCAACTGTTGCCAACAGTATTTCAATATTGTATGGAGGAAGCGTAAAAGGTGCTAATGCAAAGGAAATATTTGGTCAGCCGGATGTGGATGGAGGTCTTGTTGGAGGTGCATCGTTGGTAGCACAGGAATTCTTCAGTATTATCAATGGCATGAAATAACCAGTAAGTTATGAGTGATAAGTTGTATGTAAATTAAACTTATCACTCATATCCTATAATTACATTAGATCTAATGCCTTAGCGAAAAAAGTAAAATTAAATGGTAATACTAAAGTGAAGTAACCACCGAAAAATTTACAAACAGCAACTGTTGCAATCATCGAAAGGATAAATAAAACCCAATAAGCGGTGGTTGATTTTTTTGTTGATTCCATGTGTTGATTATTTTGGCAAAAATAGGGCAAAAGAAACAAATTGCGATAATCGCTTCATTAATTTCAAAAAGAATTTAATAATTCTTTCTACCTAACTTTCTCGTAAAATGACCTTACACTTCTACCTGCGTTTTCATACTAAAACCGGACAAAATCTACTGGTTTCGGGCGACTGCGATTCTTTGGGCAATAATGATATCAGCAAGGCTTTGCCATTACAATATCTAAATGACGATTATTGGGTAGGACAGGTAGAGCTCAATGGTAAAGACTTGTCCAATCAGGCGATCAATTACCAATATGTTTTACAAGCGGAAGAAGATACTGTAATAGAATGGGGTAATGATAGAAGAATTGACCTGCAAATAATTGCCATCGTAGCAAAGGAGATCACTTTAATTGATACCTGGAACAATGCCGGCGATCCTGAAAATATCTTTTTTACCAAACCTTTTAAAGAAGTATTTTTTAGATCAATACCAAAATTCACGGCAGATGACTTCGCGCCATATAGCCACCACTTCAAAGTAAAAGCTCCTTTGCTTAAAGAAAATGAGATCGTGTGTTTATTAGGCAATAACGACAACTTAAATAATTGGAATACCGATGTGCCGATATTATTGACAAGATCAGGAGATTGGTGGTCGGCAAAAGTTGCCATAACAAATGAAGATTTTCCTATCAGTTATAAATATGGGGTATATGATATAAGGCAAGGATCATTCGTCGCATACGAAATTGGTGAAAACAGGCTCTTATTAGGAAACTCCACTAAAGAAAATATTACGATCATCCATGACGGATTTATTCACGCGGGCAAACCTGATTGGAAAGGTGCCGGAGTAGCAATTCCTGTGTTTAGTCTACGCACAGAAAAAGGCCTGGGCACAGGAGAATTCGCAGATATTAATTTGCTGGTAGATTGGGCAAAGAACAGCGGCTTAAAACTGATCCAACTTTTGCCGGTAAATGATACTACTTCGACTTATACCTGGCGTGATTCTTATCCTTATTCTGCGATATCAGCATTCGCATTACACCCTTTATATTTGAATTTAGATAAAGTAGCCAGTCCGGAAAATAAATATGTCATCGATCAATTAACTGAAGAGAAAGAAGCATTAAATAAAAAATCGGCGTTAGATTATGATGAAGTCATCAGGTTAAAATTCGCTGCCATCAGAAAATTGTTTACACTGGAAAAATCAGTGCTGGTATATGACGCAGAATATTATAAATTTTTTCAGGAGAATAGCAGCTGGCTTATTCCTTATGCTGCTTTTAGTTATTTGAGAGATGTATACGATACGGCAGATTTTACCAAATGGAAATCGCATGGTGAATACAGCAAAGAATTAGTAGATGAATTAGTGGCTCCTACACATAAACAATATGATTCTATTGCGGTACATTATTTTACGCAGTACCATTTACATAAACAATTAAAAGCTGCTGCTGCTTATGCACATGAAAATGGCATTATGGTAAAAGGCGATCTGCCGATAGGTATTTGCAGAAATAGTGTAGATGCATGGATGGCACCGGAACAATACAATATGGATCAGCAGGCCGGTGCGCCACCAGATGATTTCGCGATCAAAGGACAAAACTGGGGCTTTCCAACCTATAACTGGACAAAAATGCAGGCAGATGGTTTTGCCTGGTGGCAACAGCGCTTTCAACAAATGAGCGAATATTTTGATGGGTTTAGGATAGATCATATACTTGGCTTCTTTCGTATCTGGAGTATTCCGTTAGATGCTGTAGAAGGTATTTTGGGAAGGTTTGTTCCTGCCATTCCTGTCGCGCGCAGCGAATTTGAAAATAAACATATATCATTTATTACCGATCGTTTTTGTAAACCATTTATTACTAATGTGATCTTACAAAACATGTTTGGCGATCAGGCTGATTATATAAAAAATACTTTTTTAAGAACTGTTGCAGGTGATATATATGAATTAAAGCCGGAGTTCAATACACAAAGAAAAGTAGAAGCATATTTCAGTACACAGGATAAAAACGAACACAATAAGTTTCTAACGATAGGCTTGTATGACCTGATAAGTAATGTGATCCTGTTCCAGGAAGAAGAGAATGCCGATCATTTTCATTTCAGGATAAATATGGAACACACATCATCGTTTCATAACCTGAATGCCTATACGCAAAATGTATTAAAGGAATTATATACAGACTATTTCTATATCCGCCAGGATGAAATGTGGAAAAAGGAAGCAATGAAAAAATTGCCTGCGTTAAAGCGTTCCACTAATATGTTGGTATTTGGCGAAGATCTCGGCATGGTGCCACATTGCGTACCTGAAGTGATGAAAGAGTTGGGTATTTTGAGCCTGGAAATTCAACGCATGCCAAAACAGCCCATTATCAATGCATCTGTTAATGCACCTTATTTAAGTGTTGTCACACCTTCAACACATGACATGAGTACCATTCGTGGTTATTGGTATGAGAACAAAGAGCAGACACAGCATTTTTATAATAATATAATCGGCCAATACGGAAAGGCTCCTGAAGCGTGTACTGTAGGCATCAGCAAAGAAATAATCTTTCAACACTTACATTCTCCGGCAATGTGGAGTATTTTTCAATTACAGGATCTTTTGGGTATCAGCGAAACATTAAGGCAGGATGATGTAAATATCGAACGTATCAACATTCCTGAAAACCCTACTCATTACTGGCGATACAGAATGCACCTTAGTCTGGAGGAGTTAATTAAACACAAAGATTTTAGCGAAGAATTGAAAAGTTATATAACATCAAGCGGAAGGTAATTATTGAATAGGTAATATTTCATATTATGTAAACGCACAACAGTAAATATTCAATAAATTGATTTTAAAATATAAAACATACCATCTTCCATTCAGACATCCTTTCACTATTTCTAAAGGAACAAAAACGCATCAGGCTACATTGATCGTAGAGCTTGATTTTTTTGGTTTTAAAGGTTATGGCGAAGCGCCGGCTATTAGCTATTATAATATCCCGATAGAAAAAATGGTAGAGGATATCGAAAGAAAGAAAACCTTTATAGAAAAATTCTCTTTCTCTGATCCTGAGCGTTACTGGCATTACCTGCATCATTTGTTTCCGGCAAATCCATTTTTAGTTTGTGCTTTAGATATGGCAGGATGGGATATTTATGGCAAGATGCAAAGAGCCCAGTTGCATCAAATATGGAAACTGGATACAGAAAAAACACCGCCGACAGATTATACCATTGGTATTGATACCATTGAGAACATGGTTGCCAAAATGAAAGAAACACCATGGCCGGTCTATAAAATAAAAGTAGGGACTGAAAATGATATTGAAACGATAACAGAACTAAGAAAACATACCAAGGCAATTTTCAGAGTAGATGCCAATGAAGGGTGGAACGTTGAACAAGCTTTGCAAAAGATTCCTTTATTAAAAAAGTTAGGAGTAGAGCTGATAGAACAACCATTGGCAAAAGATGATTGGGAGGGAATGAAAATATTGTACAACGAATCTTCCTTGCCCTTATTTGCAGATGAAGCTTGTGTAAAAGAAGCTGATATAGAGAAATGCCATCAGCATTTTCATGGCATCAATATCAAATTAACCAAATGCAGCGGTATTACACCTGCCCGAAGAATGATCACCCGGGCCAGAGCATTAAATATGGAAATAATGCTCGGTTGTATGAATGAAACTTCAATAGGAACGGCGGCTCTGGCGCAATTAGCCCCTTTGGTCGATTATCTTGATATGGATGGGCAGTTATTGTTAGCAGAAAATATAGGGACAGGTATCAGTTTTGATAATGGTAAGGTTATTTATCCGGGCACAAAAGGTTTGGGCGTGATTGTAGAACAATTTTAAATTTTATTTGGTAAAATAATATATCAGCCTTTACTTTGCAGTATAAATGAAACAAATCGTTCACATACACCATCATCATACTTTACCTCAAGGGTAAGCTATATTGATTTGTATGTATTGTATCATATTTTCAAAAAGGGCTTACTGCAAAGTAGGCCCTTTTTGTTTATTTTTTGTCATGCTTCGCTACACTCAGAATGACAAAAAGATTGGGCCAAATATTTAATGATGATAATATAAAAATAAAATAATGCTAAAAATTGCGATTCAAAAATCAGGTAGGTTGTATGAAGATTCTATCAAGCTTTTAAAAGAGTGCGGTATAGAATTGAACAACGGCAATAAACAATTAAAAGCCGCCGCCTTTAATTTTCCTATAGAAGTTTTCTTTTTAAGGGATGACGATATTCCTCAGTACGTGTACGACGGCGTTGCGGATATCGGCATTGTAGGAGAAAATGTTTTATTGGAAACAGCAAAAGATATTGACCTTGTTTACCGACTTGGGTTTAGCAAATGCCGTTTGAGCATCGCGGTTCCAAAATCGGTTGAGTATAATTCTATTGAAGATTTGAGAGGCTTAAAGATCGCAACAACTTATTCAACTATTTTACAAAAATATCTTACAGAAAAAAAGATCAGTGCAGAGATACACGAGATCAGCGGATCAGTTGAAATTGCACCGAGTATTGGTTTAGCCGATGCCATTTGTGACCTCGTAAGTAGTGGAAGTACTTTGTTCACCAATGGGTTGAAAGAAGTGGAAGTTATTTTAAAATCAGAAGCTGTATTAACCGCTAATAAAAATCTATCGGCGGAAAATAAAGCAATTCTTGAAAAATTATTGTTGCGCATCAATTCTGTTAAGACAGCAAAGAATAATAAATATATTGTACTGAATGCACCCAACGATCAATTGAAAAATATTGCATCGGTATTACCAGGAGCAAAAAGTCCAACGATCGTTCCTTTAGCAGAAGCAGGTTGGAGCAGTGTACACAGTGTGGTAAATGAAAATGATTTTTGGGATATCATTGAAAAATTAAAACAATTTGGAGCCGAAGGAATCTTAGTAATGCCAATTGAAAAAATGATCGTCTGAACCGTTGATTGAAGTTGATTTGTTTGATTGAATTGATTAATAAATTTTATGGAAAATATTTTTATTGAACCGGTTAAAGAGCAATGGGATAATATCCTTAGGCGGCCTGCTTTTGATAGCAAGTCGTTAGAAGGTACTGTTGCGGCTATATTGGAAGATGTAAAATTAAATGGTGATGTTGCGGTTAGAAAATATGCGGCCCAATTTGATAAAGTAACATTAGCTGCTTTACAAGTAACGGATGCAGAAATTACTGAAGCGATTAATTTGGTAGATGCGGAGTTAAAATCAGCTATTCAAATTGCAAAAAACAATATCACTGTCTTTCATGAAGCACAAAAAGAAACGGTAAAACAAATTGAGACGGCAAAAGGGGTTACTTGTTGGAGAAAAGCAATTGCTATTCAAAAAGTAGGTTTGTATATTCCCGGTGGAAGCGCGCCTTTGTTTTCTACTTTGTTAATGTTAGGTATACCTGCTGTATTAGCGGGTTGTGAAGAAATTATAATTTGTACGCCTTCGGACAAAAATGGAAAAGTAAATCCGGTTGTTTTATATGTGGCACAATTGATCGGATTGAAAAATATTTATAAGATCGGTGGCGTGCAAGCGATTGCTGCAATGGCTTATGGTACGCAGTCTGTTCCGAAAGTTTCTAAAATATTTGGACCGGGTAATCAATATGTAACCTGTGCTAAGCAATTGATCAATAAAGAAGGCGTGGCAATTGATATGCCTGCTGGCCCAAGTGAAGTTGCTGTATATGCCGATCATACCAGCAATGCAGCTTTTGTTGCAGCAGATCTTTTAAGTCAGGCTGAACATGGTGTAGATAGCCAGGTTGTTTTGGTAGCAAATGCTCAATCGATTATCGATGTAGTAAAAAGAGAAATAAATGCTCAATTGGCATTGCTGCCAAGAAAAGATATTGCGGCCAAAGCTTTAGAGTACAGTCGCTTTATTATTATGAAAAATGTGGATACTGCGTTTGATCTGTTAAATGAATATGCAGCAGAACATTTAATACTTGCCACTGATGACGCATTGCAGCTTTCTGAAAAAGTGATCAATGCAGGAAGTGTTTTTCTTGGTCATTATGCTCCTGAGAGTGCGGGTGATTATGCTTCGGGTACTAATCATACATTACCTACTAATGGTCATGCAAAAGCATACAGCGGTGTATCATTAGATAGTTTTGTAAAAAAGGTAACCTTTCAGCAATTAACGAAAGAAGGAATTAAAAATATTGGCAGCGCAGTTGAAGCAATGGCTGCCGCAGAGGGATTGGACGCACATAAAAATGCAGTGACCCTTCGTTTGAAAAATATATAAATAACTCGAAATGGAATTCGAACTAAATAAATTAATAAGAGAGAATATCAAAAACCTTAAACCTTATTCATCTGCAAGGCATGAATTTGTGGGTAATGCTGCTGTCTCTTTAGATGCGAATGAAAATCCGTACGGCTCTCCATTGCCCGAAAGTTTCAATCGTTACCCTGATCCTTTGCAATGGCAGGTTAAATTTCAATTGGCAAGAATTAAAGGTGTTCCTGCAGAAAATATTTTCGTTGGTAATGGAAGTGATGAAGTGATCGATCTGGCTTTTCGTATATTTTGTAATCCGCAGAAAGATAATGTGATCATTTGTCCACCTACTTATGGAATGTTTGAAGTGAGCGCTAATATTAATGATGTCAATATTAAAAAAGTAAACCTGCTGCCGGGTTTTCAATTAGATGTTGAAGGTGTGTTGAATGCGGTGGATGCGAATACGAAAATATTGTTTATCTGCTCACCTAATAATCCGACAGGGAATAATATGAACAGGGAAGATGTGGAAGTGTTATTGAATAATTTTCCTGGCATCATTATCATTGATGAGGCATACATCAATTATTCAAATCAAAAAACATTTATACAGGAGCTGACTGAATATCCTAATTTGATCGTAATGCAAACTTTATCAAAAGCATGGGGTTTAGCAGCATTAAGGTTAGGATTATGTTATGCATCGATTGATATTATTGATGTATTCAATAAAGTAAAGCCACCTTACAACGTCAATAAAGCATCGCAACAATTAGCCGTCGATGCTTTGGCAAATACAGATCAGGTTAACAATTGGATAAAAGAAGTAGTTGCTCAAAAAGAATTATTGATCAAAGAATTGGCTGCATTTCCTTTTGTAGGATATATCTATCCAAGTGATGCTAATTTCTTTTTGATGAAAGTAAAAGATGCTGATAAGTTATATACCTATTTATCTGATAACGGGGTGATCATCAGAAACAGAAGTAAAGAGGTAAACTGTGAGAATTGCCTGAGGGTTACGATAGGTACACCGAACGAAAATCAACAATTAATCAATTTATTAAAAAGCTATGAGCAATAGTACCGATAAAAAAAGAGTTTTATTTATTGATCGCGATGGAACACTTATCAAGGAAGCACCACCAACGTATCAGTTAGATGCGTTTGAGAAAGTGGAATTCTATCCTGATATGTTTTATTACATGCGTAAGATCGCGACAGAACTAGATTACGAATTAGTGATCGTAACAAACCAGGATGGTTTAGGTACAGCTTCATTTCCTGAGGATACATTTTGGCCCGTGCAAAATTTTGTGATGAAAAGTTTGGAAAATGAAGGCATTCGTTTTTCTGAGGTTTTTATTGATAAGTCTTTTGCAAAGGACAACGCACCTACACGTAAACCAAGAACCGGACTATTAACTAAGTACATTAATAATTCCGCATACGACCTGGCCAACTCATTTGTAATTGGTGACAGGATCACTGATATACAATTAGCTAAAAATTTAGGAAGTAAAGGTATTTGGTTAGTTACTGATGCCGGATTAGGTGCGGCAGAAATTAAAGACTCAATTGAAGAATTAAGAAAAGATACGATCGCCCTGGAAACACCGGATTGGAAAGCCATTTATGAATTTCTAAAAATGCCTCCGAGAATCGTTAAGCACGAACGCAATACAAACGAAACGAAGATCAGCATAGAAGTTAATTTGGATGGGACAGGTAAAGCAAGTGTTAGCACAGGCCTTGCTTTTTTTGATCACATGCTCGATCAGATAGCTAAACATGGAAATATCGACTTAAACATTCAATGCAAAGGTGACTTGCATATTGATGAACATCATACAATAGAAGATACAGGTATCGCATTAGGCGAAGCGATATTAAAGGCGCTGGGTGATAAAAGAGGTATAGAACGCTATGGTTTTTTATTGCCGATGGATGATTGTCTGGCACAGGTAGCCATCGATTTTGGCGGAAGAAACTGGATCGTTTGGGAAGCTGAATTCAAAAGAGAAAAAATAGGAGAGATGCCAACAGAAATGTTCTATCATTTTTTTAAATCATTCAGCGATGCTTCAAAATCTAATTTAAATATCAAAGCTGAAGGAGAGAATGAGCACCATAAAATTGAATCTATTTTTAAAGCCTTTGCTAAAGCGATTAAAATGGCAGTAAAAAAAGATATTAATAATAATGCGTTGCCTTCAACAAAAGGAGTTCTATAAATGAGTATTGCGATCATAAAATACAATGCGGGAAATGTACAAAGTGTACTCTATGCATTACAGCGCATAGGTGTAAATGCTTTTGTAACAGACGATGCTAAACAGATTGCCGAGGCAGATAAAGTGATCTTTCCTGGTGTTGGGCATGCTACACCTGCTATGCAATATTTGGTAGAACGTGGTTTAGATAAAGTTATTGTCGGATTGAAGCAACCTGTATTGGGTGTTTGTTTAGGTCAGCAGTTAATGTGTAATCACTCCGAAGAAGGCAATACAACTTGCTTAGGCATATTTGATACAGCAGTTAAATTATTTATCTCGGCAAAACCGGAAGTTAAAGTCCCGCAAATGGGTTGGAATAATATTTATGATTACCAATCTGCATTATTTGATGGCCTTGATAAAAATGCCTTCGTATATTTTGTACATAGTTATTATGCTGCTTTGTGTAACGAGACTGCAGTAACAACAGATTATATTTTACCATACAGTTCTGCTTTGCAAAAAGATAATTTTTATGCGGTGCAGTTTCATCCTGAAAAATCAGGAACTGTTGGCGAAACGATTTTGAGAAATTTTATCAATATTAAACCTTAATACAGCAGATGGAAATTATTCCTGCAATAGATATCATTAATGGCAAGTGTGTAAGATTAACGAAAGGCGATTACGCGCAACAGAAAATTTATAATGAAAATCCTGTTGAAGTGGCGAAAGAATTTGAAGCTGCCGGTATAAAGAGATTACATATGGTAGATCTGGATGGTGCTAAAGCCGGAAAGATCGTTAACCTGAAACTGCTGGAAGCAGTTGCGTCTCAAACAAATTTGGTGATCGACTTTGGCGGTGGCGTAAAAAAAATAACGGATGTGAGCGATATCATTACTGCTGGAGCTGCAATTGTTACGATCGGTAGCCTGGCTGTAAAGCATCCGGAAATATTAGAAGAATGGTTGTTAGAGTTTGGCCCTGATAAATTTTTAATTGGCGCAGATGTATTGGATAGAAAAATAAAGATCAGCGGCTGGCTGGTGGATGGAGGTATCGATATTGATTCATTCATTGGAAATATGTTGTCGTTGGGCGTAACGAATATTTTCTGTACAGATATTTCAAAAGACGGAGCGATGGAAGGCCCTTCGATCCAGCTGTATCAAGATCTGATAGCGATGCATACCGAGATGAATCTAATTGCAAGCGGTGGCGTAAGTAATTTCCATGATGTGATCGAGCTAAAAGAAATAGGCTGTCATGGTGCCATAATAGGAAAAGCCATTTACGAAGGAACAGTAACATTGAAACAATTGGCAACTATCAATTCATAATTAGAAAAAAGTGCTGACAAAACGAATCATACCTTGTCTGGATATTAAAGACGGCAGAACTGTTAAGGGTGTAAACTTTCTTGATATTAGAGATGCAGGTGATCCTGTTGAGCTAGCACTATTGTATTCTCAAAAAGGTGCGGATGAATTGGTTTTTTTAGATATTACTGCAACAGTAGAAAAAAGAAAGACCTTGGTTGAATTGGTAAAAAGAATTGCGGCCAATATTAATATTCCTTTTACGGTTGGTGGAGGTATTTCTTCTGTAGACGATGTATCAGTCTTATTGCAAAACGGGGCTGATAAAGTTTCAGTGAATACATCAGCCTACAAAAATCCGCAGCTGTTAAAAGAATTGAGCGATGCATTCGGTAGCCAGTGTGTGGTACTAGCGATCGACACAAAAAAAGAAGCAGACGGCGAGTGGTATGTTTATCTAAATGGAGGTAGAACTAAGACTGATACCAGAACGATCGATTGGGCAAAGCAAGGTGTTGCATTGGGTGCCGGTGAAATATTGCTGACATCAATGAATAACGATGGCACAAAAAATGGTTTTGCTTTAGATATTACTTCCTTGTTATCAAAATCGCTTCCTGTTCCGGTAATTGCATCTGGCGGAGCCGGTTCAATGGAGCATTTTAAAGATGTTTTTGAAAATGCCCATGCAGACGCAGCTTTAGCAGCAAGCATCTTTCATTATAAAGAAATAGAAATACCCGATCTTAAAAATTATTTAAATCAACAAAAGATAAACGTTAGGTTATGAGTCAGAATACAAATCAGTTTAATGGAATATGGAATATTGATTTTGCAAAATACAGCGATGGTTTGGTGCCTGCAATTGTACAGGATGATGCAACAGGAAAAGTATTGATGCTTGGTTTTATGAACCAGGAAGCGATCACTAAGACTCAGGAATTACAAAAAGTAACATTTTATAGCCGTAGTAAAAATAGGCTATGGACAAAAGGTGAGGAAAGTGGCAATTATCTTATTGTAAAAGATATTAAAGTGGATTGTGATAATGATACGTTGCTGATCAAAGTAAAGCCAACGGGCCCAACCTGTCATACGGGTGCCGATACTTGTTGGAATGAAAAAAATGTTCCTGCAGATTTTTTATTAGAATTGGAACAGATCATCATCGATAGAAAAAATAATCCATCCGAAAAATCGTATACCAGTTCTTTATTCGAAAAAGGCATCAACAAGATCGCGCAAAAAGTGGGGGAGGAAGCCGTTGAATTAGTGATCGAAGCTAAGGATAATAGCAAAGAGCTTTTTTTGAATGAAGGGGCAGACCTGTTATTTCATTACCTTATCTTGCTGCAGGCAAAAGGATATTCATTGAATGATGTAATTGGAGTTTTGAAAGAAAGGCATAATAAATAAGTATACCTAAGGCAACGTTTTGTAAAGAATGTAGGTCTTACAGACTTTAATGCTCTTATTCAACAAAATCCACACTATGCAAAAAGCTATTTTAGTCCTTGTTTTAAGCGTTTTTCTTTTTTCTTGTAAAAAAGGTATAATTATCATTCACAAACCTGGTAAGACGACGAATGCTCCCGGTGGAGATGATACCAATCCCTATTTGTCATCTATACGCATAGATTACGGAAATGGAAAAGTAGCTACTGATTCATTTTCTTATGATGCTAATCATGATTTAGTTAAATTTATACAGTATACAACTGTTAATGGGGCAACCCCACTGTATAATACGAATGATACTATTACTTTTTCTTTCGCAGCTAATGGTCAAGGGCCTGTTTCTTATAGGTCTAGCATGTTTGATGTTACACATCAATTATTGTATGATGCTAATAGTAGAATAATTAAAGACAGCGTTAGTAATGTAGCTACCAGTAATTATAATGTTATAGCTACCAGTAGTTATAGTTATCCAAATAACAGTATTGTTTACACAGCTCTTGGCGTAGTTGCCTGGACAAATAGTTATCCGGGTACTCCTATCTACCAGCCGGTAGTTATTGATACTATTACTATTGCCGATCAGAATATTGATGGATTAAAGGAAAATAACGTTCCTACTACTGCCAGCGGTTCATCATCTTTCTCTCAGTTTGGATATCCTGCTACTAGTTATACAAATCCTGCTTATCATGCTGCAATTTCAAGTACCATCGGGCCTTTATTATTTAATTTAATCAGCACACAGCAGACTGCATTTAAAACAAGTGGATTAAGTAATTTTTATGTTGATTTTATTTCAAAAGATTTGCCTAATAGTATTGTAACGAATGGCAATCAGCCTACTGTTGATAACGATACGTACACACTGGATGCGCAAGGAAGGGTAGGTACCGGAATTATTGAAGAGAATGGTGCTACTCCTGCAACGCTTACTTATTCTTATTACTAAATTATAATTTGATCTGGCGATCAACTTCTCCTACTAAAAATACGCTGCCACAGACAATGATCAATTCATCGTTTGTGGCTTTTTCTTTTGCAGATTGTATAGCCTCGTTCACATCATCAAAACTGTTGCCGATCAGGTTATATTCCGCGGCTTTATCTTTTAGCTCATTCGCATTCAACGCTCTTGGTATATGTGCATTGCTAAAATAATAATGTGCGCCTTTAGGAAGTAATGTCAATACTTTATCAATTTCCTTATCCCTGACCATGCCTATTATAAAATGGACTTTTGTGGTAGAAATAGTATATTTTGAAATTTGTGTCAGCACTTGTTTTATCCCATCTTCATTGTGTGCCACATCTAAAGCGATCGTTGGCTGTTCATGTATTACATCCCATCTTCCGTATAAACCTGTTAGTTCTTTAACGTGAGACAATGCATATTTTTCTACTGCGCTATTGATACCAAATCCGTTTTTCATTAAAATTCCTTCAGTTAATAAAACAGCGCACAGATTTTTTATTTGATAGAAGCCATTCAGGTCAAGTGTAAACGATTCTGTTATATTTTCTTTGGTGCTTGTTACATCGCAGTGGAGTTCTTTTTTATCCAGTTGAATATTTGATACTGCGTATTCATCCTGTGCAAAATAGATCGGGGCATTGCATTCTTTTGCTTTCGCAAGAAAAATAGGCCTTGTGATGTCGGTGTATTCTCCAATTACGACCGGAACATTTTTTTTAATGATACCTGCTTTTTCAAAAGCAATTTGTTCAAGCGTATCACCTAAAATATTCATATGGTCATATCCGATATTGGTAATGACAGAGATCACCGGTGTAATAATATTGGTACTATCTAACCTGCCGCCCAGTCCAGTTTCTATTATCGCAACATCTACTTTTTCCTGAGCAAAATAGTCAAAGGCCATGACCATTGTCAACTCAAAAAACGATGGCTCGATTGCTTCAGATATTGTTTTCGTTCTGGCTACAAAATCAATAATAAAATCCTGTCTGACCATTTCACCGTTGATCTTTATTCTTTCTCTAAAATCCTGTAAATGTGGCGAAGTGTATAAACCTGTTTTATAACCTGCTTCCTGTAAAATGGCGGCCAGCATGTGACTGGTAGAGCCTTTTCCATTGGTGCCGGCAACATGGATACTCTTAAATTTTGTATGAGGGTCATTTAAAGCTTTGCATAAGGCAATTGTATTGTGCAGGTCTGTTTTATAAGCTGCCGCACCAATTTTGCTAAACATAGGCAATTGGGCGTAGAGATAATCGAGTGTTTCTTCGTAAGTCATGAGATAAGTGAAAAAGTCAAACCAAAAATAAGTTATGCAAATTTACTTCTCAGCTTTTTGCTTTTGACTTTTTATTTTTGACTTAATTCTGTACTTTAAAATTGAGTAGAACTGTTGATATGCCACCATCTTGGCTTGGAGGGAATTTTAACTCAGCTGCTTTTCGTTTAGCAATGCCGATAATATTTGCAGACTGAGTAGTAGTTCCTTTGGCGATGGTTGAACTCACAAACTTTCCATCGGCATCATAAGTAATGTCTAAATATACTTTGGCATTTTGTGTGAAGTCATCTTCAAATTTCAGATTGCCCATGTTGACAGGCCGTACACCTCTTGTAACAGTAATGCCCGATCTGCCTTTCACATCATTTCCATAACTATCCGGATTACCTGATGGATCGCCGGCATCTCCTTTGCCACCGGGAGTATTACCCTGACTGGTAAAGCCATTATCCGTGGTTGCACCGTTCCCTTTTCCTTTACCCGGGCCATTATATGTAAACATCGGCTTTTCAGGTTTAGGAGCTGATTTCATAACAGGCATTATTTCTTTCGGCTTGTCCTTGGTCTTAATAGGTGCTTTTACAATTGCTTTATGAATTTCCTTATCGGGTTTTATAACAGGTGCTGCATCTTTATCGGCATTATCATCAGGATTTACATTATCCTGTGAGGCGTCGCTTTTTGGCGCGGCAGTTGCTTGTTGTTCTTTGGGTGGTGTTTCAGGAGTTGGAGACATATCTCCCTTTATCAATGGCTGATCTTTGCCAAAGCCATCGTTATTGTTACCTAAATTTATTTCTATGAGATCGTCAGCTACCGGTATGGTTGGTTGGGAGGTTGGCCAGGTAATAAAAATAAATAACAATAGGAGTATCACACAGATCGCTGCAGTGTAGGCAAAGGCTTTTCGGTTTTTCTCAGCTTCAAAATTTACTGACATAGTGGTGTTATGATGCATCGTAAAGTTATTCCTTTAAAATTAAAACTAAAAGAATAAAAATCACACAATTACGCCGGTTCAACCAAAATATTAACAAACCTGTTGTGTTTCCCCGATCTTATTTTGAGTAATTTCTTTCACCAAATAACAAGCTGCCGATGCGCACCATGGTTGAGCCTTCTTCAATAGCGATCTTGTAATCGCTGCTCATGCCCATGCTTATAATTGATAATGGATGATTGATGGCAGATAATGCCGGGTTTGTTTTATTGAATAACCTTTTTAAATAATTGAACTCGTTTTTTATCAGGTTTTTATCTTCACTGAATGATGCCATGCCCATCAGGCCAACAATTGTTATATTATTGAATGGTTGGGTGGCTAGTTGATCGATCAACTCGTTTAACTCTTTTTCATCCAAACCAAATTTTGTTTCTTCTCTGGCGATGTAGATTTGTAGAAGGCAATGAATAGTACGGTTATTTTTTGCAGCTTGTTTATTTATTTCTTGCAGCAAATTGAAACTGTCTACTCCATGAATTAAATATACAAATGGCGCAATGTATTTTACTTTGTTGCTTTGCAGATGGCCGATAAAATGCCAGTGTATATTTGTAGGAAGTAAGGATTGTTTGTCAATCAGTTCCTGTACATAATTTTCGCCGAAATCTTTTTGCCCTAAATCATATAAGGCCTGGATATCTTCAGCAGGTTTTGTTTTTGAGACGGCAACTAACGTAGCTTTATTAGCAAGCTCTTCAATTATCGATGTATATTTTTCTTTATTAACGCTCATGGCTTTGTCTGAAATGTTGATCATAAAGATCAACTTCAATCAACGGTTCAGATGACTATTTTAATATTGACCGGCTGATCACAATCCGCTGCACCTCGCTCGTGCCTTCGTATATCTGTGTAATTTTTGCATCCCGCATCATTCGTTCTACATGGTACTCTTTTACAAAACCGTATCCTCCATGAATTTGCACGGCTTCGGTTGTTACCCACATCGCTGTTTCTGACGCATATACTTTTGCGATGGAGCTGCTAACGGTATAATCTAAATGCTGGTCTTTTTCCCATGCGGCCTTTAGGCAGAGTAGGCGGGCAGCTTCAATTCGTGTGGCCATATCGGCTAATTTAAATTGAATAATCTGATGGTTCATTATTTCTTTACCAAAAGATTTTCGTTGCTTGCTATACGCCAACGCTCTTTCGTACGCGCCGCTTGCAATGCCTAATGCCTGTGATGCAATACCGATCCTTCCACCGGCCAATGTTCTCATCGCAAATTTGAAACCGAAACCATCTCCGCCAAGCATATTTTCTTTCGGCACTTTCACATCTGTAAAATTGATAGAATGGGTGTCGCTTCCGCGGATGCCCATTTTATTTTCTTTGGCACCCACAGTGATACCCGGTGTATTTTTTTCAACAATAAAAGCATCAATACCATGACTTCCCTTACTAACATCCGTTTGTGCCATTACCAAATAAACACTGGCGCTATTACCATTGGTTATCCAGTTCTTCGTTCCGTTTATTAAAAAGTAGTCGCCTTTATCTTCTGCAATAGTGTGCTGCGAAGTTGCATCGCTACCGGCTTCTGGCTCGCTTAATAAAAATGCGCCGATATACAATTCGCCATCTTTTTTTCCTTGCGCCAATGGCGTTAAGTATTTTTTCTTTTGTTCTTCCGTACCGTATTCCTGTATGCCAAAACATACCAGGCTATTGTTTACACTCATGCATACACTAACGCTTGCATCTATTTTACTTATTTCTTCCATTGCCAATACATAACTTATGGTATCCATGCCGCTGCCGCCATATTCGGTTTTAGTCATCAGGCCCATAAATCCCAACTCAGCTAATTTACTTATCTGTTCTTTGGGGAATTTTTGTAATTCGTCTCTTTCAATTACACCTGGCAAACATTCGGTATTGGCAAAATCGCGCGCAGCTTTTTGTATCATTAAATGCTCCTCGGAAAGTTGAAACTGCATATCGCTATATTTTAAGTGAAGTTAAGGTACAATATTATTGTCTGCAAAGCCTTTTGATAATATCCTTATGTGTAGGATATACTTTTATTAATTCATCGGCCTTAGCGAGTTCAAAATCAGCAAAATCAAATCCCGGTGCTACGGTACAGCCTACAAAGCTGAACGAGACATTTTGCGCAGGTTCGCTGGCAAACCAACAACCGGCAGGTACAACATGCTGAAAGGTTTGTGCCTGGCTAATATCATTGCCCAGTCTGATCATTTCCAGGTGGCCATTTATGTGTATCACATAAATATTCATGGCTCCGCCGGCATAAAAATGCCAGCACTCGTCGCTTTTTATTTTGTGAAAGCCAGAGAAACTTCCCTGCTCCAGTAAAAAATAAATGGCTGTTGAGATATTTCTTTCTCCTGAAAATTTTCTCGATAATACCTGCTGAGGAATTGTCTCTATACAACGATATGTTTCTTTGTAATAACCGCCTTCAGGATGAGAAAGCATATTGAATTTTTTAACCAATTGGTCGGTGGTAATAATTGACATGGCTTATTTTTAATCTATCAGTTCAAAGTTTTGTGGCTTGCCTTCTTTTCCATTAATGATGATGGATAATTGGTGGTCTCCAATATAAAATTTTCTGGTAGTAATAATAGTGAATTTCTGCTTTCGTTGAATGGTTATTTTTTCTTTTGGTTGATACGTTTTTTCACTGATCTTAAAAACTTTTTTACCGGCCAGGCTCTTCTGTCTTTTGTAATAAACGGCATATTCTATTCTTACGGTTTGTTTTTTTACGCTGTCGTTGCGGATAGAAAATGAAAAAGCAAGACTATCGCCGATCTTTATTGTTGGATTTGTAATGGTAAAATTACTCAGACTGATATGTTTACTATCAAGTCCGAAGTGTTTTAATATTTCTGTATGTCCTTGTTTTAATAAGGTTCTGCTACCGTGTTTGATGATGGCATCGGTTTCTTTGCTTTTGCCTTTCCATTTTGCAGCAATTTGTAAAACAATAGCAGGATTATCTTTTGCAATATCATTCAGGTTATTGGCCACACTTCTTCTAACATATTCCGAAGGATCATTTTTCAGGTTGTTGAGAATAGGTAAAATTGATTGGGGGTCTTTTTTTAATGCCGGCAAAGCCATTGCCCAAGGCAATCTTGGCCTGCTTCCTTCACTTGCCAATCTTCTTACATGTTCACTTTTATGTAAAGACCAGGCCTTCATCTGATCGATCATTTTATTGCCATACTTTATAATGAATGGCCTCACTGCAAATTCACAGCTTACGAATTGAGTAATAAATTCGATTGCTTTCATTGATGTGTCAAAATCATCAATGCCATATGTTTCAATATAATCGGGGAAGAATATAAACTCTAAACGGCCCTCCGTATTATTTTTCCTGAGCTCAGTTATTGTTTTTTGTATGATCATTACAGTTTTGCGGTAATCTTTTGGCAAGAAATCATGCAAAACTTCGGTTGTATGTTTCATCCGGGCTTTTAATTCCTTATGCTCAAAATCTTTGGTAAAGATCTTTTTTATAAATTCTTTTTTATTAAAGGAGGGTACCGTTGCAAGTAGGCTGTTCGAAAAATTATCGTAAAAAGCGGGTGAATAAAGATCTTTTAATGCGGCCATGTTATTTTGGTTAGTATAAAATTTTATAAAAAGTAAAGGTAATAATTTATTACTAATTAATTTAGTAACGCTATATTTGTGGTTCGATGTACGCAATAGTTGATATAGAAACCACGGGAGGCCATGCTGCCGCAAATGGCATTACAGAAATTGCTGTATTTATACACGATGGTACCAGGGTGGTCAAACATTTTGAAACTTTAGTGAACCCGCAACAAATAATTCCCCGATACATTACTGCGTTAACTGGTATTGATAATTATATGGTGCAGGATGCACCGACATTTGATGCCATTGCAGGAACCTTATATGGCCTTTTGAAGGATAATATTTTTATTGCACACAATGTGAACTTCGATTATTCTTTTATCAATCATCAATTAAAAAATGAAGGATATGACCTGCCGGCAAAAAAATTATGCACTGTTCGGTTAGGAAGAAAGGTTTTTCCGGGATTACCTTCTTATAGCTTAGGAAATCTTTGTCGTTCACTGGAGATAAAAGTAGATAACCGGCATAGGGCAGGAGGCGATGCAAAAGCCACCGTTAAATTATTTGAGCTTTGCCTGGCTAACGACGGACAAAAACACATCGACCTGATGTTAAAGAAAACATCTTCAGAACAATGGCTGCCATTGCATTTGCAAAAAGAAGATATTGCGAAGCTGCCATCAATGCCAGGTGTGTATTATTTTCATAATAATAAAGACAAGATCATTTATATTGGCAAGGCGATCAACATAAAAAAAAGAGTGAGCAGTCATTTTACACAAAACGATCCTGATAAAAAAAGACAAAACCTGGTACGTAACGTACATAAAATAACTTTTAAAGAATGCGCGGGTGAATTGGAAGCGATCGTTTTTGAAAGTGCTGAAATAAAAAGGTTGTGGCCAAAATATAATAAAAGCCAAAAGCAGCCTGTGCAAAAATTTGGTTTATATATGTTTGAAGATGGCCGCGGATACATGCGTTTAGCGATCGATAAAAAAAAGAAACAGTTGCCTGCCTTATACAATTTCAATTTATTGCAAGAAGGTTTGGTATTGCTTAAAAAAATGACGGAGGAATTTCAATTGAATCACAAGCTTTGCTTTTTAGATAAAACACCTTTTGCTGCTACAGATATGGAACTCATGGATGAACCAGTTGTATACAATGTTAAAGTAAAACGAGCTGTAAAAGCACTGGATGAACAATTGCCAACTTTTGCTGTAATTGATAAAGGCATACAGGAAAATGAAAAATTGTGCCTGTTAATTGAACGAGGCAGCTTTTGGGGTATGGGATATTTGCCTGCATCATTGCCAATTGAATCGAGCAATCAATTAAAAGATTATTTACATCCTTATAACGATAATGATTATATCCGTAACAGTATCTATTCCTTTGTGGAAGCCAATCCTGATAAAAAATGGGTTATCGATAACGGATAACTGATAACAGGCAATTCAACAGTTGGTCATCTATCATTATAATTTCATTTTTTCAAGTTTTTTGTTTCAATACGCACTACTATATTCGCAGCCAATTATTCGTTCAATTATCTATTATCAAATTAAGTATATGTCATTAGTACAGCCGATAGCACAGAAATTAAATATCAGACAACAGCAGGTGCAAGCTGTATTGGAATTGCTGGAAGAAGGGTCGACCATCCCGTTTATCGCACGTTACCGGAAAGATAAAACAGGCGCATTGGACGAAGTGCAAATTCAGCAGATACAGGAAGAGGCAAAATTTCTGACTGAATTTGGTGAACGCAAATTCTTCATAGAAAAAACTATTACCGAACAAGAAAAGATGACGGATGCCATTCAGGAAAAATTAGATAAGGCAACTACGATAGCAGAGCTGGAAGATATTTATTTACCGTTCAAACCAAAGAGAAAGACAAAAGCGCAGGCTGCAAGAGAAAACGGTTTAGAGCCACTGTCAATTATATTGTTGGAACAAAAAAATATTGATCTTATTGCCGAAGCCTCCAAATTTATTACTGATAAAGTAGTGGATGCTGATGTTGCTTTACAAGGCGCAAGAGATATTATCGCGGAGCAGGTGAATGAAGATGCACAGGTAAGAGCTAAGCTGCGCCACTTGTTTGAGACAACCGCCACTTTACAAAGCAAAGTGATAACCGATAAGGAAACCGAAGGGGTTAAATACAAAGACTATTTCGATTTTTCTGAACCTATTGCCAAAGTGCCATCACATAGAATATTAGCTGTATTGCGTGCTTTTTTAGAGGGGTATTTACGTATCGCTATTTCGCCTGAAGAAGATATAGCGTTGGAAATGATAGAAGCATTGTATATAACCGGGATGAGCACCAGTAGTGATCAATTAAGAAAAGCTATTAAAGATGCTTACCGAAGATTACTGCAACCAAGTCTTGAAACTGAATGCAGGACAGCATTAAAAAATAAAGCTGATGAAGAAGCGATCAATGTATTTGCAGAAAATTTGCGCCAGCTATTATTAAGTTCTCCATTAGGAAGTAAAAGAATTTTAGCCATCGATCCCGGATACCGGACGGGTTGTAAAGTTGTTTGTCTGGATGAAAAAGGCGAATTGAAGAAAACGGAGCTCATCTTCCCGCACGAAAATAATCGTGTGCAGGCCGAAGAAATAAAAATTAAACATTTGGTAGAACAATACGGCATACAGGTATTTGCAATAGGGGATGGAACTGCAGGCAGAGAAACAGAACAATTTATTAAGCGATTAAACTTAGGCTTGCCTGTCTTCTTAGTAAATGAAGATGGAGCTTCTATTTATTCTGCTTCCGAAATTGCAAGGGAAGAATTTCCGAATGAGGATATTACGGTTCGCGGAGCGGTAAGTATTGGCCGTAGATTGATGGATCCGTTAGCTGAATTGGTAAAGCTCGATCCCAAAAGTATCGGCGTAGGGCAATACCAGCATGATGTGAATCAGTTTCGTTTAAAAGAAAGATTAGACGCAACTGTAGTAAGTGCTGTAAATAATGTAGGCGTTAATTTGAATACGGCCAGCAAACATTTACTAAGTTATGTAAGTGGCATAGGTGGAACATTGGCTGATAATATTATTAAACATCGAAATGAAATAGGGAAATTCACCAGTCGCAAACAATTATTAAAAGTGCCAAGATTAGGTGGAAAAGCATTTGAACAGTGTGCAGGTTTTTTACGCATAAAAGATGGAGAGGATATGTTAGATGCAAGTGCAGTACATCCCGAAGCCTATTCAGTGGTAGAAGCAATGGCAAAAGATCTCGGTGTAGAAATAAATACAATGATCGGTAAAGAGGAGCTGTTAAAAAATATCGATGCTAAAAAATACGCTACGGAACAATTAGGTGAGCTTACGATAAAAGATATCATCAACGAATTAAAAAAGCCAGGACTTGATCCACGAAGTGAAGTACAGCAATTTGAATTCGCAAATATTTACAGTATTGATGATGTGAGAATAGGAATGGATGTACCAGGCGTTGTAACAAATATTACACGATTCGGCGCTTTTGTGGATATTGGCGTAAAGCAGGATGGCCTGGTGCATGTATCAGAAATATCGCACACGTATATTACTGATCCTAACGAAGTATTAAAACTGAACCAACAGGTAAAAGTAAAGATATTAGAGGTAGATGTTGCCAGAAAACGCATTGCATTATCTATTAAGCAAACGGAAGAAGCTCCCGCCAGAAACAATCAGCAACGGCCGAAATTCAATGGTCAACAGTCAGCTAAGCCACAAAAGCCGATCGCTGAATTACCGATGAATGATGCATTAGCTGCATTAAAGCAAAAGTTTGGGAAATGATCATAAGTATAGAATATAAAAATGGCGTTCTAATTAAATAGAACGCCATTTTTATGTATTGAAAAACCGTAGTTTCTTTATCTAATATTAGAACTTGTACACTGCTGCAAGGATACCAGAGAAATCTGTACCTGTTGGAGTAGCGTCTTTTCCTTTAGTGTAAATGTCACCAAATTTAGTATCAGCACTTTCATAACGTAATTCAGGAATGATCGTTACTGCTCCTACTCTGATGTTTGCAGATAAGGTTTCATCAAGAATATTTTGAGTTCCTAAACCTGTTAGATCATCATTATCGATGAAGTACTCAGATCTTAATGTTAAACCAAATATTGCTGTTGGATCGTAGTTAAGGTATAATGCTGCACCACCCCATGCATCAGATTTAGCAGTTGTACCGCCAAATGAATTGTATGAATTGATCTTAGCAGTAAGGTTTACTCCAATATTGAATTTTGAAGTGATCACACCAGTTCCAACGAAATCGATCTGGTTTTGGCTTTTTACTGAACCATCACCTGAATTTCCCATTCCCATTGAACCTTCATAGTTTAAGTAACCTTTCCATTTGCCATTTTTGCTACCATCGCTAACCT
>Ga0210387_10000169_pt1 | contig 47213 bp, 45 predicted proteins | sample IncBWC7OmetaG_FD_160108 | JGI IMG/M metagenome (GOLD analysis project Ga0210387, IMG submission 160108) | Forest soil microbial communities from Barre Woods Harvard Forest LTER site, Petersham, Massachusetts, United States - Inc-BW-C-7-O ... | reverse complement strand
CTTTCGCCCGTCGTCACGCCCTTCAAGCGCGACCTCTCGCCCGATGTCGGCCGTTTCATCGCCCACTGCAAGTGGCTGCTCAGCCAGGATTGCGGGCTGGCGGTGTTCGGCACCAATTCCGAAGCCAATTCGATGTCGGCCGACGAGCGCATGGCGCTCCTCGACTCCATCGTCTCGGCTGGCGTGCCGACCGACCGCATGATGCCGGGCACCGGCGCCTGCTCGATCAACGAAGCCGCCAAGGTGAGCGCGCATGCCACCAAGCTCGGCGTGGCCGGCGTGCTGATGCTGCCGCCCTTCTATTACAAGGGCGTTCCGGAGGAGGGGCTGTTTCGTTTCTTCTCGGAGGTCGTGCAGCGGGTCGGTGACGCCCGCCTGCGCGTCTATCTCTATCACATCCCGCCGGTGTCGGCCGTGCCGATCACCCACAAGCTGGTCGAGCGGCTGATGAAGGCGTATCCCAAGCAGATCGCCGGCATGAAGGATTCGTCGGACGACTGGCCGCACACCAAGAGCATGATCGACGCCTTCGCCAAGGACGGCTTCGACGTCTTCTCGGGCAACGAGAAGCCCCTGATCGACAACATCAAGTCGGGCGGCGCGGGCTGCATCAGCGCCACGGCCAACATCAATCCCGGCAAGATCGCCGAGACCTATAAGAAGCACGCGACGCCAGAAGGCGAGAAGCTGCAGAGCTGGATCAACGACGTGCGTGGCGTCATGCAGGGCTACGTCATGATCCCGGCGCTCAAGTATTGCATCGCTCACTACGGCAGCGATTCGGCGTGGAAGCCGGTGCGGCCGCCGCTGGTCGAGACCGACGAGAAGGCCGGCAAGGACATGATCGCCAAGCTCGACAAGCTCGGTTTCACCATGCCTGGGCTGAAGCAGGCGATGGCGGTGGCGGCAGAATAGCCCTCAGTCGTCGGCTCGTCCCTGCAGCTTCAATTTGAACCCGAGCGCCATCTCGAAGTTCAGCTCGACGGTCTTGCCGTCGAACACATATGTCAGCCGCGCGGCGTCGTCGTTGCCGAGCGTCTGGACCTCCAGGGCGAGGCTCTTGCCGTCGTCGGACCAGGCGCCTCGCGCAGCACTCGGCCCGTAGCGCATGCGCCCGCCCACCCGGTAGTGGCCGTCGAAGCCGATCGGCCCGCCGAATCGTGCTACCGGCGCGCCGGCCGGGACGCCATCGGCCTCGTATTCGAAGGACGGCACGGGGTCATCGAGTCTCAGCGTGATGGACCTGAACCTGAGGTCGTTGCTGGCGAACCGCCAGGTCTTGCCGGAGACGGCCTTCGCCAGGGCCGACGAGCCGCCTTTCGGTGCCGGCTTATCGATCGCGACTTGCTTCACTCGCTCGGCAAGCTCCGCCGTCGCCGCTGGATCGGCCGCGACCGCTGCATCCGAGGTCACCGCGGCCGCGAGCTGGCTCACCAGTGTCCCGAAGCCGTAGCGCGGCGAGCTGGCCGTGCCGCTGGGAGTGGAGAAGCGCGAGGCGCCGGTCGCCACCGCCACGATGTCGAGTTTCGGCATCACGACGATGAGCTGGCGATGATAACCGACAGCGAGGTAGGCATCCTGCTTCGACATGACCCAGAACTGGCTGCCGTAGCGCAGGTCCCGTGCCCAGCTCTCGCGCATGTCGACGTTGGCCTGGCGCACGCCCTCGATCCACGCTGCCGGCAGGATCTGCCGGCCGTCCCACAAGCCGCCGCGCAGGTAGAGGTAGCCCAGCTTTGCCATGTCGCGCGGATGCAGGTAGAGGCCGGCGCCGCCTCCCGAGACGCCTTGCGGGTCACCCCGCCACAGCACGTCCTCGATGCCAAGCGGTCCGAACAGCGTCTCGCGCGCGTAGTCGAGCGCGCTCTTGCCTGTGACCTTGCTGAGGATGGCCGACAGCAGCTGGCTGTTGCCGCTGTCGTAGTAGAAGACCGTACCCGGCGTCTCGGCCATAGGCCGGTCGAGGACGAATTGCTGCCAGTCCGCGCTGCGCTCCATGGCGAGGAAGGATTCAGGCCAACCATCCAGCCCCTCCTGCCACGCCAGGCCCGACGTCATGTCGAGCAGATGACGGATGGTGATCGACTTCTTGCGTTCGTCGAGGTTGGCGATCGTGCGGTCGGCGAAGAAATCCACCACGCGCCGGTCGGTGTTGTCGAGCCGGCCGTCCCTGAGCGCAATGGCGATCAGGCTGCCGATGACCGACTTGGTGACCGAATTGACCCGGTGCTTCAGCCCGGCCTGGAAGGGCGCATAGGTCGCCTCCAGCACGATCCGGCCGTGGCGTGTGACCAGCAGGCTGTCCATGTCGTTGGAGCTGCCGAAATCGACCAGGCGGGCGAGCCGCTCGGAGCTCATGCCCTGCTCCTCGGGCGAGGAGGTCGTCCACTCCGTGGTGGGCCAAGGGTGAGTATTTTGCTGCGCCGCTACGGGAGCACATACGACCACCGCCGTTGCCAGCAGGATCGCAAGAAGCGCGCTAGAGAACCGATGCATCAATCGACATTAGCACTGGTCCGGGTTGGGTTGAAACGATGGGCCCGCTGCACGGGCGATTTGACTTCACGCGCTTTGTACCCACATGGGCGTCATGTCCAAACCCACATTGGCACTTGCCTCCGCGGGAGGCTTGGTCGCCTTCCTTGGCCTCGCCATATTGGGCTGGGGCGGTTTCGAGCCCTTCTTCGCCAATCCGGCGCGCATCGCGCTGGTGATCGCGACCGTGGCGATGGTCGTCGCTGCTCTGTTCAGTTCCGTCAACCTCAGCACCGGCGAGCGCGAGGATCGCTCCAACCGCTGGGTCATCGGCGTGCTGAGCCTAATCGGACTTCTGTCCGCCTGGCTGCCGGCCTACACCGACCGCAAGGAATTCTGGGTCCTCGATGGCGATATCGTTCGTTGGCTGGGCGTTGCCTTGTACGTCGTCGGCGGCGCCCTGCGGCTGTGGCCGATCTTCATTCTCGGCCGGCGCTTCAGCGGCCTGGTGGCCATCCAGCCCGGCCATGCGCTGGTCACCGATGGCCTCTACAGCCGCATTCGCAATCCCAGCTATCTCGGGCTGCTCATCCTGTCTCTGGGCTGGGCGCTGGCGTTTCGCTCGGGCGCGGGCGTGCTGCTGGCGGCCCTCAACATTCCGCCGCTGGTCGCGCGCATGAATTCGGAGGAGAGGCTGCTGCAGGCGCAGTTCGGCCGGGAATACGAGGCCTACCGCGCCCGTACGTGGCGGCTGCTCCCTGGACTCTACTGAGCCGGGCTTTCCGAAAGTTACATATTTGGGTCGTATGGCGCCCATTATTCGACGCTCTGCGAGCTTAATATATGCTACGATTTTACTTGACTATCACTTAAGTTCATATTAGCCTGCCGTCCTCATGCTGGAGGATCGATGATGGACGGAGCCGGACGGCCTTCGCTTTACAAGCCGGAATTCGCCGAGCAGGCCTACGGGCTGTGCCTGGCTGGCGCCACCAACCAGGAATTGGCCGATGGTTTCGACGTGGGACACAGCACGATCGACAACTGGCTGCGCAAACACCCCGAGTTCGCCCAGGCGGTAAGGAGCGGACGCAGCCTTGCCGACGGCAAAGTGGCGCACGGCCTCTACGCGCGGGCCATCGGCTACAGCTACGAGAGCACGCGGGTCCTGCTCCACCGCGGCGAGCCGCTGTTGGTGCGGCACACGGTGCATCGCCCGCCCGACGTCAGGGCCTGCATCTTCTGGCTGCGCAACCGCCGTCCGCAGCAATGGCGAACGGCATCAGGGCAGGCGCACGATGTCCGCCCCGCAGAGGGCGAGCTTCCGCACCAGGCGGTCGTAGCCCCGGTCGAGATGATCGAGGCCGCCGAGCCTCGTCTCGCCGCAAGCGCCCAGGCCCGCGATGACGAGAGCGGCGGCCGCGCGGACGTCGGTGCCGATCACGGCCGCCCCTTGGAGCCGGTCGACGCCGCGGACCAAGGCGGTCCGGCCACGGACAGCGATGCTGGCGCCCATCCTGACGAGTTCGTCGACGTGCCGGAAGCGCTGCTCGAAGATCGTCTCGCTGACGGCGCTGGCGCCGGCCGCCGTCGCCAGCAGCGCCATAACGGGCGCTTGCAGGTCGGTGGCGAAGCCGGGATAGGGGCCGGTCGTGATGTCGATGCCACTGAGCCCGGGCCGGGCCCGTCGGGCAACGACCCCGTCCGGCGTTTCGCTGAAATCGACACCCATGGCATTGAACGACGCGCCCGCGGCGCCGAGCAGGTCGACGCGTCCGTGGGGCAGGCAGAGTTCGCCGTCGGTGATGGCCGCGGCGCAGGCGAGCGTGCCGAACTCGATGCGATCCGGCAGGACAGCATGCACGGCGCCGGCGAGCCGCTGGGCGCCCTCGATGCTGAGCTCATGCGTGCCGAGGCCGGACACCTTGCCACCCATCGCGATCAGGCAGGCGGCCAGGTCGGCGATCTCGGGTTCGCGCGCGGCGTTGCGGATCGTCGTCGTACCGTCGGCCAGGACGGCGGCGAGCAGCAGGTTTTCGGTTGCGCCGACCGAGGGCAGCGGCAGCCGGATGTCGGCGCCGCGCAGGCCCGCCGGCGCCGTCGCCTGGACCACCCCGCCGTCGAGCTTCACCGTCGCGCCCATGGCTCGGAGGCCGGCGAGGTGAAAGTCGATGGCACGCCGGCCGATGGCATCGCCGCCGGGCAGCGGCAGGCGCGCCTCGCCGCAGCGCGCCAGCAGCGCGCCGAGCAGCAGCACCGAGGCGCGCATGCGCGCCACCAGATCGCCGTCGATGCCGCGGGGCTCTAGGCGATCGGCTGAGATCGTTACCGACAACCCCGCCGAGGTCGACGACCAGTGCATCTCGCAGCCCAGGCGCTGCAGCAATGACGACAGCACCGCGACGTCGAGATTGGCCGGCACGTTGTGCAAGGTCACGAGATGTGGCGTCAGGAGCGCCGACACCATCAGTGGCAGCACGGCGTTCTTCGCGCCGCTGATCGGGTATGTGCCGACCAGCGGCTGGCCGCCGCGGATGACGAGGGTGTCGCCGGTGTCGGGCCGCCACCACGGAGCTGCTGCGAGAAGGGAGGCGTTCATGGACGCAACGATAACGGAGGCTGCGTTGACAGCGCTACCGTCGCAGCGCTATAAAACACCCATGACCACGAACCTGCTCCAGAAGGGTTGGTACTTTACGCTGCTCACATAGGCGGCGCGAAAGGTCATGACCTGACAAAGCCGCCGCATCCCGGCGGCTTCTGTATTTCTGGAATAGGCCTCCGGGCCGCGGCGGAACCGCAAACGGAGGACGAGATGTCGATCATGGAAGTCGAGGAACAGAGGACGGTGCCGCCGCCGTCGATGCGCGTGCGTCTGGCAGGCCCGCGCGATTGCGACGCTTTGTGTGCGCTGCTCGACGACGCGGCGCACGCCCGCGACCAGGTGCTGGCGTGGCTGGAAAGCCCGGGCACGACGCTCCTGGTGGCGCAAAGCGAGGCCGGAGTCCTGGGCGTCGCCGTGCTGGTGACGCGGCTCGTGCCCGTGTCGGGCGGGCTCACGCACAAGGTGGTCGAGGTCGACAACCTCGTGGTGCGCGCCGACCGGCGCGGCCAGCGCATCGGGCGTCGCCTGCTGGCTGCCGTGGTCGAATGGGCACGCCAGCGCCGCGCCGTGCAGGTCGAGGCCGTGGTCGGCGAGGGCGACGGCAGGCGCTTCTACCAAAGCTTCGGATTCGCCATCGCAAACGATCGGCTGGTCCTCGCATCATGACCGCGAAGCCGGTCCATGTGCGCACGGCAACGCTCGGCGATTACGATGTGCTGGTCGCCTTGTTCGACGAACTCGACGAGTTCCATCGCCAGGGGCGGCCGGACTTCTTCCAGGCCTTCGACGGGCCGGCGCGCACGCGCCAGCAGATCGAGCAGTGGCTGGCCGGGCCGGGGGCGACCGTGCTGGTGGCGGAGCGCGGCGCGGATGTGATCGGGCTTGCCGTCCTGCTGACGCGCACGCCATCGCCCTTTGCCGGCGCCGTGCCGCGCAAGGTGATCGAGCTCGACAATCTCGTGGTGCGTGCCGATCAGCGGCGCTGGCGAGTCGGGCGGCGGCTGCTCGACGCCGCGGTCGAGTGGTCGCGCCGGCGGGGCGCCACGCATGTCGAGGTCGCAGTCCATGCCTTCAATCGCGACGCGCGGCGATTCTACGAGGCCTTCGGCTTCGCGGCCTCTATCGATCGGCTGGTCTTGGCGGCCTGAGGAACTATCCGCATCGCGCCATGTAAACGCCGTGCAACATCGCGCCGGCAGGTCGCGGCTTGCCCGGTCGCGGGCATTTCACTATGCCGATGCTGCCGCGGCGAGCAGCGCCGCAGGACAGCAGCGAGGATAGAACATGCCGACGAACAGCAAGCATCCTGAGACCGTCGTGTTGCATTCGGGCTACCGTAGCGATCCTGCGACCAACGCCGTGGCGGTGCCGATCTACCAGACCACCAGCTACCAGTTCCGCGACACCAAGCACGCCGCCAACCTGTTCGGCCTGGCCGAGCTCGGCAACATCTACACCCGCATCATGAATCCGACCAACGACGTGCTGGAGACGCGGGTCGCCGCGCTCGAAGGCGGCGTGGCGGCGCTGGCGCTGGGCTCGGGACAGGCGGCCTCGCTGTTCGCGGTCCAGAACATCTGTCACGCCGGCGACAATTTCGTCGCCTCGACGGATCTCTATGGCGGCACCTGGAACCTGTTCGCCAACACCATGAAGACGATGGGCATCGAATGCCGTTTCGTCGATCCGGCCGATCCCGAGAATTTCCGCCGCGCCACCGACGCCAGGACCCGTTGCTACTATGCCGAGACGCTGCCCAATCCGAAGCTGATCGTATTCCCGGTCGGCGAGGTGGCGCGCATCGGCCGCGAGCTCGGCGTGCCGCTGATCATGGACAACACGGCGGCGCCGGTGCTCTGCCGCCCGTTCGACCATGGTGCGGCGATCGTGCTGCATTCCACGACCAAGTACATTGGCGGCCACGGCAATTCGATCGGCGGCATCCTGGTCGATGGCGGCAACTTCGACTGGGAGAAGCACAAGGACCGCTTCCCCATGCTGAACACGCCCGACCCGAGCTACCACGGCGCGGTATGGACGCAGGCGGTCAAGCCGCTGGGGCCGATCGCCTATATCCTGAAGGCGCGGGTCACGCTGCTGCGCGACGTCGGCGCGCCGATGAGCCCGTTCAACGCCTTCATGTTCATCCAGGGCCTCGAGACGCTGCCGCTGCGCATGCGGGTCCATTGCGACAATGCCAACCTCGTGGCCAAGCATCTTTCCAAGCACGCCAAGATCACCAAGGTGATCCATCCCTCGCTGATGAACGGTGAGGCCAAGCGGCGTGCCGAGACCTATCTTTCGCGCGGCATGGGCGCGCTGCTGGGCTTCGAGCTCAAGGACGGTGCGGACGCCGGCCGCAAGTTCATCGACAACCTGAAAATGTTTTACCACGTCGCCAATATCGGCGACGCGCGCAGCCTCGCCATCCATCCCGCCTCGACCACGCACTCCCAGCTCACGCCGGAAGAGCAGGCCCAGACCGGCGTCACGCCCGGCTACGTGCGGTTGTCGATCGGCATGGAGCACATCGAGGACATCCTGGCCGACCTCGACCAGGCGCTGGCCGCGGTGTGAGCCGGCGCCTCTAGGCCGGCTCCTTCTCGCGCGCGTCCCACATCTTCCGGAAAGCGGGACGCGCCTGGCAGGCGGCGAGCCAGGCCTTCACCTTGGGATTGGCGTCGAACAGCTCGGGCGCGGCCTGGGCGTAGCGCACGATCTCGGCCACGTTGATGTCGGCCACCGTGAAGCGGCCACCGACCAGCCAGCCGGTCTTGGCCAGGGCGCGGTCGAGCACGGCGAACGGCGCCTTGAGCGCCTCGACGGCGGCATCGGCGATCTTGGCGTCCTTCGGTCCCCAGGCATTGCCGATGCGGTGGTAGAGTACGTTGAGCGAATGCGGCTCGACCTCGGTGACGGCCCACAGCGCCCACATGCCCATTTCTCCGTCCTCGGCGACGTCGACGGGCGCGAGCGGCCCGCCGTGCTTCTTGGCGAGGTAGAGGTTGATGGCGAGCGATTCGTGCAGCACCAGCCCGTCATCGTCGATCGACGGGATGTGGCCGTTGGGGTTCACTTTCAGGAACGCGGGCGACTTGGTGTGCAGCGTCGCGTCGGCGGCCTTGGCGTCGGGCAGGCGGTAGAGCTGCATCACCGGGACATGCTTGAAGGGCAGGCCGAGTTCGTGGGCCAGCCAGATGTTGCGCGAGGCGCGGGAGCGATAGACACCATAGATCGTGAGCATCGGCATTTCATAAGGCCTTGCCGTCTCCGACGGTAGCGTCGCCGCGCGATTGGAGGCACAATTCTCCTCATGCTGCTCCAAAGGTGGGTCGGACCATGAAAGCGCAACGCAAGCTCGAGCCCGTGAAGGACGCCAGCCATCTCTATGAGGTCGAACGCCGCGACCGCCATGCCGAGCGGCCGGGCTTCCGCATCAGCGAACTGCAACTGTCGCCGACGCAGACCGTGCCCTGGCACTTCCACACCAACATCAGCGACACGTTCTACGTGCTGGAAGGCAAGATGCGGCTCTTCCTGCAGAACCCCAAGCAGGAGGTGAGGCTGGGCGTGGGCGAGAGCTTTGTCGCAGCCGCCGGCCGGCCGCATCTGGTGACCAACGCCGGCGACAGCTCGCTCACCTTCCTCATTCTTCAGGGCGTGGGCGAGTACGACTACGTGCCGCTGGTCTAGCAGCTCGCGCTTCAGCACCTTGCCGGTGGCGTTGCGCGGCAGCGACTCGACGAACACCACCGATTGCGGGCATGCTAGTTTATGGTCTTGGTGAAGCCCTTCCAGTAGGGCTCGCGCAACTCGCGCTTCAGCACCTTGCCGGCGCCCGAGAGCGGCAGCGGGGCGTCGCGGAAGTCGACGCTGTGCGGACATTTGTAGCCGGCGATCTGGCCGCGGCAATGTTCGAGCACGTCCTCGGCGGTGAGCTTGGCGCCCGGCTTGGGCACGATGATGGCGTGCACCCGCTCGCCCCAGCGCTCGTCGGGCACGCCGATCACCGCCACTTCGGCCACGCCCTCCAGCAGCGAGATCGCGTTCTCGACCTCGGCCGAATAGACGTTCTCGCCGCCCGAGATGATCATGTCCTTGAGTCGATCGACGATGTAGACGAAGCCTTCCTCGTCCATGGTGGCGCCGTCGCCCGAGTAGTACCAGCCGTTCTCGAGCACCGCGGCAGTTTCCGCGGGCTTGTTCCAGTAGCCCTTCATGATGTTGGCGCCGCGGATCGCCAGCTCGCCCGGCGTGCCGTAGGCCACCTCCTTGCGGTTGGCATCGACCACCTTGACCTCGCAGCCGAGCGCCGACTGGCCGCACGACTTCAGCTTGCCGGCAAACGGGCCGTCGAGCGTGGTGTAGCGCGGGTCGAGCAGGGTCACGATCGGCGCCGCCTCCGTCATGCCGTAGGCATGCATCATCCGGACATGCGGCATCCCCTGCATGGCCTTGCGCAGCACGCCCTCGGGCATCGGCGAGGCGCCGTAAAGGATGAAGGAGAGGGTGGAAATGTCGAACTCGCCGAAGCGCGGGTGATTGACCAGCATGTTGATCATGGTCGGCACGAACTGCGCGTGCGTCACCCGCTCGGTCTGGATGGTCTGCAGCACCTCGACCGGTTCGAAGCGCGGCACGAAGGCATGACGGCCGCCCGACATGGTGACGCCGAAGGTCGAGGCGCCGTCGGCGAGATGGAACATCGGGCCGGAGTGGATGTAGATCGTTTCGGCATTGAAGCCGATGCCGGCCACGCCGTTCAGCGCGTTCACCACGAGGTTGCTGTGGCTTAGCATGACGCCCTTGGCGCGTCCCGTGGTGCCGCCGGTATAGAACAGGCCGGCGAGGTCGTCGTCGTTGGCGCCCGCATCGTCGGTCGCCTCGTAGTTGGCGAGGTCCTCGAAGCGCAGCATGCCCTCGGGCGAGGACGAGTCATCCATCCACACGACCTCGCGCACGCCGGGCATCTTTCCATCGAGCGCGTTCAGGTGATGCGCCATGGCGGTGTCGATGAACAGCGCCACCGCGCCCGAGTCGGAGAGGATATATCCGAGCTCCGGCGTGGCCAGCCGGGTGTTGAGCGGCACCATGGCGGCGCCGATCCACGGGATGGCGTAGAGCAGCTCGAAATAGCGGTCGCTGTTCAGCGCCAGGATGGCGACGCGGTCGCCCGCCCGCACACCCAGTGCGGAAAGCGCACCGGCGACGCGGCTGATCCTTTCCAGACTCTGCTGCCACGTGCGCCGCCGGCCGGCGAAGTGAGTGGCGATGCCATGGGGCTTGATCTGGACGGCGCGGCGAAGCCCCTGGGTCAGTGCGAACATGGCGGATGCTAGGGGGACGTTCGTTCGCGCCGCAAGTGGGTTCGTGCTAAGAAAAGCGCCATGAACGATATGACCCCGCCCGCGCTGGATGGAGCGCCGCTCGAGTTCAACCCGCTCGATCCGGCTTTCATCGCCGATCCCTATCCGTTCTATCGCCGCCTGCGCGAAACGGCCCCGGTCTTCAAGACTCCGCAGGGCCTGTGGCTGGTCACGCGCTACGACGACGTCACCTTCGCGCTGCGCGACAAGCGCTTTGGCAAGGATTTCGTGGGCAATCTCGAACGCCGCTACGGCAACCTCGCCCGCATGGACGAGCCGGCGATAGCGAGTCTCGCTCGCACCATGCTGGTGCTCGACCCGCCCGACCATACGCGCCTGCGCGCCCTGGTGACCAAGGCCTTCACCGCCCGCCGCGTCGCCGACATGCGGCCGCGCATCAAGGCGCTGGTCGACGCCCAGCTCGACCGGGTGATCGACAAGGGCGAGATGGACGTCATGCGCGACCTCGCCCACCGCCTGCCGGTGATCGTGATCTGCGACATGCTGGGCATCCCCGAGGAGCACCGCGCGCCGTTCCTGGCGGGCAGCAACGTCAATGGCCGCATCCTCGAGCCGGTGCCGATGAGCCGCGAGGAGCTCGACCAGGCCAACCGCAACACCCAGATGGCGGGCGTCTACTTCAACCAGCTCTGCGAGCTGCGTCGCCGCGAGCCCAAGGACGACCTCACGACCGAGCTGGTGCGGGCGGAGGAGGCGGGCGACAAGCTCACCGCCGAGGAGCTGCAGGCCAATATCGGCCTGCTGTTCGGCGCCGGCCACGAGACCACCACCAACCTGATCGGCAACGGCCTGCTGGCCTTGCACCGCCATCCCGATCAGTGGGAGCGGTTGAAGGCCGATCCGTCGCTGATCCCCAACGCCGTCGAGGAGCTGCTGCGCTACGACTCCTCGGTGCAGATCACCGGTCGCGTCACCAACGCCCAGGTCGAAATCGGCGGGGTGACGGTGGGCGCCGACGAGAACGTGATCGCCCTGCTGGGCGCGGCCAACCACGACCCGGCGCAATATCGGGATCCCGACAGGCTCGATGTCGGCCGCGCGAACGTGCGGCCCTTGTCGTTCGGTGGCGGCATCCACTATTGCCTGGGCGCCCAGCTTGCGCGGCTCGAAGCCGAGCTGGTCTTCACCGCCCTGGTCGAGCGCCTGCCCACCATCGAATTGCCCGAGAAAGACACGCCGGCATGGCGGCGGAGCTTCACCTTGCGTGGGCTGAGCAAGCTGCCGGCGGTGTGGCACTAACCGTGTGGCGCTGAAGATGGCGGGACGCTGGCAGGGCGAGGGCAGCCAACATCAGGGCGCCCGCCCGTACCAAGAAGACAGTTGGGCGCTGACGCCGCTCGGCGACGGCTCGTTGCTGGCCGTGGTGGCGGACGGCATGGGTGGTCACGCCGGCGGCGCGGTCGCCAGCAAGCTCGCGGTCGAGGCCTTCGTCCACGCCCTCGAGCAGGGCGGTGGACTGGCCGACGGACTGCGGGACGCCAACACAGCCGTCGGCAAGCGCGCGGCGGCCAAGCCCGACCTCGCCGGCATGGGCGCCACCCTGGTGGCCGCGCAGGTGCGCGGCGACGAGGTGCGCTGGATCAGCGTCGGCGATTCGCCGTTCTTCCTGGTGTCGGACGGCAAGCTCGAACGGTTGAACGCCGACCACTCGATGGCGCCGCAGATCGACGCCATGGTCGAGCGCGGCCTCCTGACGCCGGACGAGGCGGAGCGCCATCCGGCGCGCCACACGCTGCGCGAGGCCGTCATGGGCGATCCGCTGACTCTTGTCGACAAGGGCAGCCGCAGGCTCGCCGCCGATGCCCGCCTGCTGCTGTGCAGTGACGGCGTGCAGTCGTTGAGCGAGGCCGAGATCGCCGCCGCTGCCGGCAAGCCGGTGCGCGGCCTGATCGACACCGTGCTGGCGGCGGCCAAGGAGCACCAGGACAATGTCACGGTCGTGAAGCTGGAGCGCGAGCGATGAGCAAGGGCGTGGTGGCCATCGAGGTGACGCGAGGACCGGTCGTCGAAAGCCGCCACGAGGGCATTGCCGTCGTCGTGAAGCCGGACGGCACGGTCGTGGCCTCGTGGGGCGACATCGACGCGCCCATCCTGCCGCGTTCGGCCAACAAGCCGATCCAGGCCATGGCGTTCGTCGAAAGTGGCGCGCTCGAGCGCTTCGGGTTGGGCAACGAGCACATCGCGCTGGCCTGCGCCTCGCATAGCGGCGAGAAGCGCCATGTCGAGACGGTGCGGGTCTGGCTCGGCAAGGTCGGGCTGAGCGAAGACGATCTCGAATGCGGCACCCATGCGCCGCGCCTGCAGGGCACCATCGAGGAGCTGGTGCGCGCGGGCAAGACGGCGACCGCCGCCTTCAACAACTGCTCGGGCAAGCACAGCGGCTTCCTGACGACGGCGGTGCAGTACGGCGAGCCGACGCGCGGCTACATCAAGTACGACCATCCGGTGCAGCGCCGCCTGCGCGAGGTCATGAGCGATCTCTGCGGCGCCGACGCCAACGCCTTTCCCTACGGAACCGACGGCTGCGGCATTCCCACGCTCGCCACGCCGCTCAAGAGCCTGGCGCGCGCCATGGCCAACATGGCCGAGCCGTCGCGCCTGTCGAACAAGCATGCCGAGGCGGCGGGCCGCATCCGCGCGGCGATCAACGCCGAGCCGTTCATGATGGGCGGCACCGGCAACTTCGGTAGCCGCATCAATGCGGCTCTGCCTGGGGTGGCGCAGGTCAAAGGCGGCGCGGAAGGCGTGTTCTGCGGCATGCTGCCGAGCCTAGGGTTGGGTGTCGCCCTCAAGATGTGGGACGGCGCAGGGCGGGCCGCTGAAGTCGCCATGGCGGCCTTGCTCGGCCATCTCGGTGTCCTGCCGGCCGAGCAGCGCGACGAGATCGTGCATCCGCCGGTCCGCAACGTGGTCGGCCTGCTGGTCGGCGAGATGCGCCCGGCCAAGAGCTGGCTGGGCTGAGCCGGATGTGAGCATCAGGCTCGAGATCCGCGAAGTCGGTGCACGCGGCGACGGGATCGCGGAACTCGACGGCCGACGCTACTTCGTGCCCTTCACCTTGCCGGGCGAGACGGTCGATGCCGAACCCCGCGACAAGCGGGGCGAGGGCATCGCCGCCGATCTCTTAGAGGTGCTTGCGCCGTCGCGCCATCGCGAGATGCCACCCTGCGCCCACTTCAAGGTCTGCGGCGGCTGCGCCCTGCAGCATTGGCGTCGCGATGCCTACACAGCGTGGAAAGTCGAGCTGATCGTCCGCGCGCTGGCGCAGCGCGGCGTCGACGCGCCGCGCTTCGAGCCGCCTCTGGTCGGCGCGCCGGGAGAGCGGCGCCGCGCCGACTTCGTCCTGCGCCGCCAGGGCAGGCGCGTGGTGGCAGGCTTCCATGAGCGGGCGAGCCCCGAGATCGTCGATGTCGGCACCTGCGTGGTGGTGCGGCCCCGCCTCAACGCCTTGCTCGAGCCGTTGCGCGCGAGCCTCGCCTCCGTGCTGCCCGACGGCGGCGCGGCCGATGCGATGGTGAACGAGACCGCGAGCGGCCTCGACCTGCTGATCCGTCTGCATCGCCGCCTCGATCTGTCGCTCGAACGGCGCGAAGCCTTGGTGGCCTTGGCCGAGGGCGCGGACCTGGCGCGGCTCAGCTGGGGCGATCGGGCCTCCGCCGAACCCGTCGTCGTTCGACGGCCTCCGTTCCTTGCCTTCGGTGACGCCAGGGTCGAGCCGCCGCCCGGCGCCTTCCTGCAGGCGACCCAACGCGCCGAGCAGGCGATGCGCGCCATGGTCGGCGAGTGGACGGGCGATGCGCCGAAGCTGGCCGATCTCTTTGCCGGTCTGGGCGCGTTGTCGCTGGGTCGTGCCGGCAAGCTCACGCTCTTCGAAAGCGACCGGCAGGCGGTGGCCGCCGTCGCGGCGGCGGCCCGTCGGCTGGGCGGCAGGGTGACGGCCGAGCGCCGCGATCTCTTCCGCAATCCGCTGACGGCGGCGGAGCTCGACGCCTTCGATGCCGTCGTGCTCGACCCGCCGCGCGCAGGCGCCGCCGCACAGTCGGCCGAGCTCGCTCGATCGAAGGTACCGCGCGTGGTCTACGGCTCGTGCGATCCCGGCAGCTTCGCGCGCGACGCGCGCACCCTGCAGGACGGCGGATACCGGCTGGAAAAACTTCTGCCGGTCGATCAGTTCCTGTGGTCGTCGCATATCGAGTTGATTGCGCTGTTCACGCGCGCGCCGCTAAGGTCGCCGCGGCATTAGGGAGGAAGAAACAACATGATGTTCGACCTGACCGGCAAGGTGGCCGTGGTGACCGGCGGCAGCCGCGGCATCGGCCGCTCGATCTGCGAGCAGATGGCCGCGCACGGCGCCAAGGTCGTCGTCTCCAGCCGCAAGCTGCCGGCCTGCGAGGAAGTCGTGAAGGGCATCAAGGCCAGGGGCGGCGAGGCCACCGCGGTGGCCGCCAGCATCTCCGACAAGGCGCAGCTCGAGAATCTGGTGGCTCTCGCCCGCAAGACCTACGGCAAGATCGACATCATGGTCTGCAACGCCGCCTCCAATCCGTACTTCGGGCCGCTGACGGGGCTCAAGGAAGAGGTGTTCGCCAAGATCATGCAGAACAACGTCATGTCCAACCTCTGGCTGATGAACATGGTCGGGCCGGAGATGGCGCAGCGCAAGGACGGCGCCTTCATCGTCGTGTCGTCGATCGGCGCCCTGATCGGCTCGGCCCACATCGCGGCCTACAACATGAGCAAGGCGGCCGATCTCTCGCTGGTGAAGTCGCTTGCCATGGAATGGGGCAAGCACAACATCCGGGTGAACGCCATCGCCCCCGGCCTGATCCAGACCGACTTCGCCAAGGCGCTGTGGGACAACCCCGACATTCGCCGCGCCAACGAAAGCAAGGCGGCGCTGAAGCGCATCGGCCAGCCCGACGATATCGGCGGCGTCGCGGTGTTCCTCGCCTCCAAAGCCGGCGCCTTCGTCTGCGGCCAATGCATCATCGCCGACGGTGGTGTTATCGGATCGGGGGCTGAATAATCTTGCCGGACCGCGGGCCTCCAGGCCCGCTCATCTCATGACCCCACCAAAAGGCTGGCACTCCAGAGGCTACTTGCCTCACTTCGACTCGCCGGAAACTGTCCAGTTTGTAACCTTTCGTCTGGCCGATAGCTTGCCGGCCGCTGTCGCTGAGGCGCTGGGACACCGAGAAGACAACGTCCACCGCATCGAGCGCGAACTCGATGCCGGTCTCGGGGCGTGCTGGCTGGGAAAGCCCGAGATTGCGTCGCTAGTCCAAGACGCGCTGCTGCATTTCGACGGCGAACGTTATCGCTTGATCGCGTGGTGCCTGATGCCAAATCACGTCCATGTCGTCATCGATATTTTGGATGGCCAATCTCTGACCGGCATCGTGCGAAGCTGGAAATCCTTCACTGCAAGGCAGGCAAACGCGCGACTCGGACGTTCTGGCCCATTTTGGCATGCCGACTACTTCGATCGGTACATGCGCAATGAAGAGCATCTGACCCAAACAGTTGACTATGTTGAGCGGAATCCTGTGAAGGCAGGACTTGTTGGGGCCGCCGATAACTGGATCTGGAGTTCAGCGCACTTCCGCAAGCCTTGAGGACAATGAGCGGGCCTGGAGGCCCGCGGTCCGGCAAGAGACGCTAAGCCAGGTCGAGCTCGCACCACACCGGGACGTGGTCGGATGGCTCGGGCAGGCCGCGCTCGGCCTTGTCGATGCCGACGGCGGTCAGCCGGTCGGCGGCCTGCGGTGAGAGCAGCAGGTGGTCGATCCTGAGCCCATTGCCCTTCGCCCAGGCGCCGGCCTGATAGTCCCAGAAGGTGTAGCACGGCGTGTCGAGATGGAAGGCGCGCACCGCGTCGGTCAGGCCGAGATTGAGCAGGGTGCGCAGCGCCGCGCGCGACTGCGGCTGGCAGAGCGCGTCGCCGGCGAAGGCCTTGGGATCGAAGACGTCCATCTCTGTCGGGCAGACATTGTAGTCGCCGCCCAAGACGAACATCTCCTCGCGGGCCAGCAGGTTCTTCGCGCGCTGGTTCAGCCGATCCATCCAGGCGATCTTGTAGGCGAACTTCTCGGTGCCGACGGGATTGCCGTTGGGCAGGTAGATGCCGCCCACGGTGAGCGGCCCCTTGGGCGTCGTGATCCTGCCTTCGATGTAGCGCGCCGGTTCGTCGGCCTCGGCATCGGGGAGAGTGCGGGCGGTGATCTCGACCGGATGGAGCGAGAGCAGGGCCACGCCGTTAAAACCCTTCTGCCCCACGATCTCGACCTTGTAGCCGGCGGCCTCGACCTCAAGCCGCGGGAATTGTGCCTCTTGGGCCTTGATCTCCTGCAGGACGACGACGTCGGGCTTGGCGCGCGCCAGCCACGCCACCAGATTCCCGGTCCGCTTGCGGACGGAATTGACGTTCCAGGTCGCGACCTTCATCGCGGCCGGATCACACGCTGAAGGAGTTGCCGCAGCCGCAGGAAGAGGTGGCGTTCGGGTTCTTCACCTGGAACGAGGAGCCCACCATTTCCTCGACATAGTCGAGCTGGCTGCCCTTCAGGAGCTCGAGCGACGTGCTGTCGACCAGCACTGCGGCGCCGTTGCGCTCGATCACCAAGTCGTCCTCGTTGCGCTGATCCTCGAACGAGAAGTTGTACTGGAAGCCCGAACAACCGCCGCCCAGGACGGCCACCCGCATCATAACGGGCTTGGCTTCCTTGGAGGCCAGGAAGGCGATGCGCTTGGCAGCGCTGTCGGTGACGGCAAATTGGGTCTCGCTCATGCTTTACAAGATGTGGTTGGAAGGCCGGTTCGTCAATGCTTCGCGTTGCGTTCCAGCTGCTCGCGCAGGCCCTGCAAGTCGCCCAGGACCCAAAGATCGGCAATTTTATCACTTTTCAGGCTGAAGAGGGCGGCCCCGGCCCCCATGAACGGCGCCCGGTGAATGCCCTCAAACCGCATGCGGGCAAACGCCCGGTCGCCTTCGCTCACCAGGTCGAGGATGGTGCAGCGGTAATCGGCCAGTGCCTCGGTCACCCGGTCGACATAGGCCGAAAAGGCCGCATGGCCCGTCATGGTGGGTCCGAGCGAGCCGCGAAAGGTGAAATCGGGGTGGATCAGTTCCGCGATGGCGGCCTTGTCGCCTCGGTTCCAGACGCGATCGTAGAAGTCTTCGACAGCCGTTCGAGGTGTCATGTCAGGGCCGCCAGGCCGCGCTCACGGGCGCGAATGCGCTCGCGGTAGAGAATGTAGAGGCCCGAACCGATGACCAGCGGCAGGCCATACCAGACCGCCGGCGAGGGTTGGTCCCTGAACCAAAAATAGCCGTAGAGAACCGCCAGCACGATGGAGCTGTAGTCGAAAGGCGCCAGCACCGACGCCGGCGCCAGGCGAAGCGCCCGCGTGACCAGGATCTGGCCGACGCCGCCAATGAGGCCGAGCGAGGTGAGCCAGAACCAGCCGCCGAAGGACGGCCACTTCCACTCCGGGATGGCGCCGATCAGCGACACCGCGCTGGCGAACAGGCAGAACCAGAAGATCGTCGCCGCATCGTGGTCGTAGCGGCTGATCAGGCGTGTCAGCACGGTGGACAGCGAATAGCAGAAGGTCGCGCCCAGCACGACCAATGACAGCCAGTGGACCGATATGTTCCAGGGTTCGAGCATGATCAGCACGCCGGCGAAGCCGACCGCGACGGCGCTCCAGCGTCGCCAACCCACGACCTCGCCCAGGAGCGGCACGGCAAGGCCCACCATGAACAGGGGCGCGGCATACGAAATGGCGTAGGCATCGACCAACGGCATGCGCGGAAAGACATAGAAGAAGCCCAGCAGGCTGCCGAAGCCGCTGGCGATGCGGATCGCCTGAAGCAGCGGACGGCTGCTGCGCACGAGCCGGATCCCGCCGGCGTTGCGGAAGAGGAAGTAAAGCGGCACGAGGGCGATGGTGCTGCGAAACAGCATCATCTGGAACGGCCCGTACGAATCGCCCAGCCACTTCACCAGGGCGTCCATCGTCGAGAACAAGGCGAGGGCGGACAGCCGGGCGTAGATGCCGAGCAAAGTGGGAGAAGCGGGGGCCGGCGACAAGGTGCGCTATTTGGCTTGTCCGGCATCCTTCCGTAAAGTGCCTTCACGGGAGAGTGGGCGCAGGAGGGGCGGGGATCGAATGCGCATGGGTTGGTTGTTCGGTCGCAACAATGTGCGTGCGCCGTGGATTGTTGCCCTGCTCGTGCTGGTGAACGCCCTGCTGCTGCGCGCGATCGATCCCGTCGGCTTGACCCGCCTGCGCGACGTCGCCTTCGACAGCTTCCAGCGCATCAAGCCCAGGACCTATCATCCCGCCACGCCGGTCCGCATCGTCGACATAGACGAGGCCGCCCTGGCCGAGTTCGGCCAATGGCCGTGGCCGCGCACCATCGTCGCGCGCCTGATCGACAAGCTGACCGAGAAGGGCGCCGCCGTCATCGCCTTCGACGTGGTGTTCGCCGAGCCCGACCGCTCGTCGATCAGCCGCATGGTCAAGGATCTCGTCGCCTTTACCGATCCCGCGACCGTGCAGAAGCTCGCGGCGGCGATCCAGGACAACGACAAGGTGCTGGCCGATGCCATCGCCCACTCGCGCGTGGTGCTGGGCTTCGGCTTCGATCCGCACGGCGGCTCGCAGCCGCCCAAGCGCATGTTCGGCACCGCCTTCGCCGGCGACGATCCGAGCCAGTTCCTGCCGGTGCAGCAGGGCACCGTGAAGCCGCTCGCCATCCTCGAGGCCGCCGCCAAGGGCAACGGCAGCGTCAATACCGACGTCGAAGGCTCGGTGATCCGCCGGGTTCCGATGCTTTTCCGGGTCGCCGGCCAGGAAGGCCTGTTCCCGGCCCTATCGATCGAGGCGCTGCGGGTCGCCCAGGGCGCCAGCACCTATGTGATCAAATCGTCCGGCGCGAGCAGCGAAATGTCCTTCGGCGCCAAGACCGGGATTGTCGCCATCAGGACTGGCGATATTGAAGCGCGCACCGATTCGCGCGGCCGCCTGGCGCTCTACGACAGCGGTCATCGCGAGGAGCGCTTCGTTTCGGCGCGCGCCGTGCTCAAGGACGAGGTACCGCCGGACAAGCTCGATGGCCAGATCGTGTTCATCGGCACCAGCGCCATCGGCCTGAAGGACCTCCGCAGCACGCCGGTCGACGACTCCGCGCCCGGGGTCGAGGTCCATGCCCAGCTTGCCGAGCAGATGATCGAGCAGGAATTCCTGGCGCGGCCCGACTTCGCCGATGGCGCGGAGTTTCTGTACCTGGCGGCCATCGGCGCGCTCTTCGTCTTTCTGTTGCCGCGGCTGTCGGCCGGAAAGATGACGATCGTCGCGGCGATCTTCATCGGCATCGGCCTCGCCGTGCCGTGGATCGCCTTCTCGGAATACGACCTGCTGTTCGACCCGATCTACCCGCCGGTCACTCTGGCCGTGATCTATGTGAGCGGCACGGCGCTCGCCTTCATGCGCACCGAGCGCGAGCGGGCGGCGATCCGCGGCGCTTTCGGCCTCTACCTGTCGCCCGACCAGGTGGAGCGGATCGCCCGCCATCCCGAATTGCTGCAGCTCGGCGGCGAGATGCGCGAGATCACCGTGATGTTCACCGATGTGCGCGGCTTCACGCGCATATCGGAGCAGTTCGATCCGCACGGGCTGACGCGGTTCATGAACCGCTTCCTCACGCCGATGACCGACCTGATCCGCAGCCACCGTGGCACGATCGACAAATACATGGGCGATGCCATCATGGCGTTCTGGAATGCCCCGCTCGATGTCGATCGGCACGCCGCGCTTGCCTGCGATACCGCGCTCGCCATGCAGGCGCGCCTGGTCGAGCTGAACGAGGAATGGAAAGCCGAGGCCGAAGCGGAGGGGCGTGGGCACATTCCGGTGAATATCGGCATCGGCCTCAACACCGGGCAGGCCTCGGTCGGCAATTTCGGCTCCACGCAACGCTTCACCTATTCGTGCCTGAGCGACGACGTGAACCTCGCCTCGCGCCTCGAAGGCCAGTGCAAGACCTACAGCGTCGGCATCATCATCGGCGACAAGACGCGCCTGCAGGTGCCGGACTATGCCGCGCTCGAGATCGACCTGGTGATGGTCAAGGGCAAGACCGAACCGGAGCGCGTCCATGCCCTGGTCGGCGGCTTGGCCGTGGCGCAGACGCCGGCCTATCAAGAGCTGGTGCGGCTGCAGGCAGCCTTCCTGGCCCAATACCGGACCGGCGGCTTCGTCGAGGCGCTGGACCTGATCGCAGGCTGCGAGGCCGCCGCGGCCGCCGTCGGCTGGCGGCAGGGCTACTACGACATGATGCGCTTGCGGGTCGATGGCCTGATCGACGATTCGCCGCACGATTGGACAGGAGTGTATGTCGCCAAGGAGAAGTGAGTCCGTCCGGCGCATCGCCGCCATCGAGGCGCTGGTCTGCCGCGATGTCGGGCGCAAGACCCAGGAATTGATCGCCGCAAGTGCCGGCGAACTCGCGACGGCGGCCGAATCGCTGGCCGGCGCGCGGAGCGTCGGTCTGATCACGGGCTTTTTTGTGCCGCGCGGCGAGGTGGCGGCGCCCGAGACCGACGGTCCGGTCGGCACCGCCCTGCTGGCCGCGGCGCTCTCGGCCTGCGGCCTGCCCGCGCGCATTGCGGTCGATACGCCTTGCGCCGCAGCCGTGCGGGCGGCCGTCGAGGAAGCCGGCGGCGGCGTCGCGGTCGACGAGGTGGTCGTCGGCGACGGCGCGGCAATTGTCCGCCTGATCGACGCGTGGCGCGGCGCGGCGATCACGCATGCCGTGGCCATCGAACGCTGCGGCCGCAGCGGCGATGGCCGGCCGCGCAACATGCGAGGCGTCGATGTCTCGTCCTGGACAGCGCCGCTCGACGATCTGTTCCTGGGCGGCCGCTGGACCAGGCTCGCGGTGGGTGACGGCGGCAACGAGATCGGCATGGGCCGGCTGCCGGCCGGCCTGATCGCGCGCACTGTGCCCAATGGGGCGGAGATCGCCTGCGTCACCTCATGCGATCATCTCGTCGTCGCCGGCGTGTCCAACTGGGGCGCCTACGGATTGATGGCGGCGCTCGCCGTCCTGCGCGCCGACTGGCGCGACACGATCGCCAAATTCCTGACGGCGGAACGCGACCTGGCCGTCACGCGCGCCATCGTCGCCAAGGCCGGCGCGGTCGATGGCGTCACGGCGCGGCGCGAAGCCACGGTCGACGGTTTCGGACCGGAGATCCACGGTGCGCTGATCGACGGGCTCCGTCGCATTGCGTGGGGCCAGGCGGCGGACTAGGTTCGCCCGCCATGGACAATCCCTACGCGCCCACGCATCCCGAAATCCGCGACGCCGTTCGCCAGCTCTGCCTGAAATTCGATGGCGCCTACTGGCGCGCGCTCGACCGCGAGCGCGGCTACCCGACGGACTTCGTGAAGGCGCTGACCGATGCGGGCTGGCTGGCGATCCTGATCCCCGAGGAGTATGGCGGCGCCGGTCTCGGCATCTCGGCGGCCGCGGCCGTGCTGGAGGAGGTTCAGCGCGCGGGCTGCAACGGGGCGGCCTGCCACGCGCAGATGTACATCATGGGCACGCTGCTGCGGCACGGCAGCGCCGAGCAGAAAGAGCGTTACCTGCCGCGGATCGCCAGCGGCGAACTGCGCCTGCAGGCTTTCGGCGTCACCGAGCCGACCAGCGGCACCGATACGCTGGCGCTGCGCACCACGGCGGTGAAGAAGGACAACAGCACCTACGTCGTGAACGGCCAGAAGGTGTGGACCAGCCGCGCCGAGCACTCCGACCTGATGCTGCTGTTGGCGCGCACCACGCCCAGGGAGCAGACCAAGAAGCGCACCGAGGGGCTGTCGGTGTTCCTGGTCGACATGCGCGAGGCGCTGGGCAAGGGCCTCGCGATCCGGCCGATCCGCACCATGATGAACCACAACAGCACCGAGGTGTTCTTCGACAACATGGAAGTGCCGGCCGAGAATTTGATCGGCGAGGAAGGACAGGGTTTCCGCTACATCCTGGGCGGCATGAACGCCGAGCGCGTGCTGATCGCCTCGGAATGCATCGGCGATTCGCGCTGGTTCATCGAGAAGGCGACCAACTACGCCAAGGAGCGCAAGCTGTTCGGCCGCGCGATCGGGCAGAACCAGGGCGTGCAGTATCCCATCGCGCGAGCCTACGCCCAGACCGAGGCGGCCGACCTGATGGTGCGCAAGGCCGCCTCGCTTTACGAGGCCAACCTGCCGTGCGGCGCGGAGGCCAACATGGCCAAGATGCTGGGCTCGGAGGCGGCGTGGGCCGCTGCCGACATGTGCGTGCAGACCCATGGCGGCTTCGGCTTCGCCGAGGAGTACGATATCGAGCGCAAGTTCCGCGAGACGCGGCTCTACATGGTGGCGCCGATCTCGACCAACATGATCCTGAACTTCATCTCCGAACACGTTCTGGATCTGCCGCGCTCGTACTGAGCGACGTTCTAGTCGAAGACGAAGTGCCGAAAGGTCGCGATTGCCATCAAGATTGCGGCGTGACCGATGATCGCCAGGAACACCGTCCAGGCGGCAGTAAATAAAGTGAACAGCCAGCCCAGCATGGCCATCACACCGTCGCTTTCGACGAGCGCCAGACAAAAGAACAGGATCGCCCAGGCCGGCAGGAAATTGTCGAACGGGATCGGCAGGGCGAGCAGCACGATCAGCAGCATCCAGGTGACCTGGAGGAAGCGGCGCCGCATGCCCGTCACCCACCAGCGGCGACGGGGGTGAATGGCGTTCTCCAGCCGTTCGACGTGTCGCCGGACGCGGGTCAGGAAATCCTGCAGCTTGCCGCGCGGCAGGCCGCGCCGGCCGACGACGTCGGGCAGCGAGGGCACGGGTCGGCCGAGGAAGTACTGCACCACGAGCAGGAACATCGGCACGCCGGTGATGGTCGAGAGCCAGGGAATGCCGGTCGGGACGCAATTGGGCAGATTGATCGCGGCAATGGCGAAGGCGTAGGAGCGGCTCTCCAGCCCTTCCAGGAACGCCTTGATCGTCAGAACCGAATCGCGCGGGCCCGCGAACAGCCGATCGAGCGTCGGCAGCAGCGCGCCGCGTTCGCTCATCCGCCCGCGCGCGCGAGCAGGCGGCGCGCCAGCACGAGGTGCGGACGGTCGAGCATCTTGCCGTCGAGGGTGAGCACGCCGGACGTCGGGTTATGCTCGAAGGTGGCGACGACCCGCTTGGCCCAGTCGACCTCCTGCGCCGACGGCGTGAAGACCTCATGGATGATCGCGACCTGGTCGGGATGGATGGCGATCTTGCCGCCATAGCCCATGCGCCTCGCGTCGTTCGCCTCGGCGCGCAGGCCTTCGAGGTTCTTGATGTCGGGAAAGACCGTGTCGTAGGCGGTGACGCCGGCCGCCACCGACGCCATCAGGTTGACCGTGCGCGCAAGCCTGAAGGTGTCGTCGTAAACGCCCGGCGCCGGCCCCTTGGCCAGCGCACCGAGATCGGCCATCAGATCCTCGCCGCCCCACGAATGGCCCATCAGGCGTGCATGCCTGGCCGGCGCGGCGGTGAGCGCCAGCACGGCGGCGGCGCTCTCGGTGGCGATGGTCAGGATCCGGGTCGTGCCGGCTGCGATGCCTTCGCGCGCCTCGAACGCATCGAGATAATTCGCCAGGAGGTCGAGATTGGCCTGGCCGACGCACTTGGGGAAGACGACGCCGTCGGGCCGACCCTGCATGACGACGGCGAGGTCGCCCAAGGTCAAGCCGGTGTCGAGGGCGTTCACGCGCACATAGAGCTTGGGGCCGGTGCGGTGGGCGCCCTTGAGATAGGCAAGCGCCATGTCGCGCGCGACCTTCTTGCGGTCGGCGGCGACGGAATCCTCGAGGTCGAGGATCAGCCCGTCCGGGCCGGACGAGGGGCCCTTGGCGAGCTTGCGCTCCGAATCGGCGGGGACGAACAGGAAGGATCGCATCGGGTTGCTCTCAGTTCTTGGATTTCTTGCGCATCAGCGCCTGGCGCGTGCAGAGGGCGACGATCTCGCCGCGCTGGTTGGTGGCGGTGTGGGCGAATTCGACGATGCCGGCGTCGGGTCGCGACTTGCTCTCGCGCACGCTCACGACCTTGGTCTGCACCCGAAGCGTGTCGCCGTGGAACACCGGCTTGGGAAAGCGCACGTCGGTCATGCCGAGATTGGCGACGGTCGTGCCGAGCGTGGTGTCGTTCACCGTGATGCCGATCATGAGACCGAGCGTGAACAGGCTGTTGACGATGCGCTGGCCGAACTCGGTCTTCGACGCGAACTCCTCGTCGAGGTGCAGCGGCTGCACGTTCATGGTGAGCGAACTGAACAGCACATTGTCCATTTCCGTGACCGTGCGCGTCCAGGCGTGATCGAACACCCGGCCGACGGTGAACTCCTCGAAATACAGCCCCGCCATCTTCCTCCCCGCGAAAGTCGGGCTCTTCTAGCACGGATGGACGTGCCATGGACGCTGAGCGGTCGCCATCGTATCAATGCCGCCACAGGACGAAACACGAGACGGGAGCGTATGACATGCGCGCGATGCTGAGCGAAACGCCGGGCGGGCCGGAAACCCTGAAGCTGGTCGAGCTGCCGTCCAGGCCGCTGGGCAAGGGTCAGGTCCGCGTCGCGGTCCGCGCCGCGGGCGTCAACTTCCCCGACACGCTGATCATCGCCGACAAGTACCAGTTCAAGCCGCCGCGGCCCTTCGCGCCGGGCCATGAGATCGGCGGCGACGTCACCGAAGTGGGCGAGGGCGTCACGGGCTACAAAGTGGGCGACCGCGTGATCGGCATGATCGGTCATGGCGGATACGCCACCGAGGCGGTGGTCGATCAGGCCAACCTCCTGCCGATGCCCAGGAACATGAGCTACGAGGATGGTGCGGCTTTCACGATGACCTACGGCACCTCGTACTACGCCCTGAAGCAAAGGAGCAGCTACAAGCCCGGCGAGACCTTGCTGGTGACTGGTGCCTCGGGCGGCGTCGGGCTGACCGCGGTCGAGCTCGGTGCGCTGATGGGCCTCAAGGTGATCGCGGCCGTCGGTTCCGACGAGAAGATGGAAGTCTGCCGCAAGTACGGCGCCACCATGTTCGTGAACTACGCCAAGGAAAAGATGCGCGACAAGGTGAAGGAGCTCACCGGCGGCAACGGCGCGGACATCATCTACGACGCCGTGGGCGGCGACGCTTTCGATGAATCGGTGCGTTGCATCGCCTGGTACGGCCGCCTGCTGGTCGTGGGCTTCGCCGCAGGCCGCATCCCCTCGCTGCCGGCCAATCTGGCGCTCTTGAAGAGCTGCGACGTGCGCGGCGTTTTCTACGGTGCCTGGCGCGGTCGCGAGCCGGCCGAAGCGCGCAAGAATTTCGACGAACTACTGAAGTGGTATGACGAAGGCAAGCTGAAGCCGCACATCTCGATGCGCTTCCCGCTCGAGAAGGGCGCCGACGCCATGAATGCGCTGCTGTCGCGCAAGGCGACGGGCAAGGTCGTGCTGACTGTGGCGTGAACACCTACTGACTCTTTTTCCTCCCCCGTCATACGGGGAGGGCAGGGAGGGGGAGGGCGCACCGCCGGTTTTGAAAATTGCAGATCGGAAACTTGCAGACGCTTCGACTGCGGCCCTCCCCCTCCGGCCCTTCGGGCCACCTCCCCGTATGACGGGGGAGGAAAGAAATGAAAGTAATGAAGGAGGAAATCATGGGCAGGCTGGCTGGCAAGATCGCGATCGTGACGGGCGCAGCGTCGGGCATTGGCGCGGCCTCGGCCAAGCTCTTCGCCGACGAGGGCGCGCAGGTATTGGCCGTCGACCGGCCGGAATCGGCGATCGATCAGGCCCATGCCGGCAACAATGCGGTCGCGGCCTTTGGCTGCGACATCACGGGCGACGATGCACCCCGGCAGATCGTGGCGGCCGCGGTGGAAAAATTCGGCGCCCTCGACATCCTGTTCAACAATGCCGGCGTGAGCGGCCGCGCCTTCGTCGAGGAGATGACAGACGAGCATTGGGACCGCGTCAACGGCGTGAACGTACGGGCGATGTTCCGGCTCTGCCGCGAGGCCATCCCGGCGCTCAAGGCGCGCGCCCGGGAAAAAGGCCGGGCGCGCATCGTCAATACCGCCTCGGTGATGGCGTTCGACACCGACTACGGGCTTGCCGCCTATTGCGCCTCCAAGGCAGGCGTCGGCGGCCTCACGCGCACGCTCGCCCTCGAGCTCGGCAAGTTCAACATCACCGCCAACTATGTCTGCCCGGGCGCCATTTACACCGGCATGACGCGCACCAACTTCGACAACCCTGAAATTCGCGCGGTCTGGGAAAAGAAGGCGGCCTTGCGCCGGCTCGGCCTGCCGATCGATATTGCCCGCGGCGCGCTCCTGCTGGCCTCCGACGAGGCCGACTTCATCACCGGTCACGAGCTCGTGGTCGATGGCGGGCTGACGCTCAGAACCTAGGATCATCGTCGCATGGCCAACATCCACTCCTTCGCCGCCGACTACAGCGAGGCGCGCGACAAGTTTCTGGCGGCGGCCCGCGTCGCCGGCGCGGTGACCTATCGTTATGACAATCCCGCCAAGGGCCCGAGGGGCGAGGCCTTGTCGACCGATGTGGCGCGGCTCGGCCCCGACGATGCCTCGAGGGCCGTGGTGACGATTTCGAGCACGCACGGCGTGGAGGGCTATTGCGGCTCGGGCTTCCAGGTCGATTGGCTGGCAAGCATCGGCGCGGCCGGTCTGCCAAAGGATACGACCGCTGTGTTCATCCACGCGATCAACCCTTACGGCTTCGCCTGGACGCGGCGCGTGACGGAAGAGGGCAACGACCTCAACCGCAACTACGTCGATCACAGCAAGCCCTATCCGGTGAACGAGGGCTATCTCGAGATTGCCGATTTTCTGGTGCCGCGCGACCTCAGCCAGGCCGTCGTCGCTGCTGCCGAAGCAAAGCTCGCCGCCTATCGCAAGAAAGTTGGCGACGTTGCCTATTTCCGCGCGGTTTCGGGCGGCCAGTACAGTCATCCTGACGGCATGTTCTTCGGCGGCGGCGGCCCGGCGTGGTCGAACCGCACCTTGCACGTTATAACCGACCGCTTCCTGAAGGGCCGCCAGGACGTTGCCGTCATCGACTTCCATACCGGGCTCGGTCCCTATGGCTACGGCGAGCCGATAACGCACTACGACATCGACACGCCGGCTTCTCGCCGCGTACGCGCCTTCTGGGGCGAGTCGGTGACGGAGTCCAAGCGTGGTCAGACCGCGTCCCAGGCGCGTGACGGGCTGGGTCACTACGGTCTCAATCGCGCGCTGACGGAGCCCGAGACGCGGCTCACCATGTGCACCCTGGAGTACGGCACGTTCGATCGCGAGAGCGGCCAGAGAGCCTTCCGGGCCGATCATTGGCTGCACAAGTATGGCGATCCGCTGGGCAAGGAAGCGGGGCCCGTGCGGTCCGCGATGCGCCGGCAATTCTATCCCGAGACCGACGACTGGAAGGAGGCGGTGCTGTTCCGCGGCCACCAGATCGTGCGTCAGGCGATCGCCGGTATCCAGCGCGGCGCCCACTAGGCCCCTGGTCGATCTTTGGGGACAATCGCCCGCGAAAAGCCACACGTCGCGCAAGCGATCCTGCTAGAAAGCCTCCCTATGCGTGCTCTGGTGGCGCTGCTCGCGTTCGTGGGCGTGACGGCGCTCAATTTCCTGTGGTGGTCGTGGCCCAACCGGCCGGTGGAAATCGCCGGCTGGACAACCGCGCCGTTGCAGAGCGTGTCGTTTGCGCCCTACCGGCCGGGCCAAAGTCCGCTCACCCGCAGCTTCCCGACGCCCGACCAGATCGACGACGATCTGCATCGACTGCAGGGCAAGGTGCGCGCGGTGCGGACCTATTCCACGGGCGAGAATCTCGAAGCCGTGCCGCAACGCGCCGGCAAGTACGGTCTGAAGGTCTGGCACGGCGCCTGGCTCAACGACAACGAGAAGGAGAACCTCGAGCAGGTCAACCTGCTGATCGATCACGCCAACAAATACAAGGACACGATCGAGCGGGTGATCGTCGGCAACGAGGTGCTGCTGCGCAAGGACCTGACGGCGAACGAGCTCAGGCGCTACATCCGCCAGGTCAAGCAGCGCGTGACGCAGCCGGTGACCTATGCCGATGTCTGGGAGTTCTGGCTGCGCAACCCGTCGCTGGCCGACGAGGTCGACTTCATCACCATCCATATCCTGCCCTATTGGGAGGACGAGCCGATCGGGCTCGATCGTCGCGAGCCCGACGGCACGCCCAGCATCGAGAAGCACATCGTCGATATCTACAAGAAGGTTCAGGCGCGCTTTCCCGACAAGAAGATCGTGATCGGCGAAACCGGCTGGCCGAGCGACGGTCGCATGCGCTCCGACGCGCGGCCCGGACGGGTCGAGCAGGTGCGCTACTTCTCGACCTTCCGCACCATCGCCGAGCGCGAGAAGTTCGACTACAACGTCGTCGAGGCCTTCGACCAGTACTGGAAGGCGCGCCAGGAAGGCACGGTAGGCGCGTCCTGGGGGCTGCTCAACGCTCAGCGCGAGGACAAGTTCGAGCTCGGCAAACCGGTCGTGGCCGAGCCGCATTGGCGAATGCTGTTCACGCTGTCGACCTTGGCCGGCGGCCTGATGCTGATGGGTTTCGTCAACCAGCGCCGCCAGGCGAGGGGCCGGCCCATCGTGATCTTCGCCCTCTTCGCCCAACTCGTGGCGACCTGCTACATACAGGCGACCTGGATCGACTTGTCGCGCACCTTCTATTTCGAAAAGATGGTGGGCGTCGTGTTCTGGGCGCTGCTGCTCGGCCTGTTCAGCTACGCGCTGCTGCGCGGCATCGCCGACAGCCTGACCGGCAAGATGGCCGATCCCTCGCTCTACGGCGCGCGCATCCGCGAGGCGTTGCATGCCTGGCGCGAGCTGCCGCGTTATCGCATCGTGCAGCGCGCCGACCTGATGGCCCAGCTCCTCTATCTGGTGCTGACGGTGATTTGCATCTTCTACCTCGTGGTCATCAGCATCGACTGGTACGACGGCGTGATCCGCCTCAGCGAGACCTGGTATCGGCAGATCGCCATCGATGGCCGCTACCGCGATTTCCCGATCTGGAGCTTCATCATCCCGAGCATCGTGCTGATGGCCTGGAAGGCATTGACCATCCTGCGGTCGGACCCGATCTCGCGGGCCGACAGATGGGCCAAGGCGTTGTCGTTCGGCCGCCTGCTGGGCTACGACGGAAGCCGTGGCTTCGTGCGCATGGACCGCTCGTTCAGCCGGGTGCTGCCCGTCCTGCCGGAGATCGTACTGGCCTTCCTGCTGATCTTCTGGGCGGCCGTGATGGTGCTGACCGAAGGTGCCATCAAGCTCTATGACGGCGGCTCCGGCGGCTTCGTCGCGGCCGATGGTGGTCGCTGGGTAATCAGGACGCTTTTCTGGAACACGCAGGCCGACTGGTTCGCGGCCCTGGCCGTGCTGATGGCGATTCCTTATCTGGCGACGATTTACATATCGATACGCGAACCACTGGCAGAACCGCCGCCGGACTCCTATACGAGTAAATGGTAGGTGGCAGACTTAAAGACCTCACCCTGAAGAGGGCGCGAAGCGCCCGTTCCCGAAGGGTGGGCGACAGCATGACTGGTCCCACCCTTCGAGACGCGCCCTTCGGGCGCTCCTCAGGGTGAGGTTGTCGCGTTCTTTTGGTCGAGGAGTTACGACATGGAAATCAAGGGCGAATACAAGATCGCCGCGCCGCGCGACAAGGTTTTCGCAGCGTTGAACGACCCCGCGGTCCTGCAGGCCTGCATTCCGGGCTGCGAATCGCTCGAGAAGACGTCCGACACGGAGATGAAGGCCAAGGTTCGCCTGCGCATCGGCCCGGTCAGTGCCAGCTTCTCCGGCAAGGTGACACTGTCCGACATCGACCCGCCGAACGGCTATAAGATCTCCGGCGAAGGGCAGGGCGGCGTGGCCGGTTTCGCCAAGGGCGGCGCCGTCGTCACCCTGCGCGACGATGGCGGCGCGACCGTCCTCGACTACAATGTCGATGCCCAGGTCGGCGGCAAGATCGCCCAGGTCGGCGCGCGGCTGATCGACGGGACGGCGCGCAAGCTGGCCGACGAGTTCTTCGGCAAGTTCGCGGCCACGATCGGCGGCCCGCCCGCTGCGGCTGCTGTCGCCGGAGTGGCCTCGGCAGCCGAACCGGTGCCGGCCGCTCCGCCGCCGTCCGCTGCAGCGCAGCGTGGCTACAAGCACTGGCTGGTCATTGGCGTTGGCGCCGCCGTGCTGATCCTGATCTTCCTGGCAAGTCGTTAACCCGCAATTCGCTTGACCGCCGCCGGACCGGCTTGCGAGAGTCCAGCCAACGCCCGGCGGGTGCGCATCGACGCGTCCGCGTTGAACCAACAAGGTAAGGGAGAAGACTAGATGACCATTTCCGTCGCCATGACCGTCAACGGCAAGTCCGTCTCGGGCAAGGTCGAGGCGCGCACGCTGTTGGTTCAGTTTCTGCGCGAGCATCTCGGCATGACCGGAACCCATGTCGGCTGCGACACCAGCCAGTGCGGCGCCTGCGTCGTCCACGTCGACGGCAAGTCGGTGAAGTCGTGCACCATGCTGGCGGTCCAGGCCGAAGGCTCGAAGGTGATCACCATCGAAGGCCTGGCCGAGAGCGCCGACAAGCTGCATCCGATGCAGGAGTCGTTCCGCGAAAACCATGCGCTGCAGTGTGGCTTCTGCACGCCCGGCATGGTGATGAGCGCCATCGACATGGTGAAGCGGCATAACTACCAGCTCGACGAGGCGACGGTGCGCCGCGAGCTCGAGGGCAACCTCTGCCGCTGCACCGGCTACCACAACATCGTGAAGGCCATCCTGGCGGCAGCGCCCGCCATGAAGTCAGCAGGGGTGTAGCCATGACCGCCGCCACTGGAATCGGCGCCCGCGTTCTGCGTACGGAAGACAAGCGCTTCCTGACCGGGACCGGCCGCTACGTCGACGATCTGCCTCTCGCGCGCGCGACCCACGCTTACTTTCTGCGTTCGCCGCATGCCCATGCGAAGATCAAGAGCATCGACACCGCGGCGGCCAAGAAGATGCCGGGCGTCGTCGAGATCTTCACCGGCAAGGATACGGCCGATGCCAAGGTCGGCGGCCTGATCTGCGGCTGGGTGGTCAAGGGCAAGGACGGCCAGCCGCACAAATCGCCGCCGCATCCGGTAATGGCGCTCGATACCGTGCGCTATGTCGGCGACACCGTCGCCATGGTCGTGGCCAACACCGCCGATGAGGCCAAGGACGCGGCCGAGGCGATCAAGGTCGACTACGACGTCAAATCGGCCAACATCGATCTTGCCCGTGCGCTCGACAAGGGCATACCCGAAGTGCATCCCGAGGCGCCGGGAAACCTGATCTACGACTGGGAAATCGGCGTGAAGGCCGATATCGACGCCGCTTTCGCCAAGGCCGCGCACGTTACCAAGCTCGACCTCGTGAACAACCGGCTGATCCCCAACGCCATGGAGCCGCGCGCCGCGGCGGCGGACTACGACAAGGGCACGGGCAACTACACGCTGTGGTCGACGTCGCAGAATCCGCATGTGCTGCGCCTCATCCTGTCGGCCTTCGTGCTGGGCATTCCCGAGCACAAGCTGCGCGTCATCGCCCCCGACGTCGGCGGCGGCTTCGGCAGCAAGATCTTCTGCTACAACGAAGAGACGATGGTCACCTGGGCGGCCAGCCGTGTCGGCCGGCCGATCAAGTGGACGGCCGAGCGTTCCGAATCGTTCATGACCGACGCCCATGGCCGCGACCATGTCACCCATGCCGGGCTTGCCCTCGACAAGGACGGCAAGTTCCTCGCTCTCAGGGTCGACACCATTGCCAACATGGGCGCGTATCTGTCGACCTTCTCGACGGCGGTACCGACCTACCTTTACGCCACGCTGCTGGCCGGCCAGTACACGACACCGCTCATCTACGCCAACGTGAGAGCAGCGCTCACGCACACGGCGCCGGTCGACGCCTACCGCGGCGCCGGACGGCCCGAGGCGACGTTCGTGATCGAGAGCCTCGTGAGCAAGGCGGCGGCCGAGATGAAGATCGATGCGGCGGAGCTGCGCCGGAAAAACTTCATTCCGTCGACGGCCTTCCCCTACCAGACGCCGGTGGCGCTGCAGTACGATTCGGGCAACTACCCGCCGATCATCGACGAAGCGATGAAGATTGCCGACTACAAGGGCTTCGAGGCCCGCCGCGCCGAGGCCAAGTCACGCGGCAAGCTGCGCGGCATCGGCTTCTCGTCCTACATCGAGGCTTGCGGCCTGGGACCGTCGCGGGTTATCGGCCAACTGGGTGGCGGCGTCGGCCAATGGGAGTCGGCGCAGATCAAGTTCAACCCGACGGGCAACGTCCAGATCCTGACCGGCGCGCACAGCCACGGCCAGAGTCACGAGACGACCTTCGCTCAGATCGTGTCGGACAAGCTCGGCGTGCCGATCGAGGCCATCGAGGTCGTTCACGGCGATACCGCGACCACGCCGTTCGGCATGGGCAGCTACGGCAGCCGGTCGCTGGCGGTCGGCGGCTCGGCCATCATGAAGGCGGCCGACAAGATCATCGCCAAGGGCAAGAAGATCGCGGCCCATCTCATGGAGGCGTCGGTCGCCGACGTCGTCTTCGAGCAGGGTACCTTCAAGGTCGCCGGCACCGACAAGGCGGTGCCGCTCGGCGCCGCGGTGTTCGCGGCCTACGTGCCGCACAATTACCCGCTGGAAGAGCTCGAACCCGGCATGGACGAGAACGCCTTCTACGATCCATCAAACTTCGTCTATCCGGCGGGCACGCAGATCTGCGAGGTCGAGATCGATCCCGATACCGGCACGGTCGAGGTGGTCGCCCACACCGCGGTCGACGATTTCGGCAACATCATCAATCCGATGATCGTCGACGGCCAGGTCCATGGCGGCATCGTCCAGGGCGTCGGCCAGGCGCTGATGGAAAACGCCGTCTACGACAAAGCCACGGGCCAGCTCGTGAGCGGCTCGTACATGGACTACACCATGCCGCGCGCCGACAACGTGCCGTCGTTCAAGCTCGGCAACAAGGTCACGCCCTGTCCGCACAATCCGCTGGGCGTCAAGGGTTGCGGCGAGGCCGGCGCGATCGCCGCGCCGGCCGCCGTCATGAATGCCGTGCACAACGCCTTGGCGCCGCTGGGCGTCAAGCACGTGGAAATGCCCGCCACGCCGCTCAACGTGTGGCAATCGATCCAAGGCGCCCAACCCGCGGCCGCCGAGTAACGGAGGAAATTGAAGATGTACGATTTCGCTTATCATCGTCCGAAGTCGCTCGCCGACGCGCTGGCACTGCTCAAGGGCAAGCCCGAGGGCCGTGTCATGTCGGGCGGCATGACCCTGATCCCGACCCTGAAGCAGCGCCTGGCCAAGCCCAGCGACGTGGTCGATCTCGCCGGCGTCAAGGAGCTCGCCGGCATCAAGGTCGAGGGCAACAACGTGGTGATCGGCGGCATGACCCGCCACGCCGATGTCGCGACCTCGGCCGACGTCAAGGGCGCCATCCCGGCGCTGGCCTATCTCGCGGGCCATATCGGCGACCCGCAGGTGCGCAATCGCGGCACGATCGGCGGCTCGATCGCCAACAACGATCCGGCGGCGGACTATCCGGCCGCGGTCGTGGCGCTCAATGCAACGGTCACCACCAACACCGGCAAGCATGCCGCCGACAGCTTCTTCAAGGGCTTGTTCGAGACGGCGCTGGGTGAGGGCGAGCTGGTCACGTCGGTGAGCTTCCCCAAGGCCGAGAAGGCCGCCTACATGAAGTTTCCCAACCCGGCGTCGCGCTACGCCATGGTCGGCGTATTCGTCGCCAAGACCGCGGGCGGCGTGCGGGTCGCGGTGACCGGCGCGGGTCCCAGTGTGTTCCGCGTCAAGGCGATGGAGGATGCGCTGGCCAAGAACTTCTCCTCGGCCGCGATCAAGGACATCAAGATCCCGGCCGATGGGCTCAACAGCGACATCCACGGCAGCGCCGAATATCGCGCCCATCTCGTGGGTGTGATGGCACGACGTGCCGTCGACGCTGCCAACAAGTAGACGCCGCTCTGAAAGCACTGGTCACGGGCTTCGAACCGTTCGGCGGCGACACGGTCAATCCGTCGTCGCTGGCGATCGGGCAATTGAAGAAGCGGATCGGCGAGGTGGTGGTGCACACCGCCCAGCTACCGACGTCGTATGCGCACTCGGCAGGCGTGCTGCGGGCGGCCATCGAAGACGTGAAGCCCGAGCTCGTGCTGTGCGTCGGACAGGCCGGTGGCCGCACCGAGCTTTGCCTCGAGCGGGTCGCGATCAACGTCCAGGACGCGCGCATCCGCGACAATGACGGCAAGCAGCCGATCGACAAGCCGGTGGTGAAGGACGGCCCGGCGGCGCATTTCGCCACCCTGCCGATCAAGGCCTGTGTGGCGGAGATGCGCAAGGCAGGCCTGCCCGCCGCCGTCTCCAACACCGCCGGTACCTTCGTCTGCAACCACATCTTCTACGCGCTGATGGACATCGCCCAGAGCCATCCGATCCCGATGCGCGGCGGCTTCCTGCACATCCCATACGTGCCGGAACAGGCGGCCCGCCTGGGCGGCGCGCCGTCGATGGCACTGGACGACATGGTGCGCGGCATCGAGATCATCCTCGAGGTCAGTGCCAGCCGCGTGAGCGACGTCCACACGGTCGAAGGCCGCATTTCATAGCTGGGCGCGCGCCACTCCAGTGGCGCGATCATGCTCAAGAGAAGACGCGCCACCGGAGTGGCGGCCCCCGGCATTTTACTCCGCTGCGATGGCCAGCGGCGGGTGCGTCGCCGTCTCGACCAGAGCGGGCTTCTCCGCCGGCCGCTTGACCCGGAACCACGCCGCATAGAGCGCCGGCAGGAACAGCAGCGTGAGGGCGGTCGCGACCAGCAGGCCGCCCATCAGCGCAACCGCCATCGGCCCCCAGAACACGCTGCGCGACAGCGGGATCATGGCAAAGATGGCGGTGCCGGCCGTGAGCAGGATGGGCCGGGCACGGCGCACCGTGGCGTCGATCACGGCGTCCCACTTGCTGTGGCCGGCGGCGATGTCCTGGTCGATCTGGTCCACCAGGATCACCGAATTGCGCATGATCATGCCGGCGAGCGCGATCACGCCCAGCAGCGAGACGAAGCCGAAGGGCTGGTTGAACGCCAGCAGGAACAACGACACGCCGATCAGGCCGAGCGGCGCCGTCAGCACGACCAGCGCGAGCTTGGAGAAGCTCTTCAGCTGGATCATCAGGAACATGATCATCAGGAAGGCCATCACCGGCATCATCTTGAAGATCGAACCCTGGCTCTTGGCGCTCTCCTCCTTGTCGCCGCCGACCTCGATGCGATAGCCGGGCGGCAGCTCGGCGCGGAGCGGCGCCAGCGCTTTGTCGATGCGTGCGGCGACGTCGGGGCCCTGCACGCCATCGATCACGCCGGCGCGCACCGTCATCAGCAGCTCCTTGTTGCGTCGCCACAGGATCGGCTCCTCGAGCTCGAAGTGGAGCTTGGCGAGCTGGGCGAGCGACACCACGCCGCCGTTGCCGGTGCGCAGGTTGATCGCCTCCAGCCCCTCGACGCTCAGCCGCTCGGGTGCCACGGCGCGGGCCACCACGTCGATCGATTCGGTGCCCTCGCGGTACTGGGTCACGGTCACGCCCGACAGCAGGGTCTGCAGCGTGTTGGCGAGAATCTGCGAATCGACGCCGAGCGCGCGCGCCTTGTTCTGGTCGATCTCGAGCCGCACCGTCTTGGCGAGCTCGTTCCAGTCGAAGTTGACGTCGCGCGTCGCCGGATCGGCCTTGAAGACCTGCCGCACCTGTTCGGCCACGGCGCGGACCTGCTGCGGCTCCTCGCCCAGCACGCGGAACATCACCGGATAGGCGACCGGCGGGCCGTTCTGCAGCCGCTGCACGCGGGCGCGCACGGCTTCGAAGTCGCCGGCGAACAGCTTATCGAGTTCGGCGAACACCCGCTCGCGCGCGGCCAGGTCCTTGGTCATGACGATGACCTGGCCGAAGTTGGCGTTGGTGAGCTCGGGTACGGTCGGCAGGTAGAAGCGCGGGCTGCCGGCGCCGACATAGGCGGTGTAGAAGGCGACGTCGGGATTCGCGCCCAGCCACTTCTCGAGCTTGCGCACTTCGATATCGGTCGCCTTCCACGAGGCGCCCTGCGCCAGCTTCATGTCGACGATCAGCTCGGGCCGGTTGGCGGTCGGGAAGAACTGCTTCTGCACCAGGGTGAAGGCGCCCATCGACGCCACGAAGGCAAGCGCGGTGATGGCGATCGTGGTCTTGCGCCAGCTCACGCACCACACGACCAGCCGGCGGAACATCCGGTAAAGCCGGCCGTCATAGGGATCGGCATGGTGCGCCTTGGGCTGCGGCAGCAGGTGGTAGCCCATCCACGGCGTGAACAGCACGGCCACGAACCACGAGATGATCAGCGAGAGGCCGACCACCCAGAAGATCGAGTTGGTGTATTCGCCGGCGCTCGAGCGGGCGAAGCCCACCGGCACGAAGCCGATCGCGGTGACCAGCGTGCCGGTCAGCATCGGGAAGGCGGTCGAGGTGTAGGCGTAGGTGGCGGCCTCGAGCCGGCTGGCGCCCTGCTCGAGCTTCACCATCATCATCTCGACGGCGATGATGGCGTCGTCGACCAGCAGGCCGAGCGCGATGATCAGCGCGCCGAGCGAGATCCGCTGGAAGTCGATGCCGAGCAGCATCATGCCGACGAAGGTGATGGCCAGCACCAGCGGCACCGAGAGCGCCACGATGACGCCGGTCCGCACGCCCAGGCTGATGAACGACACGACCAGCACGATGGCGAGCGCCTCGAACAGCGAGGAGATGAATTCCTCGAACGATTTCTCCACGACCTCGGGCTGGTTGGCGACGCGGTGCACGGTGATGCCGACCGGCAGGCCCGCTTCGACCTCGGCCATCGCCCCTTCGAGCGCCTTGCCCAGGGTCTGCACGTTGCCGCCGGGCGCCATGACAACGCCCAGCCCGATCACCGGCTTGCCCTTGAAACGCATGGAGATCTGCTGCGGATCCTGGTAGCCGCGCTTGATCTCGGCGACGTCGGACAGAGTGAGGGTGCGGCCGTTGGCGCTGAACGGCAGCGCCGCCAGCTCCTGGGCGGTCACCGGGGCGCCGTCGACGCGGACCGTGACGCGCTCGCCCTTGGTCTCGACCGTGCCGGTCGCCACGATGGCGTTCTGCCGGCGCACGACCTCGAGGATCTGGTCGACCGGCACGCCCAGCATGGCGAGCCGCGTATGGCTGAACTCGATGTAGATCTTCTCGTCCTGCAGGCCCAGCAGGTCGGCCTTGGTGACGTCGGGCACGCGCAGCAGGCGCTGGCGCGCGGCCTTGACGATTTCCTTGACCTCGGCCGGCGAGAAGCCGTCGGCCTCGAACGCCCAGATCAGGCTGTAGGTGTCGCCATATTCGTCGTTGAAGAACGGGCCGTTGACGCCTGACGGCAGCGTGCCCTTGATGTCGCCCACCTTCTTGCGCACCTGGTACCAGAGGTCGGGCACCTTGGCGGGCGGGGTGTCGTCGCGCAGCGAGACGTAGATCACCGTCTCGCCGGGCTTGGTGTAGCTGTTGACGTAGTAGAAGTAGGGCAGCTCCTGCAGCTTGGTCTCGATCTTCTCGGTGACCTGCTGCTCCATCTCGCGCGAGGTGGCGCCCGGCCACGTCGCCGACACCACCATCTGCTTGATGGTGAAAGGCGGGTCCTCGGCGCGGCCGAGACTGAAGAAGGCGTAGGTGCCGGCCGCGACCAGCGCGATCATGAAGAAGACGGTGAGCGTGCTGTATTTCAGCGCCAGCGCCGAGAGGTTGCTGCGCGTGGTCATAGGCGGTCTCCCCCGAAGGCGCGGCGCTAGCGCGCCACCTGCTGCACCGGCTTCACCTTCTGCCCGGCCTCGAGCTTATGGACGCCGGCAACGGCGATCATCTCGCCGTCCTTCACGCCGCCGGCGATGGCAGCCGTGTCGTCGCGCCAGCGCGCGATCGTGACCGGCCGCAGCGTCACGGTGCCGCTTTCCTTGTCGACGACCCACACCGCGGGCTGCGTGCCGCGTTGGAAGATGGCCGACAGGGGCACCTCGGCCACCGGCGCCGCATCCGGCCGCTCGAAGGCGAGCGTCGCGGTCATGCCGAGCCCGATGAACTCCGGCGGCGCGATCACGCTGAAGCGCGCCGGATAGGTGCGCGTCATGGGGTCGGCGCTGGGCGAGAGCTCGCGCAGCTTGGCGGCATGGCGATGGCCCGGGTCGGACCACAATTCGAAGCTCGCGACCTCGGCCTTGCGCACGGCCTTCAGCCGGTGCTCGGGAACGCCCACCAGGATTTCGAGCTCGTCGGTGCGGGCGACCCGCACGACGCCCTGGCCCTGCGTCATGACCTGCCCGACCTCGGCCTGGACCGCGGTCACGACGCCCGGCGCATCGGCGCGCAGCTCGGTATAGGCGAGGTTGTTCTCGGCCGAGGCGAGCTGGCTTTTGGCCTGCTCAACGCGCGCCAGCGTGGTCTGGGCAAGGGACTGGCGTTGCTCGAGCGTTTGCGTGGTGAACGCTCCTGTGCCGCGCAGGTTGAGATAGCGCTCGTGGTCGGCCTTGGCGCGCACGTAATCGGCATCGGCGGAGGCGAGGGCAGCGCGCGCATTGTCGACGGCCAGGCGGAAGTCGGCGGGATCGAGCTGGGCGATCAGGTCGCCCGGCTTGACGATGGTGCCGACATCGACGGTGCGGTTGGTGATCTTGCCGGTGACGCGGAAGCCGAGCGTGCTCTCGATGCGGGGAACCACCGTGCCGGCCAGCACCAGCGATTGGCTCTCCTGCTGATAGGCGATTTCCATGACCCGCGCCGGCCGCACGATGGGCTCACTCGCCGCCGCCCGGGAGGCGCTGGCCGGCATCCAGGAGAAGGCCGCGAAGCCCGCTGTCGCGATGGCACCGGCACCGACGACGATCGCCAGGGCCTTCAGGGGAAGCTTGCGCGGGGGCTGAATGAACGGGACACGCATGGCTAACCGTCCTTGCAAGGTTTACAATGTTCATAACGCATATGAACAATGTTAAGTGAACGTTGATAAGTTATCGACGTTCAGATAAGAGTCAAGGGGAAGGAGACAGTTTTGACCGTGTTTTCGACCATAGCCGTCGGAGGCCGCAAACGTCGGGGCGAGGGCCATACCCGCCGCGAGGAGATCCTCCATGCGGCCAAGGAGTTGTTCCTCGAGCAAGGCTACGACGCGACCACGATCCGCCGCATTGCCGACCGGGTCGGCATTTCGGCGCCGGCGCTCTACCTCTACTTCAAGGACAAGGAAGCGCTGATGCTGGCGCTTTGCGATCAGACCTTCGGACATCTGATCGAGGCTATCGGCGAGATCGAAAAGACCGTCGACGACCCGATGGAGCGCGTGCGCCGCTTCGGCGAGGCCTATGCCCGCTTCGGCCTCAGCCATCCCGACGAGTACCGGTTGGTCTTCATGGGATCCAACATCCCGGAAGCCATGCGCAAGATCGGCCATCGTGCGCCGATCGACGATCCGACGCGGCCGGGCGTGGGCGGCGCGATCGTCTTCGGCCGCCTTGTCGCCATGCTGTCCCAGGTTGAGGCGTCTGGCACCAAGCTCAACTACCCGCCGGACACCTGCGCGGAGCTCTGCTGGATGGGTATCCACGGGCTGGTCGCGGCCTTCATCACCAAACCCGAATTCCCCTGGTCCAATCGTGAGCTGCTGATCTCGGCGAATCTGGACATTCACCTCAAGGGCATCGTCCGCAACGCCTAGACGGTTTTCGGCCACGCCCTCGGAAACAGATCGCAGGTCATTGGCGCCCCGGCCGCGAGGTCGGGCTTGTAGGGGAACTGGAACGTGCCGGGCCGCGGGTCGTAGCGCGCGTCGCCGCCGGTATAGCGCAGCGACAGCCCGCGCCGGCGGGCGCCTGCCGTGTCGTTGCCCGGTGCGCCGTGGACGATCATGGCGTGGAACACCAGGCAATCGCCGGGCGCCATCGTCCACCATGTTATGTCGTACCGGGTCCGATCGGCGTCGATGTCGGGGATCGGCACGAGATCGCTGTCGGTGAACTTGATCTCGTGGCCCTTGCGGAAGGGCGTCGGCCGATAGTTGACGCCCCAGCGATGCGAGCCCGCGATGAACTCGACGGCGCCGTTGCTGCGATCGATGGCATCGAGCGCGATCCACACCGAGGCGATTTGCCAGCCCTTCACCGGCCAGTAGGGCTGGTCCTGATGCCATGGCGTCGGATGCGCCGTGCCGGGTTCCTTCACGAAGAGCTGGTCGTAGAAGAAATCAGCCGAGCCGGAGCCCATCAGGCGCGCGGCGATCGCAGGGGCAGGGGAGTCGAGCGCAGCGGCGTGGAACTCCGGATCATGCCGCCACATGTACATGTCGCCGAAGAACCTGCCGGGCGTGCTGCCCTCGGCGAAGTTCGTGGCATGCGGGCCGGGCGCGGCGAGATCGCGCTCGACCGCCGCACGCAGGCGCTCGACCCAGGCTGCATCGAATGCCTGGCGCAGGCAGACGACGCCATCGCGGTCGTAGGCGGCGACGTCGCTGTGCGTGATCAAGCGTTCTGCAGGACGTGGACGGCGCGGTTGGCCACGAGATCCTTGTTCTTGGCGCCGTAGGCTTTCATGTGTTCCGAAGCACCATGGGCCTTGAGATGGTCCATGCTCTCCCACTTCTCGATGACGACGAGGGTATCGAGGCCGAACTTGGCGAATGCGCCGCCGTCGGTGTCGATCGTGGCGCCGTACTCGATGCAGCCTTTCTCGGCGTGCACCGCGGGCACGTTGGCCTTGAAATTCTTGAGTATCTCGTCGCGCTTGCCGGGCTTGGCGGTGATGATGGCGATGACGTGGATCATGGTCTCCTCCCGTTTCGAGAAACTAAGCGGCACGCCCGTGACGTAGCAGACGTCCGGGCAGCTTGTCGTTGGCGGCGACGGCGTCCTTGCCGTCGCGGCGGATCAGCTTGCCGTTGACGATCACGGCGGTGATGCCGCTCGCCTCCGAGACCAGCCGGTCGGCGCCCGCCGGCAGGTCGTAGACGCGCTTCAGCGGGCCGGGGCCCACCGTCTTGGGATCGAACACCACGACGTCGGCCGGCCGGCCCTCGGCCAGCAGGCCGCGATCGGTAATGCCGAACATCTCGGCGGGCCGTTGTGTGAGGTTGTGCACGGCTTGCTCGATGGTGAAGGTCTTCTTGTCGCGCACCCAGTGGCCGAGCAGGTAGGTGGAATAGCACGCGTCGCAGAGCTGGCTGGCATGCGCGCCGGCGTCGGAGAGCGCGATGATCGTATGCGGATCGGTGATGAGTTCCGCCACTTCCTTTTCGTCGAAGTTCATCACGGCCATGCGGAAGCGCGCTTGCAGGTCGCTCGCAAGGGCGAGGTCGAGGGCAAGATCGACCGGATCCTTGCCGAGCCTGGCAGCGGCCTGGGCCAGCGGCTGCTCCTCGAGCTCCTTGGCCGATGGCGCCCAGGCAATGACCACGCGATCCCACCAGCGCTGGAACAACGGGGTCACTTCGCTGCGCAGCTTCTCGCGCCACGCCGGATCGGCATAGGCGCGACGGCGCGTGCCCGGCGTCTTGGAATCCTTGATCGCGAGCTCGTTCATGAACTTCATGACGTCGAAGATGAACGGCTCGGCGAAGGTGAATTCGAAATTGAGCGGCCGGCAGCTCACCTGCGGGATGACCAGCGCGCCGGACTTGCGTTGCTCGGCGGCGAGCTCGAGCTGCTTGCGATGCCCGCCCGGGCCATAGAGGTAGGACAGCAGCGCCGTCCAGGTGACGGGAACACCGTACTTCCGGCTGACCTCGGCCATGTGCCGGGTCGAGAATTCACGGCCGATGGTGATCTGCATCAGGCCGCGCTTCATGTCGCCCATGACCGACACCAGCGCATCCATCTCCTCGACGGTCGCCTGGCGGCTGGGCACGGGCTTGCCGGCATAGCCGTTGTGGCTGACCGAGACCGAGGAGCCGAAACCGATGGCGCCGGCCTCCATGGCTTCGCGCACCAGCGTCTTCATGGCGCCGATTTCGTCGGCCGTGGCGGCGCGCTCGGTCGATTCCTCGCCCATGACATACATTCTGAGCGGCGTGTGGCCGAACAGCGCCGCGACGTTGATCGCCGAGCCGCGCTTTTCCAGCGTGTCGAGATATTGCGGGAAGGTCTCGAACGGCCAGCTATCCCCCACGCCCGCCTGCAACGCATCGAGGCTCATGCCTTCGACCTTTTCCAGGGTCTGCAGGATCAGCTTGCGATGGATGGCCTTGGTCGGCGCGACGCCGAAGCCGCAATTGCCGATCACCGTGGTGGTGATTCCGTGCCACGGCGAGATGCTCAGCATGCGATCCCACAGGATCTGGGCGTCGTAGTGCGTGTGCACGTCGACAAAGCCCGGCGAGACCACCTTGCCGGTGGCGTCGATGGTCGTCGTCGCGGACCCGTCGACCTTACCCAGGGTCACGACCTTGCCGTCCTTGATGCCGAGGTCGCCCACGAAGCCAGGCTTGCCGGTGCCGTCGACGATCGTGCCGCCCGTGATCTTGAGGTCGTAGGTCATGGCTTGCTCCTGAACGCCTGTCCATTATACGTCGTTCGGCGCCGCAGGAGGAAACACATGGCCAAGCACAAGATCGCTCTCATTCCGGGTGACGGAATCGGCAAGGAAACCGTCCCGGAGGGCGTGCGCGTGCTCGAAGCCGCGGCGCGGCGCTTCAACTTCCAGCTCGAATTCACCGATTTCGACTGGTCGTGCGATCGCCTGCTGCAGACCGGCAAGATGATGCCGGAAGACGGCATGGAGCAGCTCAAGGCGTTCGAAAGCATCTTCCTGGGCGCCGTCGGCTGGCCAGGCGTGCCCGACCACGTTTCGCTGTGGGGCCTGCTGATCCCGATCCGGCGTGACTTCGACGAGTACGTGAACCTGCGTCCCGTGCGCCTGTTCGAGGGCGTGCCGTCGCCGCTCGCCAACCGCAAGCCGGGCGACATCGACTTCTGGGTGGTGCGCGAGAATACCGAGGGCGAGTACAGCCAGCTCGGCGGCCGCATGTTCCAGGGCACGGAGAACGAGTTCGCCGTCCAGGAGGCTGTCTTCACGAGGAAGGGCGTCGATCGCGTGCTGAAGTTCGCCTTCGAGTTCGCGCGCACGACCAAGAAGAAGCACGTGACCTCGGCCACCAAGTCCAACGGCATCATCCACACCATGCCGTTCTGGGACGAGCGCTTCGCCGAGATGAAGAAGAACTATCCCGATATCCGGGCGGACCAGTACCACATCGACATCCTGACCGCGCATTTCGTGCGCAATCCCGACTGGTTCGACGTCGTGGTCGGCTCCAACCTGTTCGGCGACATCCTGTCGGACCTGGGGCCGGCGCTCACCGGATCGATCGGCGTGGCGCCCTCGGGCAACATCAATCCCGAGCGCAAGTTCCCCTCGATGTTCGAGCCGGTGCACGGCTCGGCGCCCGACATCGCCGGCAAATTCATCGCCAATCCGATCGGCCAGATCTGGTCAGGCGCCATGATGGTTCGCCATCTCGGCTATCCGCAGGCCGCCGAGGCGATCGAGCGGGCGATCGCCGCCTCTTTGGTCGAGGGCGGGCCGCGGACACGCGATCTCGGCGGCAACGGCGATACCAAGACCGTGGGCGCGGCTATCGCGGAGCTCGTGAAGACGGTGTAGAGGCAAACGCCCGAAGGTTCCGACCTTCGGGCGTTTTTCATCGGGCTATTGATTCGGTGTGGTGCCGGGTTGGCCGGTCGCAGATGAGCTGCGGCTGCGGTGCTTATGCTTGCGGGTCTTCTGGCTCGACGGCTGGTCGCCCGGTGCTGTCGAAGGATTGGTCGGCGATATCGTCGGCGCGCTGGGTGCCGGCGTGGTGCTGCCGTTGGATTGAGCGAACGCCGAGGGAGTGGCGATCGCAAGCGTAAGCAGGGAAACGCAGGCGAGACCCTTGAGTGGGAACATGAACAACCTCAAATGGTCGGAGATCGGCCGGTCGTCGCCGGCCTTGCTTCGCTTACGCGGCCGTGCCGACCACCATCCCCGCGGCATTTGGCCGTTTACTGGGCGAGCCCCAGTTCATCGAAACTGAGAACAGCGGAGCGTCGCGTGTTTCCCTCTTTGTCGCGCAGTGCGAGCATGATCTTGTGTTGCGGCCAGTCAATTTCGACCACGCCGAAATTGGCGGCGGGGTAAAGCGCGCCCAACCGGTTCGGCCCCGGCTCCTTGGCCGCCCAGAACACCATGTTGAGGCCGCTCGATGTCACTTCGTAGAGCGGGTAGAGGCCGGGCGGAGTCTCGCGATAGAGCGCGCCGACATGACGATCGCCCGACAGCAGCACCACGCCCTTGGCGCCGCTGTCGCGAATCGTGTCGTAAAGCTTTTGGCGCTCGAGCGGCATGTTGCCCCAACGCTCCCAGCCATGGCCTTCGGCCAGGACCTGCGTACTCGACACGATGAGGCGAATCTCCGCTGGCTTGCGCAGCTCGCCGGCGAGCCACGCCCACTGCACCGGACCCAGCATCGTCTTGGCGGGATCGGGGTCGGGGACATAGCGTTCCTTGCCCGGCGCGCCGCGTTGATCGGAGGCCTTGAGCGGTGAGCGGAACCAGCGCAGATCGAGCAGAACGATCTGCACGCGCATGCCGGGCGGGCCGATGATGCGCGAATCGTAGATGCCTTCGCGGGTCCGCCTGATGTCGTTGGCGGGAGCTTTCCAGAACTTGAGGAACAGCTCCTTCGCCACCGCCTTGTGCGGGAAATCGCCGCCGCCGTCGTTGATGCCGTAGTCGTGGTCGTCCCATACCGCGAGGTGGTCGACGGTATTGCGTAGCTTGCTGTAGCCCGCGATGTCTTCCGCCATGGCGTAGGCGCGCTTGAGGTGGCTCGCATCCTCCGTGTGGAAATCGCCGTAGACGTTGTCGCCGGCGAAGATGAAAAGCTCGGGTTTATAGGCGAGAATGGCGTCCCAGATCGGCTGCGGCTTGACTTGGTCGGCGCAGGAGCCGAAGGCGATGCGCGAGAGGGGTGGTCGGCCCTCTGCGCCCGCGGAGACCGGTGCCAGGGCGGCAGCGGCCATGAGCTGGGCGAGGGTGCGGCGGTTGAACATGGGGGTCACTGAAATGCCAGGATCTCAGGGCTAGTTGGCACAATTGTGAAGCAACACCTCAAATACGCCCTCGAACTGGCCATCGTGCCTGTGGTTGCAGCCGTCGTCTTCATCGAAGACGTGCTGCTGCACTATCTCGGCCTGGCCATGGCGCGCCTGGCCAAATGGCCGCCGGTCGCCTGGCTCGAGGGCTGGCTTCGCCGGCTACCGCCCTGGGCGGCGCTGCTGGCCTTCGTGGCGCCCTCGGCGGTCGTGCTGCCGGTCAAACTTTCCGCTGTCTGGTTCGCGCTGCATCACCATTACGGGCTCTCCGTCGCCAGTGTTGTCGTCGGCAAGATGCTGGCGACGGCGCTGGTCGCGCGGCTTTATCGGGTGCTGCATCCGACCTTGGCGACGATGCCGTGGTTCGTGCGGGCGGAGACCTGGCTGTTCGCCTGGCGCGACCGGCTCTACGCCTTCGTGCGCGCCATTCCAGCCTGGCGAAGAGCGGTCGCGCTCATGCACCGCGTCCGCGCCTGGTTGAGGCAGTTGGTTTCCGGTACCGCGCCGCGCTAGGCTCGCGGCCGCGCTAGGCTCGCGGCATGGCCGAGGTCGTTCCCCTGAAAGGCCCGCTGGGCGGGCGCATCGAGGGCCTCGAGCGCGGCCGAGCGAACGAGCCCGCCGTCGCCGCCCTGCTGAACCGCGCGCTGGCCGAGCATCTCCTGGTCGTGATCCCGGGCGAGCGCATGGCGCCGGCGCAGACGCTGGGCTTCGCCCGGGCGTTCGGCAAGCCGCAGACCCAGCTGCTGCGCTACAAGCGCAGCGGCGCGGCGCCCGAAGTGTCGATCATGGTGAGCACGCTCAAGACCGACGGCACGACCGACAAGACGGCGCTGCGGGCCGAGGACTGGCACACCGACGATTCGTATTTCGCCACGCCCGCCAAGGCGACCCTGCTGCACGGCATCGAAATCCCGAGCCGCGGCGGGGCGACCTGGTTCTGCAACATGCACTCGGTCTACGAGGCGCTGCCCGAGACGTTGCGCCGGCGGATCGACGGGCTGCGCGCCGTCCACGGCTACGACACGCCGCGCGCCCGCAACCGGCCGGCGCCGCGCACGCCGCAGGAGATCGCCGAGACGCCCGACGTCGAGCATCCGCTGGTGCGCACCCATCCCGAGACCGGCCGCAAGGCGCTCTATCTCAATCCCAACCGGCAGGATCGCATCGTCGGGCTCGAGCGGGCGGAGAGCGATGCCCTGCTCGACGCGCTGGGCGCCGCGGCGCGCCAGCCGCAGCACCATTTCGGCCATGTCTGGCACGCCGGCGACGTCGTGCTGTGGGACAACCGCGCCACCATGCATCGCGTCATGCTCGACTACCCGGTCGGCGAGAACAGCGTCATGCAGCGCGTGCTGATCGAGGGTGATCGCCCGGTCTAGACGTGGAATCTCAGCGC
>Ga0210387_10000168_pt1 | contig 47236 bp, 46 predicted proteins | sample IncBWC7OmetaG_FD_160108 | JGI IMG/M metagenome (GOLD analysis project Ga0210387, IMG submission 160108) | Forest soil microbial communities from Barre Woods Harvard Forest LTER site, Petersham, Massachusetts, United States - Inc-BW-C-7-O ... | reverse complement strand
CGCCGCCGACGTCCCGGCCGCGCCGCATCGCCAGGCCGCCGCCGGACTGATCGTGGGCGCGCTGGGGGTGGTGTTCGGCGATATCGGCACCAGCCCGATCTACGCGCTGCGCGAGTCCTTCCTGCACGGAACCGGCATGGCGCCGACGCCGGCGCACGTGCTGGGCGTGCTGTCTGTGCTGTTCTGGGCGGTGACGCTCACCGTCACCATCAAGTACGTCACCTTGATCATGCGCGCCGACAACAAGGGCGAGGGCGGCGTACTCGCCCTGGCGACGCTCGCCACCCATGGGCTGAACGGCCAGCGACGCCACATCCGCCATGCCATCACGCTGCTGGCCGTAGTCGGCCTGGCGCTGTTCTACGGCGATGCCATCATCACGCCGGCCGTCACCGTCATGAGCGCCGTCGAAGGCCTGTCGGCTGCGGCGCCGGCCTTCACGCCCTTCGTGCTGCCGCTGGCGCTGCTGATCCTGGTCGGGCTGTTCCTGCTGCAGGCGCGCGGCACGGCCGATGTCGGCCGGCTGTTCGGGCCGGTCATGCTGGTCTGGTTCCTGGTGCTGGGCGTGCTCGGCCTGTGGCAGATCGCCAAGCATCCCGCCGTACTCTATGCCGTCAATCCGATCCACGCTTACCGCCTCATCGCCGACCAGGGACTGGGCGTCTTCTGGACCTTTGGCTCGATCGTGCTGGCCGTCACCGGCGCGGAGGCGCTCTACGCCGACATGGGTCATTTCGGGCGCCGGCCCATTCGCCTGGGCTGGCTCGGCCTGGTCATGCCCGGCCTGCTGCTCAACTATTTCGGCCAGGGCGCGCTGATCATCACCAACCCCGGCGAGATCCATCAGGTGTTCTTCGAGCTGGTGCCGCAGGACTACATCATCGCCCTGGTGGGGCTTTCGACGCTCGCCAGCGTCATCGCCTCGCAGGCGGTCATCACCGGCGTGTTCTCGCTCACCCGCCAGGCGATCCAGCTGGGCTACCTGCCGCGCATGGAGATCCAGCACACATCCGAGACCGCGATCGGCCAGATCTACATTCCGCGAGTCAACTGGATCCTGATGGCGGGCGTCGTCGCTCTCGTGGTGGGCTTCGGCTCGTCCGGCGCGCTGGCTGGCGCCTACGGCCTGGCGGTGACCGGCGCCATGCTGGTCGATGCCGCGCTCGCCATGGCGGTGGCCATCCTGGTGTGGCGCTGGCACTGGCCGCTCGCCGCCCTGGTGTTCGGCCTGCTGGCCGTGCCGGACCTCGCCTTCTTCAGCGCCAACGCGCTGAAAATCCCCGACGGCGGCTGGCTGCCGCTCATCGTGGCGGCGCTCATCTATTTCACCATCACGACCTGGCGGCACGGCCGCCGGCTGGTCGCCAGCGAGCTCAGCGAAGGCGCGCTGCCGCTACGCCAGTTCCTCGAGCGCATGGAGCGCGCACCCGACCGCGTCGCCGGCACCGCGGTGTTCCTGACCGCCGACGCCAGCAAGACGCCCGCCGCCTTCCTGCACAACCTCAAGCACAACAAGGTGCTGCACGAGCGCGTCATCATCCTGCAGGTCGAGACCATGGACGTGCCGCGCGTGTCTGAAGCCAACAGGGTCCACTGCGAGCGCCTGGGCAAGGGCTTCCACACCGTGATCGCGCGCTACGGCTTCACCGAGCAGCCCGACGTGCCCGAGGCGCTGCGCGCCTGCCGCCCGCACGGCATCGCCTACGACGAGATGGAAACCAGCTTCTTCCTCGGCCGCGAGACGCTGATCCCGAGCCAGCACTCCCGGCTCGGCAAATGGCGGCGTGACTGGTTCATCTCGCTCTCCCACTCGGCCTCCGGCACCAAGACCTTCTTCCGCATCCCGCCGAACCGCGCTATCGAGCTCGGCAACCAGATCCAGATCTAAGATCGCTGATGCCTCGAACGACGCTCGTCCTGCTGCCCGGTCTGCTGAATACGCGCCGGGTTTTCGAGCATCAGATCGCGGCGCTTTCCGACATCGCCGATTGCATCGTGCCCGAGCTCTGGCACTACGACAGGGTGGGCGCCATGGCTGACGCCGCTCTGGCCCTTGCCCCTCCGACCTTCGCCTTGGCGGGGTTTTCGATGGGCGGCTACGTCGCCTTCGAGATCCTGCGGCGCGTGCCCGAGAGGGTAGAGCGGCTGGCGCTGATCGACACCCAGGCCACGCCCGACTCGCCGGAGTCGATCGCGCGCCGCCATGGCACGATCGAACAGACCCATATCGGCCGTTTCCATGGCGTGCAGCCGTCGATGCTGCCGCACATCGTCCATCGCTCGCATCTCAACGAGTCTGCCGTCACCCAGCCCATTCTCGAGATGGCCCGCGAGATCGGCGCCGAAGGCTTCCTGCGTGAGCAGCACGCCATCATGGCGCGCCCCGACAGCCGGCCGCTGCTGGTCGATATCGACATCCCCACCGTGGTGATCGTCGGGCGCCAGGACGAGTCGACGCCGCTCGCCCGCGCCCAGGAGATGGCGGCCGACATCGCGACCTCGCGGCTGGTCGTGCTCGAGGATTGCGGGCATATGAGCCCGCTGGAAAAGCCGCACGAAGTCACGGCTGAACTCAGGAGATGGTTGACCCAATGACCACCGTGTACGCCCGCGAGGAACATCTCGGCGCCGACGAGTACATCGACATCGTCGCCAAATCAGGCCTCAACCGGCCGATCGAGGATCGCAACAGGGTCGAGCGCATGCTGGCCAACGCCAACCTGTTCGTGACGGCGCGGCAGGACGGCCGGTTGGTCGGCTTCGCCCGTTCGCTGACTGATTTCTGCTTCTGCTGCTATCTCTCCGATCTCGCCGTCGACAAGGCCTGTCAGGGCCAAGGCATCGGCAAGCGGCTGATCGAGGAGACGCGGGCCGCCGCGGGCGGCAGCCTGACCACGACCCTGCTGCTGTCGGCCCCGACGGCAGTGAGCTTCTACAAGGGCATCAAGATGCCCCAGGCCGACAATTGCTTCCTCTATCGACGGCAGCGATAACAGGCGACGCCGTGGCCGGTGCGGCCGAGCGCATCAAGGCGCCGCCGGGTCCGCCAGGCGCTGCGGGCGGCACGGCCCGCGGCTAGGCAGGCGCCGCAGCCCGGCAGGCCGCTGGGATTTCGCAGATCAAGCGAAACTCTGGTTGCGCGGCGGATACGATGCGCCATGCTTGGGCCGTCCTGTCCGTCCTCCGGAGCAACGCTTGAACACCAACGCAAGCCACGCCTCCCAGCTACGCGTTATTGCCCTCTTCGAGGATCTGCAGCCCGCCGAGCTTTTGCAGATTGCCGGGCTGTGCACGATGCAGGCCTGCGAAAAGCACACCCAGATTATGGGCGAGCAGGACCAGACGACCGATGTCTTCTTCATCCTTGCCGGATCGGTACGGATCAGCAGCTATACGGAGGCCGGCCGCGAGGTGATCTTCACGGAGATGCACGCCGGCGATATCTTCGGCGAATTCTCCGCCGTCGACCGGCTGCCGCGCTCGGCGTCCATCGTCGCCCTGTCCGACTGCCTGATGGCGCGCATGCCGTCAGCCAAGTTTTTCGAGGTCCTCAGGGGCCATGCCGACATCGCCGTGCGATTGGTCGAACTCCTGGTGTTCAAGATCAGGAAGATGTCGGAGCGGGTCTTCGAAGTGAGCGCGCTCGGCGTGCGCGAGCGCGTGCGGCGCGAACTCCTGCGCCTGGCAACCGAGGGCCAGGCTTTCCGCAACGGCATCGTCGTCCAGCCGGCGCCGACCCACTATGAGATTGCCGCCCGCATCGGCTCGCACCGCGAGGCCGTGACTCGCGAATTCAACCGCCTCGAGGCCGAGAACATCATCGAGGTGCGGCGCAAGCAAATCCGGATTATCGATCTCGAGCGACTGAAACACGCCGACGGGGACTAGGGTCTCCCGACGCTGCAGCCGCTGCCTGAATTGCGACGGCGCGCGAGGAGCCAAAGCTCCCCGGCGCCTCCGCAGTTCGCTCTACATTCCGCCCTTCATGACCTGGCCGCGGATCTCGCCGCCCTTGTTGGCCGCGGTGTGGACGTTGAAGTACCACTTGCCGGCGGCGAGGTCGGCCGCCTGCGCGTCGGTCAGGGTGGCTTCGCCCTTGAGCGGGCTGGTCAGCCCACCGCTCGCCGGCGCCGGCACCGGCACGACGACGCCGGCATTGGTCTTGGCGTCGGCCGGACCGTGGAAGTGCGCCGCGGCGGCGGGGCCGGTCAGGTCCTTGTAGGTCGCGCTGTAGGTCAGCTTCTTGGTGGCGGTGTCGTAGGTGGCGGTCAATGCGCCGCTGCCCTTGCTGTCGTTGGGCGGCACTTCGCCCGCGGCTGCGAGGGTAGCCTTGTACATGACCATCTCGGCAAACGCGGCCGGTGCTCCAACGAGAAACGACGCGGCAATCAAGCCGGCGAAACCGGAACGAACGAGTAGCTTGCGCATTGGCAGTACCTCCTCCCAAACGTTGGTGTCGCATTATGCCACGGGTTCAGGCGCGGTCATGGCATCACAAAGCCTTGAGGACAGGGAGGGTTGCAGCCGCCCTAGCCGAAATCGATCAATTCGGCGCCGTCGGTGACATAGCGGGCGTAGCGGAAATCGCGAACCTTGAGCAGGCGTTCGCCCGTCCAGTCGAGCAGGATGAAGTAGAGCGGCACACCGCCCGGATCGTCGGGATCGTGCACCAGCACCGCCGGCCGCCGCTCGACCAGCCCGGGGACCAGCAGCCAGTCGCGCGACTGGCCGTAGTTGGTGAAGTAGCGGCCGGCCTCGCCGCGCCCGTTGAGGCGCGTGCGGTTCACCACCTCGACCCGGACCTCGTCGGCCAGAAGATCACGCAGGGCGTCGAAGTCGCGTGCGTTGAAGCGCGCCGTGTAGGCGGCAAGGCGCGCCCGGTCGGCCGCGGCCAGGACGGGCGCCGGCCGGTCGTCCGGTTCGGCCGCCAGCTCGCGCAGCCGGTTGCGGCCGCGATGCAGCGCCGCCTTGATCGCGGGCACCGTGCCGTCGAGCACGATGGCGATCTCTTCCAGCGAATGGCCGAGCACGTCCATCAGGATGACGCTGCTGCGCTGGGCGACCGGCAGGCGCATCAGGGTGCGCAGGCTGGCGGCAGCGGCCTGGCGGCGGTCGATCTCGCTGTCGGGATCGGCGATCATGTCGAGATCCTGGTCGGCACGGATAGCCTCCTGGCGCGCGCGGCGGCGCAGGAAATCGAGCGCCGCATTATGGGCGATGCGGAACAGCCAGCCCTCGGGATGGGCGATCGGGCCGGCGCGGGGAAACGCCTCGACCGCCTTGGCCATCGCATCCTGCAGCACATCCTCGCCATCGATGACCGAGCCGGTCATGCGGGCGCAATAGCGATGCAGCTTGGGGCGGAGCTCCGCCAGGAGCTGCTCGAAGCCTGCGCGCGGGTCGTTCATGCACCCCTCTGACGGTTTTCGCCGGACCACTATGCCAGCAGGACGTTCGGCGCGGGTGAAAGGATTCGCGCACGGCGGTCTTTTTCGCGAATCCTTTGCCATCCGCCGTTCGTCTTCAGGGCAGCAACCCAACCGTAGAGGTAAAGCCATGAAGTGGACATTGGTGCGCTACAAAGCCAAGCCTGACCAGGCCCAGGAGAACCAGCGCCTGAGCGCCGCGGTGTTCGGCGAGCTGCAGCAAAAGGCGCCGCCGGGACTGCATTACGCGGTGTTCCGGCTGCCGGATGACACCTTCGTCCATCTCGCCTCGCTGGAGGACGGCGCGGCGCCGTTGTCCGCCCTGGAGACATTCCGCGCCTTTTCGAGCGGCGTCCGCGAGCGTTGCCTCGAGCCGCCGGTCGCGGCCCAGCCCGTCCTCGTCGGCAACTACGGCATGCTCGCGGCCGACAAGGCCAACTGAGGGAGATTGCATCATGCAGCACGAGATCGTTTCTCGCGAACAATGGCTGGTGGCGCGCACGGCATTGCTCGATGCGGAAAAGAAGCTGGCAGAGACCCGCAGCGCGGTGGTCGCGCAACGCCGCACGCTGCCCTGGACGCGGGTCGAGAAGGAATACGCATTCGACACGCCGGCCGGCCGGCAGACCCTCGCCGATCTGTTCGAGGGTCGCGGCCGGCTGATCGTCTATCATTTCATGTTCGCGCCGGACTGGCCGCAGGGCTGCCCCGACTGCTCGCGCCTGGCCGACCATTTCGGCGGCATGGACGAGCATCTGGCCCGTCGCGACGCGACCTTCGCCGCCATCTCGCGCGCGCCGCTGGTTAAGATCGAGGCCTATCGCCAGAGCAAGGGATGGCGCTTCAGATGGGTGTCGTCGGGCCCCTGCGACTTCAACTACGACTACCAGGTCTCGTTCCCGGCCGAGGCGATCGCCCGCGGTGAGGTCGTCTACGGCTATGAGCGCTGCAAGGTCGACAAGACGGAGCTGCCGGGCACCAGCGTGTTCGGTCGCAACGCGGCCGGCGAGGTCTTCCACGCCTACTCGGCCTATTTCAATGGCGGCGACATGCCGCTCAGCCTCAACTATCCCGCCCTCCTGGACTAGGCCGCCGGCGCAGGGCCGTTTCAGCGGCCCTGCTGGGCCTGGACCGCTCGCTGATACTGGGCGGCGAAGCCGTTCAGGGTATTCGTCAGAGGGCCGACCATGCCGTCGTCGGTCGTGGAGAGCTGGACGGTGACCTGCGATCCGCGCAGCATCGCCTGCACGAGGTCGTTCGACCTGCCCTGTTCGAACGAACATTCGCCGCCGCTGCAGATGGTCGTCGACACGAAAGGCCACTGGTCGACCTGCATGCTGGCCCGCTGGCCTATGCCGTCGGCCACGACGGTGAGCGTGGTGTAGGCCGCCGAGTAGCTCACGATCAGGAAGGTGCCCAGGAGGTTGTTGGGGCCGCCGTCGATCATGGCCGACACGGTGCAGTCGCGGCCTCTTTCGGTGTTGCAGTTCATGACCCATTGGTCGGGCGGCTGGTTCTGCCCGACCGGGCCCTGGGCTGAGGCGGAGGAAGCCAGGAGGCTGAGACCAAGGACTGCAACGATTGACTTCTTCATTGATTCTCTCTTGTTCGTGTCGCCGGCACCGTATCAGGTCGCTGCCCGTTCATATACTCGCCTCCTCCGGGAACCGGCCGACGGTGCTAAATTGCAAGGATGACGGCTGACCTCGAGCAAGAGCAGAAACGCATCGCCGAATGCGCCACGGCGGCGTTGTCGCGTTCGTGGCAGGCCTCTGTTTTTCTTGCTGACGTCACGGCGCTGAGCGACGAGAACAGGCGCAACCTCATCCTGCGGGCAACCGCGTTGCGCGACGGCACGCGGCCGCGCTCCGTCATCATCAAGGCAACGCGGACCGCCGGCTTCGATGCTATGGCGGTAAACGCCTTTGCGGAGTCGGGGCTGGTGAAGGAGTGGACGGCGGCCGTCTTCCTAGCCGACCGGGCGCCAAACGGCGCCCATTGCCCGGACTTTCTGGCCGGCGATGCGGCGCGGGGTCTGGTGGTGTTCGAGGATCTCGGCGCCGATCTCGGCAGTCTCGTCGGTCCGCTGCTGGACGGGCCCGCAGGCAGGGCGAGGCAGGCCCTGATCGCCTATGCCACCAGCCTCGGCCGCCTTCACGCCGATACACTGGGTTGCACCGCAGACCACGCCGCGGCGCTGCAACGCTTCTTTCCCGCTTCGGCGGCGCCATCGCCGGGGAGCGGTGACAAATGGCGACGAGAAGCCGTCGACAAGGTATACAACCTTCTCGGCGGCACGATCGTCGACGACGAGGTCGCGATTGTCGCTGAACGCTTGGCGCGCCCTGGCGCCTGGCTCGGCCTGGCCCATGACGACGCCTGCCCGGATAACGTGCTGATGATCGACGGGCGCGCGCGGCTGCTAGACTTCGAATTTGCGCGGCCGGGCCACATCCTGATCGATGCCGCCTATTGGCGGATGGGCTTCCCGACCTGCTGGTGTGCCGGCCGCGTCCCGAGGGACGTCCAGGCCGCGATGGATAGCGCCTATCGCCAAGCGCTGGCGGCTGCTCTGCCAGCGGCGGCCGACGATGCCGCCTTCATGCAGGAGATGGCGGTCCTGCTGTTCACCTGGATGTACGGTCGCCTCGCCTGGCTGCTCGAAGATGCGCTCAAGGAAGACAAGAAATGGGGCATCTCCACCTACCGCAGCCGACTGCTGTGGTATCTCGAAGCGGCGGCCGACGGCGCCGCCGCTTCAGGCTCCTTCAATGGCCTCAAGGACGCAGCCCTCCGCTGGCGGGCCGACCTCGGCAGGCGATGGCCGGAGGTCCGGCCGCTGGCACTCTATCCGGCCTTTGTGAGCTAGCTTGCCGCCACGTCACCCACGACACGCACGCGCACTCTCACCGAGTTGCCCGGCAGGTAGGCGAGCGGCATGTCCTCGCTTTCGATGATGCTGATCGTCTTGCGGGCGGCGCCGGCCGCCACGGCGCGGTCGTTGGCGATGCCCTGGGCGGCGGCGATGGCGTCGCGGCGGCTCATGTCCTTGAAGATCTGGTCGCACTCGCCGGAGACCTGGGCGATGGCGGCGCCCACGGCATTGGCACAATCGCCATGCTCGACATGGATAACCTTCGACACGCCCGGCAGCTTCTCCGGGATCAGGAACGCGCCGCCGCCGACGGCGATCAGCGGCACGTCGCCCGCCTCGGTCTTCATGCGATCGATCGCCTCCTCGGCCATGCGGGCGGCCTCAGCGAACACTTTCTGGCAGGTCGCCTTGTCGAGATGGGCGACCTTGTTCCGGTCGCCAAGCGCCAGCACGCCCGACGCGACCGCGATGTCCGTCGTCGTGAGCTGTTGGCCGCCGAAGGCAATGCCGTCCCTCAACAAGCGATAGCCGACCGATACCGGCCCCACTTTCACTGGATCGAGCGTTACATGGCTGCCGCCACCCAGACCGATGGACAGGAGATCGGGCATGCGAAACAGCGTGCGCACGCCGCCCACCTTCACCACCGAGTTGGCTTCGCGCGGAAAGCCGAGCTTGAGCTGGCCGACATCGGTGGTGGTGCCGCCGACATCGATCACCATGGCGTCGGCCAGGCCCGAGAGATAGGCGGCGCCGCGCATCGAATTGGTGGCGCCCGAGGCGAAGGAATAGACCGGCAGGCGGCGCGCCTGTCCCGCCTCGGCCACCGTGCCGTCGTTCTGGGTGATGAACAAAGGCGCAGCGATGCCGGAATCGTCGATCGCCTTCTCGAAGGCGGCAATCGTCTCGCGCGACAGATCGGCCAGGGCCGCATTCAGCAGGCCGGCATTCTCGCGCTCGAGAAGGCCGATACGGCCGAGGTCCGACGAGCAGGTGATGGCGGCGTCTGGAATCACCGCGGCAACCAGCTCGGCGGCGCGCCGCTCGTGGCTCGGATCGAGCGGCGAGAAGATCGACGAGATGCCGACCGATTTCAACCCCGCCGTCCTCATCTCCTGTGCGGCCGCGGTCACCGCCGCCTCGTCGAGCGGCATGAACGGCCTGCCGTCATACTCGTGGCCCCCTTCGACCATCCACACGCCGCCCCTCACCAGGTTGGCGAGATCCTCCGGCCAGTCGCAGAATGGCGGCAGCGACGCGGAGGCCGGCATGCCCAGCCTGAGCGCCGCGACCTTGGTCAAGTGACGGCGCTGGACCACGGCATTGATGAAATGCGTCGTGCCGATCATCACGCCGTCGATGCGCTTCAGTTTGCCATCGGGATCCTTCAGCACGCCGGTGGCGGCGAGACTCTTCAGCGAGTCCAGGATGCCCGTCGTCACGTCTTCGCTGGTCGGCGCCTTAACCGCACCTGCCACCTTGCCGTCCTCGATCAAGACGGCGTCGGTATTGGTGCCGCCGACATCGATGCCGATTCGTCTCATGTTTTGAACACGCTCCTGAACTCGAGGTCATAACCGAAGGCACGCGGGCCGACATGCTGGAGCCCGCGCGGCGAGAGGAAGATGGCCGGCGGCGGCAGCGCGATCACGGTCACCCTCTGGCCGTAGCGGATGGTTTCGCTGCCGACGGCTTCACCCGACACCGAGTCGAGTACGCAGATCAGGTCGGGCGACATGGCGATGGCCTCGCCGTCGCGGTGCGCCACGATCCATTCGTTCTGGAAATTGATGGTCATCGCCGAGCCGCGCCAGTCGTCCAGCCCGTCGAACCGCACGACACCGCGCAAGAAGCCTTCGGTCGCGCGGCGTTCGACCTCGATCACCTTGCCTTTGTACAAAAGCTTGCCCGGCTCGACCGCCAGGATGGCGGCGACGGGATCGTCGTGCCGGCGCTGGGCTTCGCGCACGGCATGGCCGATCGCCATCGCCTTGGTGGTCGTGCCATGGATGGCCCACTGCTTGACCTCCGCGCCAGTGCGCGGCGGCTGGCAGGTGGCGGCGACCGAGCCGTATTCGACGCAGATCTTGCGCGCCACCCGCTCGGTCCATTTCCAGGTCGGGACCTTGTCGACGATCGATTCGAGGCCGCGCACGTCGACCGCCGTCAGCGGATACGGTCTTAGGCCGCCCACGGCCACGGACGTCATCTGCGCCTCAGGGTACGCGCGGCCCATCGTATCGGAATCGATCACCGGCCGCTTGAGATGGGCCGCGGCCATCAGCGAGCGCACGCCATTGGCGCCGCCGATCTCCATGCTCATGAGGCCGGCGAAGCGATAGCCCGTGTGCTCCTCCATCAGCGCGACGGCGCGGGCCAGGGTGCGGCTATCGGTCAGCCGCTCCTGGCCGACCAGCGGCGCGCCCATGTTGGCGACGACGCCCACCCAATCGTCGTCGGCAAGGTCGGACGCATCCATGAGCTGGACGCGATAGCCTTCACGATAGAGCGCACGCATGTTCAAGAGCGGCAGGTAGGGATTGCCGCCGCCGCCGGTCCCCAGGATCCAGGCACCGACAGCCAGCGATTCGATGTCGTCGGCGGTGATATCGCGCCGGCTCACGGAAACATCCTCACGCAAACACGCTCTTGAAGTCGATGTCGTAGCCGAAGGCGCGCGGGCCGACATGTCGGAGGCCCTTCTCCGACAGGAACACCGGCGGCGGCGGCAGGGCGATCACCGTGACCCGCTGGCCGTAGCGGATAGTTTCGGTGCCGACCGCCTCGCCCGACACCGAATCGAGCACGCAGATCAGGTCGGGCGACATGGCGATCGGCTTCTTGTCGAGCCAGGCGACGATCCATTCGTTCTGGAAGTTGAGCTCCAGGCTCGCGCCCTTGTACTCGTCGGTGCCGTCGAAGCGCGTGCGGCCGCGCAAGAAGCCTTCGGTGGCGCGCCGTTCGACGTCGACCACCTTGCCCCTGTAGAGGACCTTGCCCGGTTCGACCGAGAGGACGGCCGCGATCGGATCCTCGTGCTTGCGCTGGGCCTCGCGCACGGCATGGCCGATGGCGATGGCCTTGGTGGTGGTGCCGTGGATGCCCCACTTCTTCACTTCAGCGCCGGTGCGCGGCGCCTTGCAGGTCGAGGCGATCGAGCCGTACTCGACGCAGATCTTGCGGCTGACCCTTTCCATCCATTTCCAGGTCGGCACCTTCTCCACCACCGATTCGAGCCCGCGCACATCGACGGTGGTGAGCGGACAGGGCGCCAGATCGGCGACCGCGACCGAGGTCATCTGCGCCTCGGGGTAGGCGCGGCCCATCATGTCGGAATCGATCACCGGACGCTTCAAGTGCGCCGCCGCCATCAATGGCTGGATCGAGTTCCCACCGCCGATCTCGAGCGACATGATCCCGCGGAACTTGTAGCCGGTGTGGCGCTCCATCAGCTCGACCGCACGGGCGATGGTGCGGCTGTCGGTCAGCCGCTCCTGCCCGACCAGCGGCGCGCCCATGTTGGAGACTGCGGCCACCCAATCATCGTCCACAAGGTCGCCCGACGGCATGAGCTGCACGCGATGGCCCTCCTTGTAGAGGGCCCGCATGTTCAGCAGGCCGAGATAAGGGCTGCCGCCGCCGCCGGTGCCCAAGACCCAGGCGCCGACGGCGAGCGATTCGATGTCATCCAATGTGATGTCGCGTAGCGGCATTGCGTTGCCAATTCTCCCAACGGCTTCTATGTAGCCGCCTGCTTCTTTGCTGACAAAGGACCAGTAACCCGGGAGAAACCGAGCAATGTCCGAGCCAACCAAACTCGTCGCCTTTTGCGGCAGCCTGCGCAAGGCGTCGTTCAACCGCATGGCGCTCAACGCCTTCGTCGAGCGCCTGCCGGCCGGCAGCTCGGCGCAAATCATCGAAATCGACTGGCCGCTCTACAATGCCGACATCCAGGCCCAGGGCTTTCCCGACAAGGTGCAGGCCGCGCAGAAAGCCATGATCGAGGCTGACGGGCTCGTGCTGGTCACTCCCGAATACAATTACGGGCCCTCGGGCGTGCTGAAGAACGCCATCGACTGGCTATCGCGCACGACTCCGCAGCCCTTCGCCAGCAAGCCGATCGCCATGTTTGGCGCCTCGGGCGGCGTTCTCGGAACCGCGCGCGCGCAATATCAGCTGCGCCAAATCATGGTGTTCCTCGACGGACGGCCGGTAAACAAGCCGGAGGTCATGATCGGGCAGGCGCAGACCCGCTTCGCCGACGGCAAGCTGACCGACGAGGCGACGGGCAAGCTGCTCGCCGAACTCGGCGCCTCGCTGGTTCTCGCCGTGCGCCATGCGCGGGCGGTGAAGGAACACGTGAAGTAGCGCCCTACTGCGGTCGCAGGCTGAGGATGTAGGCGACCAGATCGTCCTGGTCGCGCGCGCCGAGCTGGAAATCCGGCATGCGGCTGTGGGTTGCCGTCATGGCGCCCTTGAGCATGGCTGCAGTCGTCTCCTTGCGGGCGGCGAGCGCGGGAAAGGTCGGCAGGCCGTCCGACCGGCCGGTCGTCGCTGCGCGGCTCACGACATGGCAGTTGGCGCACCAGCGTTCGGCCAGTGCCTGGCCGCGCAGCACGTCCTGTGCCGCGGCCAGACCGGGCAGAAGCGTCAGGGCGACGCCGAACAGGACGTATCGGATCGAGCTCACCATATGCAGACCCCGCGTTGCGTTGCGACCATGTGGTTGATGACGGATCTCACCCCCGGAACGCTTGCCGCCAGCGCCCCACAGGCTTCGCATTGCGCGGCGGTGTCGGCGTGCCCCCAGATCTCGACGTTCCTGTCCTGCACTAGGACGTTTCGCACCAGCCTCTGCGACCAGGTCTCGCCATCGAGCTCGCGCAGGACCTTCTGCCGCAACGCGGCATCGTCGGCTCGTGCCGCCGTCGATGCCGACAGCGAGATCAGGGCCTGCAGCAGATTGGCGCGGCTTACGATGCCAATCACCTTGCCGTCACGGACAACCGGAAGACGCTTGATGTCGAATTCCTCCATCCGCGACGCCACGACCGAAAGGTCCGTCTGATCCTCCGCAATCACGACCGGGTGGCTCATGACGTCAGCAACCGTTCGCCCATGCGCCTTCAGATGGTCGCGCGCCAGCGTGCTTTCAGCTGTGAACATCCTGGCCCATCGCGACCGTCTTTTCTCGGTGCCGATCTCGGCGCGGCGGATCAGGTCGCCTTCGCTCACGATTCCGAGCAGCGTGCCGGAAGGCTCCACGACAGGCAGCGCGCTGATCCGCTCACACAGCAGCAGGCATGCAGCGTCGAGGACGCTTGCATCCGCTCTGATACAGACCACCTCGGTGGTCATGACGTCGGCTGCCTTCATGCTTCCACCCGCCAACTGCATCCGGCAAGAGTCGCATCGGCGGCAGCAGCCTGCTTTGATCTAGATTAAACGTTCGGGCGAAGACCGAGGCGGGCCGGTACGCGCCCGACGCTAAGCAGGCCGGGTCTTTACATGCTCGGGTTGCACGCCGAGCCCCAGCACGCGGGCAGGAATGCGGCGCAGGTACGGGACGGCATTCAAAAGACGTGCCGCCAAAGGCGGACGCAGCGGCCGTGTGCCGGCGAGGGTGGGCGCGATCATCCTGTTCTGCAGGAAGACCTGGATGCCCTGCGTGGCGCGCACCGGCCACATGCGGCGCGCCTGCACGGCCTGGAGGTCGGAATCCTTCAACCGGCCTTCCTTGAGGGGCGCCGCCAGGATGTTGGCGGCAGCGACAGCGTCCTGCACGGCGATATTCACGCCGACGCCGCCGATCGGCGACATGGTGTGGGCGGCATCGCCGATGCAGAGCACGCCGGGCTTCCACCACTTGTCCAGCCGTTCGACGCCCACTGTCAGAAGCTTCAGGTCGTCGACGGTGGCGAGCTCGTGCACGCGGTCGGCGAGGAACGGCAGGAGCCCGGCGATCTTCTCGCCGAACTTCTCGATGCCGGCCGCCTTCAGCGTCTCGGCCGTTCCTTTGGGAATGACATAGGCGCACTGCCAGTAGTCGCCGCGGTCGAGCAGCACCAGGATGCTGCCGCGGTCGAAACGGCCCATGGTTTCGGCCTTGTCGGTGGGTTTGTGCGTGAGGCGGAACCACAGCACGTCCATCGGCGCGCCGAGCACTTTCACGTCGAAGCCGGCGCCGACCCGCACTGTCGAATGCCGACCGTCGGCCCCCACCACCAGGTCGGCGCGGATCTCCTGCGGCTTTCCTTCGACCGTTGCCTGCACGCCGACGACCTTGCCGCCTTCCTCGATCAAGCCGGTCGCCTCGGCATGCATCAGCACCGTGAAGGCCGGGTAGCGCTTGCCCTGGGCGGCGAGAAAGTCGAGAAAGTCCCATTGCGGCATCAAGGCAATGAAGCCGCAGCGCACGGGCAGGTGCGAGAAGTCGGCAACCTGCACGTGCTCCTCGCCGAACTGGGCGCCGAAGCGCGACACTTCCTGGTGCGGCAGCTTCAGGAACTCGTCGAGCAGCCCGAGCTCGTCCATCACGTTCAGCGTCGAGGGATGGACCGTGTCGCCGCGGAAGTCGCGCAGGAAGTCGCCATGCTTCTCCAGCACGACGGACCTGACGCCGGTGCGCGCCAGCAGGAAGCCCAGCATCATGCCGGCCGGGCCGCCGCCCACGATGCAGCACTGGGCGGCAAGCCCGGTCATTCCAGCATCTCGCGCAACACGCGGCCTGTCGCGGTGATGGCGAGCAGCGCCGGCACGCCGAGCGGGCCCTTGACCCACGCCTTGGTGGCCGGTGTGTAGCTCATGCAATCCATGACGACGAGGTCGGGCTTGTGCGCGGCAAGGCGATGCGCTGCGGCCGCGGCTTCATCCGCGCCGGCACTGGGCGCCAGCGCTTCGGCCACGATCTCGAGGTCGGGCCGCGCCCATTTCGACCCGAGCTTTTCGGCCTGCTCGGCGAGAGGAATGAGAAGGCCCAGCCGGCCCCGCGGCAGCAGGCCGGTCGCCCATCCATTCAGAACCCGCGAGGGAAACAACACGCCTTCGTCGCCGGGCATCGGCGGAAAGTCGCCGGTGCAGGCATAGACCAAGACGTCGCAGCCATCGTCGCGCAGCTTCGCCAGCGTCTGCGGCGAGCGGGCAATGACCGCCTGCTTGGAGATCCTGACGTCGCGACGGCCGCGCAGGCGCGTATAGAGCGCGTCGGCTCCATTCTGGGGTTTCAAGGTGTCGACCTCGGCATCCGACAGGCCGTCGAGCGCACCGCGCAGGACGACGGTGGTGCCGGCCGGGGCATGCGCGGCGAACAGCGCGGCGATGTCGTCACGCGGCGCCTGGCCGACGGTGATGATTCCGAGGGTAGGGGGCATGAAGCATCATACTCCGCTGGGGGCGCGCAACTCCAGTTGCGCGTCTTCTCATGCGTCCATGATCGCGCCACCTGGAGTGGCGCGCCCCCAGCTAAGATTCCAGCTTCACCGCGTCAGAGTCATTCCATGTCAGACCGACGGCATCGCCGGTGCCGCGCGGGGCGCGTTCGCCGGCGTGGGTCTCGCGCACGAGAAGCGAACGGCCGTCGGCGGCGCGGACGCGATAGAGGGTCGAACCGCCCAGGAAATTCGCGGTTTCGACGGTGCCCGCGACCCGGGCGTCGGAGACCGAAACGAGCCGGATTTTCTCCGGCCGCAGGGCACGTGCCTGCCCCGCCTCCTCCAGGATGTTGATCTCACCGATGAAATCGGCGACGAAGCGCGTGCGCGGCCGTTCGTAGATCTCGGTCGGCGCGCCGACCTGCTCGACCCTGCCCCTGTTCATCACGGCGATGCGGTCGCTCATGGCGAGCGCCTCCTCCTGATCATGGGTGACGAACACCAGGGTGACGCCCAGCCGCTTCTGCAGCTCCTTCAGCTCGAACTGCATCTGCTGGCGGAGCTTGCGGTCGAGCGCGCCCAGCGGCTCGTCGCACAGCAGCACCGGCGGTTCGACGACGAGGGCGCGGGCGAGCGCCACCCGCTGCTGCTGGCCACCCGACAGCTGGCCGGGCCTGCGCTCCTCGAGCCCGGTCAGCGCGACCTGGGCCAGCGCCGCCTTCACGCGACGCCCGATCTCGGGCCGCGGCACTTCGCGCATGCGCAGGCCGAAGGCCACGTTCTCGGCCACCGTGCGATGCGGGAAGAGCGCATAGGACTGGAACACCATGCCCATGTCGCGCCGGTGCACCGGCAGATCGGTGATGTCCCTGCCGCCGACATGGACGCGGCCGGAGTCCGGCAGCTCGAAGCCCGCGATCATGCGGAGCGACGTGGTCTTGCCGCAGCCCGACGGACCCAGCAGCGAGAAAAACTCGCCGGCCGCAATGTCGAGCGTCACCCCGTCGACGGCCACGACGGCGCCGTCGAAGGTCTTGGTGACGTTCTCCAGTCGGATGGCGGCGGAAGTCAGCGCTCAGCTCTTCAGGATCTTCGTGACCCGCGCGTCGATGTCGTCCTTGCGCTCGTTGTACCACTTCCAGTCGGGCTGGATCAGCGTCGCGACCTTGGCCTCGGTGGTGAGCAGCTTGGCGTCGTACTTGGCGTCGAGCTTCACCTTCTTGTTGGCCGGTGAATACCACACGGCCTCGGCCAGCATCTTCTGCACATCGGGCCGCAGCATGTAGTCGATATAGCCGAAAGCCAGCTCCCTGAGCTTGGAGCCCGGCGTCACGTTCAGCACCTGCTCGAGCGACAGCACGCCCTCCGACGGGCTGGCGAAGTCGACCGCCTGGTTCTGGCCGTCGTAGCGATAGACGCCGGAATCGTGGATCACGCCTTCGGAGACCTCGCCCGACAGCAGCATCTTTTCCATCTGGCCGGTGAAATCCACCAGCTTGATGGGCTTCAGCTGTTCCAGCGCCTTGTAGGCGGCGTCGAGATCGGTCAGGCCCTTGCCGTAGATCTTGCCCAGCATCATGAGATGCGCCTGCCCGAGGCTGTTCACCGGAATGAGGTAGCCGCCGCGCGCGCCGGCGAGCTTGGGATCGGCGAGATCCTTCCACGAAGTCGGCTTGGTGAGCCCTTTGTCCGTGCGATAGCCCAGCCCGATCGCGCTGGTGAAGATGGTGACGCCCACGATCTTGTCGCTCACGGCATAGGGATAGACGTCGGCGACGTTGGGCACTTCCTTGGCGGTGATCTTGGGCATCACCAGCCCCTCGGTGAGAGCGCTCCACTGCTCGTTCGAATTGGTGTGGAAGACGTCGTACAGCGGATCGGTCTTCGAGCTGGTCTGCAGCTTGGGCATGAACGGGAAGGCCTGGTCGGCTGAGACCGTGCACTTGAACTCCTTTTCGAAGGCCGGCAGGACGGTGGCCTTCATGATGTCGCCCCACTTGCCGCCCCAGGTCGTGATCTTGAGCGTCGCGGTCTCGGCATGAGCGATGGCCGGCGCCCCGAGTGCGCCGACAGCGGCCAGGCCCGCGCCCGCCCGCAAGGCTTTACGACGTGAAATCATGATGACCCCTCCTGTTCCCCTTCACAGCTTAACGTAGGCTTTCAGCCCGATCAGCCTTTCCAGCACCAGCACCACCGACAGCGCCAGCAAAATCGAGACCATCGAGGCGGCCGCTATGGCGCCGTCGAGGTCGAATTTCATGTAGTTGAACAGCACCACCGGCAGGGTCTCGCCCTTGGGCACCACCAGGAACAGCGACACCGGGAACTGATCGAACGACACGATGAAGGCGAATACCCCGCCCGCGAACACGCCCGGCCGGATCAGCGGCAAGGTGACCTCGAAGAAGACCCGGACGGGGCTGGCGCCCAGCACGGCCGCGGCCTCCTCGATGCGCCGGTCGAAATTGTGCAGCACTGCCAGGGTGGTGCGGATCACATAGGGCACGGCAACCAGGGTATGGGCCATGATCAGGCCCCACACCGGCCGGCCGATGCCGATCAGCAGGTAGGACTGGAAGAGCGCCAGGCCGGTCAGGATGGCGGGCAGCATCAAGGGCGACATGAAGAAGGCGGTGAGGAAAGCGCGGCCCGGCAGGTTGCCACGCGCCAGCGCAAGCGCCGAGGCGCCGCCGATCAGGATCGAGAGCACGAGCACGCAGCCCGCCACCCACAGCGACAGCCACAGCGCGTTCATGAATTCCGCACTGCCGAAGAACTTGTCGAACCAGCGCAGGCTGACGCCGACCGGGGGGAAGGAGATGTAGGGCGTGGGATTGAGCGCAAAGACCAGCACGATGACGATGGGCGCCAGCAGGAAGAAGAGCAGCGCGACGTTGAGCGCGAGGTAGGCTGCGCGTCCCGCATCGAACGGCTGCTTGTTGGGAAGGGCGCTCATGCCATCCCCTGCTCGCCCGACAGCCGGGTCAGGATCCTGTTGTAGGCGATCACGATCGCCAGCGAGACCAGCAGCAGGATCACGCCCAGGGCACCGGCGAAGTTGGGATTGAAGCTGGTGCCGACCTGCTGGGCGATCAGCATTGGCAGGGTCAGCACGTCGGTGCCGCCCATCAGCGAGGGCGTGACATAAGCGCTGATCGAGAGCGCAAAGACAAGAAGCGAACCGGCCAGGATGCCGGGCAGGCTGAGCGGCAGGGTGACCTCGACGAAGGCGCGCAGGCGGCCGGCGCCCAGGCTGCGCGCCGCCTGCTCCAGCCGCTCGTCGATGCGGCCGATCACGCCGGTCAGGGTCAGCACCATGAACGGTACGTAGATATGAACCAGCGCCACGATCGTGCCGAACTCGTTGTACATCAGCGGCAATGGCTTCTCGATCACGCCCCACTGGATCAGCAGCGTGTTGATGACGCCCTTGTCCTGCAGAATGGTCATCCAGGCGAAGGTGCGCACGACGATGCCGGTCAGCATGGGCGCGATCACCGCCATCAGCACCAGCGCGTGGCCGAGCCGCGACTGCATGCGCGCCATCCAGTGCGCCAGGGGATAGCCGATCAGCAGCGACACCACCGTGGTGATGAGACCGATGCGCAAGGTCGCCCACAGCGCGTCGTGGAAGATACCGGCCGAATCGAAGATGAAGCGCTCGTAGTGGCGCGTCGTCAGGAAGGCGTTGGGATTGGTGACGGGGTTGGACGAGAAGAACGACATCGCCGCCATGACGCCGAACGGCAGCACGAAGAACAGCACGAAGAGCAGCAGTGCCGGCGCCAGCAGCCAGGCGATCGGAGCGGGTCGGGAAGAAGCGGTTGCCATGCGTTTCGTATCGTGGCCGAAGGCGACGCTTCGGTCCACGCCGAAGGCACAGCGCTACTGCGTCGCCTGCTTCAGGTATGCCACGAGATCGGCGAGTTGGCCGGCCTGCTTGATGCCATTGAACACCATCTTGCCGTCCGGCACTTTGGTCTTGGGGTCGCCTAAGTACTCGGCCAGGGTCTTTTCGTCCCACACGATGCCGGACTTGATCATGGCCTCGGAGAAATCGAAGCCCACCGCCGTCCCTGCCTTGCGGCCGAACATGCCATGCAGCGTTGGACCGGTAATGCTCGGGCCATCCTCCAGCGAGTGGCAAGTCTTGCATTGCTGGTTGAACACGCGCTCGCCGCGGGCGGCGTTGCCCACCTGGGCGAAGGCTTGCGTGGCTGAAAGGCCCACCACGATCGCCGCGGTTGCACCTGCCCAACTTTTCATCACCGTCTCCGAAGTTTTAGGCCGATGGCGCTCCATGTGGGACGGCCTCGGACGGACGCAAGAGGCACGCCCCGTGTTCACGTTCGAGCAGTTCCCGCTTGCGCCGGACACCCCAGCGATAACCCGAAACCGAACCGTCCTTTTTCACGATCCGGTGACATGGCACCACCACCGCCAGCCTATTGGCAGCACACGCCTCCCCGACTTCGCGAGCCTCGCGCGGCGATCCGACGCGGGCCGCGATCTCGCCATAGGTCGCCGTCGTGCCGGCCGGGATCTCGCGCAAGGCGTGCCAGACTTTAAGCTCGAACGCCGAACCGCGCAGGTCCAGCGCAAAATCGCCATCGCTCTCGGGATGCTCGATCAGCGCGCGAAGCCGGCCGAGCGTGGCCTGCAGTGCCGCCGGATCTTCGATGAGGCTCGCCTCCGGAAAACATGCCCGAAGGCCGGTCTCGTTCACCTCGCCAAATTCCACCATCGCCAGGCCGCGCTCGGACAACGCGGCGACGAAGGAACCGAGGGAGCTTTGCCCCGCGGCGTAGCGGATCGTATCGGCCATGGTCTTCTCCATCGTTGGATCATCGATGGCCGGAACATAGGCGGGCCCTCGTCCCCTGGCGCTCCGCCAGCGGATTGGAATTCAGATTCCAGGCGCCATATTGAGAGCGTGATGGCGGATCTGTTCGACCTGGAAGCGAGGCAAAAGCTGCGAGAGGGCGCCGTGTTGCTGCGCGGCCGCGCCCTGCCTGTCGACAAAGCGCTGCTGGACGCGATCGAGCGTATCGCCGCGCAAGCGCCGTTCCGGCGCATGACGACGCCCGGCGGCTTCCAGATGTCGGTGGCGATGACCAATTGCGGCAGCGTCGGCTGGGTCACCGACCGCACGGGCTATCGCTACGATCCGCGCGATCCGGAAAGCAGCCTGTCCTGGCCCACAATGCCGGACGTCTTCCTGGCACTGGCGCGTGACGCGGCCAGCGACGCGGGCTTCAGCGGCTTCGTACCCGACGCCTGCCTGATCAATTGCTACGAGCCCGGCACGCGGCTGTCGCTGCACCAGGACAAGGACGAGCGCGATTACACCCATCCTGTCGTGTCGGTGTCGCTGGGCCTGCCGGCCACCTTCCAGTTCGGCGGGCTGCAGCGCAACGACCGACCCCTCAAGGTGCCGCTGCGCCATGGCGACATCGTGGTGTGGGGCGGCCCAGCCCGCCTCGTCTTTCATGGCGTGCTGGCGCTGAAGGAGGGCGAGCACCCGACGCTCGGACGCCGACGCTTCAACCTCACTTTCAGGAAGGCACTCTAGGCAGCCGACGATATCGGTTGTAGTCCACTTTGGAATTGCACTTGATCAACCTGGCGATTGTCGCCAAGATGGCTCTATTCAATGGGCGAGTTATTTCAGAACATCCATAATTGAAAGGTCCCTCTCCTCTGCTTCGACGCTTTTTAGGTGTCGAGGCGGGGAGAGGGTCGCACGAGGCAACCGATCCTCACTCGGCGACGAAGAACGGCAGGGTCACCTCTTTGTTCACCGGTTCGAAGCCCAGGCGCACGCGCTTGCCGATCCTGAGATCGGCCTCGGCGATGCCGCGCAGAGGTGCATTCACGCGAACGCCGGCATCCATGTCGACCAGCGCTACGATGTAGGGCGCGGCGGCCTTGAAGAAGAAGTTGAAGGGATGGTGGCAGACCGTCCAGGTGTGGATCGCACCGCCTGTCGGCGCCTCCTTGAAACTGCTCTCCATCGAAAAGCAGTGCGGACAAACCGGCCGCGGATAGTGCCGCACCTGGCCGCATGCAGCGCAGTGCTGAAGCATCAACCGGCCCTCGCGCATGCCGTCCCAAAAGGGCTGGCTTTCGCGCGTCGGCGTGGGCAGCGGGCGTTCCGGAACCGGCTGTGCGGCCGTTGTGGTACTCATGCCGCCCTCCTCAGGATGGCGATCGAGCCGTCGCCCATGTCGCCGTAGCCGGTGACCAGGCCCACCTCCGCATCCTTGACCTGCGCCTTGCCGGCCTCGCGGCGGAGCTGGCGCGTTAGCTCGACGACATGATTGAGGCCAACGACATGGCCCTGACTCAGCAGCCCGCCATGCGTGTTGACCGGCAGCGCGCCGCCCAGCGCGATGCGGCCGTCCATGATGAAGGGCCCGCCCTCGCCTTTCTTGCAGAAGCCCAAAAGCTCAAGCTGGTTGATCACCGTGAAGGTGAAGCAGTCGTAGATCTCGGCGACGTCGATGTCCGCTGGCCCGACGCCCGCCATGCCGTAGGCGCGTGGCACCGCCTTGGCGAGGCCGAACTCCAGCAGGTCGGGCCGCTGGGCGATCGAGGCGGGCGATTCGGGATGACCCTCGGCCACGCCCATCACGGTGACCAGCGGCTTCTTGAGGGCGCGCGCGCGGTCGGCGGCGCTGATGATGATCGCTGCCCCGCCGTCGCTCTCCAGGCTGCAATCGAACAGCCGGAACGGATCGGAAATCATGCGCGAGGCGTGATGCTCCTCGACGGTGAGGGGTTTGTTCATCACCACGTTGCCGTTCAGGATGGCGTGCTGGCGCGTGACGACCGCAACCTCGGCGAAATGCCGCGGCGTCGTGCCGTAGAGCTCCATGTGACGGCGCGCGCCCTGGGCATAGAGTTGGGCCGGCGCGAACATGCCGATCGGCGCCTCGAACTCGGCGGCGAGCGCGAATTGCGGGAACTGCTGCAGGCGCGTACTGACGCGGGCGCCGGAATAGCCGGTGCGGCCGACCGAGATCAGCACGTGCTTGCAGACGCCGGTGGCGACGGCCATCGCCGCGGTCTGGATGGCGGCGACGCAGGTGGCGCCGCCCATCGGCACGAACACCGAGAGCTTGAGGTCGGGCAGGCCGAGATTGGCGATGAAATCCTCGGCGATGCCACCGCCCGGGAAATAAGGCACGACGCCGTCGATGTCGCGCGGGCTCAAGCCCGCATCGGCAATGGCGGCCAGGCTCGCTTCGAGCTGCAGAGCGAGGCCGCTCTTGGGCGTGCCGCGCGTGTAGGCGGTCTCGCCGATGCCACTCACCGCCGCCTTGTCGCGAAGCGGATGTGCCATGTTTCGTTTCCTCCCTTCTTCATCGTGCCCTTCCCCCGGGGAAACGGGAAGGGCTAAGCTCCCTGACAACCGAGGGGGAAGAATGTCCAACGAAGAGCTGGTCTCGCTGTCAACTGTCGAACTGCGTCGCCGCATCGGTACCAAAGAAATTTCGCCGGTCGAATTGCTGGAGGCCTGCCTCGAACGCATCGAAGAGGTAAACCCCGCGGTCAATGCCGTGACGGCGATGTCGGTGAAGCGGGCACGCAAGGAGGCGAAGGCCGCCGAGACCGCGGCGCGCCGCGGCGAGGCGCTGCCGCTGCTGCACGGGCTGCCGACCGGGATCAAGGATCTCGAGGAGACCAAGGATCTCCTCACCACCTACGGCTCGCCGCTTTATCGCGATTTCGTGCCCAGCTGGGACAACGTCATGGTCGGTCGCGTGCGCGCGGCAGGCGCTGTCGTGGTCGGCAAGACCAACGTCCCCGAGTTCGGCGCTGGCGCCAACAGCCGCAACCCGGTGTGGGGCGCCACCGGCAATCCGTTCAATCCCCTGCTCAATCCTGGCGGCTCGTCAGGCGGCTCGGCCGTGGCGCTCGCCACCGACATGCTGCCGGTTTGCACCGGCTCCGATACCGGGGGCTCGCTGCGCATTCCCGCCGCCATGTGCGGCGTGGTGGGCTTCCGCCCCTCGCCCGGCATGGTGGCGGTCGAGCGGCGCAGCATGGGCTGGACGCCGATCTCGGTGCTGGGCCCGATGGGCCGCACGGTGGCCGACACCTGCCTTCTCTACGCCACCCAGATCGGACAGCACGATACCGATCCGCTCAGCTTCCCGATCGAGGGCGACGCCTTCGCCGAGCCGTGGCCGGTCGATCTCGGCAGCCTCAGCGTGGCGTGGACCGAGGATTTCGGCGGCGTGCCGGTCGAGAAAGGCATCCGTTCGACGATGCGCGCCAAGATGAAGGCGATGAAGCACCTGTTTCGCCGTGTCGACGAGGTGAAGATGGATCTGGGCGAAGCCGACAAGTGCTTCGACGTGGTCCGTGCGGTCAACTTCGTGGCGCGCTACAGCGACGCCTACAAGAAGAACAAGGAGCTTCTGGGGCCCAACATCCGCGCCAACTACGAGATCGGCGCCAACATGACCCTGGCCGATTTCGCCTGGGCGCATGCCGAGCAGACGCGCATCTTCCGCAAGTTCCAGGAACTCTACCGCGACTATGACCTCGTGATGGGTCCCACGGTCGGCGTTACGCCGTTTCCGTGGAAGCAGCTCTACGTCGAGACGATGGAAGGACAGAAGCTGCGCAACTACTACCACTGGCTGGCGCCGACCTACTGGATCACCCTCGCCACCAATCCGGCGATCGCGTTGCCCTGCGGCCTCGACCACAAGGAGATGCCGTTTGGCCTGCAGGTGATCGGCCGCTTCCGCGGCGACGGCGAGGTGCTGGGCGCCGCCCACGCCATGGAGCAGGCCTTCAAGCACATTCCCGGCCTCGCCCGACCGCTGCCCGATATCGCCCGACTGCGCAAACCGACGCCCGAGCTGAAATCGATCGTCACCCATCCGCCCAAGCTCAACGCCCGGCCGACGCGCGGCCCCGCACCGGGAGCGTTGTAAAAAGGAACGTCATGCGCAAGGACCTGCACGGCCTCACGCTGTCGACCGACTCGGGCACCGCCGTCGATGCCTTCGACCGGGCCACGCTTGCCTACCTGAAATACCGCACCGATGCCGCCCGTCATCTCGGCGCGGCGCTCAAGGCCGATCCGCAGTTCGCGCTGGGCCATGTGCTGCGCGGCTATTTCAACATGCTGGCCTACAACAAGGCCAACATCCAGGGCGCGGCCGAGGCGCTGGCCGAAGCGCGCAAGCACGCCAAGCGCACGACCACGCGCGAGGCCGCCCATATCGAGGCGCTGGCGCGCTGGGTCGATGGCGATCTCGATCGCATGCTCGAGGTCTGGCGCGGCGTCTTCGCCGAGCATCCGCACGATGTGCTGGCCTTCCGCCTGCATCATTTCAACGCCTTCTGGCTCGGCCGGCCGGCCACCATGCAGGCCGAGGTCGAGCGCGTGTTCCCGCACTGGAGCGCCGAGCTGCCGGGCTGGGGCATGATCCTCTCGTGCCGCTGCTTCGCCCACGAGGAGGCCGGCAACTACACTCTGGCCGAGGGCGCGGGACGCCAGGCGATCGAGGTTGATCCGGGCGACCTGTGGGGCGCCCATGCCATCGCCCACGTGCTGGAGATGCAGGGCAGGCGGAGCGAAGGCATCGACTGGCTGAAGCGGCTGGAGCCCAACTGGGAGGGCGCCAACAACCTCAAGCATCACCTGTTCTGGCATCGCTCATTGTTCCACATCGAACGGCGCGAGTTCGACGAGGTGCTGTCGCTCTACGATCACGGCTTCCGCGACCTGGGCTCGCCGCTGACGCTCGCGATGCCCGATATGTACATCGACGTGCAGAACGCCGCCTCCATGCTGTTCCGGCTGGAGCGCCAGGGCGTCGATGTCGGCGATCGCTGGCTCGAGCTCGCCGACAAGGCCGAGGCGCGCATCGGCGATTGCCTGTCGGCCTTCACCCTGCCGCACTGGATGATGGCGCTGGCCGCGACTGGCCGCGGCGCCGCCGCCCAGCGCATGATCGACGGCATGCGGGCCTTCGCCCGCGGCAACGGCACGGTCGAGCGGCTGGTCGGCCGGGTGGCGCTGCCGCTCTGCGAGGCGGTGATGGCGCATCGCCAGAGCCGCCACGCCGAGGTGCTGAAGCTGATGCGGCCGATCCTGGGCGACATGTATCTGCTGGGCGGCAGCCACGCCCAGCAGGACGTGCTGGAGCAGCTTTTCCTCGATTCGGCGCTCAAGGCCGACAGCGCGGGGGACGTACAGCTGATCCTGGAACGCGTATCGGGCCGCCACCCGGTGCCGCCCAGCCGGCGAATCGGCTACGCCGCCGCCGCGGCGCGCTATGCGCATTAGGCCGTAGGACCTGCCTTCAACAAATCGCGATTGCGCCGCCCAGCCGCCACGGTCCGGCTCGTAAGGCCTAGTGGGAAGGTCCCGACACAAGGGATCCTCCCCAGGAGGCGACAATGCGCAACATCAAATGGCTGGTCGCGGCGACCTTCGCCGTCTCCATGACCGGCTGCGTGGAGATGGACGGCTATCCCACGACATCCTATGGCGGCTATCCGGGCGGTTACGGATATTCCAACGGCTACTACGCCCAACCGACCTACTACCAGCAGCCGGTGGTGACCCAGACCCGCTACGTGCCGGTCCCGGTGGCGCAGCCCGCGCCGCGGCCATACTACCATCGCGACAGAGACGGCGACGGCGACCACCACAACTGGGACAAGAACGGCGACGGCATCCCCGACCGCCTGCAGCACAACTAGTCCGGCGCCTTGCAGGCGAAGTTGGCCGCGTCGTCGGGGCTGCCGGAGCCCGAGTAGCGGGCGACCTGCGGATAGGGGCAGAGCGGGCGCGTGCGCACCAGCTTGCCCCTGTCAACCTGGGAGGCCGTGATCGAGGCGGGCGCGGTGCCGTTCTCCACCCAGTTGATCAACGCCGTCATGGCATCCAGGCGGTCGGTGCCGATGCCGCCCTGGCAATGGAACATGCCGGGCACCATGAACAGGCGGAAGAAGTCCGGCGTGCCGAGCCCGTTGGCCGCCACAGCCTTCATGTAATAGTCGACGCCCATCAGCGGCGGCAGCGCGGTGTCGGCCCAGCCGAAATACATCAGGAGCTTGCCGCCGCGCGAACGGAAGGGACCGAGGTTGGGATCGGTCGCATTGAGCAGCGCGCGCGCATCGGCGTATTTGCCGATGTCGCGGGCGAAGTCGAACTTGGTCGTGTCGAGCGACGGATCGGGCTTGGGCAGGAAGTAGCGCACGAAGCTGTCGCCGAACGCATGCTGCAGCGCCTTGCCGTCGGCCGGCGGGATCAACCACGCCGCCCAGCCGCTGTCGGTCGTGCCCGTGCCGGTGAAGGAATTGCCGCCCGTCTCGGCGCCGACGAGCTGGCCGAAATGCGCCGGCTTCCCGTTGACCTGGACGCCGGCATAGACCTTCTTGATCGCCGTAGTCTGCGCCGGCGTCAGACAGCTCGCGCCGTCCTGCCCGGCCGGACATTGCGCCACGTCGCGCGCCGGATCGAAATCGCAGCGACGCGGATCGTCGATCAGGCCGTCCTTCAGCCCGTCCTTGGCGTCGCAACGGGCATAGACGGCATCCGACACCAGCTTCATCTTGGCGACCGGCACCGGGGTTTCCACCAGCGCCAGGCCGTTCAGCAGGCTTTGCGCCACGGTGTCGACGAAGTTCAGCACCGGCGCGCCGGCGACGACGCCGTCGAAATCGTGCGGAAAGCGCTGGGCGCTGATCAGCCCCTGGCGCCCGCCGGTCGAGCAGCCGTCCCAATAGGAATAGGAGGCGGCCCGGCCGTAATAGGCGGCGGCGATGCGCTTGGCTTCGACGGCCGTCATGTGCACGGCGCGGAAGGCGTAGTCGACGCGCTTCTGGTAGCTCACGGCAAAGCTTGCGAGCGGCTCGGCCGTGGCGTCGTGACCGGTGTTGGTCTGAGCGACGGCGAAGCCCTGTTTCAGCGCATTGGCGCGGATGGTCGGCCGCGCGCCGAACTCGGGCGTCTCGCCCGCCAAGCCGCCATTGCCGTGCATGTAGAAACGGCGGTTCCACTTGATCGGCAGGTTGAGCTCGAAGCGGATCTCCGGCTGGATCAGGCCGGTGACGCGGCAGTGCTCGGGCACGCCATCGGCTTCCGGCACGGTGCGCACCGAGATGATCGTGGTCTCCGCCGTCGCGAGGTTGGCGACGGCGACGCAGCTCATCGCGGGCTTGGCCGGGGCTGTGCCGTAATGCACCACCGAATTGGCGGCGTCGGTGAAGCTGTAGCCGTTCTGCGCCAGCGCGCCTGCGGAAACGAACGCCGGGCTCAGCGCGAGCGCCGCAAGGACTCCTTTGGCTCCGACCATCGTTTCGCTCCTTTACCCTTGGCTTGCTTGATCTCGTCGTCGTGCTGGCCGAGCACCGGCGCGGCACGGCGCACGCCGCCCGGCGTCGCCGACAATTTCAGCGGCACGCCCAGCGTCTTCTGCTTGCCGGCCTTGGCGTGCTCGACCTCGGCCACCATGCCGCGCGCCAGGATCTGCGGATCGGCGAAGACCTCGTCGTGATGCAGCACCGGACCGGCGGGAATGCCCTCGGCTTCGAGCGCCGCCATCCACTGGGCGGTGCTGCGCTTGGCGACTTCCGCCTGCAGGAGGCCGACGATCAGGTCGTTGTTCTTGACCCGCTGGGCGTTGGTCTTGAAGCGCGGATCGTCGGCGAGTTCGGGCTTGCCGATCATGGCGCAGAGCTTGCTGAAGAAATTCTGCTGCGCGCCGCCGATGGTGAGCCAGCCGTCTAACGTCTGGAACACCTGATAGGGCGAGGAGCCACGATGCGCCTGGCCGAGCTTGGGCGGCCGGATGCCGTTGGCGAAATAGTTGGCGGCCTCGTAGACGCCGAGCGACACCGTGGCCTCGAGGAGCGAGGTCTCGACCCACTGGCCCTCGCCGGTCTTGTCGCGCGCCCGAAGCGCCGCCAGTACGCCGATGGTGAGATAGAGGCCGGCGCCGACATCGGAGATGGCGAGCGGGATGCGGTAGGGCGGGCCGTCCTTGGGGCCGGTCACCGACATCAGGCCCGACATCGCCTGGATCATCAGGTCGAACCCGCCGCGGCCGGCATAGGGGCCGGTCTGGCCGAAGCCCGAGATCGATCCCAGCACCAGCCGCGGATTGCGCGCGTGCAGCGCCTCCCAGCCCAGCCCCAGCCGCTTCATCACGCCCGGCCGGAAATTCTCCAGCACCATGTCGGCGCCGTCGACCAGGTCCCAGAAGATCTCGAGGTCGCCGGCATCCTTGAGGTCGAGGCGGATGCCGCGCTTGTTGCGGTTCCACAGCATGAAGGGCGCCCCCTCGCCTTCGACGAAGGGCGGTGCGCCGCGCATCGAATCGCCCTGCGGGCTCTCGATCTTGATCACGTCGGCGCCGAGGTCGCCGAGCTGCATGCCGCAGAACGGGCCCGACAGATGCGTCGTGAGATCGAGCACCACCAAACCGTCGAGCGCGCCGGCCATTCTATTCTCCCAGCAGCTTCCTGAGGTCGGCCATGGTGGTCGCCCATCGACCGGTACCGAACTCGTTCGACACGACCTTGCCGTCGCTCACGATCAGGAAGCGCGGCGTGCCGCTCTTGCGCGGCAGCTGGGCCAGCACGGGCCGGAGATCGGCCGGCCAATAGCGCTCCTGATACGCTTCCCGGAGCCTGGGCGATTCAACCTCAACCCAGGTCACCCTGTGGAACTCGGGCGAGCGCAGCCAGCGCAGTTTCTGCGTGTTCTTCCACTGCGTGCAGGGCGGGCAGTCCCAGCCGCCGACATAGATCACGGTGAGATCCGAAGCGGCGCGGGCGGGTCCGATCGCCATCAAGGGCGAGGACGCAGCCAGCAGGCATGCAATAAGGAAGGCGCGGCGAATCATGTCGGGTAATCTAGGCCGGCATGGCTGCCGCCAACAAACCTTCTCTCGACACCCTGGGTGAAATCTTCCGGTTCGCGGTGCGACGGTTCCGCGCCGCCCGGCTGGCCTACGGCCACGGCACCACCAACGCCCGCGACGAGGCGGCCTTCCTGGTGCTGGAGGCGCTGCGGCTGCCGATCGACCGGCTCGACCCCTATCTCGACCTCAAGCCGACCGCGGCCGAGCGCGCCCGGCTGCTGACCCTGATCGATGCCCGCGTCAGCCTGCGTCTGCCCGCGCCTTACCTGGTGGGCGCGGCCTACATGCACGGCGTGCGCTTCGAGGCCGACCGGCGCGCGCTCATCCCGCGCTCCTTCATCGGCGATATGCTGGCCGATGTCGTGCTGCCGATCGGCGATCCCTCGCGCATCAGGCGCGTGCTCGATCTCTGCACCGGCTCGGCCTGCCTCGCCATCCTCGCCGCCTTCGCCTTTCCCCGGGCGCGCATCGACGCCACGGATCTGTCGGCGGCGGCGCTTGCCCTGGCGCGGCGCAACGTGACGGCGCATCGGCTCTGCGATCGCATCGCACTCCATCGCGGCGATCTCTTCAAGCCGCTGGCCGGCCGGCGCTACGACCTCGTCCTCAGCAACCCGCCCTATGTCGACGCGAAGGGCATGGCGCGCCTGCCACCCGAGTACCGTCACGAGCCGCGCCTGGCCCTGGCTGCCGGCGACGACGGACTGGATCTGGTGCGGCGTATCCTGCAAGAGACGCCGCGGCACCTCACGCCGAACGGCGCGCTCCTCTGCGAGATCGGTCGCGGCCGCAAGCTGCTCGAAGCGGCGTTCCCGCGGCTGCCCTTGCTCTGGCTCGACACCGAGCAGAGCGCGGGCGAGGTGTTCTGGATCACGCGCCAGGATCTGGCGGGTTGAGGGAGCGCACGCGGGGTTAGCGCAGCCAACGCACCCCGCCGATGGGAAACACTGGTGGCCGAAACGTTGGTCGCCAGGTGGGGCCCTACACCATTGTCATCCTGAGCGCAGCGAAGTGCCGTCACGTCTCTACCCAGTGTCGCCGAGGCAAATCCCCAACGCCCGCGCGGTGCGGATCAGGGCACCGTCGCGATCGACGGTGCGTGAGCGCCCGACGACCTTCGCGAGCGGCACGTCGATCACCTGGCGGTTCCACCACGCCACCATGCGATCGGCCTTGCCGTCGGCCAAAAGGTCGACCGCGCGCACGCCCAGCGCCGAGGCGAACAGGCGATCCTCGGCCGTCGGCATGGCGCCGCGCTGGACATGGCCCAGCACCGTCGCCCGCGTCTCCGCCCCCGTCTCCTGGCTGAGCCGGTGCGCCAGCCAGTCGCCCACGCCATGCTGGGGCGGATCGAGCGCATCGACGGGGTGGCGGGCTGCTTCCGCTACCACGACCAGCGCCGAGCTGCGGCCGGCCGCGCGCAGGCGCGCGATATGCTCGACCACGCGCTCGAGGCGCCACGGCACCTCGGGGATCAGCACGACGTCGGCGCCGCCCGCGATGCCCGCGGCGATGGCGATATGGCCCGCGTCGCGGCCCATCACCTCCAGCACCATCACGCGCTCGTGGCTGGCACCGGTCGGATGCAGGCGATCGAGCGCCTCGGTGGCGACGGCAACGGCCGTTGAATAGCCGACGGCGCGCTCGGTATTGGCGACGTCGTTGTCGATGGTCTTGGGAATGCCGATGAAAGCCACGCTGGAGCGCGCCATCAGGCGGCGCAGGATGTCGAGGCTGCCGTCGCCGCCGACGCCGATCAGCCCGTCGAGCTCGAGGCTCGCCAGCCCCTCGATCATCTCGCCCGAGCGATCCTTCAGGCTGCGGTCCTCCATCGGGAAGGCAAAGGGATCGCCGCGGTTGGTGCTGCCAAGGAAGGTGCCGCCCTGGCGCGCCAGCGCCGCATCGAGCCGGTCGGGATCGAGCGTCAAGGCCTCGACCGGCCGCTCGAGCAGGCCGAGCGTGCCATAGCGGATGCCGATGGTGGCCCAGCCGTAGCCGTGATGGGCACGCAGGGCCACGGCGCGGATGGTGGCGTTCAACCCGGCGCAGTCGCCGCCGCTGGTCAGGATTCCGATTCGCTTGGTCATGAACCGCCTCCGCGCCTAGTCTAACAAATGGCCCGTACCCCGAAAAAACAACCGACCTTGTTGACCAAGAGGCTGCGTCTGCGGCCTTTTCGCGGCAGCGACCTCGCGGCCATGCACGCGCTCTACGGCGATGCCGACAATCTTCGCTACTGGAGCGTCGAGGCAAGCCCCAACCTGGCGAACACGCGGAAGTCGCTGCGCTGGCATCTCGCCTACCGGCCGCGCCACTACGTGATGTGGGCGATCGAGGAGCGCGCCGCCCGCGAAGGCGACGGTCGCGGCGTCATCGGCATGATCAACTACCATCGTCGTGACCTGCGCGAAAAACGGGTCGACGTCGGCTGGCTGATGCTGCCGCAGCACCAGGGCAAGGGCTACGCGGCTGAGGCCGGCCGCGCGCTCCTGCGCTACCTGGTCGACGAGCTCGGCATCCACAAGGTCGAGGCGCTGATCGCGCCCGACAACAAGCCGTCGGCCGCACTGGCCAGGCGCCTGGGATTTCGCCTGGAGGGCGGGCCGATCCGCGACCGCTGGTTCGTCGCGGGCCGCTGGCTTAGCGTCAATATCTACGGCCTGCTCGCCGGGGAGGAACGGTAATGCGACCGGTATTCGATCCCAGTGCGGTTCATCACCTGAAGCACCAGGGCGCCGTCGATGCCGACGGCCACGTCCTGGAAGATGCGGGCCTGTGGGACCGCTACATCGAAGCCAAGTACCGCGACCGCGCGCTGCGCATGAAGCGCGACGCCGACGGGCTGGAATATCTCGAGATCGGCGGCATGCCCAGCAAGCGCACGCGCAAAGGCTATCCCGCCACCTTGGGCCGCATGGGCCAGAAGGATCTCGACGCCTTCAAGCCGCATCCCGACAAGACCTACGCCGCCAACATGCCCTACGGCGCCTGCAATGCCGAAGAGCGCCTGAAGCTTCTGGACGCCGAGGGTCTCGAAGCCGCGGTGCTCTATCCCACGCTCGGCATCCTGTGGGAGGCCGAGCTTGGCGACGTCGAACTGAGCCAGGCCTACTGCCGCGCCTACAACCGCTGGATCGCCGATTTCTGCCGCGACTCGAAGGGCCGACTGATCCCGATCGCCCATCTCTCGCTGGGAGACCCGGCGGCGGCGGCCATCGAACTGGAACGGGCGGTGAAAGACGGCTGCCGCGGCGCCTTCGTCGTGCCCTTCGCCTGGACGCACAAGGCGCACGGCGATCCGGTGCACGATGCGGTCTACGCCAAGGCCGTCGAGCTCGACGTGCCGATCGCCATCCATCCCGCCTTCGAGCCCTTCGAGCTGCGCTCGCCGCGCTTCGAGAACGGCCATCGCCTGTCGCTGCTCGCCGCGGCGACGGCGGGCGACGGCGTGCGCCAGGCCTTCACCACCTTCTTCGACTTCGCGACCTTCGACCGCTTCCCCAGGCTGAAGCTCGTGCTGCTGGAATCCGGCGCCGGCTGGATCGGCTACTGGCTCGACCGGCTGGATGGCGTGTCGACCGCCACCTTCCTGGGCGGCCGCGCGCCGTTACAAATGAAACCCAGCGACTATTTCCGCCGCCAGGTCTGGATCTCGGGCGATCCCGACGAGCGCACCCTGCCCGCCATGATGAAGACCTACGGCGCCGACCGCTTCTTCTGGGCGTCGGACTATCCCCATCCCGACCACACCGGCGATTACCTGCTGGCGCTGGAGGAGATGGTGGACTCAGTCCCCGCCCCGGCTCGCGCCGGTCTCTTGGGCGGCAATGTGCGCCACGCGTTCGGCTTCTGAGAAGCACGCTGCGCTTGCAGTGAGATGAGCCGGCCGGCACTATAGCGCGGAGTGCCTGGGAAAGCGTTGGAGGCTCCGTGAAGTCGACCATCGCTTGTATAGTGTTGCGTTTTTGTTTCGTGTTGTTCGCAGGCTTCGCGCTGCTGCTCGCTGGCACGGCAGGACCAGCCCATGCCCAGTGTACGCAAACTGGCACGACCGTGACCTGCACCGGTCCCTCACCGGCGGGCTTCAACGCCGGTGCACAGAACGGGCTCACCGTGACCGTGCAGCCGGGCGCCACGGTCGGCACCGGCATCACCCTCAACGCCAACAACAGCACCGCAAATCTCGGGACCATTTCGGTCGGCAACCTCGGGTTCGGAATCCATGCCGGCGCCAACAACCAGATCACCAGCTCGGGCACCATCACGGGTGGCGTGGGCAGCGCGGGTATCTCCGCCGGTAGCGGCACCGGCGTGATCAACAGCGGCACCCTGATCCTCGGCGACGGCGGCGCCGGCATCGTGTTGACCGGTGCGGGCTCGATCCTGAACTCCGGCAGCGTCACCGCCGGCATCAGCGGCGGCGGCGGCAGCTTCGGCCTGCAGGGGCCCAACGTCACCAACACCAGCACAGGCCGGATCGCCGTCACCGACGTCGGCGTTGGAATCTTCGGCACGGCCGATTTCGGCACCCTGACCAACAACGGCGCCATCGTCGCCGGCCCAGCGGGTATGGGCATCTTCAGCCTCGCCAACTCCCTCACCGTCATCAACAACGGCTCGATCTCGTTCGGCGGTTGCGGCACCGGCATCACTGCCGGCAACGGCAGCACCATCACGAACGCCGGCACCATTACCAACAGCGGCTGCGGTGGCACCGGCATCCTGGCCGGCAATTTCGGCACCACCATCAATTCCGGCGTCATCGCCGTCAACGACGGAGGCATGGGCATCCTTGCCGGTGGCGGCTCGACCGTCCTGAACAAAGGGACGATCAGCGCCGGCATCAATGGCGTCGGTATCTTCACCCTCGGCAACGCCGTCAACTCGGGCACCATCAACGTCGGCGGCTCGTTCACCTTCGGCACCGGCGGCATGGTGGCCTTCGGCGACAACTTGCGGCTTACGAACACCGGCACGATCGCGGGCGGCACGTTGACGCCGGCCATGATCATCCTCGGCAACAACGGCGTGCTCGCCAACAGCGGAACCATCGCGGTCGGCGATTCCGGCGGCGGCATGATCGCCACGGGCAACAACGCCTCCCTCATCAACAGCGGCATGATCACCGTCGGCGCCAGCGGAATCGGCATCAATGCGCAGGGCAGCAATTCCTCGGTAGTGAACAGCGGCATGATCGTCACTGGCGACGACGGCACCGGCATCCAGACCGGCGACCCGACCACCATCGTCAATGCCGGCACGATCACCGTGGGCGTCGGCGGCGCCGGCATCGCCGGCGGCAACGGCACGACGGTGACGAACAGCGGAACGGTCACGGTCGGCGCCAACAGCATCGGCATCACGAGCGGCGGCAATATCCTGAACTCCGGCACGGTCAATGTCGGCAACAACGGCATCGGCATCGCGGCCCAGGGCAATGCCACCGTGATCAACAGCGGTACGGTCACCGTCGGCGCGATGGGCGCCGGCATCAGCGGCACCGCCAACGTCCTCAACACGGGCGCGATCGGCGTCGCCACCGGCAGCACCGGCATCGCCACCCTGGGCGGCAACGCCGCCGTGACCAATAGCGGCACGATCTCGGCCGGCGCGTTAGGGACCGGCATCGTGAGCGACAGCAATATCTTCAACGCCGGCACCATCAACGTCGGTACGGGCGGCATCGGCATCGCCACGTTGAGCACCGGCGCGACCGTGGTCAACAGCAATGCGATCAACACCTGCGGCGTCGGCATCCTGGCCGCCGGCGGTGCAGCGGTCACCAATAGCGGCAGCATCTCCGCCAGCGGATGCAGCGCGATCGGCGTCGGTCTTGGCCTGGGCAGCACGCTCGTGAACAGCGGGCTGATCGCGGCTTCGACCTCGGTCACCGTGGGTCTGGGCGGCAATACCAGCGTGACCAACAGCGGCACCCTGAACGGCGCCGTCGCGCTGGGCGGCACGGGCGGCAACACGCTGGTCAACTCGGGCCTGATCACGGTCAGCGCGCCCCTGACGCCGGGCGGCGGCGTCGCTCATTTAGTCGACGGCACTTTTACGCAGACCGGTTCGGGCGTGTTCACCACGCGCATTTCACCCAACAATGCGCCGGGCAACTACGACACGCTGCGGGTCGGCAGCAGCGTTGCCGGCACTGGCGTGGCCAATCTCGGCGGCACGCTCACGCCCATCGTGCAGCCCGGCCTCTACGGCACGAGCACGACCTATGCCGGCGTGCTCACCTTCGCGAGCTCGACCGGTCGCTTCGCCAGCATCACCTCGACACCCTCGATCTTCTTGAACCTGTCGGCGGTCTACAATCCGACCAGCGTCGACCTTGTGATCACGCGCACCCCGTTCAACCAGCCGACCACGGGCGGGGCCAATGCGCGCGCTGTCGGCAATGCGCTGGAGGCCAACTACTCGACCAGCCTCACCGGCTCGCTCGCCTCCTTCTACACGAGCCTTCTGCAGGCGACGGCGCCCAACACGCTGTCGCAGCTCACCGGCGAGGTGGCGACGGCCTCGCAGAACGCCTCGTTCACCATGCTGGGCCAGTTCCTCGGCACCATCTTCGGCCAGACCGGCAGCACGCGCGCGCTGGGCGGCGCGGCGGCGCTGGGCGGCTCCCCGCAACAGGCCCAGCGCCCGACAACCACGACGGGCGGCGGCACCCGCATCGCCCTTGCCAACGCCGAGCCCTGCCTCGCCGATGCCTGCGACACGCCCGCGACGCCGCCGCGCTACGCGGCCTGGGCGCAGGGCTTCGGCTCGTCCTACAGCATCGATCGCAACGTGAGCATCGGCAATTCGCGGGTCGACATGAATGCGGGCGGCGGCGCCACCGGCATCGAAGCATGGCTCAATCCCAATGCCCTGGTCGGCGTCACCATGGGCACCGCCAGCGCCGGCTACAGCCTGACCGACCTTTTGAGCTCAGGCAGCGCGCGCTCCATCGTCCTGGGCCTTTACGGCGGCTACACCGAGGGCCCGGCCTATGTCGACGCCGCGCTGGCCTACGGCTACGCCACCTTCACGACCAGCCGCTTCATCGGCACCGGGTCGCTGAGCGAGTTGGCCAGCGCCGCGTTCAACGGCTACCAGTATGGCGGCCGGGTCGAAGGCGGCTGGCGTTTCGGCTTCGACAGGAACGTGCTGACGCCGTTCGCCGGCCTCACCGTGCAGGCCCTGTCGCAGGCGGCCTACAGCGAGACTTCGCGCAACGCGGCCAGCGGCGCGCCAGGCGTGCTGGGCCTCACCGTCCAGGGCCAGACCAGCACGTCGATCCGCTCGACGCTGGGCGGCCAGTTCGAGACCGCGATCACGGCGGCCGACGACGCCGTCCTGCGGCCGCGCTTGCGGCTGGGCTGGGCGCACGAATTCAACGTCTACCGCACCGCCACCGTGGCGCTGGGCTCGCTGCTGCCCAACGCGCCGTTCACCATCCAGGGCGCGCAGCCTTCGCCCGACGCGCTGGTCGTGGGCGCGGGCTTCGATCTCGAGCTCACCCGCATGGTGCGGGTCTACGGCCAGTTCGACGGCGAATTCTCCGACACTGTCCGCGCCTTCTCCGGCACCGGCGGCGTGCGGCTGGTCTGGTAAGGGTTGACCGGATCAATCAATCTTGATGTCGGCGCGTGACCTCGCACAATGCCGGCATGAAAGACCATTATGCGAGCTTCGCCGGCTACAACGCCTGGGCCAACCGCCGCCTCTACGACGCGGCCGCGCAACTGTCGGACGCCGAGTACCGCGCCGACAAGGGCGCCTTCTTCAAGTCGATGCACGGCACGCTCAACCATCTGCTGACCACCGACCGCATCTGGATGAAGCGCTTCACCGGCGAGGGCGAGGCGCCGGACCGGCTGGACGCGATCCTGCATGACCGCCTGCCCAATCTGCGCGCCGCGCGCGACGCCGAGGATCGGCGCATCGTGGCCTGGGTCGATGGTCTCGACGAGGCGCGGCTCAAGGGCGTCATCCGCTACCGCCGCGTCTCGACACCCGACGAGTTCGTGCAGCCCCTGATGCCGGCGCTCGACCACTGGTTCAACCACCAGACCCATCATCGAGGTCACGCGCATATGATCCTGACCAGCCTGGGCAAGACGGCGCCGGAGCTCGACCTGCTGTACTATCAGCGCCTGGTCGAAGCCGGGCAGGCGTGAGGAGTTCACGATGCGCCAGTATGCGTGGCTCCCCGCCTTGCTCGTGGCGGCCTGCGCGGGCTCCGATGCGCTGGACGCCAGGATGAAGCCGATGGTCGGCACCAACGAGCCTGCGCTGCTCCTCGCTATGGGCCGCGCGCCCGATGCCGGCAGCGAACCCGCCCCCGGCGTGAAGCTGCTGCAGTGGCGCTGGCAGAGGACCTACGCCATCCCCGACCGCATGCTGGGCTACAGCTACGCCGGCGGCGCGATCAAGCCGATTCCGCACACGCCGGAAGGCACGGTGCGCGACGAGTGCCTCGCCGAATGGACCGTCGAGCGGGGCATCGCCACGCGCTACCGCCTTTCGGGCAACGACTGCTCGGCAGCGGCGATGGAGCTGGCGGCGCGATCTGGCTAACTGTCGTCCTGGAGGCCCGCGCCCCCAGCATCACCTGAGCTCGCACACCGATCGTCCGCTGCCCTGGCCGGGCCAGGTCGAATCGCAGGTCGCCAGGGTCTCGCCCGTCGTGCCGAACAAGGCGCTCGTCCAGGCGCCGCGCTCGCCCACGCGCATGACCATCGCGCCGAAATCGCTGAGGCCCACCACGTAGCCCGTGGCGCCGGCGAAATCGGGCACGCGGATCGGCCGCTTGGGATCGTCCGGCGAGGGTACGGGCTGGACGTGCGACAGCTCCATGCCGCCGGTGCCGACGACGAGCTGAGGCGGATGGCGGCCGCCGAAGCCGGTGGCCTGGAAGCGGTGCATGTGGCCGGCGATCACGGCGGTGAGATGCGGCGGCAGGCCGTTGGGAAACACCGTCGCGAGCGCGACCTGCTGGGTGATGTTGATGAAACCGTAGGGCGCGTCGCCGGCCGCGACGCCATGGTCCTTCTTGACCACGCCCCAGATCGGCCGGTGGGTGACGATCCAGGTGGGCGTCGTGTCCTCGGCCAGCATCGCGGCCACCGAGCGGTATTGCGCAACGTAGTGATCGAGCGCGTAGATCGCGGCATCGCCGGCATCGGAGGAGTCGAAGGCGATGATGTTGAGGCCTCCCAGCCGCAGGCGCATCGGCGGCTTGGGCTCCGTCGGGAAGGGTTGGCCGGCGAACGGCATGGGCGAGCTGGGCCACGCGCCGGGCTGCCAGCCGGCCGGTGTCTGCGGCGGGCAGGCGTTCTGTCGACGACCCGGCCCCAGCAGCGGCGAGCCCGCGTCGAGCAGGTAGAACCAGCCGGGCCCGGCGCGGCTACACAGTTCGTGGTTGCCGCGATTGAGGATCCACGGCGCCGCCACCAGCAGCCGCGACGATGGAATGAAGAAATCGTCGCGCCAGTTCGCCCAATTGTCGGGGATCGGGCTGCCCTGCATGTTCTGGCTCCAATAGGCCGGCCCGATGGGAATGCGCGGCTCGTCGTCCTCGTCGTCGAGGTCGCCGGTGTCGAACACGTTCACCCTGAGATCCTGCGCATAGCCGGTGGCGCTCCTGGGCAGCACGATGGAGCGCGGCGTGCCGCGATAGTTGTAGTCGCCGACATGGACGATGAGGTCGGGTTGATCGTGCGCGCCTTCCATCGAAATCGTGCCGAACGGCCACATCCTGTCGTAGCCGTCGCCGACGCAGGATTGCGGCTTGCGTTCGGCCTGCCCGCGGCAGCCGCTGTCGCCCAGCAGGACGATGCGGCGCGGCGTGTCGCGCGCGACGACCGGCAGGTCGATGCTGAGCCCGGCGATCTGCACGTTGCCCGGCTGGCCCACCGGATAGCGCGCCTCGCACACCATCACCTGGTCGAACTGGCCGCCGTCGGGCCGCTGCCGCGGGGCGAGCGCAGACAGCGTGGCGCCGGCCCGGTCGCGCAGGACCGGGCACGACGTGTCGCCTTCCACGACGGTGCGGACCATCGGCACCGGCTGGCCGTCGCTGCCCTCGCCCAGCAGCACGAAGGCGAAGGCCATGGGAACGGTAGGCTGGGCGCACAGCGGGGCAGCGGGAGCCACCAAAGCGAGGAGAACAAGGACGCGGTGCATCATCGTGTGTGACTGCACCACAGACGCGGCCACCAAAGAAGCCCTGCGCTGCGGCGGCTCGCAAGCGGCGCGCGCAGGTCGCCTCCTCTACTTCTTCTGCAGGACGTCGAGAAGAACGAGGCTCATCGCCTGCGTTCCCGTGCGGATCGTCGGTTCGGGAACCGGGGCGAACTCGGGCGAGTGGTTGCCAGGCAGCTGCGTATGCGTCGCGGCCGCCTCGGCGACAGCCTTGGGGTCGAGGCCGCCGATGCCGAAATAGAAAGACGGCACCCCGGCCATGATGAACTCGGAATAATCCTCGCTCGCCGCCGTCCGCTCGACGCCCTCGATCATCCGGGCGCGCGTGTCGTCGTCGTAGGAGCGGATGGTGCCGCGCAGCAGGGCGGTGTCGGGGATGACGTTGCCGGCGTTGCCGGCCTGCACCGAACCGATGGTGACGACACCGAACTTCGCGGCGTGCTTCTCGCGGCTGATCACGCTTTGCACGTCGACGATGAAGCGGCCAGCCATCATCACCGGGTCGATGGTGACGTGCGGCCGCGAGCCGTGGCCGCCCTTGCCGGCGAAGAGCACCGACAGACCGTCGGCAGTCGAGTTGATGACTCCCGGCTTGTAGGACATGTAACCATAGGGGCCAGGACCGACATGCAGGGCAAAGCCCATGTCGGGCTTGGCAAAGCGTGTGAACAGGCCGTCGGCCAGCATGGCTTTGGCGCCGCCGTTACCCTCTTCCGCCGGCTGGCCGACGAACATGACCGTCCCCGCTCCACTGGTCCTTCATGTCCATCAGCGTCTTAGCCACCGCGACCCAGACGGCCATGTGAATGTCATGGCCGCAGGAATGCGCCACCGGCGTCTCGACGTTGCGCCAGATCTGCCTGGCCGTGCTGGCGTAGGCGAGGCCGGTCTTCTCAGGCATGGGCAAGGCATCGAGTTCGGTGCGCACCATCACGGTGGGGCCCGGCCCGTTCTTGTAGAGGGCGACGATGCCGGTCTTGCCGACGCCTTCCGTCACCTTGTAGCCCAGGGCCCGCATCTCCTGGGCGAGCTTGGCCGCCGTGCGCGTCTCCTGGAAGCCGAGTTCGGGATGGCTGTGGATGTCCTTGTAGAGCGCTTCGATGTGGGAATATTGGGCATCGAGACCGCGATCGATGAGGGCGCGCGTGCCGGCGACGTCCGCGGCATGGGCCGCAGGCGCCATCGCCAACGAAGCCGCGAGGATGAGAGCGCCGCTCGACAGGAGAGATTTCGTCGCGGTCATGTGCGTTTCCCTTCTGACGCCGGCTCGAGGCGGCGTGGCTTGTTCAGGCCAGGGTGTCGCGAAGCGAGGACACTGACAAGCTCTTGCTCCGAGACAGCGAAAAGCCCCGTCAAGACGGGGCTTCTGTTTCATCCGGCCATGGTGGGCGCACCAGGGCTCGAACCTGGGACCCGCTGATTAAGAGTCAGCTGCTCTACCAACTGAGCTATGCGCCCCATTGCATGGGCATGGCCGGAAGCGGCGCGGCTATACCAAGCAGGATATCCCTTGTCGAGTCGGCCGGTGACGGGGAAATTTGCCGCTCTTGGTTCAGTTCTTACCTCACCCTGAGGAGCGGCCACAGGCCGCGTCTCGAAGGGTCGGCAAACGGCGAATGTGTGGCCCATGCTTCGAGACGGCCGCTGCGCGGCCTCCTCAGCATGAGGTTTGGTTTGTAGGCGTCGCCCGCCGCTTGCGTATCCCTCAGCGCTTGCGCGGCAATTGCGCATCGCGGTAGACGCTGACGCCGATCAGCAGGCCGCAGGCGAACATCACCGAGACCATGGCGGTGCCGCCGTTGCTGACCAGCGGCAACGGCACGCCGACCACCGGCAGCAGCCCCATCACCATGGCGGTGTTGATGAAGACGTAGAGGAACATCATGGCGGTGACGCCCAGCGCCACGAGGCGGCCGAAATGGTGCTGGCTGCGCAGCGCAATGGAGAAGCCCCAGACCAGCACCAGGGCGAACAGGCCGAGCAGGATGAAGGCGCCGGCCATGCCCCACTCCTCGACGAAGGTGGTGAAGATGAAGTCGGTCTGCTTTTCGGGCAGGAAGTTCAGCGACGACTGGGTGCCCTTCAGGAAGCCCTTGCCGAACAGGCCGCCCGAGCCGATGGCGATCTTGGACTGGGTGATGTGATAGCCCGCGCCCAGCGGATCGCGGTCGGGATCGAGGAAGGTCAGCACGCGCTTGCGCTGGTATTCGTGCATGAACGACCAGGCGAGCGGCAGGCAGCCGACGGCGGCGACGGCGGCGCCCAGGAACATCCACAGCCGCACGCCGGCCACGAACAAGAGCGCGCCGCCGCCCAGCAGCACCATCATCGCCGTGCCGAGGTCGGGCTGCACCATGACCAGCGCGACCGGCGCCAGGATCACGGCGAGCGGCGGCAGGACATAGAGGAAACGCCCGGCCTGCTCGCGGCTGAGGCCGTGGTAGTAGCGCGCCAGCACCAGGATCACCGCCACCTTGGTGATCTCGGAGGGCTGGATCTGCATCGGCCCGATCATCAGCCAGCGTTGCGCCCCCATGCCGGTCTTGCCGACCACGTCGACGGCGACCAGCAGCAGCAGCGAGGCGATGTAGATCGGCCAGGCCAGCGCCAGCCAGACCTTGGGGTGCATCAGCGCCACCACCAGCATGATGCCGAATGCCACGCCGTAGCGCACGGCATGGCGCGCCGCCCAGGGATCGAAGCGGCCGCCCGCCGCCGAGTAGAGCGCCACCACGCCGATGCCGGCGATCGCCGTCAGCACCAGCGCCAGCCCCCAGTTGATGCGCCAGATCTTCTCGGCGAAGCCGACGGGCGCCGGGGCGTCGAGCCCGACGACGGTCGATGCCGTCAGGCTCATCGCCCTCCCCTCATCACTCCGGGTCTCATCGCGACGCCATCTTGCGGTAGCGGTCGGTGTGGCGCGAGGGATCGCGCTTCATGGTCTCGACCAGCACGTCGCGGCCGATCGGGCCGGCGGTGGCGCCGCCCGCCATGCCGTGCTCGACGATGACGGCGCAGGCGTAGCGCGGATTGTCGGCCGGCCCGAAGCAGACGAACAGCGCATGGTGGCGCAGGTGCCAGGGAAGCTGCGCCTGGGTGATGCCCATGTCGCGCTCGCGGTCGGTGATGCGCTTGACCTGGGCGGTGCCGGTCTTGCCGGCGAAGCGGAACGCCGGGTCGAGCAGCTTGCCCTGGCCGTCGAGGCGCAGCGCGTTGGCCGTGCCGAAGCCGGAATTGACCACGTTGAACATGCCCTCGCGGATGATCGCCAGGTTCTGCGGGTTGAAGCGCAGCGTGGGCGCCGTGGGCTTGTCGCGCGGCGGCGGCGGCGCCAGTTCCTCGCGCGGCGTGGCCGAGGCCAGCAACAGGTTAGGCTGCACCTCGTAGCCGCCGTTGGCGATGCGCGCCGTCATGATGGCAAGCTGCAGGGGCGTGGCATTCATGTAGCCCTGGCCAATGCCGAGATTGAAGGTGTCGCCATGCTGCCAGGGTTTGCCGAGCTTCTCCTGCTTCCAGGCGCGGCTCGGCTGGATGCCGGCCGACTCGCCGGGCAGCCCGAGCTCGCTCTGCCGGCCGAAGCCCAGCCGGCCGCCGACGTCGGAGACGCGATCGATGCCGGCGCGGCGGGCGGCCTCGTAGAAGAAGCAGTCGCACGACTGGGCGATCGCCTCGGCGACGTTGGTCGAGCCGTGGCCGCCCTTCAGCCAGCAGTGGAACTTGATGCTGCCGAGCTCGATGAAGCCGCTGCAGGGCAGCCGCGTCCACGGATCGATCGCCTTGGATTCGAGGGCGGCCAGCGCCGTCACCATCTTGTAGGTCGAGCCCGGCGGATACACGCCGTTGATCGCCTTGTTGTTGAGCGGCCGCTCCGGGCTTTCAAGCAGCTCGCGCCATTCGCTCTGGGTGATGCCGCGGGCAAAGGTGTTGGGATCGAAGCCCGGCGTTGACACCATCGCCAGCACGTCGCCGGTCACCACGTCGAGCACCACCACCGAGCCGCTCTGGTGGTCCTTCATGCGCTCGGTGGCGAAGCGCTGCAGGTCGAGGTCGATGGTGAGCAGCGCGTTCGAACCGGGCTGGCCCTCGGTGCGGTCGAGCTCGCGCACCACCCGGCCGACGGAATTGACCTCGACCTGGACGGCGCCGGCACGGCCGCGCAACTCGTCCTCGAGCGAGCGCTCGACGCCCTTCTTGCCGAAGCGCAAGGTGGCGAGCTGCAGCACCGGGTCGTCGCGGCCGGCGAGATCCTCATCAGCGACGCGGCCGGTGTAGCCGATGATGTGGCTCATCAGCTCGCCTTCGGGATAGTCGCGCGTCTGGCCCAGGTCGATGAACACGCCGGGCAGGTCGGGCGCGTTGAACTCGACCCGCGCCACCTCCTCCCAGTTGAGATTCTCGCGCACCACGATCGGCTGAGCGTTGCGGCTGCGCCTGAGTTCGCGCAGCAGACGGTTCTTCTCGGCCTCGCCCAGGTTGAAGACCTGGTCGAGGCGCTCGACCAGCACTTCCACGCCGCGGCCGCGGTCGGACGTGGCCATGGCGCGGAAATTGTTGCGGTTGATGGCGAGCGGCTGGCCGGTGCGGTCGAAGATCAGGCCGCGCGACGGCGGCAGCAGCCGCAGATTGATGCGGTTCTCCTCGGCCAAGGTGGCGAAACGCTGAGTCTCGATCACCTGGAGCTGGTAGAGCCGGCCGGCCAGCGCCGCCAGCAGCACGCCCTGGGCGCCGCCCAGCAGCAGGGCGCGCCGCGTGAACAGGCTGGAGCGCTCGCCGTCGCCCTTGCGGTAGCGCATCACGGCGTGGTCTCCCCCGGCCGCGCCGTGCCGCGCGACAGCTCGGGCACGTTCAGCGGATCGCGCGCGCGCACGCGGGCGAGCAGCGGGCCCAGCACCGGATAGAGCACGATCACCACGATATACTGGACAAAGGCCTGCAGCGGATCGATGGCCGTCCAGGTCCACAGCGACGTGAAGATCCAGACCAGCAGCACGAAGCCCAGCGCCAGCAGGCAAAAGCCAAACCACTGGAAGAGAAACGGCACGCCCACGAGGTAGCGCCGGTTGTTGGCCACGGTCGCGCGGATCAGCACGAAGCCCAGCGCACTCACGCCGACCGGCGCGCCGGGACCGCCCAGCAGCAGGTCGAGCAGCACGCCCATCGCCAGCAGCAGCAGTCCGGGCAGGCGCTCGGGCGTGGCCAGGCTGAACTGGAAGACGACCAGCATGGGCAGCAACGGCAGGGCGTCGGACAGATAGGGCGCGCGCAAGGGCGCCAGGGTCAGCAGCACGAAGAACAGCAGGACCGCGCCGGGCAGAACCAGGCGACCCCAGCGGTCGAGCATGGCGAGCGATCCATCGACCCTCATGTCAGCGGATCCTCTGCCCGGGCGCCTGGGCGCCGGCGGGCGCCGGCGTTCCCGGCACGGCAGAGCCGCCCACCAGGCCGGTCACGCCGTAATCGACGACGCGCACGAACTCGAGGCGCGAGAAATCCGCGAACGGCTTCACGCGCACGCCGCCCTCGCCGGTCTCGACGACCTCGCCGATCGGGATGCCGACCGGGAAGCTGCCGCCGTGGCCCGAGGTGATGATGCGATCGCCACGCTGCACGCCCGCCACGCTCTGCAGCAAGGTGAGGCGAAGCTGCGGGGAATTGTCGCCGGCGAGGATGGCGCGCTCGCGCGTGCGCTCGATCAGCACCGGCAGGCGCGAGTTGACGTCGGTGACGAACAGCACGCGGGCGCTGTTGTCGCCGACCTCGGCGATGCGCCCGGCCAGGCCCTCGCCGGTGACCACCGCCTGGCCATGGGCGGCACCGGCGCGGCGCCCGACATTGAGCAGCGCGCCGCGCACATAGGCGCTCACGCTGTCGCCGACGATGCGCGCGGTGATGAATGAAGCCTCCGGGCCCTCGCGGAAGTTGGCCAGGCCGCGCAGGCCCTCGTTCTCGTTCTCGAGCCGGCGCGCCGCGGTCTGCCAGGAGAGCAGGCGCGCATTCTCCTCGCGCAGCCGCGCGTTCTCCTGGCGCAGCGAGGCGAATTCCTTGAGGTCGGCAATGGCGCGGTTGGCGGCGGCCACCGGGCGGGCGATCGCCTCGAGCACCGGGCTCGCCAGATCGAGCGCCAGCACGCGGGCATTCTCGACCAGGACGGTGTCGGCCTTGCCGATCAGCATGGCGCCGAACGCGGCGAGCACGAGCAGGCCCAACGCGAAGCGCTGTACGGCTGCGCGCACCTGGCCAGCGGCTACCTCGAAATCGTCCCGAATCGCCATGTCGGGGTCATTCTACTCCAAGCGGACGCGACAGCGAGGGGACATCTTGGGCTGCGCCGATTTCTCACCCCTTAGTGCCTCCCCCGTCTTACGGGGGAGGTGCCCCCGAAGGGGGCAGAGGGGGAAGGTCACGCAGGTGACTCTTCGAATTTCAGATCTGAAAGTGGCCGGCAGTTCGACTGAGGCTCTCCCCCTCCGGCCCTGCGGGCCACCTCCCCCGTGTGACGGGGGAGGCATGGCACGGCTCAGTACATCGACGACAGGACGCCGCGCAGGCGGTTGATGTTTTCGACCGCGTGGCCGGTGCCCAGCGCCACGCAGAGCAGCGGATCCTCGGCCACCGAGACCGGCAGGCCGGTAGCCTGGCGCAGCACGGTGTCCATGTTGGCCAGCAGCGCGCCGCCGCCGGTCAGCACGATGCCCTTGTCGACGATGTCGGCGGCCAGCTCGGGCGCGGTGTTCTCCAGCGCCACCTTGACGGCCTCGATGATGGCACTCACCGGCTCCTGCAGGCTCTCGGAGATCTGCCGCTCGGTGATGACCAGCTCCTTCGGCACCCCGTTCATCAGGTCGCGGCCCTTGATCTCCATGGTGCGGCCCTCGCCGTCCTCGGGCGGGCAGGCCGAGGCGATGGTCTTCTTGATGCGCTCGGCCGAGCTTTCGCCGACCAGCAGGTTATGATTGCGCCGGATATAGCCGATGATGGCCTCGTCCATCTTGTCGCCGCCGACCCGGACCGAGCGCGGATAGACGATGCCGCCCAGCGACAGGATGGCCACTTCGGTCGTGCCGCCGCCGATATCGACCACCATCGAGCCGGTCGGCTCGGTGACCGGCAGGCCGGCGCCGATCGCCGCCGCCATCGGCTCCTCGATCAGCCAGACCTTGCGCGCGCCGGCACTTTCGGCCGATTCCTGGATGGCGCGGCGCTCGACGGCGGTCGAGCCGGAGGGCACGCAGACCACGATCTGGGGATGGGCGAAGCTGCGGCGATTGTGAACCTTGGAGATGAAGTGCTTGATCATCGCCTCGGCGACTTCGAAGTCGGCGATGACGCCGTCGCGCAGCGGGCGGATCGCCTGGATGTTGCCCGGCGTGCGGCCCAGCATCATCTTGGCTTCCTCGCCGACGGCCAGGACCTGGCGCTTGCCGCTTTGCGTGGTCAGCGCCACGACCGACGGTTCGTTGAGGACGATGCCGC
>Ga0210387_10000167_pt1 | contig 47367 bp, 45 predicted proteins | sample IncBWC7OmetaG_FD_160108 | JGI IMG/M metagenome (GOLD analysis project Ga0210387, IMG submission 160108) | Forest soil microbial communities from Barre Woods Harvard Forest LTER site, Petersham, Massachusetts, United States - Inc-BW-C-7-O ... | reverse complement strand
CTAATGTCCTTTGTAAATATTCCCATCGTTTACTCCTGTTACGCTCCGCAGTGACATCTGCCGATGACGTGATGTAGGGCCAACACAGGAAATTCAGCGTGGTTCCTGTCGGATTGTCGCAGGCGTCATTTTTTCACCGTTCAAGCAATAGCTACTCATTCCTAGGCAATCACGCCTCTAGCTAACTGAGCCCACAATCAGCCTCCGCGAAATAACCGAGATAGCTGATGTACCTGTGAACGATAAGATCGGCGCCGCACGAGGTCTGGGCCGCGGCGACCTCAAGCGAGGAGGCAATTTCCAGAGTGCTGGCTGCCGCCACGACGTCCCGTTCGCGGGACCCGTCGACGGCAATAGGTTTGTCGCGGAGTTCGGGATTGTCCCGCTGTTCGACGGATGCGTAGAAGGCGTCCATGTCGACGTGGATGATCTTGCGAAGAGGCGCCGGCACGGCGGCCTGTTCAGGGCTCTTAGACGGCATGTCCTTGAGATTACAGAAGCTCGGCGCAGATGTCGCCGCCCAGCGCACGATCCGGAGCATGGCGTCCGGATGATCGAGCGCTTGATCTTTAGCATCGGCTGCCGAGACGGATGCGGCATCCGGGGCCTAAAAGTTCTACCCTCCCGACGGCGCTGTGCTACGTTTCCGGAGGAGTGCCGCGATTGTTCGACGGGACGGTTCCATGCCTACCACACCGGGAAAGGAGTCGGTATCGACGCCTCCTGCCGACGTCATCAGGCAAGAGCTTCCGTACCGGTTGCGGCAACAGTCCTTGCTGGGCGAGTTCGGCCGTTCGGCGCTGCAGACCCGCGTCATCGAACAAATCCTGCAGCGCGCCACCGAACTCTGCGCCCAAGGCCTCGAAACTCCCTTCGCCAAAGTGCTGGAGTATATGCCCGACGAGAAGCGGCTGCTGGTGCGTGCCGGCGTCGGCTGGGCGCCCGGCACGATCGGACAGGTGTCACTCGGAATCGATATGGAATCCCCTTCAGGCTATGCGTTCCATACCGGCCAAATCGTGATTTCAAATCATCTCCAGGAGGAAACGCGCTTTCGAACGCCCAAGCTGCTGTCGGATCACGGGATCAAGCGGGCGATCAACGTCCTGATCGCAAGAGGCGGCGAAGACCATTTGCCGTTCGGCGTCCTCGAAGTCGATAGTCCCGACTCCGGCCAATTCGATCTTGCGGATGCGGACTTCCTTGCCGGCTTCGCGGGGTTGCTTGGCATCGCCATCGAGCGCCAACATGCCGACGCCGAGCTCCGGGATGCGCTAGAGCACCAGGCCATGCTGACGCGAGAGATGAGCCACCGCGTCAAGAACAGCCTCGCATCGGTCGTGGGGCTGCTCCGCGTGCAGGGCCGCAACGCGCGGTCGGAGGAAGTCCAGAATGCCCTCAAGGATGCCGCTTCGCGCATCACCACGATCGCCCAGGTCCACGACCATCTATGGCGCAGCACCAGGATCGGATTCGTCGACGTCGCCGACTTCGCGGGCGAGCTTTGCAGGAAGCTTCAGGAAACCGTTGCACATAGGATAGACTGCACCTTCGGTCATCTGATGATTTCTGCCGACAAGGCGATTCCGCTGGGCCTTCTGATCAACGAGATCGTGACGAATTCCGCCAAGCATGCTTACCCCGATGGATCCGGCGAAATCCGGGTATCGGGCGAACGGCGCGCCGCCGACTTGCATGTGGAGGTGTCGGATCGGGGCATCGGTCTTCCGAAGGATTTCCATATCGACCAACCCCGGGCGAGCCTTGGCTTCAAGGTGATCAAGAGCCTGCTCGCTCAACTCGACGGACGCATTGCGGTGGTCTCCAACATACCGAAAGGTGTGACCATCCAACTTGATGTACCCTTGGATGCGAGCGCGGGTTAACCTGCCGCATCAAGGCATCCGAGAAGAAGTAGGCGGACTATCTTAAACCCTGCCTCTCGTCTCATCACAACCAGACCCAAGTCGGTACAAAAAAGGTCGCAGATATCTCTGCGACCTTTCGTTGTTCGACTTAAGCGTCGCATCTGGCTATCACCAGCCCCGATAGTACCGAGGACCATAGTACCCGGGACCACCATAATAGCCGGGAGCATAGTAACTCGATCTATACCCGCCGTAGTATGCTGGAGCGTAGCCGCCCTGGTAGTAGGCTGGGGCGTATCCGCCGTAAGCAGGGGCGTATCCGCCGTAAGCAGGGGCGTAGCCGCCATAATAGCCGTACCCTGGCCCGCCATAGTAACCGTAACCCGGGCCATAGGCGTATGCGCTGGACGCTATGCCGCCGATCACCGCGCCAGCAATTAGTCCGCCTGCGAGACCGGGGCCCCAGCCCCAACCGCCTCTCCACGCTTGAGCTGGTGATGGTGTCATCAAGGCAGTGACACCAAGGGTCGCAGCGGTCGCTAACGCAAATACTGCTTTTTTCATGTCGAAGCCTTTCCAGTTCCCGAAACTCCAAACCGCCGGGCCGGCAACAGTTTCCCGGGGCCCTTTGCGAGAGGGCTGCCGTAAAATCTAATGATGATTCAATCGGGTGCTGCCAAAACAGTTCCTCACAATTTGAGCCGATACTCATTCCCGCGGTGGTAGAGGGGGCCCTAATCGACGACGGGTAATCCGGCGAACGAGCCGGTGCCGAAGAACGGTGCAAGTGTTTCCGGTTTGTAAGGGCTCAAGCTGCAAGTGCCTTTGTTATCATCGAAACAAACCTGGGCGGAGCCAGTATACCGGGACAAAACGCTTCGGTGGACGCCTTCATTGATCGTCGAAACCGGGTTGCCGTTCTCGTCCAGCGCTTCGTATAGGCTCTCATTGAACTTCACCGTGCATTTGGTCATTCCGATCTCGCGCAAGGTCGGATGATAACGGTCAAGTGCGAACAGGCCCGACGATGAATCGTGAGCGGGAGCTGTGACGTCCAGCATCGCGGGATCGGGCAGGCATTTCCAATCGAGCGCGAGTCCAGCTGTTTCGGCCTGCTTTGCCATCCATACGAGCGGGATATCAGCCAGGCTTCGTGTTTTATACGTGCGCGGAAGGTTCAAGACCTACACCGGTTGACGGTGTGACCAGCGCGATTTTGAGGATTAGTGCCTGATTACGGCAACAAGTACGCCGGTCCACATGATAAAAAAGCAAGAACTGCCGACGGCGGTCGCATAAGGAAACGAGGCGGTCCGAGCGGCCCTTGTGGTAAACATTTTAGCAGAGAGGAATTTCTCAAGCTGAACTCCTCTCTCGCGAGCTTGCTTTTGAGCGTTGAAAATCAAAACCGCCGCATAGACAGCAATTATTGACATACACATCCCCGTTAGTGGGATCGCGACATGGAGAAAATAGAGGAGAACCGCGGATATGCTCTTTGCAATGTCTGCGTAAGAAAATCCAAGGCCAGTAATCAGAAGCGTGTTAATGGTGAAAAACGCACCAAAGCCGAGCCACATCATGTTCGCTAGTGCGAGAGACACTGTTACTAGGTGGCCGTATTCCATTCGAGCGTCGAGACGTCGCTCCCGGCATTCGTCCGGGTCTTGATCGTTCGCCATCCCCATCACCGCCCGCCTGTTTTTGGAAAACGACACCTCAACGCAACCCCGAATCTAGCACCAAAGGTCGCCCGTCGTCGCGTTGGATCGACGCAAGCTTGGTCAGAACGCCATCGCAGGTCGACTTGCCATTACCAAGCGGGCGTTTTGAACAAACGTCCGCTTTCATCCTGGTCGTGCAGCAGGAGAACAATCTCCTTGGGCAAGAAGAACGGCTCGCCAGCGTCACGGGGCGGCAAATCCGAATCGATTAGCGTAATCAGGGATTGGATACCGATAGCGGTATAGCGCCGCAACACAGCGATCAGGTTTTCTTTCTTCCGGTCGTCGAGCGATTCCAGAACGCCATCGTGATAGGCGAAGCGCGGGAACGGCTCGTCCAGATGTGCGCGCAACACGGCGAGATCAAAAGCCACGGATAGAAGCTTCCTGTAGGTGTGGCCGAGGTCTGCACTGGTCGTATTTCCTGCTTCGTCGAGGATCTCCGCACGGAAGTCGAGATGACCCTGCTGGTTAACCGCTACACTCAGCAGAGCTTTTCGGTCCAGCACGTCCTCGACGATCTCGTTGAAGAATAGTCTAATGATCGAGAATTTGCTGCTCTTGTTGGCACTCTTGGCATCAACATCGGCTTCGATCTCGGTCTGCAAGTGACCGCGCTCCTCGGTCAGCGCACGGATTTCGGTGCGCAACTCCTGTAAGCGGTAAACAAACTCTCGCTGCCGTTGAAGCGCAGTGATGTCCGCGCGCAACGTCACAAGTTCGTTAGAGAACTGCTTATATTTCCCGAAGCTGTCGGTGCCGCTCAAGAATGCGAGCATTTCTGAGCGCTTCTTGCCCAGTGTGTTGGGCTCGGTATTAATACTCTTCAGTTCGGTTTCGATCTCGGCACGTTCTTCGACCAGATACCCGTACCGCTCATCAGTGATAGCCCGATTGAATGCAATCAACTGTTGGAAGTCGCGCTTGACTTGGCCTTCGAACAGGACGCCGGCTTCCTGGAAAAGCTTGCGCTCGCTACAGTCCCGTCGGATCGATGCTGTTTTCCAGGAGTCGCTTCTTTACGGCCGCAGGGTCTGCGCCGCGCGCGATCGCTTCGCGGGCCTGTGACATCGGATCGCTGCCGGCAGGTCCGCCGCCGGTGTGTGGCACCCACCAGCCATTGAAGAGACCGATCTTATTTTTCAGAACAGCAAATGCACGCCTAGCCACAGGATCCAGGCGAAGGCCAGGATCCCAATCAGTGCGCCAATTACGATCAGAAGTGCATAGGCGGCCGCGCTGTCGGAGGGCGTGTCTTTTTCCCGATCGTCTCTCATGACACGACCCCCCACGCGAAGCCGGCGCTGGACCGATGCGAATGGTGCCGTGGGAAAGCGATCGCCAAAACGATGATCGCGAGGGCAAAGGCGGCTGGTACGGACAGGCCGACGATGGCAGGGACGAAGGCGGAACAAATTCCCGGGATTTTCCCCGTGTCGCCGCGTATCGTTTCCGTCTCGTTCCGTCTCGAGACGTCGTCCAGCGCTTGAGCGCCTGTCGGTAAATCCCTTTGATCTAATGGGATTTCCGGGTTTCTCGGTCTTTCCAAAAAGTTGCGGCCAGCCCTTGGGGGAAGGCTGGCCGCGCGCGGTCCGGTCTGGGACGGGGAGGGGTGGGGATGTGACCGGCTCGCGTAGCTCCTAAATCTGTTGTCAGCGATCGTGGGCGCTGGCGGTCGAAACCGCAGGCTTGGGATCGCCGAGGGAGACCCAGACGTTCGGGTCGCTCTGCGATTGGCGTTTGACGAAGCGGTAACCGGTCTCGGTCCAGGCCACGACGCTTTCGTTCTGGTTGTCCAGAATGAACTCGCCCTTGTCGGACTTGACGGTCAACACCGCATGACCCTCGCCCATCTTGTCGCGTACCACCGTGATCAGAAGCGCCTCACGCGGCCATCCCGCATCGATCAGCATCTTGCGCTTCATCAGCACGTAGTCTTCGCAGTCGCCGTAGCCGTCGGTCGGCAACGACCATTTTTCGATCACACCCCAATGATCCATGTCGGTCATCGGTTTGACGGTCTCGTTGACCCAGCGGTTGACCTTGAGCAGATCGCGCCAGGCCGCCTGTGTCATCACGATGTCGCGTGCCTGCGACGGACCGCCCCGGCACTCCGCCGGAGTCTCGGTGCAGAATTCGACCCAGCCGATCGGCGCGCGCGTGGTTTCGCCGAGGCTTGCATAAAGTGTCCGCTCATCGGCCGCTCGCGCCGATACGCTCAATCCCAACAGGATGGCGGCTACCGCCAACCCTTTCTGCTCCCTGAACCCAAACATTGTGGCCCCCGTCTTTTTTGTTGGGACCAGATTTCGCATAAAGGTTTTGCGGTGCGGCTAAATACAGCGAGTAGAATTGAGGCGAATACTCATCAATACTTTCGATAATTCGATCTGTATTTGAATAGAATTGTAGACAACTGCAATTGATTCAAATTTTATCGATTAACCGCTGGGCCCTGCGGAAATGCGGGTTTGGCACCCCAAAGCCCGCTCGCGTTAACCGAGATCGCGTGAGGACCACCGGTTCTTCAAGGGAACGTTCGACCGGATCCGGAAGGCAAAAGGCACGGAAATCGGCCGTTTGAGACTTTACCGGGCGGTAACGCTGTTGGAGACGGGCCTAAAAACCTTGGCAAGCCGCTATCACCGAGGCACGCTTGCCGCACAAGAAAAGGAAAAAGAGGGAGGCGATTATGAAGAGAATGCTTTGGGGCCTTGTGGCTGCTTTGGGCGTTGCGGCTGGCCCGATGGCTGTCGCCGAAGAGGCGGTCCGCATCAATCCGACCGACCCGCAACCGACCTGCGCCATGTGTCCGGGGACCTATATTCCGGCCAGCGAGCTTGAGCGCTACACCCAGAAGGCCATCGCCGAGAAGCTGATCGATCAGCAGGTGCGCGACATCGATATCGGGAAAGCGCGCATAGGCATCGGCATGGTCCATCGCGGCCGACTGGAGAAGCCGGCGCCCGATTCAGTCGCCGAGCACGACCAGATCAGCGAGGTCTATCACGTGATTTCAGGCGCGGCGACGCTGGTGCTCGGTCCCGATATCGTCAACCGGCAGCGGCGGCCTTCGACCATGCGCACGGTGAGGGAGTTCAACGGTCCCGGCAATAACGGATCGGACGTCAAAGACGGCGTCGCCTATGAGATCAAGGCCGGCGATGTCGTGGTGATTCCGGCCGGCACCGGTCACTGGTTCACGAAGATCGAAGACCACGTCGATTATCTCATGATCCGGATCGATCCCGACAAGGTGACGCCGCTCAAGGGCGAGGCGCAGTCGATGGACTATCTGTCGAAGCCGGCGACAAAGGGCGAGTAAGCCTCGTCTCAACGCGCGGTAACGGCGTCCTCGAGCGTCTCGGCGACCTGCTCGTGGACGAATTCGAGCGCGAAACCTTCCTCGAGATTGCGCACGACGCGCGACTGGACCTTGCCGAGCATCACCAGCGACTTCAGCGGCGGGCGGTTCTCGGCGGCGATCGCGGCACCCGAACGCGACATGTCGATGATGCGGCAGGTCATCTTGGTGCCGTCTTCGAGTGTGAGCAGCGAGATCGGGTTGCGCGGAATGATACGATCGTGGCGGCGATCTTCCGGCAGATTGAGGATGTCGCGGTTGGCGAGCCAGGTCAGCTGTGCGGCGAGCTTGTCGCGCTTGCGCGCGGTCGCTCCCACCGTCATCGCAAAGCCGTTGTCGATGATGCGGGTGATCTTGCCTTCGACCCGTCCGATGTGGTCGAGATAGGCGATGACGCGATCGCCGACATTGCCGATGCCGGGCGCGAGCAGCGCCAATCCACCCGGCGACATATTGATGATCTGACAGGGAAATTCGCGCCGGTCCGGAAGCATGTAGCGTCCGAGCAGATGAACCTTTACCCGCTGAAAACGCCGCCGCTCTTCAGCGGACGGCAAAATAGATTTCTTGTTTGCTAACGCCATCTTCGCCGCCAGAGCATCTGCTCAGGGACCCTACGGCCGGCAGGGTTAATGAGCCGTTAGCGAGATGGCGGGAACCTGCTCACGCCGCTTTTGGTCGCGCTTGGTTGAAGGCCCACAACAAAAGCGGACACGCCAGGATGACCGCTGCTCCGAAATCGAGCGCCGTGGCCGCCTGGCCGGTCGATTTGGCCAAGGCGCCGGCGACAACCGGGCCCAGCATCATCGTGGCGTAATAGAGGGTGTAGAAAATGCCCATGCCGATCGCGCGCGTCTCCGGCTTCAAGACCCGCGCTGGCAAACTCATGATCGGTCCGGCCGGCAGGCCACTGAGCAATCCGATCACCGTGACGATCGAGATCACCGCGCCGCTGCGTGGCAGGATGCTCATCAGCACGGCGAAGGTGATGCAGCCCGCGACCAGAACCAAATTCGGCCGTTGGGTGCGATCGGCAAAATAGCCGCCGAGCGGAACGGATATCACCGCAAGCCACAGCACGATGCTGATGGTGGAGCCTGCCGCCGATATCGACCAGCCGCGCTCGGCCAGCATCGTGGGTCCAAAGCTGAAGATCATGGCAAAGCCAACATTGAAAAGGCCCCAGATCAGGCCCGCGGCGGTCAAGGCGATGAAGGTCGTGTGATCGGGCCATGACGACGACCCGGCTTTCGCCGTCGTCGTGGTCTTCGGTGGTGACGGATAGGCGGCCGCGAAAAACACCAGCCCCAACGCGATCGACGCTGCGACCGTCAGATAGACCGCCTCGACGCCGAACGCGGTTGCAACCAGAGGAAGGCAGACCAGCGAAAGCGCAATGCCCGCCGGCCACGAATTGACGAAGATCGCCATCGCGGTTGCGATCTCCTGACCGGCAAACCAATCGGCGACCATTTTCGTCATCTGGACATTGAACATGACGCCGCCGGCGCCGCTGACGAGCCTGCCTGCGATCTGCACAACCCACGAAGGCGATAGCGCCATCGCCAGTTCACCGACCAGCATCAAGAGGAGCGATGCCACGACCGTAGGCCTGTCGCCAAATCGTCTTCCGATCGCGCCGCCCGGCAGCGCGAGGACTAGGCCGGGCGCGAAATAGAGCCCGATCAGCCATCCGATATCGGCAAGGGAGACGCCAAACGTATCGCCTAAAAGCGGCGCCACGGCCGCGACGCTCTGGAATTGAAACGCCATCGTCAGGCGAATCACAAACAGGACGGCGAGGGCAAACCACCGATTATGCAAGGCGTCACACCTTCAAGGAAGCGTCGTCCAAGCTGAAGGGCGGCGGTACGGCTGTCAATCGCCGCAGTCCACCGGCCGGTCATTGGCATCGCCGAGAGCTTCACATAGGCTCGGTTCTTGGGCTTGGCTCTCGGGCTTGGCTCTCGCCCAGCGCATCATCAAAAACGCCGCTAAAAATCACGGGCCGGGAGGACGTCGCCATGGAACAGATTCGCGTATGCACCTATGACGGTCCGGGCGCACAGCCTGTGATCCGCAGCGTGCCATGGCCGAAAATCGGCAAGAAAGCAGCGCTGATCAAGGTCGGCGCCTGTGGCGTCTGCGGCACCGACCTGCATATCCTCAAGGGCCATTGGCCAAAGCCGTTGCCCTGGCCGTTCACGCTCGGCCATGAGATCGGCGGTGTGCTGGTCGAGGTCGGTTCGGAGTTCACTGAAGATTTCATGAGCAAGCCGCTGAAAGTCGGCTCGAAAGTCATGATCCCGCCCTTGATGCCCTGCGGCCATTGCTACTACTGCATTCACTATCCCCAGAGCGCCAACAAGTGCCTGACGCCGGTCTATTACGGCCGCTATCTCGGTTTTGAGAAAGCGCCGCATCTGTGGGGCGGCTGGGCCGAATATGTCTATGTCGATCTCGACATGCTGCCGGGCACCAAGATCTATAAACTCCCCGACGATATGTCGCTGCGGCTCGGCGCGCTGTCGGAGCCGCTCACCTCCTGCATCCGCGCCTTCAACCGCGCCACCCGGGCCGGTGGATTCACCTGGGGGGACACCGTTGTCATCCAGGGGTCCGGTCCGATTGGAATTCTCGCGGTCGCAGCCGCACGCGAAATGGGAGCAGGGCGGGTGATCTGCGTCGGCGCGCCGGAAGAGCCACGGCTCGCGTTGGCCCGGAAGTTCGGCGCGGAAGCAACCGTCAACATCGAAACGGTCAAGACGCCGGCAGAACGCATCGGGCGGGTGCGCGAGATCGTCGGCGGCTTTGGCGCTGATCTGGTGATGGACTGTTCGGGCCATCCGAGCGCCGGCCCCGAAGGCATCGAAATGCTGCGCGACGGCGGCACCTATGTGGAGATGGGGCAATTCACCGATGCCGGCGCCATCGAAACCTCCTGGCACCGTATCTGCACCAAGGACCTCAATGTGTTGGGGTCGTGGGGGTTCACCGGCAATGATTTGCCGCTCGGCGTCGACATGCTTTATCGCACCCGTGGCAAATATCCGTGGGCGGACATGCAGACGATCTATCCGTTTTCGGAAGCCGGCATCGGCCAAGCGGTCGCCGACGCGATGGCAATGAAAACGGTGAAGTCCACCATCGTGCCGTGGCCGGACCTGGTGGAGTGACCGGGCGGGGTTCGGGGGCTATCCGGATAGATCAACTATTCTCCCGCAACTGGGGGCGGTGAGTATCTTGCTTGCCGGCTAATGACTGCGAGATAGCCATCCAAACCGGGTCAGGTTTGTACATTGACGCAAACCGGCTTGTGGGTATCAATGGTTGCGGGGACTTGTTGCATCAAAGCTTCATTGACAGTCTTTAGCTTGCGCAACCGCCCGTGTGGTGATTCTGACATTCCTTTCAGTGTCGCCCCGAGTTCTTCGAAGGAACGTCAGAGTCAAAGCCACACTGGAATCATATGGTCGCTAGTGTCCCTTTGGTTCTGACATTCGTAAAAGTGCTCGCCGCGATATGATACGAATGTCAGAACCGGGACACTAGGACAATTGGGATGGAGCATCATGGCCGAGCTGGATAAAGTATCCGTCGAGCGCGACGTCAGGCTCGACCTGTTCCGCGGCGTCGGGCTGTGGATGATCTTTCTCGATCATATTCCGCACGACGTCGTTTCCTGGCTGACCTTGCGTAACTACGGCTTCAGCGACGCGGCCGAGTTCTTCGTGTTCATTTCGGGCTATCTGGCAGGCTTTATCTACGGTCCGATCATCAAGGCCGGCCATTTTCTGTCGGCGCTGAAACGGCTGTGGAAACGGGCGATGGAGATGTACGTCGCCCACATCATGCTGTTTCTGATCTTCACCGCGCAGATCGCCCGCACGGTGAGGAGATTCGACAATCCGCTGTATGAGGATGAGTTCAACGTCCACAATTTCCTGGAGCACCCGGATATCCTGATCGGGCAGGCGCTGACGCTGCGCTACAAGCCGGTCAATCTCGACGTCCTGCCGCTTTACATCACGCTGATTGCGACCGCGCCGTTCATGCTGTGGGCGATGGTGCGACGGCCCAACCTGACGCTGCTCGCCTCGGTCATCCTTTATATCTTCGCACGCATTTTCGACTGGAATTTTGCATCGTACCCGCCCGGCTCGACCTGGTATTTCAACCCCTTTGCCTGGCAAATGCTGTTCATTTTCGCTGCCTGGTGCGGCACAGGGGGTGTGAACCAGATTTGGCCGATTGTGCAGTCCCGCCTGGCGCTGATCGCGGCGCTGATCTGGATCGCCTTTGCTTTCCTGATCGTCATGACCTGGCACATCGCCGCCCTGGACGCGCTGGTGCCGAAATGGATGATCAAGATCATCTATCCGATCGACAAGACCGATCTGGACATGTTCCGCTTCACCCACTTCCTGGCGCTCGCGCTGATCGTGTCGCGCTACGTGCCGCACGACTGGGCGCCGCTCAAATTCAAGTGGCTGCGCCCGGCCATCATGTGCGGCCGGCATTCGCTGCCGATCTTCTGCTTCGGGGTATTCCTGTCCTTTGCGGCCCACTGGGTGCTGATGCAGTACACGAGGGGCGTGTGGGAGCAGCTTGTCGTCAGCGCGGTCGGCATCCTCACCATGATCTTTATCGCATGGGTGCTCGATGGTGCCGACAAGGTGCCCGACCTGTTCGTCGATGTCGAGATCGAGCGCCGCAAGACTGCGCTGGAGGCCGGCAAGGCGTGAGGCTTGCCAGGCGCGGATCGTTGGCGAAATCCAGGTTTGGCTTGATCCAAGTTTGGCTTAGTTCAAGTGTGAATGACCAGTGCGCGATTGTTGACCGGAGGAAATCATGGTCCGACGTTTTTTAATTGTCGCTTGTCTGCTGTTGTTGTCGGTGCCGGCCACCCGGGCGCAGACGCCCACGCCTGACGCCATGGCGGCGGCGCGCAGCCTCGTCAACACCATGAAACTCGCCGACCAGTACAAGGCGCTGTTGCCCGCGATCTTGCTCGGCCTCAAGCCCGCGCTGACGCAGGACCGGCCGGAGATCGAACAGGATTACGACGCGATGATGCCAATGATCGCCGACGCCTTCACGCCGTATTACACCTCGATGGTGGACGGCATTGCCACCGTCTACGCCAACAATTTCACGGCCGCCGAGCTGCGCGAGATCGAGGCATTCTATCGGCAGCCGGTCGGTCAAAAGATGCTGGAGAAAATGCCGGCCATCAGCCAGCAAGCGCTCGCGGTGGGTCAGGAGATCGGCCGCAAGGCCGCCGACGACCTGCGTCAGCGTCTCACCGAGGCGCTGCGTCAGAAGGGACACAAGCTTTAGGACTCCTTCACCGTCATTGCGCGCGCGAGCGAAGCAATCCAGAGAACGAATCTGGATGGCGTCGTCGCTGACGCTCCTCGCGGTGACGGCAGGCTCGGTCCGATCAAATCTCGTCGCGCTCTAGCGCAGGCCCTCATAGACCATCAGCCCGCGCGCCAGTTTCAGCTTGCGCAGGGCACGCGGAACCAGGCGTTCCGCAGGCGGGTGCAGATAGCGCCACGACGTCAGTTTGAAATCCCGCAACGCGCTGTGCCCGCTGTCAAACGGGGCGAGTAGCCCGGTCAGGCTCAGCGGCGCATGGGCGTGGTAGTTGAACGGCAGCAGCAGCAATTCCAGAGGCGCCGCGCCTTTGGCTGACGCTGCGGTGATGCCGACGATGGCGGGTACCATGTCCTCGGTCACCGCTGCGACGATGTCTTCAATCTCGCGCCGGGCCTCGATTGCGAACAGCTCGGAAAAGCTCCGATCCTTCAGGTCGCGGCCGGCCAGCGCGCAGAGCCGGGTGCCGGCGACACGAAACGGATAGCGGCCGGGCTCATCGCAGGCGAGCACGAAGATGTCGCCGAGTAGCTGGCGCACCGCATCGGGATCGATGTCGCTGCGGTCCGGCGCGCGCGCCTCGCCGCGTTTGTTGTTCCAATAGGCAAAGAACTGCTGGTTCGACGGATGTTTCATACTTGGTATTGCCCCTCTGCCTGCGCGCAGGGTGAGACATCTCTGTCCCGTTTCCGCGCAAAAGCATTCCCGGCTTCGTTGTGCAGAAACAGCATTGCAGCGTCCATGCCGAAGCCGCCTGGGGCTGCGGGTTTGCGGCATTAACGTTAAATTAACGATGGGCTTGGCGCGGCCGGTCAGCCTGCTAGTGTTGCTTCACCAGATTACTTCGCCGGGTTTCTCCAGACCCGGCAAAGACACCAGGCGTCGAACAGATTGGCCGTTTGCACGGGGAGGGGTGGGGATCAAACCCCCGGTGTGCCCCGCGTCACAAAGGCCAGCGTCCATCGAGGGAGGGCTTTCTCAGAGCCCTCCCTTTTCGTTTTTGCAAAAGTGTTCTTGAGGCAGCGGTCGTTGGGGTAAAACCTTGACGGCGTCTGCGCGTGGCGCAAACGCGCAAACAGCCGCGTCGGCCTGGAGGCCGATCGCGTCAGGACTCTTGCCAGATCAGCTAACGAGGGCGAACGGCACCAGTCAAAGCTCTGGTGCTCCCGACAAAAGTCAGGCCGCCTTCACTTTCTTGGGCCGTTGCACACGCTCATTCTCAGCCTGCGTATTGCGTACGGCCTCAGCCAGCATCTCGTACAGCTCAGCCTTGGTTCTCTTAGGTTCCCGCTTGGGAGGTTGCCATGTTGTCATGGGCGCTATGTAGGGATGCCGGAGCGGAAATTAAAGCCCCCGGGAGGGCATCCGATCGCTTTAGCCGCTGAAGGTAAACGGATTTTTGCGGCATTTTGGTCAGTCGGTTGCCGGCAAATCGCAATGGGCCGGTGCCAAAAGCGGGCCGCATGACGGCTGCAAAATTGCCTCAAGCCAGTCATCGTTTCGATCGGAGCAGGGGCAACCATTGGCTCGTACAGCGTGTCGAGTGGAGTAGTGCCCGTGTCGAGTGATCTTCAAGCCAAACTGGAGAAGTACGAGCGCAAGGCCGCGCAGTACAAGAAGTCAGCCGAAGAAGCGACCGGTGAAGCGAACCGTGCGTTCTATCAGGGGCTGGCACGCTACACCGACGACCTGGCGGCGAAATTCCGCCAAGTCATTGCCAAGCGGAGCGACACATCTCTGCCAGCCGAGTGATCTTGGTTTGAGGCGGTTCCTCGCGGGCTGAGATTGTCCCGGCTTGCCGGTCGTTCGGGGATTCGGATCGGGCGAGGTTTCCGCGCACGTTACCACTCAGCCCGTCCAGTTCTTCTTTTGCAGAACGTCGAACCAGACGGCGAGGCTGATGATCAGCCCCTTGATGATCAGCTGGTAGAACGAGGAGACGCCGAGCAGGCTCATGCCGTTGTTCAAGACGCCGATGATCAGCGCGCCGATGATCGTGCCACCGATCGTGCCGGAGCCGCCTGCGAGGCTGGTACCGCCGATCACCACGGCGGCGATGGCGTCAAGCTCGAACATCGTGCCGAGGTTGGGGGAAGCGCCGTTCAACCGCGACGCCAGCAGAATGCCCGACAGCGCCGAGAGCACGGACACCACCACGTAGACGATCATTTTCGTTTGATAGACGTTGATGCCGGAAAGCCGTGCCGCCTCTTCGTTGCCGCCGAGCGCGTATAGCCTTCGGCCAAACCGGGTCCGGCCGAGAACGAAGATTGCAACGCCGGCAATCACAACGAAGATCGCGACCGGCACCGGCAGGCCGTCGCTCGAGCCGAACACATAGGCCGCGAGCAATAATCCGGCAGCGGTGACGACGATGCCGGGCAGGCCCTTCTCAAGCGGCGAGATGGCATTCGCCTGGCTCTTGTCACGCGCTGTCCTGACAAGCGTGGTGACGCCGGCCAGCGCCGCGATCGCCAGCAGAACCAGCGTCGGCACCGGCGGAATATAGGCGCTGCCGAGCGCGGCAAAGGAAGGATCGGCGACCGGAACGGAGCTGCCGCCGGACAGCGACAAGGCGACGCCGCGTCCGATCGTCAACATGCCGAGTGTGATGATGAACGGCGGGATGCGGTAGTGCGCGATCCAGAAGCCATTCCAAAGCCCGATGAGGCCGCCGACGATCAATAATGTGACGGGAACGGCGAGCCACGCGACGAGTCCGTATTGCATCAACAGCGTCACGACCACCGCCGCGACGCCTACGACAGAGCCCACCGACAGATCGATGCCCGCGATCAGGATCACCATCGTCATCCCGACGCCGATGATGCCGACAATCGTCACTTGTCGCGCCACGTTTGAGAGATTGCGGGCGGTGGGGAAGGTGGGATCGATCAGCGCCAGCGCTACCGTCAGCACCACGAGCGCGATCAGCGTCGCATTGGTCTTGATAAACTGGATCGCCCCGTTGCGGTGCATGGCTAGTGTCCCCGATTCCGAAGTTCGTCGCGTTTTGCGGAGCCACATTTCGAACTTCGGAATCGAAAGGACACTAGCAAACCTATCGATCTAGTGTGGCTTTGATTCAGAAGTCCGCATGACGAACCCCCGGCAGCAATGATGCGGACTTCTGAACCGCCACACTAGTTACTTCTCCATCCGTCGCGCACCGGTCGCCCATTCCATGATCGCCTCCCGGTTCGTATTCGCGCGCGTGAATTCCGAGACGATACGGCCCTCGTTCATCACCAGTATCCGGTCGCTCATGCCAAGGACCTCTTCGAGTTCGGAAGAAATGATGATGATTGCGACGCCTTGCTCGGCGAGGCGGTTCAGGAGCTTGTGGATTTCGACCTTGGCGCCGATGTCGATGCCGCGGGTCGGCTCGTCCAAGATCAGGATCTTGGGGCTTGCATTGAGCCATCGCGCCAGCAGTACCTTTTGCTGGTTGCCGCCGCTGAGCGTTCCGACCAGAGCGTCGACGCTCGCCGCCCTGATGTCGAGCTGTGCCATGTATTGTTCGGTCAGAGCACGTTCTTCGGCTCTGTCGATGACTCCAACCGGCGGCGAGCTCACCGTCTGCAACGACGAGATCGTCGTGTTAAAGGTGATCGGCTGGCCAAGGAACAGGCCGAGCGCCTTGCGGTCCTCGGTCAGAAGCGCGATGCCGTGACCAATAGCGTCTGCCGGCGAGCCGATGTCGACCTTTTTGTCGTCGACAAACACCTCACCATGGGTTGCATCGGGAAAGGCACCGAAGATCGCGGATACCAAGGTGGTGCGGCCCGAGCCCATCAAGCCGCAAAGGCCGAGGATTTCCCCGCGATAGGCCGAGAACGATATGTCCTTGACCTTGCGTTCGCCGGGCAGGGACGGGTGTTGAATCGAAAAATTCCGGATCTCGAAAACCTTTTCGCCACGCCGGCGCGTGCTTTGCGGATACATCTCCGTGAGTTCACGGCCGACCATCCTGGCGATGATCTGATCGAGCGTGATGTCGGATATCGCCGTAGCCTCGCCGATCGTCCGGCCGTCCCGCAGCACCACGACGCGGTCGGCGATCTCGGCGATCTCTTCCATCTTGTGCGAGATGTAACACATGCAGACGCCGGCATGTCGCAAGCCCCGGATCACCCGGAAAAGCTCCGCGACCTCCTTGTCGGACAGGGCTGATGTCGGCTCATCGAGGATGAGAATGCTCGCCTGCTTCGACAGGGCTTTCGCGATCTCGACCATCTGCTGCTTGCCGACCGCGATGTGCTTCACCCGGTCGGTGGGCCTGATGTCGAAAATTCCCAACTCGACGAGCAAGGCCTCGGCATCGTGGTTCAAACGGCGCCAATCGATGGCGCCAAAGGCATTCGTTGGCTGGCGGTCGAGAAAGATGTTCTCGGCGACGGTGAGCTCAGTAATGAGGTTGAGCTCCTGATGGATGATGGCGATGCCCGCATCCATGGCCTCGCGGGGGCCGCGAAACCGCCGCCTCTCTCCCTTGATGAAAATGTCGCCCTGGTAGGTGGGATAGGGCCAGACGCCGCCGAGCACTTTCATCAGCGTGGATTTGCCGGCGCCGTTCTCGCCCATCAGCGCCAGAACCTCGCCGGTACGGGCCTCGAAAGTGACATCGTCGAGCGCCCGGATGCCCGAGAATTCCTTGACGATGTGCTCCATCCTCAAGGCGATTTCGGACATTTGCCGCGCCGGACGTGCCTCTTGCTCGGTGATCATTTTCGCCAGCTATTTCCGATACTTACTGCAACCAAAAGTGGTCTCTCAACAACTTGCGACCGTCATGCTCATAAACATTTAGTGAAAGACGGCCGAAATTCCTGAACTTTTATCGAATGTTAGGAGGTCTCCTGCAAATCTGGAAGGCCGCAGGGTTCTCCGCCGGCCGGAGCGGGTCGGCGATGATCCGCCGGTTGAGACAGCGTTGTACCTGAGGGGGCAAAAATGAAAGAGCTTCCACGGTTTTGGCGCTTCATGGGGTCGCGATCCGGTCGTGGCTTTCTATTGCACTTGGGCATCTGTGCGATGGTGTCTGTCGCCGTCGGTTGCGGCTTCTATTATTTTAGCCTGAACTGGTTCCAGGAGCACAAGAGCAGCGAAAAAATCACCGCGCTCCAGCTGGTGGATGCCTTTGTCACCGACTATTCAGCCCTCCGGTCACAGCTTGGCAACGGCGCCCCGGTGCCGGCCTCATTCCGGGCTCACGCCATCGAGGCTTTCAACAAGCAAAACGGCCAAAATTCCGAGTTTCGTTTGGTATCGGTCGGTCGTCCCGGCCGGGAGATCCTGACGGCGCCATCGGATGAAAAAATGGCCGAAGCCGTCGAGGCCTTTGCCGCGATGCCAACGCCGAAGCCGGTGTCAGAATTCCTTGATGTCAACGGCCAACGCGTATTCCGCACCGTCTACCCGACGATCGCGCAAGAGCAGAGTTGCGTGAGCTGCCACAACACGCTGCAGCCGGATAAGCCGCAGTGGCATTTGAACGACGTGATCGGCGCGTTCGTGATCGACGTACCGATGTCCGCTTTCCTGCGCAGCGTTACGTGGCAAAGCGCCGGCATCGGGCTCGGCCTGTTCCTCGCTTTGTCGCTTGCCGGCCTGACGATCTCTCTGATGCATTTCCGGCAACTCGAGGCCCTCGATGCGTCGGCCGCAAAGCTCGGACGCACCCAGAAATTTCTTGATACCATTATCGAGAACATGCCGTTGTCGGTTGCCGTCAGGGATGTGCGCGATCGGTGCTTCGTCCTCATCAACCGCACTGCCGAAGCCATTTTTGGCATCGAGCGCGGCAATTTGATCGGCGAAGGCGTGCTTGGCCAATGCGACGAAACCGAGCAAAACCTGTTTCCTCTCGGCGACGAGGCGCTGGCAACGCTCGACCTGCAAACCATCGGCGAGCACACGGTCTCTACCCCGCATAACGGCGAACGCATCCTGACCACCAGGAATCTTTCGATTCCGGACGAGAGCGGAGAACAGCGCTACCTGCTCAGCCTTTCGGAAGACATTACCGAGCGCAAGGAGGCGGAAGCCCGCATCGAGCACATGGCCCACCATGATGCCTTGACGGAGCTGCCCAATCGCCTCGCGTTCGTCGAGCATCTTGGCCGGTCGATCGACACCGCGGCGGCAAGCGACGGGTCGTTCGCCGTCCTGAGTATCGACCTCGACCGCTTCAAGGAAGTCAACGATACGTTTGGGCACGCGGTCGGCGACGATCTGCTGCGTGCGTTGGCGCAACAACTGCGGACGCTCGCCGGAGAATCCTACCTGGCTCGGCTCGGCGGCGACGAATTTATCCTCATTACGCCGGTGGGAGATCAGCCTGCGGTCGCCGAAATGCTGGCCGGGGAGCTTCACGCGGCCGTCGCCGGGGATTTGAATCTGAACGGCCAGAATCTGCGCGTCGGTCTCAGCATTGGCGTTGCGATTTTCCCGGCGGACGGGACCGACGCCACGACGCTGCTCAACAATGCCGATGCCGCGCTTTACCGCGCCAAGTCCGCAGGCCGTGGCAAGACCCGTTTCTTCGAAATCGAAATGGATAACCGGTTGCGCGAACGGCGCGCCATCCAGCGCGAATTGCGCTCGGCGGTGGATCGAAACGAGTTCCGTCTGCACTATCAGCCGCTGGCCAAGATCGACGGCGAGGTAATCGGGTTCGAGGCGCTGGTCCGCTGGCACCATCCGCAGCGCGGCATGGTTTCACCCGCAACCTTCATTCCGGTTGCAGAGGAGAGCGGGCTCATTATCCAGATCGGCGAATGGGTTCTCCGCGAGGCCTGCCGCGAAGCGGCCGGCTGGAAGCGCCCGCTGCAAATCGCAGTCAATCTCTCGCCGATCCAGTTCCGCCACGGCGATCTCCCCGGTCTGGTGCATTCGGTGCTTCTGGAAACCGGTCTTGCACCGACGCGGCTGGAGCTTGAAATCACCGAGGGCGTGCTGGTGGAGGATTTCGACCGCGGGCTTTCGATCCTGCGCCGCCTGAAGTTGCTCGGCGTTCGCATTGCCATGGACGACTTCGGCACCGGATATTCCTCGCTGTCCTATCTGCAATCGTTTCCGTTCGACAAGATCAAGATCGACCAGTCGTTCATATCCAATGTCAGAAGCAACCCGCAATCGGCAGCCATTGTGCGGGCCGTCATTGGTCTGGCGCACGGGCTCGATCTGCCGGTGCTCGCGGAAGGCGTCGAGACCAAGGCCCAGCTTGATTTTCTCGCCGCCGAATCGTGCAACGAAGTGCAGGGCTACCTGATGGGACGGCCGTACCCGATCCTTGAATATTCCGAACTCATCGGCGGCACCGAGGTTGCTGAAGAAAAGCAACTGACCGCCTAGTGGTCCGATTCTAACATTTGCATCCCGATCTAGCTGGCACTTTTGCAAATGTTAGAATCGAAGGACCACTAGCAAATATAGTTTTCTAGTGGAGTTTTGGATTTGACATTCGCATCACGTATTCCCGGCTATAGGGCGGCGAATGTCAAATCCACTCCACTAGCGGAGCGCTATTTTCCGTAGACCTGCTTGTGGGTGTAAAACCCCTCGGCAATGATCGTCTGGTCGAGATTGTTCTTGTCGACCAACACGACCTCCGTCACCAGCGTCGGCACATCGACGGCGCCGTTGTTGATCGTCCGGTCGACTTTGAAGAGGGACTTCGCGTCCTTTTCGGGGTTGGTTGCGAGCTTCACCGCGATCTCCGCCGCGTTCTCAGCCAGAGGATCGATTTTCTTCCAGATGTCCACGGCCTGCTTGCCTTGCGCGACATACTGAATGTTGACGAGGTCGGCGTCGGAGCCAGCGACGAAAATCTTTTCCGCGCTGGCGAGCCCCTGTCCGTCGAGGGCCGCGATGACGCCCCGCGCCATGCCGGAGTTGTTGCAGATCACGGCATCGATCTTGTTGCCGGATTTGGTCAACAGATTTTCCGTGGTCGCCATCGCCTTGTCGGGCGACCATCCCTCGTGCGACTGGTCGGCGACGAGCTTGAGTTCGGGATTGGCCTTCAGCACCTCAAGGACGCCGCTGCTCATCGTATTGGCGTTGGAATCGCCCGGCTGTCCGCGGATGAGCACGACATTGCCTTTGACCGCGCCATATTTCGCCTTCAGCCATGCCACCATGGCTTCGGCCTGAAGCTTGCCGACCGCCCAGCTGTCCTGCATCACCATGGCGTCGAGCGGGCCGTTGACCAGCATGGCATCGTAACCGACCACCTTGACGCCGCCTTTGTGGGCTGAGGTGACCATGCTGCCGGCGGTGCCGGTGTTGACCGGCTGCAGTACGATCGCTTGCGCTCCACGCGACAGCATGTTTTCGAATGCCGCCAGTTGGGTCTGTTCGTCGTTGTTGGCGGAGTCGAAGATCACCTCGGCGCCGAGCGTCTTGGCCTTGGCGAGGAAGGCAGCCTTGTCGCGCTGATAGCGTTCCTCCTGCATGGTCTTCAGGAGAAAGCCGATTTTGACCTTGTCGGCGGCGGTAGCTGGCGTAACGAGGGCGGGAAGCGGCACCGTGAGCGAGGCAAGACCGCGCAAGATGGTTCTGCGATGGAAATCCATGGCACTTCTCCCCCAACGGCCTATTTCCTAGGCGTTCCGGCTTTTGTTTCGTTCGATTGATCTATCGTAACTGCTGGGTCTGATCCAGCTTCCACTTGGCCGCAAAACCCTCTAATGGGGCGCATTGTTCTCAAGCGTCGAGGTCGCTGACCCCTTGGAATCTCCTCCCGAAGAACGTCCGCCGGAAACCTTGCCGGAGCCGGCTCCGCCCGCGCGCGAGCCGCTACTGACGCTGCCATGGGCGCTCACCGCCTATATCGTACTGCTGGCGGTCCTCCATTTGCACGTCCTGCTGCCGGACGATCTCGATAACTGGATCATCGACGTCTTCGGGTTCATCCCCAAGCGTTACGATTCGACGCTATTGGTTGACGGCATTCCGGGCGGGGAGGGCGCCAAGGTCTGGACCTTTGTGACCTATTCGCTGCTGCACGCCAATCTTACCCATATCGGTTTCAACGTCTTGTGGCTGTTGCCGTTCGGCAGCGCGCTGGCGCGCCGTTTCGGTGCCTTGCGGTTTTTCGTCTTCATGGCGGTGACGGCTGCCGCCGGCGCGCTGGCGCATCTGGTGACCCATGAGCACGCGCTGGCTCCGATGATCGGCGCCTCCGCCTCGGTCTCCGGCGCTATGGCGGCCGCGATCCGCTTTGCCTTCGTGCGGGGAAGCTTTCTCTCTTTCGACCGCAGCGACGCGAACGCCGCCGCCAAAGTTCCCGCGCAGCCGTTGTGGCGGGCCTTGCGCGATCGCCGGGTGCTTTCCTTTCTCGCGATCTGGTTTGGCGTCAATATCGTGTTCGGCCTGGGATCGATTGCGATCGGCACCGAGGGCGTCAGCGTCGCCTGGCAGGCGCATATCGGCGGTTTTCTGGCCGGACTTTTGTTGTTTTCCCTGTTCGATCCGGTTCCACGCACGGCTGGCGATGCTGCAAGTGCGTCATCACAAGATCAAATCTGATTCCCATTTATCGCCGCTTGCGGGACCGCACGATTTCATTCATCATTTGAAAAACAGCGGCGCGGCATAGACCGTGATGTGCTTTTCAAGCCGTCTCCGCAATCCAGGCGCCCGCAACTAAATCGGCGCCACACTGTTGTTTGAAGACTCTAACATGAATCAAGAAGGCGCTCGTTCAAGGGCGCGATTTGCTTCAGGGAGATGACAATGACGGTACGTTCCATTCTCGATACCAAAGGTCACCAAATCCAGAGCGTTCCGCCGGAGGAAAAACTTTCGGCCGCGATCAAGATCCTGAGCGAGCGCAAGATCGGCGCCGTGCTCGTCATGAGCGCCGGGCGGATCGAGGGCATCCTGTCGGAGCGCGACATCGTGCGCGTGCTCGGCGAGCGGGGCGCTGCCGTTCTCGAGGAGCCCGTCAGCGCGGTGATGACGCGCAAGGTCGTGAGCTGCAAGCAGTCCGATACCGTCAGTGCGATCATGGAGATGATGACGGTCGGAAAATTCCGCCATCTGCCGGTCCTTGACGGAGAACGGGTAGTCGGCCTGATTTCGATCGGCGACATCGTCAAATGGCGCGTTCAGGAATACGAACACGAGCAGGAAGCGCTGCGCGAATACATCAAGACCGCCTGAGGCGTTTCGGCGCTCGCGCGACCGACCCTTAGGATATTCTAAGGCTCTTCTTCGATCGTTGCCGGCGGGATGACGGGTGTTGGCGCCAGAACCTCGATCACTTCCTGGATCGAGGCGATCGCACGCTCGGTGGCGCGGGTGCCATAGGCGATCAATTCGTCGGCGCGGTGAAAATCGAACCAGCCGATCTGGCCGACCCGCGGCGTGATCAAGAGGTCCGGCGGATCTCCGGCAAGTCGCGCGCGGGTAATGCGATCCTGCATGATGTTGAAGGCATCGACCATCACCGAAGAAATGCCGGGCCGGCCGGCGCTGCCGAAAAATTCGCGTTTCACGGCACGTTCGGCCGAAAAGAACTTACCGATGCCGCGTTTCGGCGGCGCAACTTCGACGGTCTCCTCGCGCACCACGGCGGACGCACCATGCGAATAGATCGTGGTGGAGTGCGCAAAGATGTCGCTGGAGAGGTTGGCGGCGATGACGATTTCGGCGCCCAGCGCCCGCGCGGCCGACACCGGCACCGGATTGACCAGCGCGCCGTCGACCAGCCAGCGGTCGCCGATCAGGACCGGCGCAAAGATGCCCGGCAGCGCGTAGGACGCCCGCATCGCATCCACCATCCTACCGTGGGTGACCCAGGTTTCGTGACCGGTGCGAACCTCGGTCGCCACCGTGGCAAATTTCAACGGCAGGTCTTCGATCAGGGTCTGGCCCATCGCGGCCTCGAGCTCTGCGGCAAGCTTGTCGCCGCCGATCAGGCCCGAGCCGTTGAGCTTGAGGTCGAGATAGGAAAGGACGCTTCGCGGTTGCAGGCCGCGCGCCCATTCTTCCAGCGTATCGAGATGCCCGGCCGCAAAGGCCCCGCCGACTACGGCCCCAATGGAGGTGCCGACGACGACATTGGGAACGATGCCGTGGGCGATCAGCGTCTTGACGATGCCAATATGGGCAAAGCCGCGCGCCGCTCCGCCGCCGAGCGCAAGTCCGATCACCGGCCGCCGGCCGGCAGTCTTGTCGCGGACGTCTCCGTTGTTCTGGCCTCGTCCGATCCAGTTATTCAGCACGCTAAAAGCAATCTCTGTCCAGGCATAGGAAGACGATCTAAAGGGCGTAAGGAGGCTATCGCGAGAAGGCCGCTCCCGCCAGAATCGCTGACAAGCATGGTTTATGCCGGGGTTCGGGGTGAGATTGTGACGGGACCGCAACGAATCCGGTATGGGTAACGGAGGTAGCCGGCGCCGGTTCCAACCTCCCGTTCGACCGATGCAGGCTTGAATTTGCCGCGTTTTCAGTGAAAAGCATCCATCATGATCTGGGGAAAGCAGGGTGACCACGGGTGGCGGGGCGGGTATTGGCGCGTCGCGCCGGCGCTTGCGGTGCTTTTGGGACTTGCGGTTTTCGCCCCCGTTTCAGCGCAAATGTTCAGCGATCGGCCGCCACCGGTGCCGCCGGCGGCCGTCCCCGATGCGCCCGCCGGGCCCGCGATGAATCTGGCGCCGTCGTCCGGTCCGGCATCCGTCCCGAATCTGCCGCCATCATTGACCGCGCCGCCCGCCGTTGCCGCCGTGCCGCCGGTCGTTCCAGCCCCGCCGCCCGGCGCGGCCCCGCCGACCCAGGCCGTGCTGGCGCTGACGGCGCGTTTCGGCAAGGACCTGCCCGCGGTCACCAGCGGGCTGGTCTGGCGCGTCTTTTCCGACCGGCCGGATGAGACCGGCAATATGAAATTGGTCCGCGAGGATCGTGGCGCGACGCCGAACATCGTGCTGCCGCCCGGCAATTACGTCGTCCACGTTGCGCTCGGTCTTGTCAGCGCGGTACGGCCGGTGACGCTGAAGGCGGAGACCTATCGCGAATCCTTCATCCTTCCGGCTGGCGGCCTGCGCATTGAGGGCCGCGTCGGCGCCTCGAAGATTCCGCAGAACCAGATTTCATTTGCGATCTACAAGGGCAGCCAGTTCGAGCTCGGCGAGCGCGCCTCGCTCCTGCCGAACGTCGCGCCCGGAGATGTCGCATTGCTGCCGGAGGGCACCTACTACATCATTTCCAACTATGGCGATGCCAACTCGGTGGTACGTTCCGACATTCGCGTGCAAGCCGGCAAGCTGACCGACGTTATCATCACCCATCGCGCCGCCGTCATCACGCTCAAGCTGGTCAGCGACCGCGGCGGCGAGGCGCTGGCCAACACCGCATGGTCGGTGATCACGCCGGGCGGCGACGTCATCAAGGAATCGATCGGGGCGTTTCCCAAGGTGACATTGTCGGAAGGCGAATACCGGGCGATTGCCAAGAACGAAGGCAAGGTTTACGAGCGTCCTTTCAACGTCGTTAATGGTGTCGACGGCGAGGTCGAAGTCGTCGCGCGCTGATTTTTTCCCCGAGATGTCCTGTCATAGTTTCTAATGCGGACTAACCATCGCGCGATTTAAAACTGTCATAATCGCTGCATCGCCTTCTTCCACGTGGAATTTTTACATCCCTTTAAGCGCCGCTCGCATTGATGGCGCGCGCGAAGAACTGCGCGTTTGGGGAATGCCATGCTTGCTGCCAGGAAGTCGTCGGGAAAATCTGCACCCGAGATGTTCGATGATGTCCCGGTCCTGCAACGCAAGTGGCAGGCCGCGGTGCGCCCGGGTGAAAAACTGCCGGCTTACGAAGACGTGATGCTGGGAAGCCTCGGCCGGCTCGCCGATCACATCGTGCTGCTCAAGGACGGTCCGCGAGGCCTCGAAGTATCGCGCACCGGCCGCTACGCCCAGCTCTGGCTGGAACATGATCGCTGGGACATCGCGCTCGATACGTTGTCGCCGGATTGCGCAACCGCGCTCGCGGAAGCTGCCGCCAATGCGCTGGCTAAGTGCCGCCCTTGTCATGCGACCGCCCATTGCGTGCGGGACGGCCTGGTGCGGACCTATGATCTGCTGGCGCTTCCGACCTCCTCACGCTGGGGTCACACGCTGATCGGCGTCTATGTCAACGAGCGCGACGTTCAATACAATCTGCTCGATGCGATCTTCTCCACAACCGACGAGGGCGTGCTGTCGCTCGCCGCGATCCGCGACGCGGAAGGCCGGCCGTTCGATTTCCAGATCGTTCACCACAATGACGGCGCCGCGCGGCTGCTCAAGCTGCCGACGGTCGAATTGCTGTGGCAGCGGCTGGGCGGCGGGCGGAATCTTCTTAGCACCGGCCACGTCATAGAGCGCTTGCTGGCGGTGGTCCGAAGCGGCGAGGGAGACCAGTTTGAAATCGACAGCGACGACCGAAATCTGAAACTGGGTGTGACGGCGTTCGGCGACATTCTGGCGCTGACGATTTCCGACGTCACCGCCTTGAAGCGGCGTGAAGCTTCGTTCCGTCTGCTGTTCGACAACAATCCGATGCCGATGTGGGTGTTCAGCGCCGAGACGACCCGGTTTCTCGGCGTCAACGACGCGGCGATCCAGCATTACGGCTACGCCCGCGAGAAATTTCTCGCCATGAAGCTCGATGAAATCTGGCCGGAAGACGAGCGGACCAGCCACAAGGAATCGCTGCTGCATATCGGGGAGGCCTATCAGTCCAGCCGTAACTGGCGGCACATCAAGGCCGACGGCAGCGAAATCCACGTGCTGACCTTCGGGCGGCGGGTGACGTTCGACGGGCATGACGGCTACCTCGTCGCCATCGTCGATATCACCGAGCGGCGCCAGGCCGAGGCCCGCATTGCCTACATGGCCCATCACGACGGGCTGACCGACCTGCCCAACCGCGAATTCTATCAGGAACGGCTGCGCGAAGCGCTGACGGAAGCGCAAACCGGCAACAAACGTGTCGCGATATTGTACGTCGATCTCGACCTGTTCAAGAACGTCAATGATTCCTTCGGTCATCCGATGGGAGATCGCCTGCTTAGGCTGGTCGCCGACCGGCTGCGGTCGCAGGTTCGCGGCAATCATCTCGCCGCCCGGCTTGGCGGTGACGAATTTGCGGTGATCCTGACGTCCGACATTTCGCCGAACGAGGCCAGCGATTTCTCCACCCGACTGATCGAGGTGTTGAGCGCCAGCTACGACATCGACGGCGTCGAGGTCGTGATCGGCGCCAGCGTCGGCATCGCGTTGTCGCCGAGCGACGGCACGACCAGCGAGGAGTTGATGCGTAACGCCGACATGGCGCTCTACCGGGCAAAATCCGACGGCGGCGGCGTGCATCGCTTCTTCGAACGCGAGATGGATCGCATTGCCCAGAAACGCCGCGACATGGAGGTCGACCTGCGCCGTGCGTTTGCCAACGGCGAGTTCGAACTTCACTACCAGCCGCTGGTCGATATCGGCACTGACCGCATCAGCGGTTTTGAATCACTGCTGCGCTGGCAGCATCCCGACAAGGGCATGATCTCGCCGGCGGAGTTCATCCCGATCGCCGAAGACATCGGATTGATCGTATCGCTTGGGGAGTGGGTGTTGCGCGAGGCCTGCGCCGAGGCGGCCAAGTGGCCTGATGAGGTCAAGGTTGCGGTCAACCTGTCGCCGGTACAATTCCGCAGCCGCAACCTGGTCCAGGCCGTGATCTCGGCGCTGGCGCATTCGGGCCTGTCGCCGCGGCGGCTCGAGCTCGAGATCACCGAATCGGTTTTTCTGGCCGAGACCGAGGCCAATCTCGCCATCCTGCACCAGTTACGTGAACTCGGCGTGCGGATCTCGATGGACGATTTCGGCACCGGCTATTCGAGCCTCAGCTACTTGCGAAGCTTCCCATTCGACAAGATCAAGATCGACCGTTCCTTCGTCAAGGATCTCGCCGAGCGGCCGGATTGCGTGGCGATCGTGCGGGCGATCTCCGGCCTTGGCCGCAGCCTCAACATCACCACGACGGCCGAAGGTGTGGAGACGGTCGACCAGCTCGACTGGTTGCGCAACGAAGGCTGCAACGAGGTGCAGGGATTCCTGTTCAGCGCGGCAAAGCCGGCGGGCGAGGTCGCCGCGCTGTTGTCGCGATTCGGCCGGCGCGCCTCGCAGGCGGCGTAAGGAGCGCTCCTTCGCCCGCGTAGATGCTTCCGCTTCGGAGTGTCAGCTCGGAAAAATCAGACAAGTCGTGGTGCCGTGGGCGAGCAAACGTCCCTCGCTGTCGGTGAGGCGTCCCTCCGCGGTGCCGATGCGGCGGCCCCGGCTCAAGACCAGGCCTTCGGCCCTGATCTGTCCGGTTTCGGGCGTAATCGGCCGCAGCAACGAAATCTTGAATTCAAGCGTCGTCTGACTCATGTCCTTCTCCAGCGTCGATTGGACGGCGAGCCCCATGCAGCTATCGAGCAGCGTCGCGGTGAGGCCGCCGTGCACCGTGCCTGCCGGATTGAGGTGATCGGCGGTCGGCACGATCGTAACGACGACGCGTCCCGCCTCGGCCTCGATGACGTCATAGCCAAGCGTTTTGGCGATCGTGTTCAGAGGCAACGTTCGGTTGGCAAGGCCTTGTACGAACTCCAGCCCCGTCATCTCCTTTCGCGCTTCCGCGCCGACCGTTCCATAGGTTCTGGCTACGATCCGACTTCGCATATGTGCCTCCGTTCTTCGTTTGCTTGGCATCTCGACGTCTGCGTTTGTCGCAAAGCCGAAGGTGGCCGTCCGTAGAGTTGCAGGAATGCCGCGCGCATGCGTCTTGGGTGGGAAAATCCCGCGCGTCGTGCGACGTCTCCGATGGATAGCCTGGTGTCATCGAGGAGCCGTTTGGCGCGCTGGATGCGGAGCGAGAGTGCGACTTCCGAAGGCGAGGCATCGAGGTGGTCCGCAAACAGCCGCGAGAGATGACGCGAACCAATTCCGAGCCTTGAAGCGAGCCGAGCCACGTTATCGTGGTCGAGCGCGCCTCTCTCGATCAGGTTCAGCGCGCGCTCAACTGTTGTCTGCGTGCCTTTCCAGGCTGGACAGAACGGCGCGGTCTCGGGCCGGCAACGCAGACAGGGGCGAAAGCCGCCGCGCTCGGCGGCCGCGGCGCTCGGATAAAAGCGGACATTGCAGGCAAATGGCGTTCGCGCCGGGCAAACCGGCCGGCAGTAGACGCCGGTGGTCTTGACCGCGACGAAAACGACGCCGTCAAAGCTGGGGTCACGACGCTGAAACGCTTCGTATTGGGCGGCAAAGTCGAGCATAGCCGACGCTATACAAGCGACAGAGTGGTTGGACCACCCGCTTGCCGTTGACCATGTCCGAAAACGACCGCTCGCTCTGGACGGCGGGGTGTGCGCTAGAACCGCGTCACGATATTCGACAGCACCGGCCGCGGCCGGTCCTCGCTCGGCTTGGAAACCGTGCCGATATGGATGAAGCCGGCGAGCTTCTCATCCGCCTTCAATCCGAGCCCGGTGAGCACGTCACGGTCGAAGGAAAACCACCCCGAAAGCCAGCACGCGCCATAGCCAAGCGCGGTCGCGGCGGTGACGATGTTCATGGCGCTCGCACCTGCGGACATCTCCTGCTCCCACGGCGGCACCTTGGGATGCGGTTTTGTAAAGCTGACGACGCCGATCACCAGCGGGGCATCGGTCAGGCGCCGCTTCTCCACCTCGATATCGGCCGGCGACGCATTCGGATTTTTCTGCGCAAAGACGCCGGCGATGACGTCGCCGGCGCGGGCGCGCGCATCGCCTTCGAAAATGATGAAGCGCCATGGCGCAAGCTTGCCGTGATCGGGCACCCGCGCGCCGATGGTAAGGATAGTTTCAAGCTCGGCGGGCGAGGGGCCGGGTCCGGTCATCTCGCGCGGCTTGACGGAGCGGCGGGTTTTCAGAAGTTGCAGGGCATCTGGCACGAGGTGTCCTCAAATGGTGGCGGTCACACCGGGAGAGATAGGCGCGTTGCCACGGCGGCGGAAGCGCCTTTAGAGCAATGCTAGAATCAAAGGACCACTAAAAATACAGGTCTCTAGTGGAGTTTCAGATTTGACATTCGCATTGCGAATCCCGGGCTACGAGATAGCGAATGTCAAATCTACTCCACCAGCCGCGCACGCTTCACGTCCGGCGGCGTGGCTTCTTCCACAAGTGCTGCGATCGCCTCGTCGGTGGTCATCACCTTCTGCCCGTCGCTGCCTAACCGTCGCACCGAGACCGAATGCGTCTCGGCCTCCTTCTTGCCGACCACGAGCAGCGCTGGAATTTTCGCCAGCGAATGCTCGCGGACCTTGTAGTTGATCTTCTCGTTGCGCAGGTCGATCTCGACGCGCAGGCCCGCGCGCCGCGCGGCTGCTGCGACCACCTTGGCGTATTCGTCGCCTTCGGAGGTGATGGTGGTGACGACCGCCTGGATCGGCACCAGCCAGAGCGGGAAGTTGCCGGCATAGTGCTCGATCAGGATGCCGATGAAACGCTCCATCGAGCCGCAGATTGCCCGGTGCACCATCACAGGCGCCTTCTTCGAACCGTCGGCATCGATGTAGAACGCGCCGAAACGTTCGGGAAGATTGAAGTCTACCTGCGTGGTGCCGCATTGCCAGTCGCGGCCGATCGCATCGCGCAGCACATATTCGAACTTCGGCCCGTAGAAAGCGCCTTCGCCGGGATTGATCTCGGTCCTGATGTGGTTGCTCTGGGCCTTGATTTCCTGCAGCACCGTCGCCATCACGCGTTCGGCATGGTCCCACATCGCATCAGTGCCGACGCGCTTATCGGGCCGTGTCGAGAGTTTCACCGTCAGTTCACCCTCGAAGCCGAAATCGGCGTAGGTCGAAAGGATCAGTTCGTTGATCTTGAGGCACTCTTCCGCAAGCTGCGCTTCGGTGCAGAACACATGCGCGTCGTCTTGCGTGAAGCCGCGCACCCGCATCAAGCCGTGCATGGCGCCTGAGGCTTCGTAGCGATGCACGACGCCGAATTCCGCCAAACGTAGCGGCAGGTCGCGATAGCTCTTCAGACCATGCTTGAAGATCTGCACATGGCCGGGACAGTTCATCGGCTTGAGCGCAAACCAGCGTTTGTCCTCGGCCTCATCGCCGGCGGACTGTGCGGCGAACATGTTTTCACGGTACCAGTCCCAGTGGCCGGAGGTCTCCCATAGCACCTTGTCGAGGATCTGCGGTGCGTTGACCTCGCTGTAGTCGCCGGTCAGGCGACGGCGCATATAGGCGATCAGCGCTTGGAAGATGGTCCAGCCCTTCGCGTGCCAGAACACGACACCCGGGCCTTCCTCCTGGAAGTGGAACAGGTCGAGTTCGCGGCCCAGTTTGCGGTGGTCGCGCTTTTCGGCCTCCTCGATCTGCTTCAGATAGGCATCGAGGTCTTCCTGTTTGGCGAACGCCGTACCGTAGATGCGCGTCAGCATCGGATTGTTGGAATCGCCACGCCAGTAGGCGCCCGCCACCTTCATTAACTTGAAGGCGTTGCCGATCTTGCCCGTGGAGGTCATGTGCGGGCCGCGGCAGAGATCGAACCAGTCGCCCTGGAAATAGATCTTGATCGGCTCGTTACCGGGAATGGCGTCGACCAGTTCGACCTTGAAGTTCTCACCCTTGTCGCGGAAGACCTGTTTGGTCTTTTCGCGATCCCAGACTTCCTTCGTGAAAGGTTTGTCGCGCGTGATGATCTCGCGCATCTTCTTTTCGATTGTCACGAAATCTTCCGGCGTAAACGGCTCGTTGCGGAAGAAGTCGTAATAGAAGCCGTTCTCGATCACCGGTCCGATCGTGACCTGCGTACCCGGCCATAGCGACTGCACCGCTTCGGCGAGCACGTGGGCGGCATCGTGGCGGATCAGTTCGAGCGCGCGCGGATCGTCGCGGTTGACCAGCTCGATCTTCGCGTCATTCTCGATTGGATCGTTGAGGTCGGCCAGTTCGCCGTCCAGCGCCATCGCCACCGTGCGTTTGGCGAGCGAAGGCGAGATGCCCTTGGCGATTTCCATTCCGGTGGTGCTTTTGGGATACTCGCGCCTGGCGCCGTCCGGGAAGGTGAGGGTGACCTTATGCAGGGGTTCGGCGGGCTTTAAATTCGTGAGGCTGTATTGGAATCCCGATGCGGGCGGATTCTTGTCGGACATGATCTTCTCCTCAAAGCTCACTCCTGCGAACGAGCGCAGGTAAGCGGGATGAGAAGCGGTATAGCAGGGGAATCGGGCGATGCAATCGGTGCGGACGGAGAAAATCGGCGGAAATCGATGCGAGGCTCGAGCGCATCCCTTGGTTGTTGAAGATGGACTAATAACCGCGGACTTGTTAAGCTTCGCCTGCTCTCCCGTTTTTCGACCGGCCTTCTTTCAGCCCCATGATCGTGCGCGCCGTCTTCGCCCTCGTAGTGACCTGTGCGCTGTCTTGTGGCGTGGCATCGGCGGCCTCACCAAAGCAACGGCCGCAGGCTCCGAAGTCGCCGGAAGAGCCCATGATATTTTATGTCGTCAAGGGCGCGCCCGGCGCCTGCGGGCGCGATTGTGACACCTGGATCGAAGCCGAAGGAAAGGTCGAGTCCGACACGGCCGCGCGTCTCAAGACATTTCTGGGTCGCTTTCGTGATCGCAGCCTGCCGATTTATTTCGCCTCGCCCGGCGGCAACCTCGATCAGGCGATCGCGATGGGGAACCTGCTTCACGGCAGGCCGACCGTTGCCAGAGTAGGGCGAACGACGGTGCGGGAATGTGGCTTCGAGGCGCAGGACAGCGAGGTCTGTGTCAAACTCAAACAATCGGGCCGCGAACTCCATGGCGACCTCTTCACCAACGGTGCGATCTGCGCCTCGGCCTGTCCTTATGCTTTGATGGGCGCGGCCGTCCATGAAGTCGCGCCGGATGCGATCCTGGCGATCCACTCGCCAAAGGTCGTGCTTAATTTCCACGGCGGCCGGCCGGAGGCCTTCGTAGTCGCGGCCGCCAACGAGCGGGGCCGTGAGCGTGCCGATCGCGCTGCTTCGGGTTACCTCGCCAAAATGGGAATCGACGCCGGATTGCTCGCCCTCACCAGGACCGTCAAGTTCGAAGACATTCACGTCCTGACGCGCGACGAGATCGCACGCTTTGGCCTCGATCGCCGCGAGCTCGTCGAGACCGCCTGGAGGTTTGAGCCCACCGCGCTCAACATGGTGCGCAAGATCGCCACGGTGAGGGCACCGGGTGAAACCTCTTTCAGGCTGATGCAGTGGCGCGTGTTCTGTTTTGATACCGACCGCTTTGCGCTGGATTTTCAGCGGCCGATACCGGCTGCGGGCATTGCCTCGGTGTCTATTGCGCACAGCGGTGCGAGCGCCGTCTATTTCAGCGGGCCGACAAAGGGACCGAGCGTCGAACAATGGAGCATGGGGCTGATACGCTCGCGGTTAGACGCACTGGTAAACCATCCGCAAATTGACATCATCGAGACGTCGGTTGCCGCGGACGGGCGCCTGATTCCTCGGGCCACCAAACTGTCCAACGAGGGTTGGGCCGGCGCCATCGAAACACTCCTGGCCAGCTGTCCGCTGTCGAAGGGGGATCTCATTGTTCAGATGAGCAGCCAGGCAACCAAGTCGAACGAGGCCGCTGCAAAGTAACGGCAAGCAAGCGGTCGGCATATCATCAGACGGTGTTCTCTCATGCGGCGCGCGACTTTATTTCATGAACGTCGCTCTGCGCCCAATTAATTCCCTTGCTGCCCTTTCCATCGGCATGCGTGCAGTCTAGATGCGTGAGCATGCACAAGCCGTCGTCTGACAGTCCGGTCCATCGCCGCTTTGCGCCGACGGCGCTGATGTTTGGAAATCTCGTCACCGGTTCGTCGATCCTGGCGCCGGCGGGCATGCTGATCGAACTGTCGTCCGATCTCGGTATTACCGTTCACACCGCCGGTCTTTTGGTGACGGTCGGCGCGATGGTGCTTTGTATCGGCTCGCCGCTGACGGCGTGGCTGACCAGCCGGATCGAGCGCCGCACCTTGCTCACCGTGACACTCGCCGTGCTCGCGCTCGGCAATGCAGCTTCCGCGTTCGCGCCCGGTTATACGACGCTTTTGCTCATCCGTCTGGTGATGCTGGCGATCGGCGCGCTCTATACGCCGCAGGCTGCGGGTACTGCCGCGCTGATCGTGCCGGCGGAAAAACGCGGCGGCACTATTGCCTATGTGTTTCTCGGCTGGTCGCTGGCGGCGGCCGTCGGGCTGCCGTTGATAACCTTCATGGCCAGCCGCTACGGCTGGCGCGCTGCCTTTGGCGGCATCAGCGTCGTCGGGGTCTTGAGCTTTCTCCTCTTGATGTGGCGATTGCCGGCGGGCCTTGTCGGCACACCGGTCGATCTCAAGACATGGGCCGATCTCGGACGTAATCGCGTGATCGTCATGCTGCTCGCGATCACCACTTTGCTGATGTCGGGCCAGTTCGCAGTGTTCACCTATATGGGGCCGTTATTGTCGCGGCTGACGCAGGTCGGCCCCGACGCCGTCGGGCTGGTCTTTGCGATCTACGGCGTGTGCGGCTTTATCGGGATTGTCATCGTCAGCAACGTCGTCGATTCCTGGGGGCCCTTGAAGACCTCGATGCTGTGCATCTCGTTCGTGCTGGCCGGGATCGGCGGATGGGCGCTCTCCGCGGGATTCTATCCGCTGATGGCATGCTCGGCGGCGATCTGGGGACTGGGTTTTGCCTCCAGCAATTCGATGCAACAGGTCCGCCTCGTGGCCGCGGCGCCCACGCTCGCCTCTGCCTCGGTGTCGCTCAATACATCGTTTCTGTATGTGGGGCAGGCGATCGGTTCGGGATTCGGCGGATTGTTGTATGCGCACGATCTTCTGTACGGCATCGGCTATGCCGGCACAGCGTTTGTGGCGCTGGCGCTGGCCACGGTGGTTTTGACGCGGCGCCTGTCGTTGGCAAAAAGTTGAAGAAGTTTTTTAGCGGCTGATCGAGCTATCGGCGCCGGAGGCCGCAAACCGCGTCAGTGCCGGCGTCAAGGCCATCTTGGCGAGCACCTCGCGCACCGGTCTGTCGGTCCAGGCGTGGGTGACGTAATCGCGATGCGTCACGCCTTCGGGCGTTTTGACAAAGACGACGCTGCCGGGACGCAACGGGCCATCCATGTCATCGGAGACGGAAATGCCCTTGTCGCGGATCATCTGCATCAGTTCCTGATCGTGCCGCTGGGTGTACTGGGTATAGGCGCTGACGAAGAACCCGGAGCGGTTGTTGGCGACCCAGGAGGCGAACTTGTCGAGCTCGCCATAGACCGCATCGAGCAGCACGACGCCGCGGACACGGTTACCGAGCCCGCCGACTTCGAGGCTCCAGGCGGTCGGCACGAAGCCGCCGCTATAGCCGACGATGACGATCGGCATATTGGCGAATGTCTTGGCCGCGCTCGGATCGCCGTAAAGTTTGGCGAGATGATCGGCCGATTCATTGATGAAACGCTTGAGCCCGCCGGGCTGCCAGAATTTGCCGGCGCTGGAATCGGCCGCATCGAAGGCGAGTTGCGGTGCGAGCAGCACGGCGTTGGCGCCTGAATCCGAAATCTGCTGCGGCAGGAGCTGACGATCGCGCACGTCACGTTCCAGCGTCGCGCCGTGGCCATGGAAGAACACGACGATGACGCCGGGCTTGTTGGCGTCGAAATGTTCGGGGACGTGCATCAGCACGCGGTTGTCGTTGAAGGTCTCGTCCTGCCAGTAGACGCGGCCGGAATAGCTGCGGTGGCCGTGGCGGTCGCCGTTGGAAACGTTCAGGAACGGAGTATCGGTGCGCGGATTGTTGCCGTTGTAGGGGAAGGCGGACGATTTCAATCCGATCAGGGCCGTTTGTTCTTCACGCTGCGGACGTTCATACGGCATGGTCGGCGCCAGCGAGGCGACGCGATACGGTTGGGTCTGCACCGTTCGGCGGGTCTGCGCATCGGCCACGTTCGCCGGCCGTTGCTGTAAGCTTTCGGCGGCGGTCGGGAAGCGATCCTTGAATTGCGGTTTGGGGAAACGATCGTCGAACGTATCGCTGCTGCCTTGGACGTTTGCAGCGAGCGAGCCCGCGCTCGGCGCCTGGCCGCACTGGGCGAGTGTGAATGAGAGCGGGACCAGGACCGACAGTAGAGGGAGCCAGCGGCGCGGTGGGATGGCGCGCGAACGCGCATGACGCGGCGATCCGGGCTTTTTAGCCGGCGTCACGCGAACATAGACGTCAGATTTCGGATTGGCCCCGACCATCCACCCCTTTGCCCCAACCGCCGTAAACCGGCCGATGTCAGCGCGATTGTGTTGCGGTGACGTTAATCCTCCGGAAATTCTCCCCATTCCCGGAACGACCCAAACAACACGAAATCGTGTCGCGATTGTGGGCCTGGGTCGGGAAATCCACTACAGCGCACTGGGAGAGGTATCTAAACACCAAAATCCTGTCGGATTTAAATTATTACCCCGTCTCCTTGAATTGGCCGAAGCTGCCCCGCACGATGTTTACGGCAGGGCATGGCGCCCAAAGTGCGGGCGAACATGGCGGATACCGGAACTGCGTCATTGGGAGGCCGGCTCTCCGGCGGGTCGACGGTTTCGGTTGCGGTTGCTACCGCCATCGTCGTCGCCGACATGGTTGGCGTCGGCGTCTTCACCAGCCTCGGCTTTCAGGTCAAGGACATCCCTTCCGGCTTTGCGATCCTCGTGCTCTGGACCGTGGGCGGCATCGTCGCGTTGTGCGGCGTGTTTTCCTATAGCGAGCTCGGCGCGATGTTTCCCCGCTCGAGCGGGGAGTACAATTTCCTCAGCCGTGCGTACCATCCCGCCTTCGGTTTCGTCGCAGGCTTCGTATCGGCAACCGTCGGCTTCGCGGCTCCGGTGGCGCTCGCGGCGATGGCCCTTGAGCAATATGGCCGGGCGATTTTCACCGACGCGCCGCCACTGCTGCTGGCGGTCGGGACGGTCTGGGCGGTCTCGTTGATCCAGCTCACCGGCGTCAAACACTCCTCAACCTTCCAGTTGATCTCGACCATCCTGAAAGTGGTGCTGATCACGGCTTTCCTGATCGCGGGCTTTGTCATCGGCACGCCGCAAGCCGTGTCGTTCACGCCGCAAGCGAACGATCTCGGCTATGTCGCCAGCGCGCCGTTCGCGATCGGACTTGTTTTTGTGATGTATTCGTTTTCCGGCTGGAATGCCGCGACCTACATCATCGGAGAGTTGCGTGACGCCAGCCAGGATCTCCCGCGCGCCTTGTTTTCGGGCACGCTGATCGTTCTCGTGCTCTACGTGGCGCTCAACGCCGTATTCCTCCACACCGCGCCGATCGACAAACTGGCGGGCCAGCTCGACGTTGCCCGCATTGCCGGCACGTACATGTTCGGAGAGATCGGCGGGCGCATCGTCGGCGCGATGATCTGCATCGGACTTGTATCGTCGATCAGCGCGATGATGTGGATCGGCCCGCGCGTGATGATGACGATGGGCGAGGATATCCCGGCGTTGCGGGTTTTTTCCCGGAAATCGACGCAAGGCGCGCCGGCCTATGCCATCCTGTTTCAGCTCGCGGTCGCGACCTTGATGTTGTTTACGCGCAGCTTCGAGGCGGTGCTCGATTTCATCCAGTTCTCGCTGCTGTTCTGTTCGTTCTTCACCGTAGCAGGCGTAATCAAGCTCCGCATCACGCGGCCCGACCTGCCGCGGCCCTACCGCGCCTGGGGATACCCGGTCACGCCGATTATTTTCCTGCTCGTGACCCTTTTCATGATGTACTATCTCGTCGTCGAACGGCCGCTGCAGTCCTTTTTTGGTGCTCTGATCATGGTGTCAGGCCTTCTGATCTATGTCGTCTTCCGCAAAAAGGACGATTCCGGCTCCGCGACCTCATCACCCACTCGCCCCGCAGGTCCAGGTCGCCCATAGAATGTTCCGCACCTTCAAAATTCTGGCCGCCGCCGCGGCCATGTTGCTCGCGGGTGCACTTGGCGCGGCTGACGCCGCTGACGTCACGCCCGACGATACCGCGCGGTTTCTCGCGGGCATGATGCCGTCAGTCGACTCGCCGCTGATGGCCTTGACCAAGGATCCGTCCTGGCAGCGCCATGCCAGGTTTTTCGATTCCGCGTTCGGACAACTCGATCAGCGGCAGATGTCGAAAGTCCGCGCCTGGTCGGATGCCAATCTGACCGCGCCGAAGCCGACCATGTTCTACATGTTCTCCGGTCCCGACTTTCTTTACGCCGACGCGTTTTATCCGAAGGCCACCACCTATGTGCTGAGCGCGCTCGAGCCGCCGGGCTCGGTGCCGGACTTGACAAAAGTACCGCGCGGAGGCGTCGATGCGGCGCTTGCCAATGTCGAACATTCGCTCGGCTCGATCCTGAGCTTTTCGTTCTTCATCACCAAGAAGATGAAAGTCGATCTGCATGAAGGGCAGATCAACGGCGCGATGCCTTTGCTCTATGTGTTCCTGGCGCGCTCCGGCAAGACCATCAAGAACGTCTCGACGGTGGCGCTCGACAACAAGGGAACGGCGTATTTTGCCAACGACAATCCCGGCGCCAACGCCACGCGCGGGCTAAGGATCGTGTTTGCGGGAAGCGATGGCGTGGAAAAGACGCTGTATTATTTTTCGACCGATCTGTCGGACTCCGGCGTCAGGTCAAGCGGTTTCCTGAAATTCTGCGCCACGCTCGCGCCCGGTAACAGCCTGCTCAAGAGTGCCTCCTATCTTCTGCATTCCGGCAGCTTCTCGACGGTGCGCGACTTCATCCTCGCCAACAGTGCAACTGTCATTCAAGACGATTCCGGAATCCCGCTTGGCTATTACAGCCCAAAGAAATGGCGCTTCCTTCCGTTCGGCCGTTATGCCGGTCCGATCGATAAATTTCCCGGCAAATATCAGCAGTCCTATGCCGAACTGTTTCGGCGTGCCCAGCCGATAGATTTCGGCATCGGCTATCGCTGGCGTTCGTATGAATCGAACCTGTTGCTGTCCGTGCGCTCGCCGGACGATAGCTCGGTGACGGCGGAAACGACCTCGTCGACCGAGCCGGTGGCTGAGTTGGCGCCCAAGCCGCGACCGCACAAACCTCGACCGCGGCCAGCACCACCACCGCCGGCGCCCGAACCGGTCCATAAATTTCTTTGGTTCTAGTGAGGCGGCACTACCAGCGCACGGTCTGGCTCGGCTCAACGAAGTTGCTGGTGATGCGGGCGTGAGAATGTTCGATCAGAAAGTGGCCGACCGCGATAATGACCAGCAGTATCGCGACCACCGCCAACAAATCGATCTGCCGGGGATCGTGACCACTGGGTTGGAATTTGGGGCGCATCGGTGATGTCCTCCATAAAGAAGACATCAAGCCAACTCGTGAGGAACGTTCAGGTTCCCGCGTGACTACAACCATTTCGAATGATGCAACGCAGCGTAGTGGTCACGCCGCATTGACGCCACGCCAACGTCCGAACCGCCACGGCAGATACCAGCGCGCCCGCTCGGGTTTTGTCGTGGGCACGTTGTCGATCCCCGACGTGCCGAACGGCTGGCAACGCAACAGCCGCGCCAGCGTCATCCATCCGCCGGCCCACAATCCGAAACGCCCGATCGCTTCATCGGCATAGACCGAGCAGGTCGGCAGATGCCGGCAATTGTAACCGACCAGCGGCGAGAGCGTGTGCCGGTAGAGCCAGATCATCGCGCGGCCTGCCTGTCGCGGCAGTCGTTCGGCGTGATGCGAACAATCTTCGCAACACGCGGAGAGCGAAGGCAGCTTGAACGGCGAATGCTTCATGGGCGGCTTGCTATGTGTTTGTGCGGCAATTGCTTGGTTCCAAAGCAGGGAACCTGCTCACATCAATAATTGTGCCACAGTTTTATAAATATCAACGGTTTGCACGGCGGCGCAACAAAGGTCCTCTGGACGATTCGGTCAACTGCGTTTACGTTTCATAACGAGGGGATGACAGACTCGTTTTAAGTTTTTGAACCGGTGCGATCGCCTGTTGGCGATTGCGGGGAAGGAACCAAATTGAAACTCGTCAGACTTCGCTTCCGCGGCTGGGCGGTATTGATCGCAACAGCTGCCTGTCTTGCCGTTCCGGGGGCACTCATCGTGCTCGGTGGTTTGGCTCACGCCAACGGAACCCTCGAAGAGCGCAAGCTGCCGATGCAGTTCAGTTGGGTGGCCTGTCAGCCGCATTGCGGTGGCTGGATCAGCGCGGTCGGCATCGTGACGGCGGAGAGCCCGAAGGATTTTGAGGATTTCGCGCAAGGACGCGATCTTCGCGGCGCCACCATCGTTCTGGATTCCAGCGGTGGCTCGGTCAACGACTCCATCACGCTCGGGCGTCGCTTCCGCAATCTCGGTCTGATGACAACGGTCGGCACCAGCGTTCGTACCCACACCACGCAGGGCGACCACGGCGCCATCGATCCCCAAGCCTATTGCGAGTCGATGTGCGTGTTCCTGCTGCTGTCCGGCAAGACGCGCTATGTGCCGGAGGCGGCGCATGTGCGGGTGCATCAGATCTGGATGGGCGACCGCGCCGAGGATGCGCGGGCCGCAAGTTACTCCGCCGACGATCTGATGATCGTGGAACGCGATATCGGGCGGCTGGCGAAATACACCTTCGATATGGGCGGCGGCGGCGATTTGCTTGCGCTGTCGCTCAACGTCCCGCCCTGGGAAGAATTGCATGAGCTGTCGCACGACGAGCTGCGGCTGACCAATCTTGTGACCACAGACGCGATCGCTGAAGTGCTGCCGCCGATGGGCGGATCGGTCATGCAGGGCGTGGCGCTGGCCACCAAGCCGGTGCAGGACCGTTTCACGAGTTCGGCGGTGAACGATGCAGCCACGCCGGCTGCGAAATCCACCCGGACCGCCGAGGCTCTTGCGCCGAAAGCCAGCATCGCGGCAGCGCCGGCGCAGTAGCGTTAATCCATAAAATGAGGAGCGTGCGTTAAGCCGAAGCCGGCTGCGCCATTTTTTCGGACGCGCTTTTGGCCTCGATCTGGCCGATCGCATCCACCACCGCATCGAAGGTCAGCATCGTCGAGGCGTGCCGCGCCTTGTAGTCGCGGACCGGCTCGAGCAAGGCGATATCGGCCCATTTGCCGCCCTCGGGCGGCTTGCCGTTTTCCTTCAGCATCTTGCGAACGGTCTCGCGCAACTCACGCAATTCACTCGCGGTAGAGCCGATGACATGGGAGGCCATGATCGAGGACGAGGCCTGGCCAAGAGCGCAGGCTTTCACGTCGTGGGCGAAGTCGGTGACGATGCCGCCGTCCATCTTGAGGTCGATCTTTACCGTCGATCCGCAAAGCTTTGAATGCGCGGTCGCGGTCGCATCAGGCGAGGGCAGGCGGCCGAGCCGGGGTATATTCCCGGCGAGTTCGATGATTCGCTTGTTGTAGATATCGTTTAGCATAGGTCGGTACTTTCACCCCGCCGGTCGGAGGCCGCCCTTGGCGGCCACGGCGCACGACCCTATATATGGCTGGGAATGGTGGAAATACACCCCGCCATTCCCATAAGGTGGTCCGAAACCGGTACCCGTTGGCCACCGTAAATCGATATCTGTGGGGGACTCAGGCGCCAGGCGATATACCGCCCCGTCTGCCGGTGACACTCCGGTCTTATTGACCGGTCGAACGGAGCTGACATGGACGCATTGATTAAATCCCTTCGCCCAGCGAATACTTCCGAGCCAAAGCCCTCCGAGACGAAGCCATTGGACGTCAGGCCTGCTGAGCTTGACCCTTCCGAGTTTCTGGCCGCCGCCGTCCGCGCGGATCAGCCCCGGCCGTCGCGCTCTGAGGCCGAAGCGGCAGTGCAGACCCTGCTCAGCTATATCGGCGAGAACCCCGGACGCGAGGGGCTGCTCGACACGCCGCGGCGCGTGGTCGAGGCCTTCGACGAATTGTACCAGGGCTACCACCAGTGCCCGGCCGAAGTGCTCGATCGCACCTTTGGCGAAACCGCGGGCTACGACGACTTCGTGCTGGTCCGCGACATCGAATTCACCTCGCAATGCGAACATCACATGATGCCGTTCTACGGCCGGGCGCACATCGCCTATACGCCGGTCGAACGCGTGGTCGGCCTGTCGAAGCTGGCGCGGCTCACCGATATCTTCGCACGCCGCCTGCAGACCCAGGAACATCTGACGGCGCAGATTGCCGCGGCCATCGATGAAGTTCTCAAGCCGCGCGGCGTCGCCGTCCTGATCGAGGCCGAGCATACCTGCATGTCGGTCCGCGGTGTCGCCAAGCATGGCGCGACGACCTTCACCAGCCGCTACACCGGCATGTTCCGCGACAATCCGGCGGAGCAGGCACGTTTCATGTCCCTGGTGCGATCGCCACAGCGTTAAAATGTCCGCCTCATCCGATAGCAACGACATCGAAGAAGGGCTGTCGTTCCGGCCCAAATTCGATGCCAGCGGCCTTGTTACCTGTGTCGCCACCGATGCCTCCACATCGGAGGTGCTGATGGTTGCGCATATGAACGAGGAGGCGCTCCGCAAGACCATTGCGACCGGCGAAGCCTGGTACTACAGCCGTTCGCGCCAGGCGCTGTGGCGCAAGGGCGAAACCTCCGGCCACGTCCAGCGCGTGGTCGAGATGCGCGCCGACTGCGACCAGGACGCGATCTGGATCCGCGTTGAACAGACCGGTGCGGCGTGTCACACCGGCCGGCATTCCTGTTTCTATCGCAAGGTCGAGGCAGCCGATGGCGGTGCGCGACTGTCGTTCGTGGACGCTACAGGGCAATTCGATCCAAAGGCCGTCTACGGCAAGTGATGCGTTCCCTTGCTAATTCCTTGGGGGACGCCCCGGGAACCCTCTTAACCCGCTCTTAACCATAATCCCCGCACTGTAAGTCCAACTGAAGCGCTGGTGGGAGCCTTCGCGTCAGTCCCTAGAACTCAAGGTCGTTTCGCGGGGAGCGGAGACCAGACAATGTCGGTCGACACATCGAATGCCCCGGCCACGGCAGGTGTCGATCCCGCACGCGTGCGCGTTGCCGGCGCGATCAAGCAGGCCGCGGCTTCGAGCGGCACCAGCTTTCAATATCTCCTGACGACCGCCAAGATGGAATCGGATTTCAATCCGACGGCGGGGGCGTCGACGTCTTCGGCCCACGGGCTGTTTCAGTTCATCGACCAGACTTGGCTTACGACCGTGAAGGAAGCGGGCGCCCAGTTCGGCTACGGCAACCTTGCCGACATGATCAGCAAGTCTTCCGACGGCAGTTACTCGGTCTCCGACCCTGATGCGCGCAAGGCGATCATGAAGCTGCGGGACGATCCGACGGTCGCTTCCGCCATGGCCGCGGCGTTCACCCAGTCCAACAGTTTCAAGCTCACCGGCATGATCGGCCGCCGCCCGAGCGACAGCGAATTGTACATGGCGCATTTCATGGGCGTCGGTGGTGCGGCCAAGCTGATCGGCAATGCCGAGGATAATGGACAGGCTTCCGCCGCGCGGCTGTTTCCGAATGCGGCCGCCGCCAACCGCTCGATCTTCTATGACCGCAGCACGGGACGGGCGCGCAGCGTCTCCGAGGTCTATTCGGTGCTACAGCAACGCTACGATAGCGCAGCGACCTCGTCGGCCACCCAAAGCGCGATGGCTTCCGTCGGCGGCGATGTCGTCAAGCCGAGCGTGGCTATGGCGAGCGCGGCTCCAAGCGTATCTTCAGGCGCACCTTCAAACGTATCTGTGGCGGACACAGCGAGCTTTCTCTCGAGCTTCCCGGATACGCGGTCGGTTGCGTCTGCCGCACCGGTTGCGATCGCCTCGGCCTCGACATCGACCTCCGCAGATGCTGCCGCGCCGGTAAGCCCGGTCTTCCGTTCGCTGTTTCAGGACGGCGGGCGGTCGCAGCCGGTGTCGCAGGCGGTTCGCGAGCTATGGGGCAGTTCCGCTTCGCTGACGGCGGATACGCCGGCATCGTCAGCCGCATCGACACCATCCGCCTCGGTCGCGGTGCTGCCGCCCGCGAGTTCTGGCAGCGGGCTCGATCTCTTTAGCGATCGCAGTGGTACGTTCAGCGGCTAGCTAAAAAGGAGAACGCGAGGCCTCGCCGCAGGCCTTAACAAAACGTCAATGAAACCAGCCGCTTATAGTGAACGCTTTGTTAAGCGTCGTGGTTTATTTTGTCTTGCATTGGCGCACCAAAAAGGCGCCAGAGGTTTTTGCGTAAGCCGGCAGGACAATGATCGTTCGGCAGTTCATCAGTTGGATAAAGACGGCCCCCGCCGGCGAACGCGCCGAGGCGACGCGGGCCTTGGCTCGGGCCTGGCTCATCTCCGATCTTTCCGAAGACGACAGGGCAGCGGCCGAAGGCGCGCTGTTGATGTTGCTGGATGACTCGTCGCCTCTGGTGCGCCGGGCGATGGCGGAAGTGTTTGCGCACAGTCAGGAGGCGCCGGCGGCCATCGTGCAGGCCTTGGCGCTCGATCAGCCCTCGGTCGCGTTGCCGATCCTCGAATACTCGCCGCTTCTGATCGATGCGGACCTCGTCGACATCGCCGCCACCGGCAACGGCGAGACGCAATGTGCGATCGCCCGCCGCATCAATCTTCCGCCCTCCGTCTGCGCCGCGATTGCCGAAGTCGGCACTGCCGCCGCAGCGCTGGAATTGATCGAAAACGCCTACGCGGAACTCCCGCCGTTTTCCTGGGACCGCATCGTCGAGCGCCACGGCCACCTTGCAGCAATAAGGGAATCGATGCTGGTGTTGGAGGATCTGCCCGCCGCTACACGGGCCGCGCTGGTCGCTAAATTGTCGAATACGCTGGCGCAATTCGTCGTCGCAAAGAACTGGCTGAGCGCCGACCGCGCCGAGCGGGTGGCGGACGAGGCGCGCGCTCGCTCGACGGTCAACATCGCCGCGTCTTCGCGCGGCGACGATATGCGCGGACTGATCGCGCATCTGCGCGCGACCTCGCAGCTGACCGCGGGTTTGATCCTGCGGGCGCTGCTGTCCGGCAATCTCGAATTGTTCGAAGCGGCACTCGCCGAATTGTCCGGTCTGCCGCGCGCCCGCGTCTCGTCTCTGCTGTTTGATCGCGGCGAGGCAAGTCTGGTGGCGCTCCTGCAACGCGCACGCCTGCCGGAATCGACCTTCGCCGCGTTCCGCGCTGCGCTCGATGTCATTCATGAGATGGGCTTTACCGATACGCTTGCGGGCGCGGCGCGCTTGCGCCGCCGCATGGTCGAGCGCGTCTTGACCCAATGCGAATCCGATCAGAACGCCGCAGATCCGCTTCTGATCCTGCTGCGGCGCTTTGCGACGGAATCGGCGCGGGAAGAGGCGCGCTTATTCTGCGAGGAACTTGCGGCCGAGGAGGCCGTCGCGCCGATGCAGTACGATCTGGCCGCGGCTTAAACGCACGAGACCGACGGCACTAGAGATCGACAAGGGCAGGCTAGGCCTGCCTTGTCATTTTCAAATCGTCATCCTGGAAGTAGTGAAAGCAGGCGAGGCCCGGGGCGACGGTGATGACGTCAATCCGCCGGCACGATGCTCGGCGCCATGATGGCCTCGAGATGTTCGGGGCGGTCGCGATTGACGCGCGCGAGATATTCGTCGGCGACGCCGCGCAGGCGCCGGCTCAGTTCGTTCGACATGCTGATGCTGTCGAGCTTGGTGTGCTGATGCACGATCGCCTGAACGGCGTTGATATGGTGCGCGATCAGATCGGAAGGCACCCGTGGCAGATCCGGAGCGTGTTCGATGATCCGGCAGAGGCTCTCGGCAACGGTGCCGGCCGGAGGAAAGCCGAAGGTGACGGCGTCGCCCTTGATGTCATGGGCGGCACGGAAGAGTTCGTCGCGCGCGGCTTTCGTAAAGCCGTCCTTGAGAATGACGGCATGGGCAGCTGCAAGCCGCTCGACTTCGATTTCCATCCAGTGCCTGAATTCACCGGACAGGTCGGCGAGCGCTTTTTCCGCGCGCGCAACGGGATCGTCGATCTCATCATCGGCCACCCGCCGCATCACCTTGCGCAGCGGATTGGGCTGCGTGATCACATGGTGATCGGCGAATTTCTGGACCTCGATGTCGGATTTGCTGTTCGGCATGCGGTTTATTTTCCTGCTAGTGGTCCGATTCTAACATTCGCATCCCTTCTCAGCGGCCACTTTGCGAATGTTAGAATCAAAGGACCACTAGCAAATATATATTTCTAGTGGAGTTTAGGATTTGACATTCGCCTTCGGAGTTTGCGGCTAGGCTTGTAGCGAATGTCAAATCCACTCCACTAGATGCCGGATTTGGCCTTGTCGAGCAGCGAGGGCTGCTGAAGGATTTCCATCTCGCCGCCGACGCGCCGCTCGGGCCCGATATAGGCGCCGTTGGGGTTGCGCCTGCGGTCCGGACCGAAATAGGTCTTGGTCTTGATGAACGGGCGCGGATTGGCAACGACGTTCAGGATGCGTTGATACAGGCCCTTGGCGGAAATCGGCTTCGCAAGAAATTCGGTCACGCCCGCATCGCGCGCCACGGTGACGCGCCGTTTCTCGGAATGTCCGGTCAGCATGATGATCGGGGCGTAAGGGTTACCCTTTGATTCCGGCTGCCGGATCATTTGCGCCAACTCAAGCCCGTCGAAGATCGGCATCGCCCAGTCGGTGATGACGATGTCCGGGACGTAGTGGGTGTACATTTCGAGCGCGGTGGCGCCGTCTTCGGCCTCATAGGCCTCGCGTGCGCCGAACGAATGCAACAGCGTGCGCAAGATGCGGCGCATATGCGGGTTGTCGTCGCAAATGAGGAATCGGAGCTTATTGAAATCGATACGGAACATGGTCGCGCCCTTCGGGACAGCCGACAAGCGGTATACCCGTCGTTAACCATATCCGGGCCGCGTTAATGAATGGTTGCGATGGCGCCTCTCGAAGGGCGCTCACTCAACTTTTAAGGCGGGGCAGGCGGGCGCGCGCGCGGCGATGGAACGTCCCGGACGTCAAGGCGTCAGTAGCCGAACTGTTCGCGCAGGATCCGTTCATCGAGGCTGTGGCCGGGATCAAACAGCATCCGCATCGAAATGGTCTTGTCGGACAGAACTTCGACGCGGCGGACGTCGCGCGCTTCGTCGTGGTCGGCGACCGCAGCCACCGGGCGCTTGTCGCCTTCGAGCACCTCGATGACGACGAAGGCGGTATTGGGAAGCAGCGCGCCGCGCCAGCGCCTCGGCCGGAACGGGCTGATCGGCGTCAGCGCGAGCAGCTGGGCTCGGATCGGCAGGATCGGTCCCTGCGCCGACAGGTTATAGGCAGTCGAGCCGGCGGGTGTCGCAACCAGGATGCCGTCAGCAATCAGCTCGGGCATGCGTTCGTGCTCGTCGATCAGGATTCGCAGGCGCGCGGCCTGATGGGTCTGGCGAAACAGCGCAACTTCGTTGATGGCGTGATGCAGGTGAACGGTGCCGTTGACGTCGGTAGCCCGCATCAGGAGGGGGTTGATCAGCGTTTCGCGCGCGGCCGCCAGACGTTCATGCAGATGATGGGTCGAGAACTCGTTCATCAGAAAGCCGACGGTGCCGCGATGCATGCCGTAAATGGGTTTGTCGGAATGCATATATTGATGCAGCGTTTGCAGCATCAGGCCGTCGCCGCCGAGCGCGACGATGACATCCGCGTTGGACGGATCATGATTGCCGTAGGCCGCAACCAGCTGCGCCAGGGCCTCCTGCGCTTCCACGCCGGCACTCGCGACAAAGGCAATCCGGTCATATGGCTTGGGTGTGGTCATGAATCCCCAGGGGTGTCCTGTGAGCGCCGTCATGCAAGCGCTTCTGGCGGGTGGATGGTCGTCTATACGACCATGGCGGTGCTTGTCGAGACGATCACCGAAAGCAGGGCTAAAATTCGCCGCCGATGTTGAATATATCCTTCGAGGCGTCGAAATCATCGCATTGGTTTGCGGCAAGCAGGAGAAAAACTTGACAAGATTAATGACGATCCGGCCTGCGATCGTTGGCCTCG
>Ga0210387_10000166_pt1 | contig 47447 bp, 42 predicted proteins | sample IncBWC7OmetaG_FD_160108 | JGI IMG/M metagenome (GOLD analysis project Ga0210387, IMG submission 160108) | Forest soil microbial communities from Barre Woods Harvard Forest LTER site, Petersham, Massachusetts, United States - Inc-BW-C-7-O ... | reverse complement strand
CGGCCTCAACTACGTCTTCCGCGTCACGCAGGCCAGCCTGGACACGTGGAACCTCGATGTGAACGGCTCACCCTCGGGCTGCTCGCTCACGGCCAACAACCTTAATCCGTAACCTAAACGACAACTGTTTTCTTCAGCGCCCGCCGCATCCCGCGGCGGGCGCTTTTATTTTTAAACGAACAGGCGAGGTTTACCGCTCTCGAGCATTTTAACCACTGATGCACACTGATGATCACTGATCCGGAAAAAACAGATAAAAATGGGTTCAAATCTAACTCCTTATATATCAGTGACAATAAGTGTACATCAGTGGTTAAGTCGGTCTTCTGCCTGCTTTGAAGTATTAGTGCCAATCAGTGTGCATTAGTGGTTAATACGGTATCAAAGCAAATTGAGCTGCGCGTCATCCGTTGATGTGACGGAAATCTTTTTCTTCGGGCGGGCTTGCGGCGCGGGCAGCTCGACCGAGGTGTCGTCGCTCTCGAGCCGGGCCAGGATTGTCTTGGCGCGGTCGAGGACGCTCGGCGGCAGGCCGGCCAGGCGCGCCACCTGGATGCCGTAGCTGCGGTCGGCCGCACCGGGCACGACGCGGCGGACGAAGACGATGTCGTCGTTCCACTCTTTCACCGCGACGGAGAAATTGCGCAGGCGGGGCAGGTGCTTGTCGAGCTGCGTGAGTTCCTGGTAATGCGTGGCGAAGAGCGTGCGTGGCCCGAGCTCGGCGCCGCGGTGCAGGTGCTCGACCACCGCCCAGGCGATGCTCAGGCCGTCGTAGGTCGAGGTGCCGCGGCCGATCTCGTCGAGGATGATGAGCGAGCGGTCGGTGGCGTTGTTGAGGATGTTGGCGGTTTCGTTCATCTCGACCATGAAGGTCGAGTTGCCGCGCGCGAGGTCGTCGCTGGCCCCCACGCGGGAAAAAATCCGGTCCACCAGGCCGACGCGGCAGGATTGGGCCGGCACCCAGCAGCCGATCTGGGCCATGAACGTGATCAGCGCCACCTGGCGGATGTAGGTCGATTTGCCCGCCATGTTCGGGCCGGTGAGCAGGAGGATTTGCGCGTCGCCGCACGCGAGCAGCGTGTCGTTGGGCACGAACGCCTGCGTGCCGGCGAGCCCGTTGCGCTCGATCTTCATCATTTGTTCGACGACCGGGTGGCGGCCTTCGGCGATTTCGAGCGCGTTGCCCTCGTCGAGCAAGGGCTGACTGTAACTCCATTCGCGGGCGAGTCCGGCCCAGCCCGCGAGCACATCGAGTTCCGCGAGGGCCTCGGCGGCCTGCGCCAGCGCAACGGATTCGGCGAGCACGGCGGCGACCAGGGCGTTGAACAATTCCAATTCGCGCGCGAGGGAGTTTTCCTCGGCATGGAAAATCTCCTTTTCCTTCTGTTTGAGGGCGTCGGTGATGAAACGTTCGCCGTTGGCGGTCGTCTGTTTCCGCACATAGCCGGCCGGCACGAGGTGCAGGTTGGCCTTCGTGACCTCGATGTAATAGCCGAAGATGGAGTTGAAGCGTACCTTCAGGCTTTTGATATTGGTGCGCTGCTGCTCGGCGGTTTCGAGGTCGGAGAGCCAGGTCTTGTTGCCGCTGGTGAGCGCGCGCATCCCGTCGAGTTCCGTGTCGTGCCCGGCGCGGATGAAATTGCCCTCCTGCAGATCGGCCGGGAGTTCGTCGGCCAGCGCGCGGGCCAGAAGCTCGCGCAGGGGTGAAAAGTCGCCCAGCTTCGGCAGGTACCCGGCGGCGAGTTCGCCGCCAAAACCCGACAACTCCGCGCCAATCGCCGGGAGCTGCGCGAGCGTATCGCGCACGCCGCCGAGCTCGCGGGGGTTGCGGAGGCGGTTTTGCAGGCGGCCGAGGATGCGCGGGATGTCGCGGATGTTCGCCATCGATGCGCGCAGGGCCGCAAGGCGCGACGGCTGGGCGAGCAGCCCGCCGACGAGCGCCTGCCGGCGCTGGATTTCAGCGAGCTCGAGGGTGGGCGCGGCGAGCCAGCGCTCCAGCAAGCGCGCGCCGGTGGCCGTGGCGGTGCGGTCGATGGCGCCGAGCAGCGAACCCTCGCGCGTGCCGCGGACCGACTGGAAAATCTCCAGGTTGCGCAGCGTGGCCGGGTCGAGCAGCAGCGTGCGCGCGCTGCGGTATTCCTGCAGGCTGCGGAGGTTTTCCGGCTTAGCGCAGAGATTTTCCGTGGCGTAGTAAACCAGTGCGCCGGCGGGGCCGAGGGCAGGGTGGCTGGCGGCGAGGCCGAAACCCTGCAGGTTGAGCACACCGAGCGCATCCGCGACGGTGCGCGCGCCGGCCGAGGTTTCGAATTGGTAGGCGGGCAGCCCGGTGCAGAGGCGTGCGGAGCAGAAATGGTGCAGAGCGTGCAAGGCGACCTGCTCATGCGGGGCGGACTGCCAGCGCGCGAGCTCGTCTTCCGGCAGCAGGATCTCGGCGGGATTCAGCGCGGAGAGGACGGGGAGCAGGTTCTCGAGGTGCGCGTCGGTGGCCACGCGGAATTCCCCGGTCGAGAGGTCGAGCCAGGCCGCGTGCAGGCCGTGCTTGTCGAGGCTGAGCGCGGCGAGGTAATGGTTGCGCTGGGCATCGAGCTGGCTGGCGGCGAGCGTCGTGCCGGGCGTGAGGATGCGCGTGAGCTGGCGCTTGACGAGCTTGCCCGGCCGGGCGGCTTCCTGCTGGTCGCAGATCGCGACTTTTTTCCCCGCGGCGAGAAGTTTGCCCACGTAATTGTCGAGCGCGTGCGCGGGCAGCCCGGCCATCGGGGTTTCCTGCCGCTTGGTCAGCGTGAGGCCGAGCAGCCGCGAGGCGGTGACGGCATCGTCAAAAAACATCTCGAAGAAATCGCCCAGGCGGAAAAGCAGCATCGTCTCGGGCGGCAGCCCGCGCTTCACCTCGAAGTATTGCTGCATCATCGGGGTTGTTTTCTCGGGATCAGACATAAGGCTTCACAATTAACCACAGAGACACGGAGAGCACGGATATTTTTACACCAAGGACGCCAAGGGTCGCGAAGCGATTAAGGTTGGTCGGCGCCTTCCAGGATAAGCCGGGTGACGTCATTTCTTAGGAGAATCTCATGAAAGTTGATCAGCAAGCCGAGCGGTACATCGAGCAGCTTCATGTAGGAAAGAAGTTGGGCTTTGTGAATTGGAAGATTTTTTTCGACTACTTTGATTTCGACGATAAGGCAGCCATCCACAAAAACGTCGAGGCGAAGTGATTCATCGAATTGCAGGCCCTTGTAATCGATGGGGACAGGAATCTGCTGAACTGCCGGGATGTTTTGCAAAACGAGCTCACGCATCATGCATTTCCCATAAATGCTCTCGATCAAGCCGGGACCTTTGAGTCGATGCACTTCGATGGCCGCTCCGATCACTCTGCCTGGCCAGGCGTGGGCTTTGTTGTAGAGCGGATGCATATCAGCGTCTCTTCGCGTTCCTTGGCGACCTTCGTGTAAAATCTAAAAGCATTGCTCCTGTAATCTTAGCATGAAAAACTTTCCTATGGGCGCGTTTGAGGATGTTGTGTGTAGAAAGTTCATGTTTTCGTGTTAAATCTTTTCCATCGAGATCTTGGCGGGGCGGGCCATCCGTCGCTAGTCATCCTGCACGGGCTGCTCGGCTCGTCGCGCAACTGGCAGACGGTCGGTGCCGATCTGGCGGCGAAGTTCCACGTCTGTGCCCTCGACCTGCGCAATCACGGACGCTCGCCGCATGCGGATGCGATGACTTATGAAGCGATGATGGGCGACGTGCTTGCCTGGCTTGACGCCCAGGGGATGACGAAGGCCACGTTCCTCGGGCACAGCCTCGGCGGGAAAGTCGCCATGCTGCTGGCGTGCCGCCATCCTGGCCGTGTGACGCGGCTCATCGTCGTGGATATAGCGCCGAAGGATTATTCATTGTCGGCGCATCGGGGGGAATTCACCGCGATGAATGAGCTCGACCTCGGCCGCCTGGCTTCGCGCGCGGAGGCCGAACAGCAATTCGAGATGCTCGTGCCCAAGTGGGCGATGCGGAAATTTCTCGTGACGAACCTGGAGCGCGACGCTGACGGACGCTGGCGATGGCAGATCAACCTGCCGGTGCTCACGCGGGCGCTGCCGGAGCTGGAAAAAAATCCGCTTGCGCCCGGCGACAGTTACGCCGGCCCGACCTTGTTTATTCTCGGTGGAAAATCGCGTTTCGTGGAGGCTCAGGATCACGAAAAAATTCGCCAGTACTTTCCGTCGGCCCGCATCGAAACCGTCGCCGAGGCCGGCCACAATCCGCACATGGATGAGAGGGAGGCTTTTGTTAGGGTGGTTTCAACCACTAATACACCCTAATGGCTGCATATTTCAGAACAGCTTATGCGACCTTTGGGTTCTTTCGTGGCCAAAAATTCTGAGGCTTTAGCCACAAAGGAAGACAAAGAACTCAAAATAAAAATATCGGATTTTAACTGCTGGTGAACGCTGATGGGCACTGATTTGTTTTACCGCGGATTACGCGGATGATCGCGGATTCGATTTTTTATCCACTGATGCACACTTATAGGCACTTATGGACAGCTGCCATTTCATATCTCAAATCTGAGATCTGAGACTTTAAATACGCGCACCGCGCTCGTCACCGCCGCGCCCACAGCCGCAGCGAGGTGAGCAAAAACTCCTCGAGCGCGGCGGATTCATTGAGATTGAGGCGGAGCAGGCTGGCGGCGTGCTCGAGGTTTTCCACCGCAGCGGTGAGCGATCGGGAGGCCACTCGACTAGGCTCGGGGTTGTCAGCCTCACGGGCCGACAAGCGGGGTAAAGCGAAATCACGAGTGGTGGTTTCGATATCGGCGAGGAGGCGCGCCCGCAGGCCGTTGGCCAGGCCGGTTTCGAGGGCAACTTGTTCGTCTTCGTCGAGTTCGGCGGGAAACTTCTCCTTTTGCGCGGCCAGGGCTGTAGCCGTGGCGTCGTCGAGAATTTTTCCGAATCGCGCCAGCAAGCCATAGAGCGTGAGCACATGGCCGGTGGCGGCGCGTTTGTCGGTCACGCTGTCGGCCAGGCGGCCGAGCCAGGCGCGGTAGTCGCCGAGCCACGCCAGCCAGCCGGCGGCGGTGACAAGCGTGGCCGCCGCGGGAAAGCGAAAATGCAGCACCCGGCTGCGGATGGTGGGCAGAAGCGCATAGGGACGGGTGGTGAGCAGGAGCAGCGTGGTGTGGGGCGGCGGCTCCTCCAGGGTTTTCAGGAAAATATTCGCGGCGGCGAGGTTGAGGCGGTCGGCTTCGTGGAGAATGGCGACTTTGCGCGGGGCGACCGCGGGCGAGACCTGCACTTTGCCAATCAGCTCACGCATGACCTCGGCGCCGATCAGGCGCATTTTCCCAGCCGGGCGCAGGTTGAAACAATCGGGATGCTCCGCGGGCGAAAATTTGGCGGCGGTATCCGGGCCGTTGAGCAGGCGGTCGGCGATGGCGTGGGCGATGGCGACCAATGTGTCGTGATCGTCGCCGTGCAGGAGCAGGCTGTGGGCGAGGCGCTGGCGTTCAAGGGCGCGCTCGATGACGGCGACTGCGGGCGTGCCAACGAGGGCAGGGGGCCAGGTGGTGGCGGCGGACGTCATAGGGTGACGCTGCTGCGAATGCCGAATGCCGAATGCCGAATGCCGAACGATTCGCCTTCGCCAAGGCTTCGGCGAACAGGCCAATGGCCAATGACGAATGACCAATGACTCAGGACCAATGAATCTCGAACAGCCGTGGACATGCGCTACGCGCTCAGTGTTTGCCGTTGTGATTGAGGCCGGTCACGCGTTCGGCGATGGCGGCCCAGATCTTTTTCTCGAGCGCGGACTCGTTCAGCGTGCCATCGACCACCACAAATCGCTCGGGCAGGCCCTTGGCCAGGACCAGGTAGCCTTCACGGACTTTTTTGTAGAAATCGAGATTCTCGCGTTCCATGCGGTCGGGCAGGTCGGTGGCGCGCTGGCGGATGCGGGCGAGGCCGACTTCGCTGGGCACGTCGATGACAACCGTCAGGTCGGGCATTACGTTGCCCACGGCGAAGCGGTTGATCTGGTTCACGGGGTCGAGCGCGAGGTTGCGGCCGATGCCCTGGTAAACCGTGGACGAATCGAGAAAACGGTCGCTGAGGACGATTTTTCCGGCGATGAGCGCCGGGGCGATGATTTCCCGCACCAGCTGGGCGCGGGCCGCCGTGAACAAAAGCAGCTCGGTCTCGGGGCACATCTCGTCGCCACGCGAGTTGTGGACGATAATGTTGCGGATCTGCTCGCCGATTTCAGTGCCGCCGGGCTCGCGCACGGTGATGACCTCGAGCTTCCGTTTTTGAAGGTGCGCCGCGAGACGGATCAATTGCGTGGACTTGCCGCTGCCCTCGGAGCCCTCGAAGGAGATGAGCTTGCCCGGCCTTTTTTGTTTCAATGGCATGAAGGTAATGCTGGCAAAATTATTTTCGGTTGGCGAGGAAGGTTTTGTGGCGAACAGATTTTTTTTGTTCCATCCACGGGTCCGCCGGTTTTCCATTGATTGCCCCGTGTAAAGTCGCCCACACTGCGCCAGATTTTTTCCGCATGATCCCTGTTCTCGCCACCGTCAATGTCATCCAAGTTTTTTTGCGCTGCGATCCTGTCGGCCAGGTCATCACGGTCGGGCTGGGGGTGATCAGCCTGATGGCGTGGACCGTGATGATCGGAAAGCATTTTGAGCTGAAGCGCCTGCGCACGCTCAACCACCTGTTTGAGATGAAGCTGCGGGACGAGCGTTCACTGCTCGACCTGCCGGAGACGTTCCGCAACCACCGAGCGATCCCTTATGCGGATCTTTTCGCCGATGCCATTGAAGGCTATTGGCGGGCCAAGGCCGTGGGCAAGGAGAGGGGCGAGCAGAACATCCGGGCACCGCTCGAACACGCGGAGAATGCCCTGCAGCGCGCGCTGGCGCGACAGACCCTGCGCTATGAATCGAGCATGATCTTCCTCGCGTCGGTGGTTTCGGGCGCGCCGTTCCTGGGGCTGCTCGGCACGGTTTGGGGCGTGATGACGGCATTCAGCGCGGTGTCGGTGCAGCAAACGGCCAGCATCCAGACGCTGGCGCCGGGCGTGTCGGCCGCGCTGCTCACGACCATTTCGGGCCTCATTGTGGCCATCCCCTCGGTGTTTGGTTACAATTTTCTTTTTGCGAAGAGCAAGCAGCTCGTCACCGAGCTGGAAAATTACGCGAGTTCGCTCGCCGACCGCATCGAACTGGAGTCAAAATAACATGGCGCGCACCTTTCGCAGGCAGCGGCAGTCGCAGCCCATCGCCGAGTTGAACCTGACGAACCTCATCGACCTGGGGTTCACGCTCCTGATCATTTTCATGATTGCGACGCCGCTCATCCAACAGGAGCAGACGATCCCGATGAATTTGCCGAAGGAAGCCAAGAGCGCGCAGGCAACGCCGGCGCGGGACACGGAGTTTGTCGCGGTGTCGATCGACAAGGGCGGTGCATATTATTACAACGGCCAGAAGGTAAGTTTTGCCGAGCTCAAAAACCGGTTGGGCGGGCTTGCCGCCAGGGAAAAGGAACCGGTCATCCGTATTCGCGCCGATGGTGCGCTCGCGTGGCAGCAGGTCGTCACGCTTGTGTCCGAATTAAAACGACATAACCTGACAAAGATCACTTTCGACACGGAAGCTTCCGATTAGAAGCCAGCTCATGCGCCATGACCGCCCGTTCACCCAGCGCTTTTGCCCTGTCCTCGCTGCTCCATGCCAGCGTGGCGGCAGTGGTGTTGCTGGGGATATTTTACTCGCAGCAGGGCAAGCCCGTGCAACCGGTCATTTTCGAGTTGGTGGCAGGCGAGGGCAGCAACTACGCGGCGACTGAGGCTCCCGCGCTCGGTTCGCCTGATGGGCCGCCTAAACTGTCCATCGCCCAAACCGTGTCGGCGCCCACCCCAGTCGCCCCAATGGCGGTTGAAGAAGCGCCGTCGGAGGCCGCGCCGATCCAGGTGCCCGATTTTGCCAAGAAGCTCAAACGCGCCGACGCCCGCGCACTCAAAAAGGTCGAGGCTCAAATCAAAGCCGAGCATGCCGCCGAAAAAAAGCGCCTCAGCAAGGCGGAGTTTGACCGCCTGCATGGCAAATCCGCCGCGTCGAAAAGAGCCTCAGCCTCGACTCGCGCCGCGAATGTGCCGCGCATCGACGCCCAGGGCATAGCCAGCGGGGTGGTTGGCGGCTCCACGGCGAACAAGACCGGCGGCGCCGGCGGCAAGGCGCTCCAGCGCGAAGAGCAAAGCCTGGTTGACAGCTATCTCGCGTTTCTGAGCCAGCAATTGCACACCGCTTTTGACGAAGCAAAGCCGCCGGGTTTAAGCGACCGGCTTGAGGCCATCGTGGAATTACACATCCTGTCCGATGGCACGCTGGCCGACGCGCGCATTATCCGGACCTCGGGCAGCGATGAATTTGACCGCGCGGTGCTTGAGGCGATTGCTCGCGTCCGCCCTCTTGGAACCAGGCCGGACGGCCTTGACGAAGTGTTAAAAGTTCCCTTCCGCATGCTCGATGATGGCACGAGTGGTTGAAAAAGTCCTTGCGTTAAACCAAGTAGGAATTTGATTAACCCCTTGCAGTTGCAATGGGCTCGTAGCTCAGTTGGAAGAGCGCCTCAATGGCATTGAGGAGGTCGTCAGTTCGAACCTGATCGGGTCCACCATCTGCCGACGCTTTCGGATTCCGAAAGCGTCGGCAGATGTCTCTCCATCGCCTCGCGAAGGCGGACTGGCTTCGGGGTCTACACCAAATCAACACCCGATTTTTCATTGGCAAAGGCGCGCGGGGAAATTGCGAATTCATCGGTAATCCGAGCTTTACAAAAGTCACCGGGCGGTAGTATCATACGTTGTCCTCCAAGGAGGCGCGCTGTTTGTTAGTACGCTTTTATAACAAATGCCGTCTCGGCAAGTGCAGATGAAAACCCGCATTATTTTTGCCAGTATTATACTCCCAATTTTAACCGTGCCACTTAGGGCCGACTGGGGGGCGTGCAACATTGGCGCGGTCGGTGGCATTGGGGTCCAGATTCAAGCCGATACCGTTGAAAACCCGGATGGCACACTTTATTTTACGCTGAGTGCGGCTGGTGCTCCGCTTGCCGATAAATCGGATGCCCTTGGATTTGCTTCCAGCCCGGCCAAAATGAAAGGCAACTGTGAGATCGTGGCCCAAGTGGCGAAAATTTCCCCGGGTACGCAGGATTGGGCTTCAGGTGGTGTTATGGTTCGCGAAAGTTTTGGTGCGGAATCCAAATTTTTTGCAGTAGGCTGCACCCGCGGGCATGGCATCCAGAATTTTGTGCGCACCGAGGAGTCGGCCGCAGTGGCGGTGCAAGAAAACTGCTCCAATTGCAATCCGCCATCCTGGCTGAGGATCGTCCGCCAGGGCAATCATTTCACCAGCTTTAAATCGATGGACGGAAGAATCTGGCTCCAAATCAGTGAGGCCGATGTGCCCATGAAAAAAAGCGTGTGGGTTGGGGTGTTCACGACCGGTGGCGGAGGTTCGCCCGGCGCGGACGTCTCATTTGCCCACGTAGCGACTCGCGCGAACACCGGACCGTGATGCGCGTGCAGCGCGCTCAAGTGACAAGAGCGTGATTCGCCTGTCCTCCTGTTGCTTGATCCCTGGCACTTGCTGCTTGATGCACTACGGATGCAGCAATGGCGGCTCGTGGTAGAGCCGGCGCAGCGTTTCCGCCCAATGGGCTTTGGCCGCATCGCTTCGCTTCACGTGGCGGTATTCGGCGTCGCCGGCGATGAGGATGAAGGTAAAAAGCACCGCGACCACATAATAACTTTCATACTGCAAGAATCCGGCGGCATAGAGCGAGCCGATGATGGCGGCCAGGGCCAGGACCTTGCCGATGCTCATGGCCCAGAAGGTTGCATCCAGGTAAGGCAGGCGAATGGCCAGCAATGCGCGCAAAATACGACCGCCGTCCATGGGAAAAACGGGGACAAGGTTGAAGCAGCCCATCACGATGTTCGTGAAGAGGAGACAACGGCCAAGCTCGCCAAAATTATTCGGAGGCCCGGTCGGATCCCATTGCCACAGGCCACCGGGAAACCGCACAAAAATGGCCAGGAGCGCAGCGATGATGAAATTCACCGCCGGCCCCGCCAGGGTAATGAGCAGTTCGCTGCGCGGCTGGCGCGGGATCGAGTCGAATTCCGCCATGCCCCCGATGGGCATGAGCAGGATGCGGCGCACGCTCACCCCGAAACGCCGGGCGGTGAAAGAATGGCCGAGTTCGTGCAGGACGACGCAGGAGAAAAATGCCAGCACCATGGCCACGCTCCACGCTGCGCCAGCGGCACCGTTGTGCGCCCATCCCCACCAGGCGTAATAGGCCAGCAGGAGGAAAAAACTGCCATGCACCGCGAGCTGAATGCCGCGGATGCGGAACAAGTTCATTGACCAACGGAGCATTTGAACCAAGGAATGCGTATTTAACGCGGTTGGCCAGCCAATTGGCGATTTAGAACTCGTGCAAAACTCAAAATGAGCATCGTTTGGCCGGAAAGCCGTCGCCGCCAGGCGGGTCGCGAGGGGCAAGCCTCTTTGAGGATTGATCCCTCGGCTACGCCTTGCTCCTCGCCAAAACTCAGCCACGCTGCTCGTTTTGAGTTTTGAAACGAGTTCCCAACCGCAAGCCGCATATTGCAATGCCTGATCCATCCAAACCACCGGTCATCCTTGTCATCGATGACGACACGGAAATCCGTTACTCCCTTTCGCGGGTGCTTTCGTCGCGCAAATACCAGGTGACGGAGGCGGCGAGCGGCGAGCAGGGTATCGCGCTGGTCAAAAAGAGCGCGCCCGACCTCGTGTTCCTTGACGTCCGCATGGGCGGGATGAACGGACTGGAGACGCTGCAACACATCCGCTCCATCAACCCCAAGCAGATGGTGGTGCTCATGACGGCATTTGGCACCGCGCAGACCGCCATCGAGGCGATGAAGTACGGGGCGTTCGACTACATCATGAAGCCCTTCGACCCGCAGAAGGTGCTCACCGTCGCCGAGACCGCCCTCAAGGCCCATGCGGACATGCGTGCCGTCGGTGATTACAAGTCGGCCATCAACACCGAGGACTACAAGGAAGGCATTGTCGGCAGCTCGCCCGTGATGCAGGAGGTCTTTAAAATCATCGGCCAGGTCACCGCCAGCGACGTTACGGTCATGATCACCGGCGAGAGCGGCACGGGCAAGGAACTCGTCGCCCGCTCCATCTGGAAACACAGCCACCGGGCGAACAAACCCTTCATCGCGGTCAACTGCGCAGCCATCCCTGATAATCTCATCGAGAGCGAGCTCTTCGGCCACGAAAAAGGTTCCTTCACCGGCGCGACGGTCCAGCGCATCGGCAAATTCGAGCAGTGCGATGGCGGCACGATTTTCCTGGATGAAATCGGCGACATGGCGCTGGCCACGCAGACGAAGATCCTCCGCGTGCTCCAGCAGGGTGAAATCCAGCGCGTCGGCGGCACGGAGATCATCCGGGTGGACGTGCGCGTCCTCGCCGCGACCAACAAGAACATCGAGGAAATGGTGCGCGAAAAAACCTTCCGCGAAGACCTTTACTACCGGCTCAACGTGGTTCGCATCCGCATGCCCGCGCTGCGCGAACGCGCCGACGACATTCCCCCGATCATCGACTACGTGCTGCAGACGCTGGAAAAAACCAAAAAAGCCCGCTTGAAAAAAGTTTCACCCGAAGCGCTGGCGCTGCTCACGCGCCATCGTTGGCCGGGCAACGTCCGCGAGCTCGAAAACGTCATTTATCGCACGGCGGTCATCGCGCAGGGCGATACGATCCTGTTGAAGGATCTGCCGCAGGAAATTCGTGAGGCGGTTGGCGAATCGGCCGCGGTGGCCGACGAATCGGCCGCCGTGCCCGCGGTCGGGGGTCCCCCTCTCGCCTCTGCGCTCGACGTGCTCTACGCGCAACTCAAGGCGGAACACAAGGAACCCATCCTGGACTTCGTCGAGGATGAATTGATCAGGCGCACGCTGAAGGATGAGGCCGGCGACCTCACCAAGGCTGCCGCGCGGCTGGGCCTGTCCAAAGCCGCGTTAAAAAAGCGGGTGGACTCCCTGTGACGGTGAGTCACAGGGATTGAGATTTGAAATCAGCGTCCGCGGTCGGCGTAGCCGCGCGGATGCTGCTCGTGCCACTTCCACGCCGTGGCCACGATGGACTCGATGTCGGGGAATTTGACTTTCCAGCCGAGTTCGCGCTGCGCCTTGGTCGAGTCGGCATAGAGCGCGGGTGGGTCGCCAGGACGCCGCGGCGCCTCGATGACCGCGATCTTTTTGCCGGTGATTTTCTCCACCGCGCGGATGACCTCGCGGTTGGATGACGGCCGGCCGGTGCCGAGGTTGTAGAAAAATTGCGCGCCGGGTTTTTCAAGTTGCGGAAACACCGCGATGTGCGCCCGGCTGAGGTCGTCCACATGCACGTAGTCGCGCAGGCAGGTGCCGTCAGGAGTGGGGTAGTCGGTGCCGAAAAGCTTGAGCGAGGGACGCCGGCCCGTGGCGGCGTCGATGGCCAGCGGAATGAGGTGCGTCTCAGGGTCGTGGTCCTCGCCGATGCTGCCGTCCTCGGCTGCGCCGGCGGCGTTGAAATAGCGAAAGGCGGCGAAACTGAGGCCGTGGGCGAAGGCGAGCGCCTTGAGCGCGTTTTCGACGTCGAGCTTGGTCTGGCCATAGGGATTGATCGGCGCCTGCGGCAGATCCTCGGTCATGGGCAGTTTTTCCGGCACACCGTAGGTTGCACAGGTGGACGAGAAGACGAATTTTTTCACGCCGCCCGCGAGCATCGCGTGCAGCAAGTGCAACGCGGCCACGGAGTTGTTGAAATAATATTTGAGCGGATCGGTCACCGACTCGCCGACGTAGCAGTACGCCCCAAAGTGCATGACGAGGTCGATTTTTTCCGCGGCGAGCACGCGGCCCACGGCGGCCTCGTCGCCGAGATCGGCCTCGTAAAAGGCGGCACCGGGCGCCAGGGCGGCGCGATGGCCGTACACGAGGTTATCCAGCACGACCGGGCGGTGCCCGGCGGCAATGAGTTGGCGGACACAATGGCTGCCGATGTAACCGGCCCCCCCGACGACGAGTATGTTCATATTTTCAAGGCATCATTCTTTAAGAGGCTTGTATTGCGTAGGACAGACACTTGGCTAGGAAATTTATTTTCATGCTTTCACGAATTGTCATCACTGGAATGGGTCTCGCTTCGCCCAACGGCACCAACCTAAGCGAGTTTCGCGCCAACTTGCTGGCCGGCGTGGCCGGCGTTGAGCGCATCGAAATGCGCTACATGGGTTCGGTGCTGGCCGGCATGTGTCACTACGATCCGCTGCGGTACCAGAAGAAAAAGGAACTTCGCGTCGGCACGCGCGCCGGCAGCATCAGCATTTACTGCGCGCGCGAAGCGCTGGCCGACAGCGGCGTCAATTTCGATGCGATGCCAAAGGCTCGCGTCGGCATCTACATTGGCACGACCGAGCACGGCACGGTTGAAACCGAGAACGAAATTTTCGCCATCTCGAAGTTCAACTACGACGTGAAGTTCTGGTCCCACTACCATAACCCGCGCACGGTCGCCAACAACCCTGCAGGCGAAGCCTCGCTGCATCTCGGCGTGACCGGCCCGGCCTACTGCATCGGCGCGGCCTGCGCGGCGGGCAACCTCGGCCTCATCCATGCGGCGCAGATGCTGCGGCTCGGCGAGGTGGATTTGGCGATTTGCGGCGGGGTGAGCGAGAGCACGCAGTCGTTCGGCATTTTCGCCGGCTTCAAGTCGCAGGGTGCGTTGGCCACGCATGACGACCCGAAAAAGGCCTCACGGCCCTTCGACCGCGCGCGCAATGGCATCGTCGTGAGCGAAGGCGGCTGCCTTTACACCCTTGAGCGGCTGGACGACGCGCTGGCCCGCGGCGCCAGGATTTACGCGGAGATCGCCGGGTATTGCGTGAACAGCGATGCCACCGATTACGTTTTGCCCAATCCTGTGCGCCAAACCGATTGCGTGCGCCGGGCCATCGCCCATGCCGGCTTCGCGCCGCGCGACATGCACATTGTCAACACCCACGCGACCGCCACGCCGCTCGGTGACATCCAGGAATGCGAAGCCCTGCGCGCCGTCTTCGGCGAAGGCTGCCCCGATACCCACATCAACAACACCAAGAGCTACATCGGCCACGCCATGGGTGCGGCGGGCGCGCTCGAACTCGCCGGCAACCTGCCGTCCTTCACCGACCTCGTCGTCCATCCGACGATCAACGTGGACGACCTCGACCCGGCCTGTGCGCTGCCGGGCCTCGTGCTCAACCAGCCGAAAAAAGTCGCGCGGATTGACGCCATCCTCAATAACTCATTCGGTATGCTTGGCATAAATTCCGCGTTGATTGTGAAACGATTTGTGCCTTAACTCACCCTTTGCCAACGACCCATGACCAAAGACGAATGTAAGAAGGTGGTGCTCGCCATCATTGCCGACATCGCGCCCGACGAAGACATCACTGATGTTAAGCCGGACGTGCGGTTGCGCGACCAGCTGCAACTCGACTCGATGGATTTCCTGGACATCGTCATGGAACTCCGCAAGCGCCACAGCATCGAAGTGCCCGAGGCCGACTACATCCAGCTCGCCTCGCTCGACAGTTGCGCGGAATATCTTACGCCCAAGTTCAATGCCCTAGCGGGCAAGTCGTAGCGACGTCTCGCTACGCTTGCCGCGAGTAGTTTGTATTTTGTAGTTGGTAGTTGGTGGACCCGGTTTCGGCGCTGCGCTAAGGTCTTTCCGTCACCAAATACCAACTACTAACTACCAAATACTAGTTTGTTCGTGCATGAATTCCCGCTCGCATTATGACGTCGCCATCATCGGCGCGGGCATGTCCGGCCTCGCCGCCGGCATTCGTCTCGCCCATTTCGGGAAACGCGTCTGCATCTTCGAGCGCCACAACGCGCCCGGCGGACTCAACAGTTTCTACAGCCTGGCCGGCCGCAAATACGACGTCGGCCTGCACGCGCTGACCAACTTCGTGGGCCCCGGCATCAAGGGCACGCCGCTCGGAAAAATCTTCCGCCAGCTGCGCATCGACCGCGATGAGTTTGCGCTGGCCGAACAGCGCGGTTCGCGCATCGCGTTTGGCCCACATGCCGAGCATGAGCTGCATTTCAGCAACGATCCGGCGGTGCTGACGGCGGATATCGCGAAAAAATTTCCGGGCGAAATCGACGGCTGGCGCGCGTTGCTGGCTGCGCTGCCCAGCTACGACGCGCTGGGCGCGGCGGTGGACGCCACCTCGGCGCGGGAGTTTGTGGCGCGCTTCGTGCGCGACCCGCTGCTCATCGAGATGATTTTTTGCCCGCTGATGTTTTATGGCAGCGCCCGGGAAAACGACATGGATCTCTCGCAATTTGCGATCATGGCCCGCGCGCTTTTCCTCGAGGGTTTTGCCCGGCCGCCTGACGGCGTGCGCGTCATTCTGCGTGTGCTCCTCGAGAAATACCGTGCCGCCGGCGGCGAACGCCGGATGAAATGCGGCGTGTCGCGCATTGTGTCGCGCGGCGACCAGGCGACGGCGCTCGTGCTGGAAAACGGCGAGGAGATTACCGCCGATCATGTGCTATCGTCGATTGGCGCAGTGGAGACGGCTGCTTTGCTGTCAGACTCTCAACCTTCAACCCTCAACTCTCAACTGCCGACCGCAGGGAGGCTCTCCTTCGTCGAAACCATGACGGTTTTCGACCGGCAGCCGGAGGCGCTCGGGTGGGGGAGCGACACCATCGTGTTTTTCAACGACTCCGCGAGCTTCGACTACTCGCGCCCGTCGGAGCAGGTGGACCCGCGCAGCGGGGTGATCTGTTTCCCCAACAACTTCAATTACGCTGCCGGACAGGCGCCGGCCGAAGGCATGGTTCGCGTTACCTGCCTGGCCAATTACGACCGCTGGGCGCAGTTGCCCGAGGAAAGCTACCTGGCCGACAAGCAGCGCTGGTTCGCCGAAATCCAGCGCAGCGCCCGGCGTTTTTTGCCGGCGGTATCGGAAGACACCCTGCTTCGCGCGACGGTCGCGACCGACATCTTTACGCCGCGGACGATCACCAAGTTTACCGGTCATCTGGCCGGCGCGGTTTACGGCTCGCCGCAGAAAATTCCCGACGGCCGCACGCCGTTGAGGAATGTTTACCTTTGCGGCACCGACCAGGGCTTCGTCGGCGTCATCGGCGCGCTGCTCAGCGGCATCTCCATGGCCAATCTGCACGTGCTGCGGGCCGCGCGCTGAGAGACGGGTGGTGAATATTGCCAGGCACCCGGATTTTTGCCACGAAGGATCACATAGAGCTCAGAGATCTCAAAGAAAGGTTGTTCTCTGTGTTCTTTGTGATCCTTCGTGGCTACACTAGTTTTAAAACCGCTTTAAACGGAGTTGCCCTTCGCCGGCCCGCTGCTTACCTCTCGCCTTTCCCATGGCTTACGACTGGCTCAAAGGAGTTTCCGACGAGTATGACGTCATTGTTATCGGCAGCGGTTTGGGCGGTTTGACGGGTGCCAACGTGCTCGCCAAGGCCGGCCATCGCGTGCTCCTGCTCGAACACCATTACCAGTTCGGCGGTCTCGCCACGTGGTTCACGCGCAAGGGCGGGCACATTTTCGATATTTCCCTGCATGGCTTTCCCGTCGGCATGATCAAATCGTGCCGCAAGTATTGGACCCGGGAGATCGCCGAATCGATCGTGCCGTTGAAGGACATCCGTTTCGTCAATCCGCAGATGGACGTGTGGACTACGTTCACGCGCGAGGATTACACGCGTGTGCTGGTCGAGAAATTCGGCCTGGAGCGCGCGCACGTCGAAAAATTCTACGATTATCTACGCGGGATGAATTTTTATGACAACAACCCGGAGACGACGGGCGAGATGCTCGAACGGTTCTTTCCCGGGCGCGACGACGTGAAGCGCCTGCTGATGGAGCCCATTGCCTACGCCAACGGTTCCACGCTCGACGATCCGGCCATTACCTATGGCATCGTGTTCTCGAACTTCATGGGCTCGGGCGTTTATACCTTCCGCGGCGGCTCCGATCTGCTCATCGGCAAGATGGTCGAGGAGCTGAAGAAGAACGGCGTCGAGATGCGCAAGCACGTGCTGGTCGAAAAAATCCTCGTGGAGGAGCACGACGGGCAGAAGGTCGCGTGCGGCATCGTGGCGAAAGGCGGACGCGTGATCCGGGCCAAGGCCGTCTTGTCCAACGCCAGCATCAAGAACACGATCCTCCGGCTGGCCGGCGCGGAAAATTTCCCGGCGGAGTATCTCGCGGCCGCCCAGGCGGTGCGCATCAACTCCAGTTCGTGCCAGGTTTACCTCGGCATCAAGAAAGGCGAGAGCATCCCGCACATTGGCGATCTCGTTTTTACCTCCAAAAATCCCAAGTTCAGCAGCGACGAGCTGACCGATTTTCACACGACGAGCCGCACGTTTTCCGTTTATTATCCTGACACCCGGCCCGGCTCTGACCGCTACACGGTCGTTGCGTCCATCAACGGTCTCTACGCCGACTGGCAGAAACTTTCCGAGGCCGAATATGCCGTCGAAAAAGTGCGGCTGATCGAGGAGTCCCTGGCCGCGCTGGAAAGCTACATTCCCGGCGTGCGGGCCAAGGTCGACTGGATGGAGGCGGCCACGCCGCGCACCATCGAGCGCTACACGACGCACCTGCTCGGCACGTCGTTTGGCACCAAATTCGAGGGCCTGAAAGTTTCGATGGACCTGTCCGAAAAGCTGCCCGGCCTCCATCATGCCGGCTCGGTTGGCATCATCATGTCGGGCTGGCTTGGCACCATCAATTACGGCGTCATCGTCGCCAACAAGATCGACAAATATTTGTTCAACTTAAAACATGAAGCTGTTTCGACGCAGAGTTGAACTTTGAATTTTTTTACCACGGATTACACGGATAGACACGGATAAGAAGCCTTGTCATTCCGAGCGCAGCGAGGAATCCCTGTCTTTTCATGGCGGTGGGGTGAAATTCCTCGCTGCGCTCGGAATGACAAAATCATCCGTGCCAATCCGTGTAATCCGTGGTTGTGTTTCATTTTATCTCCATGATCCCCGTCACCGACCTCATCCCGCACCGCCCGCCGTTTCTGTTCGTCGATGAAATCGTCAGCGAATCCGAGGCCGGCCTCGTCTCGCGCCGCACGTTTCGCGCCGAGGAGGATTTTTACCGAGGGCATTATCCCGGCGCGCCCATCACGCCGGGCGTGCTGCTGTGCGAGGCGGTTTTCCAGACTGGCGCACTTTATCTGGCACGCAAGATGGCGGGTGCGGGCAAGCCCAAAGGCGTGCCGTTGCTGGCCAAGATCAGCGACGTGCGCTTTCGCAATTCCGTGTTTCCCGGCGACACGGTCATGATCGAGGTAAAGCTGAAGGATCTGGTCGCCGGGTTTTATATGATGCACGGGAGCATCCACAGCGGAGAAAAACGCGTGCTTACGGTGGATTTTGCCGCCATCTGGAAAACGCCCGAGGGCGCCCCCGCCGCACAGCAACAACAGCAGCAGCAATGAACGAGATCGGCGAGGACAAGCGTGTCTTGGGTAGGGCGAGGCCTCCGGACGAGCCGCCTCAGCGCAAAACGCTTGGCCACACGGTTCCATCATGGGTGCAAGATGGCTCTGTGTTTTTTATCACAATTTGCGCTGAAAGGCGCGGCAGAGACGATCTTACACGCGATGGTATGGCCCTGAGATTAATCCAGACCGTACGACATTTGCACGTGAAGGGAGAGTGGTTTGCGCGTCTGTTCCTGGTCATGCCTGATCACGTGCACGGATTATTCAGTTTTCCTGCCACAACAGCGTTGGCGGATCGTATTTCTTCATGGAAGGCTTACACGGCCAAGAACCTCAACGTACTATGGCAGGACCGTTTCTTCGACCATCGGTTGCGATCCGATGAATCGTTGGAAGAAAAAACTACATATATTCGAAGGAATCCCGTGCGCGCGGAGTTGGTCAAGGCCGCTGAACTTTGGCCATTTGTTTTTGATGCATTTGCGGATGACGGCTCGTCGGGGACGCCTCGCCCTACCAACTCACAATCGATTTAGTTGACGGCTCGTCAAGGATGCCTCGCCCTACCAATTAACCAACCATGGCTGATTTTCTCAATCTCGCTGGCAAAACGTTCCTGGTCTTTGGCGTGGCCAACCGCAAAAGCGTGGCCTGGCACATCGCGCACTCGCTGGAAGGGCAGGGCGCCCGCGTCGTTTACAGCGTGCGCTCGGATGAGCGCAGGAAATCGCTTGAAACATTGCTGGCGGGCCGGCCGGTGTTCGTTTGCGACGTCGAGCGCGAGGGCGCCGCGGAGAAACTCGCGGCCGAGGTTGCCGCTGCCGGCCACGCGCCGCTGCAGGGCCTCGTGCACTCCATCGCGTTTGCCAACTACAGCGGGGGTTTCAAGGCGTTCCACGAAACCAAGCGCGGCGATTTTTTGCAGGCCACGGCCATCTCGGCGTTTTCTCTCGTGGAAATCGCCCGCGCGTTCAAGCCGCACTTCGCGCCCAATGCCTCGGTCGTCACCATCGGAATCTCGTCGCTGTTCGTCACGCCCGACAACTACGGCTACATGGGGCCGATCAAGGCCGCGCTCGAGTCGAGCGCGCGTTTTCTGGCCAAGTCGTTCAGCGCCGACAGCGAGGTGCGCTTCAACGTCGTCGGCTCCGGCCCGCTCAAGACGAGCGCCTCGGCCGGCATCCCGGGTTATTTGGAAAGCTATCTTTACGCGGAAAAAATGACCTTCCGCAAACGCGCACTCACCACGCAGGAGGTGGCCGATACCGCCTTGTTTTTGCTCAGTGAGCGCAGCAGCGGACTGAACGGCGCCACGCTCGTCATCGACGCCGGCCTCGGCAGCAATTATTTTGACCGGGAAATCATCCAACTGGCGATGCGGCCGCCGACAAAGTCGGCAGAAATCCCAAATCCCATAGGTTCAAAAGACAAACAATGATTTCAATTTCCGAATTGGTCTGTCCGTTTCGCGCGGGAGCGCCCTTCTTCGCCACAGAAAATGGAGCCACGAAGGGCGGGCGGGTAGGGCTCGCTCACCGAGCGGGCCGTTCGACTTCGCTCACGGCTTCACCGCCGCGGCTGCAGCCCCGAGCATGTCGAGGGGCGCGTTGAGGGCAACGCGCCCTGCCTCAAAAGGATGAATTCGCACGAATGAAATTCGAAAACGTCTGCATCGAATCCATGGCCGTCTCGTTGCCGGACGAAGTCTGGACCTCGGCGCGAATCGAGGAACAGCTGCGTCCGCTTTACGAGCGGTTGAAACTGCCGTTCGGGCGGCTCGAGCTGATGTCCGGCATTCGCGAACGGCGGGTCTGGCCCGCGGGCACGCGGGCGTCGGATGCAAGCGCGGCAGCGGGGCGGGCGGTGCTGGCGCGATCGGCGTTGCGGGCGGAACAAGTCGATGTGTTCATCCATGCCGCGGTGAGCCGCGACATGCTCGAGCCGGCGACGGCGGCGTTTGCCCATCAAAAGATCGGCCTGCCGGCGCACGCCCAGGTTTTTGACGTGTCCAACGCATGCCTGGGCTTTCTCAACTCGCTCACGATGGTCGGGGCGATGATCGAGGCGGGACAGGCGCAATGCGGGCTCGTCGTCGCGGGTGAGCACGGCCGGCCGCTGGTGGAGGAAACCCTCAGGCAACTGCTGGCCACGCCGCTCACGCGCAACGAAATCAAGCCTTTCTTTGCCAACCTCACCATCGGCTCCGGGGCGGTGGGTGCGGTGGTTTGCCATCGCTCGCTGGTGAAGGGCCGCGGACACCGGCTGCTCGGCGGCGTGGCGCGGGCGGCCACGGAGCACAGCAAGCTTTGCCAGGGCGATTCCGGGTCGGCCGGCGGCCTGAACATGCAAACCGATTCGGAGCAGCTGCTCCTCGCCGGCGTAGGCCTGGCGCAGGAAACGTGGGGTGAGTTCAAAAAAGTTTCGGCCTGGAACGAATCGACCGCGGCGCGTTTTATCTGCCACCAGGTGGGCAGTGCGCACCGGCGAAAACTCTACGAGACGCTCGGGCTGGACCTGGCGAAGGATTTTTCGACGTTCGAGACCCTCGGCAACATGGGATCGGTGTCGCTGCCCGCCACGCTGGCGCTGGCGGCTGAAACGGGTGCGGTGCGCGCGGGCGACCAGGTGGCGCTGCTCGGCATCGGCAGCGGGCTCAATTGCATGATGCTGGCCTTGGAGTGGTGATGGGCTCCGCCGTTTAAGATTTCAAATTTCAGATCTCAGATTTCAAACCCAAAATCATTAGCCACGAAGGGTCCCAATCTCTTTTTAACCACTGATAGGCACTTATTATCCTGAACTTTTAACCGCCAATGGACGCTAATGAACGCTAATCGGATACCGCGGACTGACCCCTACTTTGCTCCGAGAGCTTCGAAGGGCAGGCGGATATGAATTGGCTGTGGAACACGACTGTAGGCCGTCGTTGCGATCAGAAAACGCTGCCGCAGCGCTTTCTGGCGCAACCCGCCGGCGAAAACGGCCTGCGGCCGTGTGCCGCGGTGGCAGCACAGTTTTCCAGCAGCCCATTCGCGTTAATTCGCGTCCATTCGCGGTTAAAAATATCAGTAGTCCGACTGTATGGATCCCTCTGCGTCCTTCGCGACCTTCGTGTTCAAAATCCGAATTCGCGATTATCTTTAAAATCCTTGGGTTCTTTTGTGGCGACCAAATCCGATCTGAAATCTCAGCTCTCAAATTTCAAATATCCAGCATGACCCCGCCCAACACACATCCCGACTGGCTGCGGCGGATGTATCCGTTCGAGCCGAAGAGTTTTTCCACGACGCGCCGGGCGCGGATGAATTACGTGGATGAAGGCCCGCGCAGCGACGAAGCCGTGCTCATGCTGCATGGCAATCCCACGTGGTCGTTTTATTTTCGCGATCTCATCCAGGCGCTTTCGCCGCACCTGCGTTGCATCGCACCCGACCACATCGGCATGGGTTTGTCAGAAAAGCCGCAAGGCTATGACTATCGGCTGATCACGCGCATCGCCGACATCGAGGCATTGGTGGCGCATCTCGGGGTGCGGCGCCTGCATCTGGTGGTGCATGACTGGGGTGGGGCGATTGGGTTTGGATTTGCGGCGCGGCGGCCGGAATTAATCAAAAAACTCGTGATTTTGAACACGGCGGCGTTTGCCTCACCGTGGATTCCGCGCCGGATCGCGCTGTGCCGGACGCAATTTCCCGGCACGCTGCTGGTGCGTGGGGCCAACGCGTTTGCCTGGCCGGCAACCTGGATGGCGATGCACCGGCGCAAGTTGTCCGCGGATGAAAAGCGCGCGTATCTTTGGCCGTACAATTCGTGGGCGAACCGGGTCGCGGTGGACGCTTTCGTGAAGGACATTCCCCTCGAAGAGACGCATCGGAGCATGCGAATACTGCGTGAAATCGAGGCGGCCTTGCCGGGATTTTCCGACCGGCCCGTGTTGCTGGGGTGGGGCGGCAGGGATTTTTGTTTCGACCGCCGTTTTTTTGACTGCTGGCGCGCGGTTTTTCCCCGGGCGCAAATCGAGCACTATCGCGATGCCGGGCACTACGTGCTCGAAGACGCCGGACCGGACATCCAGCGGCGCATCGCCGGGTTTTTAACCGCGAATTAACGCTAATGGACGCTAATTATTTTGTTTGTAAGTCCTTTTATTTTCACCGCGGATAGCGCGGATGATGACGGATTCAGATCAGATAGGTTGCTGAAAAACTTTGCTGAGCCGTCGTTGCGAGCAGAAAGCGATGCGGCAGTGCTTTCTCTGCTCGCAACCCGACGGCGACACGGCCTCGGGCCGTATGCTGCGCTCGCAGCATAGTTTTTCAGCAGTCTGTTAGCGTCGATTAGCGTGCATTAGCGGTTAAGAATCCGGTTCTGAATCCGCGATCATCCGCGCCATCCGCGGCAAAGGTATTAATTCGCGTCTATTCGTGTCCATTCGCGGTTAAAAATCTGGTTGTTTCTGGATCAGCGACTATCAGTGGTTAAGCTTTTCTACCAAACATGAAATTCGAACATTTTGCCCTGAACGTGCCCGATGTGCGGGCCATGAGCCGGTGGTATGTGGAGCATCTCGGCCTGCGCGTGGTGCGGAGCCGTGAGGACGCCCCTTACACCCAGTTTCTGGCCGACGACACCGGACGCGTCATCGTGGAGCTTTACACGAATCCTGCAGCGGTGATTACCGACTACGCGGCGGCCCACCCGCTGTGTTTCCACATCGCCTTTGTCGCGGACGATCCGCGCGCGACGCAGAAGAGGCTCGAGCAGGCGGGGGCCAAGCTCTTTCTCGAGGAGAACCTGCCCGACGGCTCGCTGCTCATCATGATGCGCGATCCCTGGGGCGTGCCGTTGCAGCTGTGCCGGCGAACCAAGCCGTTTTGAACCGCGGATACGGCCGGACTTTTTTAACCGCGGATGAACCCTCCTTCGCCGAAGGCTACGGCGGGCAGGCGTGGATGGACGCTAATATGTGATTGGACTTGGATCCCGATCTTTTCACCGCAGAGGGCGCAGAGATCGCAGAGGAATCGAGCTGGATCGAGATCCGGGATCATCCGCTTAATCAGTGGTAAAATTAATCAGTGCCCGTTAATGGTTAAAATGTGCTTTGGGGTCTATCTCCGCGCTCTTTGCGTCCTCAGCGGTGAATGATTGAAGGCATCCGCGTTTATCTGCGTTCATCTGCGGTTAACTTTTCGGCCTTCTTCGGCAAACGCCCATAGAGCTCGCCGATTTCACGCAGGTAGACGGCGCTTTCGGTTTTTAATTTTTCCAGCTGGGCCGGGCGGTAGCGCCACTGCCAGTTGCCTTCGCTGCTGCCCGGGAGATTGAAGCGCGCTTCCGAGCCGAAGCTGAGCAGGTCTTGCAGCGGAATGACGGCGAGGTTGGCCACCGAGGCGTAGGCCGTGCGGATGAAGTCCCACGAAATTTCCGCGCCGTTGATGCGCAGGTAGCGGCGAAGGTGATCGCGCGTTTTTCCATCGATGGAAGCATACCAGCCGCGCGTGGTGTCGTTGTCGTGCGTGCCGGGATAGACGACGCTGTTGGCGTGGTGGTTGTGCGGGAGGTAGAAGTTGTCGGATTTGCCGCCGAAGGCGAACTGCAGGACGGCCATGCCCGGCAGGCCGGTGCCGGCCAGCAGCGCGGTGACGCCGGGTGCCGGTTCGCCGAGGTCTTCGGCGATGATTTTTGCGTCGGGAAACCGCGCGGCGACGGCCTGAAAAAAATCCAATCCGGGACCTTGCTGCCATTTTCCGTCTCTTGCGTTTGAAGCGCCGGCCGGAACGGACCAGTAAGTGTCGAAACCGCGAAAATGATCGAGGCGGACGACATCGTAGAGGTCGAAATTGGCCTGAAAGCGGGAAAGCCACCAAGCGTAACCCTCCGTGGCGTGCGCCGGCCAGTCGTAGAGCGGGTTGCCCCAGAGCTGGCCGTCCTCGGAAAAGTAATCCGGCGGCACGCCGGCCACGGCGAGAGGCCGGCCGGTTTTTGCGTCGAGCTGGTAAAGATGCGGCGAGTCCCAGACGGCGGCGCTGTCGAGGGCGACAAAGATCGGCACATCGCCGATGATGCTGATCCCCAGCTTGGCGGCGCGGGCGCGCAGTTGTTTCCATTGGCCGAAAAACAAGTATTGGAAAAATTGGTACGCTTCGCGGCGATCAGCGAGTTTGGCCGCGAGCGGGCTGCTTTCGGCCAGGGCCATGTTGCGCACGTCAACCGGCCATTCCCACCATGGCCGTCCGTCGAAATGGTCTTTTAGCGCTTGGAAGAAGCTGTAGGGAACCAGCCATTGGGCGTGTTTTTGTTGAAAGGCGGCAAAGTCGCCATAGGGCGCGGCGGCGCGGCCACTGCGAAAAGCGTCATGGGCCTGAAAAAGCAGCGGCCATTTGAGGCGCCAGAGCGCGCCATAGTCCACGCGGTCGGAGTTGAGAAAGAGCAGCGGGCCGAGGGCGTTGTCCGCGATGAGACCGGCGCGGACGAGCGCGGCAAGGTCGATGAGGTAGGGATTGCCGGCAAAGGCCGAGAAGCACTGGTAGGGCGAGTCGCCGTAGCCCGTCGGGCCGAGCGGGCAGACCTGCCAGTAGCGAAAGCCGGCCGCGGCGAGAAATTCTAGGAATTGGTCGGCGTGCTGGTCGAGGGCCCCGATGCCGAAGTCGCCCGGCAGGCAGGTGGGATGGAGCAGAACGCCGGCGGCGCGTTCGTCGAGCCAGTTGAAAAGCGGAGGAGTTTGCGAAGGAGGAGTTTGCCCCATGCCGTCGTTATGCGAAACGAGGAGAAAAAGTCCATCAAAGCTGAACGGCATTCATAATCCGGGCGCGCCTTCTGCGACGAATAAGCCAAAATATGCACAGTTTAACTCAACGGATACGCAGCTCTTGCCAGGGCAAAATGTTAGTCTGGTTCATGGCTAATTTAACCGAATGTCTCCCTGAAAATGTTGCGGGCCGCTATTATGTGGATGCGAGTTGCATTGACTGCGACCAGTGCCGCGCGATGGCGCCCGTGTTTTTCTCCCGCAATGCAGATACGGGTCTTTCCTTCGTCTGCCGGCAGCCCGCGACGGCTGAGGAAATCGCCTTGGTCGAAGAGACCTTGGCCGTTTGCGCAACCAGCTCCATTGGCAATGACCGGGCCTGAATATGCACGACTTGATCATAGGCATGGCCGGTTCCGGGGGAGACGGCATCGTTTCGGCCGGTGAGTCGTTGCTCAGTGCCTTTGCCCAGGAGGGCTATTTTGCGATCCTGACCAAGAGTTTTGGTTCCCAAATCCGGGGAGGCGAGTCCTCCTGCCGATTGCGGGTGTCCACCGCCCCCGTGTTGAACCCCGGGGGTGTCCTCGACGTGGCCGTGGCCCTCAATTGGGAGGATTTCCTGCGGTTCGGCGGTGGCCTGCCCGTCAACGAAAACACCGTGGTCATTTATGAGAGAAAAACCGGGGTCGAGCCCGCGGCCATTCCACTCGCCGGCGTGAAACCGGCCATCGTTCTTTCCGTGCCGATCGAAGAGCTTGCGATGAAGTCCGCCGGCATTCTGCAGGCCAAGAACAATGTCGTGCTCGGTCTGCTGACCGAATGGCTGGGGCTGCCGCGCGAAAGCATTTTGGGAGGCATCCGGAAAAAATTCTCAAAAAAAGGGGAGGCCGTGTTGCAGGGCAACGAACGGGCCTTTGCTGCGGGTGTGGACTACGCAAAGGAAAACCCGCTCGGCCGCGACCTGAGCATGGACCGGCCACGGTCACCTGACAACGACCGGGTGATCACCGACGGCAATGAGATGTGCGCCCGCGCCGCGCTGTTCGCCGGCTGCAAGTTTTTCGGCGGCTACCCGATCACGCCGGCCACCGAAATCATGGAGTATTTGCAGCGGGAAATCTGGAGCTATGGCGGTTCACTTTTGCAGGCGGAAGACGAGATTGCCGGCATCGCCGCCGCGGTCGGCGCCTCTTTCGCCGGGAAAAAAGCCATGACCGCCACCTCCGGCCCAGGCTTTTCGCTCAAGACCGAAGTGCTGGGTCTCGCCAGCGCGGCCGAACTGCCGCTCGTCTGCGTGAATGTCCAGCGCGGCGGGCCTTCCACCGGCATGCCGACCAAACACGAGCAGGCCGATCTTTTCGCCGCCGCGTTTTCCGCGCACGGCGACACGCTCCGGCCCATCCTCGCCCCGATCAACGCGGTCGATGCGTTTGGCCTGACCGTCGAGGCTTTCAATATCGCCGAGCAATACCAGACCCCGGTCATTGTGCTTTCCGACCAGGAAATCGCCCAGGGAAAGGTCATCGTCGAACCGATCGACCCCGCGCGCTTCAACATCGTCAACCGCCTGGAGCCGACCAGGACGGAGCTGGGAAACTACCAGCGCTTTGGCCTCACGGATTCCGGCATCAGCCCGATCAGTCACCCGGGAATGAGAGGCGGCAATTACCTCGCTGCGGGCATCGAGCATGACGAGCGCGGCGCGCCGACCGCCAGCGGCGAAATGCACGCCCGGATGAACGACAAGCGGTTGAAAAAGCTCGATCCCCTGAAACAACGACGCGATCTCTTCGTCATCGAGGGCGATCCCGATGCCGCGGTCGGCCTGATCAGTTGGGGCAGCGTCGCCGGTATTGCGCAGGAGGCCCTGCGCACCGCCCGGGCCGAGGGCCTCGGGGTAAAGCTTTTGATTCCGAAGCTGATCTATCCCGTCGCCGAGGAGATCTACGCGGAATTTCTCGCTTCGGTCCGCTACGGCCTGGTGGTTGAGCAGTCGCACCAGGGACAGCTTCATCGCATCATCCGGATGTGGGTGAATGTCCCGCGGGAATTTAGATCCATCGCCAAGAGCGGCGCCAACCTGATCTCGCCGCAGGAGATAGTCGGGTTGATCCGCCTCCTGGCACAACCCGCCGCCGATGCGCCCCTGTCGCATTATTGCGATCTGCTAAACATCATATGACTTCTCACGATTCAGTCAAAAATTGTGCCGTGAAGTTCACTGCTTACACGGCCAAGGATTATAAAAGTGAATTGAAGCCGATCTGGTGCCCCGGGTGCGGCGATTATTCCGTCGCGGCGGCGCTTTACCGCGCCCTGGCCGCCATCGGGCGCCCGCCGCATGAAATCGCTTTGATCTCAGGCATCGGCTGCTCGAGCCGGCTTCCGGGGTACACGACCGCCTATGGTTTTAATTCATTGCATGGGCGCGCCCTGCCCATTGCCCAAGGCGTCAAAATGGCCAGTCCCGAGTTGCTCGTGATCGTGGCCGGCGGCGATGGCGACGGCTTTTCGATCGGCGGCGGCCACGTGCCGCATGCCATTCGCCGCAATCCCGACCTGACCTACCTCGTGATGGACAACCAGGTTTACGGCCTGACGAAAGGCCAGGTCTCGCCGACTTCGCCCCGCGGCACCCAATCGCATGCCTCGACCTTTGGCAGTATTGAAGAGCCGGTTAATCCGCTCCTGTATGCACTGGCGTATGGGGCCAACTTTGTTGCCCAAGCCGTGCCCGCTGACCTCGAAGGCATGACCAAGATCATCGAGGAAGCGATCCGGTATCCCGGGTTTGCCTTCGTCAATATCCAGTCGCCCTGCGTGACTTTTGGCGATCCCGAGAACCAGGCAAAAGTCCAAAAAGCCAGGATGCGTAACCTTCAAACCGAAGGCCACGATGTCACCAATCACCTTCGGGCCATGGAGCTGGCTGAAGAATACGGCACGACACTCTATACCGGGATATTCTACCGCAACCCGCAGCCGCCTCCCACCTACGGCGGTCAGATCGTGGATCGCCAGCAAATGCTGAAGGCAAAGACGCCGATCGAAGCCCTCGCCTAGGGCATTTTAAGGTCTCGGAATGACCATTTCACCTGCCACGGGTCTGTCTGGACCGAACATTCTCGAGACGAAAGGTAAGGAGAAACTCCTCGCACGTTTTTGAGCGCGGCAGGGACGCCGCACTCCACCTCAAAAACTTTTTTAATAAACCCCATGCCTTTTCGCATCTGTAAGACTTTTTCGATCGAGAGCGGTCACATCCTGGCCAAGCACCCCGGCAAGTGCCGCTTTCCCCATGGCCACAGCCGCACGGTGGAGATCGTGCTGGCCGCCGATCAGCTCGATGCGAACGACATGGTCTGCGACTTCAAGGTCATCAAGACGGCCCTGAATGATTTTATCGATTCATGGGACCACGCCCTTTGCCTCAACACCGATGATCCGAATTTTGCGTTCTATCAAAAAACCTACGGAGCGAAGATCATTCCGTTCACCCAGGCCGATCCGACCAGCGAGTTGATGGCCAAGGCGGTATTCGAAGAGTTGAAACGCAAGCTTGGGAAAGCCGCCGACAAGTCCGCCCCCGGCAGCCCGACGGCAGCGGGCTTGCGCATCGAGTGCGTGCGCGTCACGGAAACAAGTTCGAGCTGGGCGGAATATTTTGAGTAAGCCGACAAGCTGCCACAGCATGTTAACCACTAATACGCACTAAAGGACACTAATGGCGAAGACCGACTTAACCACTGATGTACACTGATAGTCACTGATAACATGAAGTTTAGTTTGAACTCATTTTTTATCCGTTTCTTCCGGATCAGTGGCCATCAGTGTACATCAGTGGTTAAAATGCTCAAATGAAGCCCGGCTTTATTCGCGTCGCTGCCCTTTTGCTGGCCATGGTCCTGGGCAGCCTCCTGCCGCAGCTGCATGGCTTGTCGGGATGCATTCGCTGGCTCATTGTCGCCATGCTCTTCATCGTCTTTCTCGAGGCGCGCGTGTGGCACCAGTCCTTCCAGCGCAGCCACGGTCTTTTGCTGCTGGCGAATCTTGTCATGGGCGCAGTGGCGTGGGGCCTCGGCTGGCTGGTGGGCGGGCGGGACATCGCGCTCGCGGCATTTTTTACGGGCATCAGCCCCACGGCCACCGCCGCGCCGGTGATTGTCGGTCTGCTGCGCGGGCGCGTCGAATATGTGGCCACGGCCTTCATGCTCACGAATCTCACCATCGCCGCGCTGATGCCGTTGATGCTGCCGCTCGTTCTCGGCCACGCCACGCCAGAGGCGTTTGCGCGCATTTCCGGCAGCGTCGCCCTTGTCATATTTATGCCCATGTTGGTGGCGTGGACCATCCGGGCCGTGCACGCGCGCGCGGTGGAATGGCCGGCACACCTGCGCAGCGTGTCATTTGGCCTCTGGGTCACGGCGATATTTCTCATTACCGCCGATGCGTCGAATTTCCTGCATGCGCAGGCCGGCACGGCGCATCCGGTGCTGTTCAGGATCGCCGCGCTGACCTTGCTCATCTGCGCCGGTAATTTTGCGCTGGGACGGGCGATCGGCGGACGGGGGCTGGCCCGCGAGTGCAGCCAGTCGCTCGGGCAGAAGAACACCACGTTCACGATTTTCCTCGCCCTGACTTATGGCAGCCCGCTCATCGCGCTGGGCCCCACGTGCTACGTCATCTGGCACAATCTGTGGAACGCATGGCAGCTGCACCAAATGGATCGGGAGTAACCGGCTGGGGGAAAGCCTGTGCGCAGGCATTAAGAAAGAATAAAAAACAGGGTACCCGGTTGTTTCTTGGCGACCTTTGCGATTTTCTACTAAAAGTTTGGGTTTAATTTGAATTACATCGACCTCAACTGCGACTTGGGCGAGGGCGCCGGGAACGACGCCGCGCTGATGCCTCTCATCACCTCGGCCAACATCGCGTGCGGCGGACATGCGGGCGACAAGGCCACGATGCGCGCGGCCGTGGAACTCGCGCAAAAGCACGGCGTGGCCATTGGCGCGCACCCCGGGTTTCCCGACCGGGAACACTTCGGCCGGCGCGAACTGGTGATGTCGGCCGAAGAAATCTGGGCGACGGTGATGATCCAAATCATGGCGCTGCGCGCCTTCGCGCCGCTGCGGCACGTGAAGCCGCACGGCGCGCTTTATAGCCTGGCCACACGCGACGCCAGCGTGGCCGGCGTGGTGGCCGACGCCGTGCTGGCGGTGGACAAGGAACTGGTTTTATTCGCGCTCGCCGGCAGCGAACTCGTGAGCGCCGGCCGTGCGCGCGGCCTGCGCGTGGCCGAGGAAGCATTTGCCGACCGTACGTATCAGGCCGACGGATCGCTCACCCCGCGCTCGCGGTCGGAAGCCATGATCCAGGACGAGGGCATTATGGCCGCCCAGGCATTGCGGATGATCCGCGAAGGCAAAGTCCGCTCGATCGATGGCGTGGAGGTGCCGATCAAAGCCGATACCATCTGCCTCCACGGCGACGGCCCGAATGCGGTGGCCTTTGCGCAGCGGCTGAATGTGGAACTCAGGAAAGCAGGAATTGAGATCAAGGCGTTTGGCGCATGAGCTCGGAACCAATCTATGTTCTTCCAGGAATGGGCGCCGATAGCGCAATGTATTCTGGAGCGTGGTACACGCTGCCAAATTGTTTCTTTATTGAATGGCCGCCGTACAAAAACGAGAATTCCATCGAAAAAATTAGCCAGCGCGTGGCGGAAGAGGCGGAAATAAAGGACGGAGCAATCCTGGTGGGTTCTTCACTTGGCGGAATCGTTGCGTGTGAAATAGCAAAACTACGAAACCTAAGCCATCTTTTCCTGGTTGGGGGCGCGAAGAAAAAAGAAGAGATTAATGATTTCTTGGCGCTGATTCATCCTCTCGCGGACTTGTTGCCGATTGAATTTATCCAAATGGTTGCCGGAAAAATTCCAAACGAGGTTGCCAAGATGTTTAATCGCAGCCAGGCCGAATTTATCCGCGCCATGTGCCAAGCAATTTTTGAATGGCCTGGATTGGATGACGCAGTTTTCAAGCCTGCGCGAATACATGGGAGATTCGATCGGGTCATTCCGGTCCCGCCAGATGCAGGTAAAATAGTAGACGGCGGGCATCTCATTGCCATGACCCACCGACAGGAATGCGTGGATTTTATAACGAGCCGGATCGGCCGTGTGAGGTAGGGCGCGATCGCTGGGCGCGCCGAGATAAAGCATGCCGATGCAACTGGGTTAAGGCAAAATGGGTAAGAAAGTTTGTAACATAATACGTTACAAAAAATACGTCGCGGGTCGGAGGTTTGTAACGTATTATGTTACAAACAAGAAGACGCCTCACCCTATAAATCCGATACGCTTGACGCGTGTTGAGGACAACCTGTTCCACCTAATCTGACTTGGGTGTTGAACGTTGAATGTTGGATGTTGGGCGTTCCGGCTGGCACGCGGGGCGCGCAAGGGCGCGCCCCGCGTGCCAGCCGGTGGTCCAGGCAGACTGAAAGTTAAATCCGCCGGTGATGCCGTCGAGGTCGAGTACTTCTCCGGCGAAATAAAGCCCGGGACAAATCCGGCTTTCCATCGTGGCGAAATTCACCTCGTTGAGTTTCACGCCGCCACAGGTCACGAATTCTTCCTTGTTCATACTTTTGCCGGTCACGGCGAATTCCGCCGCGGCAATCTGCGTGGCGAGTGCGCGCAGCAAATTGTTCGACGTGTGGGTCCAGGTCGCGTTCGCGGCGATCCCGGTTGCGGCCACGAGCCGTTCCCACAGCCGGGCGGGAATGCCAAACGAGTTGGCCGTGGCGACCTGGCGGCGCGGATGCTCGGTGCGCTCGGCGGACAAGCCAGCTTGAACTTGCTGCGGCGTGAGCGGATCGGCCCAGTTGAGGCCAAGGGTAAAATGATAATTCATGTCGTGCAGCTCGCGCGCACCCCACGCGGAAAGCTTCAATATACCCGGGCCGCTCAGTCCCCAATGCGTGACGAGGATCGGCCCCGTCGCGCGCAACCGCGTGCCGCGCACCGTCGTTGATGTGAACGCGACCGAAACTCCCTCGAGTCCGCGCAGCCGTGGATCGTCGATGTGGAACGTGAAGAGCGACGGCACCGGCGGAACGATGGTGTGACCGAGTTTTTCGGCGATGGTGAGGCCGGCCGAGCCTTTGTTTCCACCGGTGGCGATGAGCACGCGTTGCGCCTCCACGATCTCGCCAGTCGTGAGCGTGAGGACGAACCCCGTCCCTTTTTTCTCCGTATTCCTAATTCCACACTGTGTGACGAGGCGGACCCCCGCGCGTTCCGCGGCGCGTTGCAGGCAGTCGACGATGGTACCTGAGCTGTCGGTCGTGGGAAACATCCGGCCGTCGTTTTCTGTTTTCAATTCGACTCCGCGCGCGGCGAACCATGCGATGGTGTCCTGCGGCCCGAACCGGGTGAATGGCCCGAGCAGTTCGCGCGCGCCGCGGGGAAAGCGCTGCACCAGTTCGCGCGGCTCGAAGCACGCGTGGGTAACGTTGCAGCGTCCGCCGCCCGACACGCGCACCTTTGCGAGCGGATGCGCGGTGGCCTCGTAGATGACGACCTCCGCGGACGGATCGGCTTCCGCGCAAGTGATGGCCGCGAAGAACCCGGCAGCTCCGCCCCCCGCGATGACAATGCGCCTGCGTTCGTTCATGACTCAGAATATTTTTTCAACCGCGAATGAACGCGAATTGACGCGAATAGCCAAGACCTTGAATTCAGATCAGTCTCGATGGCTAACAATACCTTCTGATTATTCGCGTTTATTCGCGTTCATTCGCGGTTGAAACGGCATGGAGCGTTTCTTGCTCAGTTATTAAACCGGAATAGCGCGACGTCGCCGTCTTCGAAGACGTACTCCTTGCCTTCGAGGCGGTATTTGCCGGCTTCGCGCGCGGCGGCGATGCTGCCGAGGCGCACGAGGTCCGCATAGCCGACGACTTCGGCCTTGATGAAGCCTTTTTCGAAGTCGGTGTGGATGACGCCCGCGGCCTGCGGGGCCTTGAAGCCTTTCTTGATGGTCCAGGCGCGCGCTTCTTTTTCGCCGGCGGTGAAGTAGGTCATGAGGCCGAGCAGCGCGTAGGTGCCGCGGATGAGCGACGAGACGCCGGAGTCGTCCACGCCGAGGTCCTTCAAAAACGCCTTGGCGTCCTCGGGCGAAAGGTCGATGAGCTCGGATTCAATTTTCGCGCTGATCGGCACGTAGGCGGCATCGTGATGTACCTTCACGAAGGCGGCGACTTTTTGGACGAAGGGATTCTGCTCCGCGGTGGCGAGGTCGGTCTCGGCGACGTTGCAGGCGTAGAGGACGGGTTTGGCGGTGAGGAGCTGGAAAAACTTCAGCAGGGCCTTTTCATCGTCGGTGGCGGGCAGGGTGTTGGCGGGCTGGTTGGAGTTGAGGTGGGGGGTGAGTTTTTCAAGCAGGGCGAGCTCGGCGATGGCTTCCTTGTCGCCGGACTTCGCTTTCTTCTGGGTCTTGTCGATGCGCTTGGTGACGGCGTCGAGGTCGGCGAGGACGAGCTCGGTGGTGACGATCTCAATGTCGCGCACGGGATCGACTGAGCCCACGGTATGGATGACGTCGGGATCCTCGAAGCAGCGGACGACGTGGACGATGGCATCCACCTCGCGGATGTTGGACAGGAACTGGTTGCCAAGGCCTTCGCCCTGGCTGGCGCCTTTGACGAGCCCGGCGATGTCCACGAACTCGATGGCGGCGGGGACGAGCACGGCGGTCTTCGCGATCTTGGCGAGGATGGCGAGGCGGTCGTCGGGCACGACGACGACGCCGATATTCGGGTCGATCGTGCAGAACGGATAATTGGCGGCCTCCGCCTTGCGGGAGCGGGTGAGGGCGTTGAAAAGGGTGGACTTGCCGACATTGGGCAAGCCGACGATACCGGCTTTAAGCATAGATGGGGAACTGAGCGGCCGGAGTCGGGGCTTGACAAGCCATTTATGGAAAGGTGCATTGTCCGATTCTTCCGAACTAATCCGATCCGCAATATTTCCGACATGTCTCTCAAAATCCGTCTCACCCGTGTTGGCGCAGTCCACAAGCCTTATTACCGCGTTGTCGTTGCCGAAACGCGCTCGCGCCGCGATGGCGCCCCCGTCGAACTGCTCGGCACCTACCATCCCACGGTCAAGGGCAAGGAAATCAACCTGAAGCTCGACCGGGTCGATTACTGGCTCAGCAAAGGCGCCAAGCCCACCGATACGCTCCACTCGCTGATCAAAAAAGCGCGCAAGGCCGCGCCGGTCGCCGCGGCCTGATTCAGTTTACACCAAGATCGCAAAGGGCGCGAAGAATGCTTCCGCTCGCCGGGCCTCGGAACATGTTTCCGGGGCTTTTTCTTTTTAGCGTTCTTCGCGATCTTCGTGTAAAACCCAAGCTTTCCCATGCCCTTGCATATCGATGTCCTGACGCTGTTTCCGCGCATGCTCGACGGATTCCTGGCCGAGAGCATTCTCGGCAAAGGCATTGAGCGCGGCCTGCTGGGCGTAAAAGTGCACGATTTGCGCGATTGGACGACCGACAAGCACCACACGGCTGATGACCGGCCGTTTGGCGGCGGCGCCGGCATGGTGCTGAAACCCGAGCCGGTGTTTGCCGCCATCGAACAACTGCAAACGCCTGGCTGCCGGCGCATCTACCTCACGCCCGACGGCACGCCGCTGTCGCCCGCGGTGGCCCAGGAATTGACGCAACAACAGCACCTGATCCTGCTCAGCGGCCACTACGAGGGCATCGACCAGCGCATCCGCGAGGGCGTGATCGACCAGGAAATCAGCATCGGCGACTATGTGCTGACCAACGGCACGCTGGCCGCCGCCGTGGTCATCGACGTGCTGGGCCGTTTCATCCCCGGCGTACTCGGCGAGGAAAAGTCATTGACGCACGAAAGTTTCACCGGCAAGTTGCTCGACTTTCCTCAATACACGCGTCCCGCCGAATTCCGCGGCATGTCCGTGCCGGAAGTGCTCCTTTCGGGCAACCACGGCGAAATTGACAAGTGGCGGCAAGCGCGCCGTGTTGAGAAAACCCGCCAGGTCAGGCCCGATTTGCTCAAATAACTTTAGCCATGAACCCGATCATCCAAGAAATTACCGCCTTTCAGGTGAAACAGAACGTCACGCCATTCAAAGTTGGCGACGGCGTCCGCGTGCACACCAAAGTTCGCGAAGGCGACAAAGAGCGCGTCCAAGTTTATTCCGGCATCGTCATCGCCCGCAAGGGCCATGGCATCCACGAGACCTTCACGGTCCGCCGCATCAGCTACGGCGAGGGGGTTGAGCGCGTGTTTCCGGTCAACTCACCGAACATCGACAAGATCGAGGTCGAGCGCGAGTCCGAGCCGATGCGCGCCCGTCTCTACTACCTGCGCAAGCGCACCGGCAAGGCGGCCATGGCCGTCAACAAAAAGCGCACCGAGGAAACAGCCGTTCCCGCGAGCTAAGTTTCTTATCGCGTGATGGGCAAAATGTTTTAACCAAAGCGGGCCGATTCTCGGCTCGCTTTTTTTGCGCATAAATTTTTCTGTGGAGAAGCTGTCAAAATTTTCAACATGAAGTTCCAAACTGAAATCCTGTCCAAAGCCGCCAACCAGGCCCGTGGCCTCGCCATGGATGCCGTGCACAAGGCCAACTCCGGCCATCTCGGCCTGCCGCTCGGCACCGCTGAGATCGGCGCCGTGCTCTATGGCTATGCGCTGATCCACAATCCCGAGGATCCCCGCTGGCTCAACCGCGACCGTTTTATCCTCTCGGCCGGCCACGGCAGCATGTTTCTTTACAGCTGGCTGCATCTCGCCGGCTACGCGCTTCCGATCGAAGAACTGAAGAACTTCCGCCAGCTCCATTCGAAGACGCCCGGCCACCCCGAGTATCGCGAGACTCCCGGCGTCGAGTGCACCACCGGCCCGCTTGGCCAGGGCGTGGGCAATGCCGTCGGCATGGCCATGGCCGGCCAGATGGCTGCCGCGCGTTTCAACACCCCCGAGCATGCGATCTTCGATTTCCATGTCGTCTGCCTTGCGGGCGACGGCTGCCTGCAGGAAGGCGTTGCGAGCGAAGCCGCCGCCTTTGCCGGCCACCAGGGACTCGACAACCTTATCCTCATTTACGACTCCAATGATGTCACGCTCGACGCCATGGCCGACAAGACGCAGAGCGAGAATACCGCGCTGCGCTTCAAAGCCTACGGCTGGGCCGTGCAGACCGTCGACGGTCACGACATGGTGGCATTCTTGAAGGCCTACAATAAGGCCAAGAAAACCAAAACCGGGCAGCCCCAGCTCATCATTGCCAAAACCCAGATCGGCCGCGGCATTGCCGAAGTTGCCGGCACCGCCAAGGCGCATGGCGAGGGTGGGGCGAAGTTTGTCGACCAGGCGCGCGCCGGCCTCGGGCTGCCCGCCGACCAGCATTTCTATGTGAGCGACGACGTCTATGCCTACTTTGCCAGCCAGAAGAAAAGCCTAGCCCGCGTTTATAAGAAATGGTCGAAGGTTTACGATGCTTGGAGCACGGCGAATCCGGACAAGGCCGCGCTTCTCGCCAAGCGCAGTGTGCAGCCCAGTTCGGCCCATTTGCTGGATAAAATCCCGGTCTTCGCGCCCGACGCGAAACTTTCCGGCACGCGTGCCGCGGGCCGCGACATTCTTCAACCCATCGCCGCCGAGCAGCTCCTGCTCATCAGCGGCAGCGCGGATCTTCACGGCTCGACCTACAACTACATCGCCTCGGACAAGGATTTCGATAAAACCAACCGCGCCGGCCGCAACATCCGCTTTGGCATCCGCGAACATGGCATGGCCGCCATCTGCAACGGCGTGGCCTACGACGGGATTTTCCGCCCCTCGTGCGCGACGTTCCTGGTATTTTCCGACTACTCGCGTCCGTCGATGCGTATCGCTGCGCTTTCGCACCTGCCCGTCATTTATATTTACACGCACGACTCGATCGGCGTCGGCGAAGACGGCCCCACCCACCAGCCCGTCGAAACCGTTTCCGCACTGCGCCTCATTCCCGGCCTCGATGTCATCCGCCCGGCCGATCCCGAGGAGACTGCGGGCGCTTTTGCCGCCGCGCTCGAGAACACCCATGGTCCCACGCTGCTCGCGCTCACGCGCCAGGCCGTGCCTGCGCTCAACGACGTCCCACCCCACATTCGCCGCGCGGGCGTGCTCAAGGGCGGCTACATCGTCCGGCAGGAAACCGCTCCATTGACGCACATCCTTCTCTCCGCCGGCAGCGAGCTTTCGCTCGCGATCGATGCGGCCAAGCAGATCGGGGCGGGCGCACGCGTGGTGTCGATGCCGTCGTTCCTGCGCTTTGACGCGCAGACGGCCGATTACCGCGAGGCGATCCTGCCGTCATCGTGCCGCAAACGCGTCGCCATCGAAGCGGGTGTCTCGCCGCTTTGGCGCAAGTATGTCGGCCTCGACGGCAAAGTCATCGGCGTCGACCGCTTCGGCCTGAGCGCGCCTTCACCGGCGGTGTACAAGACCCTGGGCATTACCGCGGACGCCGTCGTCACCGCGGCCCGGTCGATTTTGTAAGGTCCAACGGGTTATGGGGAGGTCAGACTGCATTGACCACCGCATAGGTCCGCTTGCCTTTGCGCAGGAGGATGTATTTGCCGAAGAGCAGGTCGCCGGCCGTGGCGGCGCGGGCGATTTCGGCGACGCGGACATTGTTCAGGTAAATGCCGCCGCCTTCGATGTCTTTGCGGGCCTGGCCTTTTGACGGCGCGAGGCCGGCCTGGACCAGAAGTTCCGTGATGGGCGTGCCTGCGCCGCCGAGTTTGGCCTTCTCCCAATCCTTCGTCGGCACTTCGCCGATGACGTCCTGGAAAATTTCCTCGCTTACGCCATCGAGGTTGCCGCCGAACATGATTTCACTGGCGCGCAGGGCATCGGCGCAGGCGCTTTCGCCGTGCACAAGCTTGGTGATTTCGCTGGCGAGGGCCTTCTGCGCGGCACGGGCGGCGGGATCTGACTTCATCCCGGCTTCGAGTCCGTCGATTTTGTTTTTGTCGAGGAAGGTGAGCGTTTTCAGGAGCTTGACGACATCGGCGTCGTCGGTCTGCACAAAAAACTGATAGAAGCGGTAGGGGCTGGTTTTCTTGGGATCGAGCCAGACGGCGCCGTCGGCGGTCTTGCCGTATTTGGAGCCGTCGGCCTTGGTGATGAGCGGAACGGTGAGGCCGCAAGCGTGGCCGCCGGATTTCTTGCGAATGAGCTCAATGCCAGCGGTGATGTTGCCCCATTGGTCGCTTCCGCCGATCTGCAGCTCGCAGCCCTGGGCCTGGTGCAGGTGATAAAAATCGTAGGCCTGCAGCAGCATGTAGCTGAACTCGGTGTAGCTGATGCCGTTCTCGCGGTCCTCCATGCGCGCGCGGACCGATTCCTTGGCAACCATCCAGTTGACCGTGAAAAACTTTCCGACATCGCGCAGAAACTCGAGGTAGGTGATGGGAGCGGTCCAGGTGGCGTTGTCCACCAATCGCGCGGGATTTGTTTTGGTTTGAAAATCGAGCAGGCGGTGGAGCTGGCCTTTGATGCAGTGAACGTTGTGGGCAATCTGCTCGGATGTAAGAAGGTTGCGTTCGGCGGATTTACCGGAGGGATCGCCGATCATGCCGGTGGCGCCGCCGGCGAGCGCGATGGGGTGGTGGCCGTATTTTTGGAAGCGACCCAGGGCAAGCAGCGGCACAAGGTTGCCGACATGGAGCGAGTCGGACGTCGGGTCGAAACCACTGTAGAGCGTGGTTTTTTTGTCGGCGGCGAGGCGGGTGGCGAGTTCGGCCTCATCCGTGCAATCGGCGACGAGGCCGCGCCAGCGAAGGTCTTCCAGGAGCGTCATGGGTAAGCCGCAGTTTTTGGCTGGGCGGGGCCCGGCGCAAAACAAAACTTATAGGTGAGCAAACAAATTTAGAATCGCGACTTCTACTGGGAAAATCAGTTTGTCTAACCGCGGGGGCCGGATCTAGCCTGTCCTTTCCTTGTGGTGCACAACGCGCCGCGAGGCCTTAACCTCAGCTGTTTTTTTCACCATGCCACTCGCCACCGGCTCAAAAGCCCCTGACTTCACACTCAAGACCAAGACCGCGGACGGACTCAAGGACGTCACCCTCAGCGCCAATTTCGGCCAGAAGCAGACCGTGCTCCTGTTCTTCCCGCTGGCTTTCACCAGCGTCTGCACGCAGGAGATGTGCGACACGACCGCGGGCCTGGGCGAATATGAGAAGCTTGGCGCGACCGTGTATGCCATCAGCGTGGACAGCCCGTTTGCGCAGGAAGCGTGGGCCAATACGAACAAGATCAAGCTCACGTTGCTCAGCGACCTCAACAAGGCCACGGCCAAGGCCTATGACGTGATTTTTCCCGGCCTCGCCGGCATCGGCGACACGTCGGCCCGCGCGGCGTTCGTCATCGGCCAAGACGGTGTCATCAAATATTCCGAGCAAACTGCGACGCCCAAAGACCTGCCGAATTTCTCGGCGGTGAAGGAGGCTTTGGCCAAGGGCTGAATGACTGAAAAACTGAAGGGCTGAAAATTTCCAGCCTTCAGTTTCAGCCTTTCAGCTCTCCAGCCTTTCAGTTTTTTCCTCCCATGAGTCAGCCCAACCCGTTCAACACGCTCCAAGCCTTTTCCGCCAACGGCGCGTCGCATAAATTCTACTCGCTGCCCGCGCTCGAGTCGGCCGGTTTCAAGGTTTCGCGCCTGCCGCTCTCGATCCGCCTCGTGCTCGAGTCGCTGCTGCGCAATTGCGACGGCCAGCGCGTGGCCGAGCCCGCGGTGCGCGACCTGGCGGGCTGGGTGGCGAAGGCGCCGCGCACGGAGGAAATCCCGTTTGTCGTCGCGCGCATCGTGCTGCAGGACTTCACCGGCGTGCCGCTGCTCGTCGATCTCGCGGCGATGCGTTCCGCCGTGGCCCGCCTCGGCAAAAATCCAAAAATCATCGAGCCGCTCGTGCCGGTCGACCTGGTCGTCGACCACTCCGTGCAGGTCGACGCCAGCGGCACGCCTGGCGCTTTTGCGCGCAACCTCGAAATCGAGTTCGAGCGCAACCGCGAACGCTACCAGTTTTTGAAATGGGGCATGCAGGCCTTCGATACATTCAAGGTCGTGCCGCCCGGCATCGGCATCGTCCACCAGGTCAACCTCGAGTATCTGGCGAAGGGCGTGCTCACGGACGCGGCGGGCGTTTGTTATCCGGACACGCTGGTCGGCACCGACTCGCACACGACGATGATCAACGGCATCGGCATTGTCGGCTGGGGCGTGGGCGGGATCGAGGCCGAGGCGGGCATGCTCGGCCAGCCGGTGTATTTCCTCACGCCCGACGTCGTCGGCGTGCACCTCACGGGAGCGCTGCGCGAAGGCGTGACCGCGACCGACCTCGCGCTCACGGTCACACAACTCCTGCGCAAGGCGAAGGTCGTCGGGAAATTTGTCGAATTCTACGGCCCGGGCACGGCCGCGCTGCCGGTCGTGGATCGCGCGACCATCGCCAACATGGCGCCCGAATACGGCGCGACCATGGGCTTTTTTCCCATCGACGCCGAGTGCACGAACTACCTGCGCAACACCGGCCGCGGCGCCGCGCACATTGCGCTCTACGAAGCTTACTACAAGGCCCAGGGCCTCTGGGGCGTGCCGCAAAAAGGCCAGATCGATTACTCACAGGATATCGAGCTCGACCTCGGCAGTGTCGTGCCGAGCGTGGCCGGCCCAAAGCGTCCGCAGGACCGGATCGAATTGCCGAAGTTGAAAAACGAATTTACCACGGCTTTTTCACGGCCCGTGGCTGAAAACGGGTTTGGGAAATCGGCGGCTGAAATGGCCAAGACCGTGCACGTCTCGGCCAACGGCCATGGGCATTTTCATCCCGGCGGCGGCAGCCAGAAACCGGTTTCATCGGAACGTGCCGCGGCTTGCGCGACCAATCCCACGACCGAGCGGGAAATGGCCAACAATCGGCCGACGCCCGACCCGGTTCCGGCGTCCGCGCCAGGCGTGCAAGGCGACATCGGCCACGGCTCGGTGCTCATCGCCGCGATCACGAGCTGCACCAACACTTCGAATCCCTCCGTCATGCTGGCGGCCGGCCTGCTTGCGAAAAAAGCGGTCGAGCGCGGGCTGAGTGTGAATCCGCTCGTCAAGGCCTCGCTCGCGCCCGGCTCGCGCGTCGTCACCGATTATCTCAACCGTACCGGGCTGCAGCCGTATCTCGACCAGCTTGGCTTCAACCTCGTCGGCTACGGCTGCACCACCTGCATTGGCAACTCCGGCCCGCTCCATCCGGCCATCGAGGATGCCGTGGTGAAAAACGACCTCATCGCGGCCAGCGTCCTTTCCGGCAACCGCAATTTCGAGGCGCGTGTCCATCAGAACATCAAGGCCAACTTCCTCATGTCGCCGCCGCTGGTCGTCGCCTTCGCGCTGGCTGGCCGCGTGGACATCGATCTTTCCACCGAGCCGCTCGGCACCGGCAAGTCCGGTGAAAAAGTTTTCCTGCGCGACCTCTGGCCCACGCTCGCGGAAATCCGCGACGAGATGAAGCGCGCCCTGCATCCGGAAGTCTTTGCCCGGCTTTACCGCGACTTCGCCGCGCAGAATCCCAAATGGAATGAAATCCCGTCGAGCACCGGCAACGTTTACGCGTGGGATGCAAAATCCACCTACATTCAGGAGCCGCCGTTTTTTGAGAATTTCAGCCTCCAACCCGGCGCCATCGTCGAAATCACGGGGGCCCGCCCGCTCGGCATCTTTGGGGACTCGGTCACGACCGACCACATCTCGCCCGCCGGTGCCATCAAGAAAACCTCGCCCGCCGGCAAATACCTCACGGAGAACAACGTCACATTCGAGGATTTCAACAGTTACGGTTCGCGCCGGGGCAACGACCGCGTGATGACCCGCGGCACCTTTGCCAACGTCCGCATCAAGAACCTCATGCTCGGCGGCGAGGAGGGCGGCAACACGCTGTTCCAGCCCGCGGGCACCAAGCTCTCCATCCATGAAGCTGCGATGGAATACAAAAAAGGAGGCATACCGCTCATCATCATCGCCGGCCAGGAATACGGCACCGGCTCATCGCGCGACTGGGCGGCCAAAGGCACCAACCTCCTGGGCGTGCGCGTGGTCGTCGCCCAGTCGTACGAACGCATCCACCGGAGCAACCTCGTCGGCATGGGCGTGCTCCCGCTGCAATTCAAGGAGGGCACGACTGCGCAGAGCCTCAAACTTGATGGCACCGAGACCTACGATGTGCTCGGCTTCAGCTCCGCGCCCAAGCCGCAGCAGGATCTTACGCTGCGCATCACGCGCAAAAACGGCGAAAAACTCGAGGTTCCCGTGCGCTGCCGCATCGATACCCCCATCGAAATCGACTATTATCGGCATGGCGGGATCCTGCCGTTTGTCCTGCGGCAAATCCTGGCCAAAACTCATTAGCTGCAAATGACTGGAGAGAGCGCATAACAAAATATCTGACAAAAGGCGCCGGCTCTGCTTGGTTCATCCTGCCTCGATGGCAATCGATGAAGGGGGTGGCTGAAGCTTTGTTCGGCGCGCCCGATCCATTCCCTGAACCGTTGCATCTTCAAGCCTCCGCGTTAAATTGAACGTTACGATGACCGACAGCGCCAAATCCATCTACTTTGTCGATGCCCATTCCAACCCCGTGTTGGTGCGCATCGAGGGCCGGGCGTCCTTTCAGAACAGCGCCTGCCTGCATGATTTTGTCGAGGAGATGCTGCGCCAGGGGAAGACCCGTTTTGTCATTGATTTTCAGCGTTGTACGAGCATGGACAGCACGTTTCTCGGCGTGCTCGCCGGCGCGGCGCTGGCCCTCCGCAAAAAAGATCCGCCGGGCAGCCTGGTGCTGGCGCGCATTGGGCCGCGCAACCTCGAACTCGTGCGCAACCTCGGGCTGCATCGCCTGTTGACCATTGATGGCGGGGACGCACAAGTAACGTTCGGTACGCCGCCCAAGGCACTCCCTTGTCCCAATCATGGCGAACTTGAAAATGCCCGCCTTGTGCTCGAGGCGCACGAGAACCTCGTGAGCGTGGACGAAAACAACCGGGGCAAATTCCAGGATGTGCTGGCGTTCTTGAAGAACCGCACGGAGCAGCCGTAATAATTTCCTAACCTGATTTTCCCGCGGATGACGCAGATCAGCGCGGATAGGGGCAGTTATCCGTGTCCATCCGTGTTATCCGCGGTAAGAATTTATCAGATGCTGGCCGGCGCCAAGGGCGCCGGCAGTGCAAACGGCTGTCGTTTAAAAGTTGACGGGGGAGGGCGCGCGGCGTAGCCCGGTTGCATTCCAACTTTTGGCCACACCAGCGCTGCAACTAATAAATTTACCGCATGAAAAGCCGCCAGAAAGACAGCGGTCGGACCGGGCCGGGTGCCAAGCGCAAGGAATTGAAGCTGAAGATGGCCCTGGCCCAGAGACGGGTCGAGGCCACGAGGACTCAGGCGCAGACCGCGAAGGCGGGTTTAAAAAATGCGCGCAAGGCCTTCAAAAAGGCGAAGAAACTGGCCAAGGAGGCGCGCAAGGAACTCAAGGCCTTGAAAAAGGCGCTCATCAAGGCGGTTCGGGCTGCACAGAAGCGACGCATGGCCGCTCGCAAGAAGGCCCTGCGCGAGAGCAGTCCAAAACCGGTGGTTGCGGAACCTACTGCGCAGAAGCCAGCGAAGAAAATCTCTGCGAAGAAGCCCCCGGCGGTTCGAGTGACACTGCCGACGGCGCCCAAACGGCGTGAGCCGATACCGCGGGTGGTCGTTGCACCCCAGCCGACCGTGGCGCCGATGATACCCGTGGCCGCGCCGCTCGAGGAGATACCCCGTATCCAACCGACGATTTTATTTCCTGACCCAAGTTTGGAGCCAAAGCCGCCGGCGGCGTAGGATTTCCGTCATTGCACGAAACGCCCGGCCTTGCCTGACTGGTTGCGTCGTTTACGCAAACATGTGGTTTTTTTCCCTCGGCCTTGGTCTCGTCCTCGGTGTTCTCGCCATGCTCATGCTCCTCGTGCGTGCGCGCCGCGAGGCTGATCGGATTGACGAGCAGCGCCAGGTCCTCGCGCAGGAGAACCGCATCGTCCTGGATTTCATGCACCAGATGGCCGAGGCGCTGGCCGACAACCCCTCGCGCACCATTCTCTACCAGCGCATTGTGCACGCGGCCATCCTCAGCACGGGCGCGCTCAGCGCCTGCATTTTTGAAAAAACTTCCGACGGCCAGATGCGTGGCGCCGCGCTCGAGGGGCTTTTCCCGCCGCACCGGCCGCTGCCCGAAGTGATCCGGGACAAGCTCACGACGCGCGCAAAATTCATCGAACAGGTGCTGCGCTCCGAGACGTTCCCGGTGGGCGACGGCATTGTCGGCCGCGTGGCTGAGACGGGCCGGGGCGAGATCATCACCGATGCCGCCGCCGACCCGCGCATTGTCCGGCACGATGATCCCGCGCTCGCGATCAAGTCGGTCATCGCCGTGCCGCTGATTTTTCGCGACCGGTTTTTCGGCGTGCTTGCCGTCACCAATCCCGCCGACGGCCTGCCGTTCAGCGCGACGGATTTCTCCCTCGTGCAATCGCTGGCCGAGCAGGCCGCGCTGGCGCTGCACAACGCCGAGTTTCTCAATTTCCAAATCGAGAAGAGCCAGCTTGACCTCGACCTTTCGCTGGCCAGCGGCATCCAGAAAATGCTGCTGCCGCGCAGTGCGCCGCGCGTCGCCGGCCTCGATGTCGATGCGCGCTACCTGCCTGCGCAAAAAATCGGCGGCGATCTTTACGACCTCTTTGCGCTTTCAGACACGCGGCTCGGCGTCGCCGTGGCCGATGTGTCGGGCAAGGGCATCCCGGCCTCCCTGCTCATGGCCATCTGCCGCGCCAACCTCCGGCAGATCGCCCCGCGGCACACCTCGCCCGCGAGCGTCTTGATTGAGCTCAACCGCGTGCTCAGCGGCGACCTGCATCGCGAGATGTTCGTCACCATGACCTATGCCGTGGTGGACGCCGCGGCGGGCACGGTTACTTTCGCGCGCGCCGGCCACGAGTTGACCTTGTTTGTGCGGCGCGACCGTGCGACCGCGCAATATGCCAGCGAGTTCACCGGCGGCGAAGGCATGCCGCTCGGCATGGTCGATGAAACGCTTTTCGCTGATGTCATTACCGATCGCGTGGATCGCTTTGACGCCGGCGACGTGCTCGTGCTTTACACCGACGGCGTAACCGAGGCGCCCAACGAGGAGGACAAGGAGTTTTCCGGCAGCCGCCTGGCCGACGTGGTGCGCACGCTGCGCGACCGCAGCGCCCGCGAGATCAACGACGGCATTTTGGAAAACGTCCGCCGCTTCAGCGAAGGCGTGGAGCAACGCGACGATTTCACCCTGGTGACGGTCAAACGGGGGTGAGGCGCCTTGCGCGGTTCAAGGTTCGGCATACGACTGCTAAAACATAAGGTTGGAACGACGAAACTTTGAACATTGAACCGGGAACCTTGAACTTTCCAGATGTCCCGCGCTTGCACCCGGGCCGATTTTCCCCAACTTCGACGGATCATGTCACTCGCCATCGATCCGCAAATTGACCGGACCTCCGTGCCCGACGCCACGGGACACTTTGCAATGTATGGCGGCGTGTATGTGCCGGAGACGCTGATGACCGCGCTTGAGGAGCTGGGCGCTGCTTACACCGCGGCCCAGGCCGATCCGGCGTTCCAGGCCGAGCTGAAGCACCATTTGAAGGAATTTGCCGGCCGGCCGACGGAGCTTTATTTCGCGGAGCGGCTGACGAAGCACTGCGGCGGCGCAAAAATTTATTTCAAGCGCGAGGACCTGCTGCACACGGGCGCGCACAAGATCAACAACACCATCGGCCAGGCGTTGCTGGCGCGGCGCATGGGAAAAAAGAGGGTCATCGCCGAGACGGGTGCAGGCCAGCACGGCGTGGCCACGGCCGCGGTCTGTGCGAAATTCGGGTTGGAGTGCGTGGTTTACATGGGCGCGGTGGACATGGAGCGGCAGTCGTTGAATGTCTTTCGCATGCGGCTCATGGGCGCGGAAGTGCGCAGCGTCGAGGCGGGCCAGAAAACGCTCAAGGATGCCATCAACGAAGCCATGCGCGACTGGGTGACCAACGTGCGCACGACCCACTACATTCTCGGCACGGTTTACGGTGCGCATCCGTATCCGATGATGGTGCGCGATTTTCACCGGATCATCGGCGAGGAGACGCGCGAACAAATCATGGCGCGCGAGGGACGGCTGCCCGACGAGTTGATCGCCTGCGTGGGCGGCGGCAGCAACGCCATAGGTTTGTTTTACGATTTTCTCCATGAAATCTCCGTGGAACTCATCGGGGTCGAGGCGGGCGGGCGCGGCATCAAACAAGGCGAGCATGCGGCGCGTTTCGAGACCGGACACCTCGGCGTGTTGCAGGGCTGCAAGACGTTCATTTTGCAAAATAATGACGGGCAGATCGACTCGACCCATTCGGTCAGCGCCGGCCTCGACTACGCGGCCGTGGGGCCGGAGCATGCGTATTACCGCGACCGCGGGCGCATCGAATACACCTACGCGATGGACGACGAGGTGCTCGCGGCGTTCCAGCTTTGCGCGAAGATGGAGGGCATCATACCGGCACTGGAAAGCTCGCATGCGCTGGCCTGTGGATTGAAGCGCGCCGCCTTGTTGCCGAAGGATAAAATCATCATCGTCAACCTGTCCGGCCGCGGCGACAAGGATGTGCAGCAAGTCGCCGCGCTGCTTAAAAAGCAGGCTCCTTAAATTCCTCATCCCAAAGTTCCAAACGCCAAAGAAAGCTGATGGCTGAAAAACCAAGGAATCTCAAAGGAGGGCCTGTGTTATGAGATTTCATTTCTTAAGATTTGTTTGGCGTTTGGAGTTTTGGCGTTTGAAAATTTCACCATGAAGAGCATGACCGGTTATGGACGGGCGACAGCGGCCCTCGGTGCCCACGAGCTCACGGTGCAGGTCAGCTCCGTGAATCGCAAGACACTGGAC
>Ga0210387_10000164_pt1 | contig 47829 bp, 48 predicted proteins | sample IncBWC7OmetaG_FD_160108 | JGI IMG/M metagenome (GOLD analysis project Ga0210387, IMG submission 160108) | Forest soil microbial communities from Barre Woods Harvard Forest LTER site, Petersham, Massachusetts, United States - Inc-BW-C-7-O ... | reverse complement strand
GCGCGGCGCTGGTCGCTGTTCAACGTCTCGTATGACACGTCGGCCGAGGTAGGCGCCTGCACGGCCCTTGTGGGTTGCCTGACTTCAGGCGCCGGCCTCATTTGGAACGCCGGCACAAGACGCGGCCGTGAATAGCCCCATCCTTGAAGTGCGCGAACTGCGGGCCGGCTACGGATCGCGCACGGTGCTCGAAAATATTTCAATTGCTCTTGGCGTAGGCGAATGGTTTGTGCTGCTGGGCCCGAATGGCTGCGGGAAGAGTACGTTTCTCGATTGCGTGGTCGGCCGCCTGATTCCGTCCGGGGGTAGCATCAGCATCGCCGGACATTCGCTCCGCCACGCTTCTTTCGAATCCAAACGGCAACTTGGGTATGGCTGCGCACCGGATGTATTGCCGGCGCTATTGACCGCGCGTCAGTGCCTGGAAGTGCATGCAGCCGCCAAGGAACTCAGCGTGATCGGTGATGATTTGCTTGCCCTGGCCGATGAGCTGCGGTTCACACCCTACCTCGAGGCTTTCGTCGATACGCTTTCGCTCGGCACGCGTCAAAAACTTGCCGTGCTCTTGGCCCTGGTGGGCGATCCACTGTTGATTGTTCTCGATGAGGCATTCAATGGGCTCGATCCGGCGAGCGCGCTGATTCTCAAGCGGCATCTGCGAGCGCGCATTGAGCGGCGCGGCGGCGCGTTGCTCCTGGCCACGCATTCCTTGGACATCGTCGAACACTATGCGGATCGCGCCGCCGTCTTGATCGACGGCAAACTGAAGCACGTATGGGCAAAGGACGAATTGCAGCAGTTGCGGGCGGCTCACGGCGATTTTGAAGCGGCACTGGCAGAGGTGTTGCGAGATTGAGCGGCTCGCAAGGCCTAGCGGGATAGGAAGCGTCACGGCACGGAAGAGCAGTGCCGTGACGCTTCCTATCCCGCTAGACGTTGCATGCGGGACGCTCAATCTCACACGTGCGTCGGCATGTGATATCGATCCGCTAGAAGACTCCATGCCAGAAGCGCTGCCTTCTTCTGATCAGCGCCCCAAGGAGGCCCTTTCCCCAGCCCTAGATTCTTAATGGTCTCGAGCATTCGATTGATCGGAAGGCGCAGGCACTTGCTGGCATGATCTTCCAAGCCCCTGGCTGGTACCCGGCAAACTCCCAGTCGGCATTGCTCCGCGGCAACAAACAGCGCGTTTCGAAAGTGGTCGCCGTCCGCGGCGTGAATCAATGCATGCGAGGCGAGGATCGACGGCAAGGAAATCTGCTTGCGGCTCGATGACTCGACGATGCCGACGGATCTTAGGGCTACGCCGCGCCCCTTCAATTCTTCAGACTGGGCGCGAATGGAATCTTGCGCGAGGCGGGTCGCGACCGCCATGTATCCGTCCAACCGGCCGGTTGCTTCCTCGACGCACAAAAATTCGACGGCGTGATACGGCTGCTTGGATTCAGGATCACGATCGTCGATCAATTGAACCCGTGATCGCGCCAATAATACCGGTGCAGCCGCGGTGCCGCCGAGCACGACCATGGCCGCCCAACCCGAGTGCGGAGAGAACCCAATTGCCGCAGTTTCAGTCGCCGCAGTTTGCGCCGCCACGGGATCCCTTCACGATGTTCAGCTGAAATGTACCGCTCGGGCGATGGCTCGCGTCAGGCAGTCCGCAGCGGCAGATCCGATCCGGCCGACTTGTGCGGCACGCAGGAGACTCTGATCGAGCGCCAACTCTGCGCTTGCCAGGGCGAATACCGTGTCGCCGTCGAAAGGAGTGTGGGCCGGACGCAGCGCGCGCGCAATTCCATCGTGCGCCATCATGGCAACCCGTTTGCATTCCACGGAGCTCAAGTCGGCGTTGCACGCGACCACGGCGATCGTGGTGTCGGCGCCCGGCCGCAAGCGGCCTATCGCGAGCAGCCGCGCTTCGTCGGGCGCAGGATCGCTCAAGTCCATGACGCTGTGTGGGGGCCCGCCGCCGCCGAATTCCTTCTCCAGCTCAAAAGGCCACGCCCAGTAAGTTTTGCCATCCGGCATCAAAGCCGATCCGACGGAATTAACCGCCACTAACGCACCGACCAGCAGCCCCTCTTGAAGGTCCAGCGATGCCGATCCGATGCCGCCTTTGCGCATTCCTGCCAGAGCCCCGCGTCCGGCGCCCACGGAACCCAGGGCGAACTCCTGCTGGGCCGCGCTTGTCGCGCTCAAGCCCAAGTCGCGGTACGGCGGCGAAAGCCCCCAGTGCTTGTCGCCGCCGTTGCTCAGGTCGTACAAGACGGCGCAGGGAACGATGGGAATGGACGGCGAGCCGGGGCGCAATTGCAGGCCGATGCCTTGCGCCGACAAGGCGACGGCGACGCCGTCCGCCGCGGCCAGACCAAACACCGACCCACCCGCGAGCACCACCGAGTGCGCGCGTCCCACCAGGTTTTCCGGCGCGAGGGCGTCGGTTTCGCGCGTCCCGGGACCGCCGCCGCGCACATCCACCGCCGCCGCCCATCCGCTTTCGCATAGCAGGGCCGTGACGCCGGTACGGGCCGCTTCATTGGTGGCGTGGCCGACCTTCAGTCCAGCGATATCGGTAATGAGATTCTTGGGTCCCGGGCGAAACACGATCGCTAGCGTGGCTGCGCTGCGATGACAGCCAGCCCTTGCAACACCAGATCCGGCACGATCTCGCCGTGCGTGCGCATCGTTCCTGCGATCATGCTGGCATCGCCTCCCGTGATGAATAATTTGGGCGCGCTGCCGGTGCTTTGCTCGACCACTTCGCAGGCATGGTCCGCCATTCCCGCCAGCGCGAACACGGCGCCACGAGACACGGCGGCGATGGTGTTATTCGCCAGCACGCCGGCAAGCGAGGGCGTGCTGTTGAAGGCGGCTTTGGCGATGTCGCTGGTATTGCTCATCAGCACTTCGCGCATCATATGGATGCCGGGCGCAATCATGCCGCCGAGGTGTTGGCCATTGGCATCCACGGCATCGACCTTGACGGCGGTACCTGCGTCCACCACGCAAAGCGCCCCGTGAGCCTGGGTCCACGCGCCGATCAGCCCCAGCCAACGGTCAGCACCCAACAGCGACGGGTCAAGATAACCGCTGGTCAATCCGTCAAATTCCCGCGCCGCCGTCACGAACTCAATATTGACGCGAAATACTTTCTTCGTCAGCTTGGCGAGCGTCTTTGCCATGACGGGCCCGGCGACGTTCGAGACCAACACCCGGCTGGGCCGTTGACCCGAATCGAACAACGTGGTGGTCCAAATACCGGGCTTGGCATCGCGGTGGACCACGGCCTGTTGATCGGACAGTCCGGTGCTCGTGAGCCAGGCCCATTTGAGGCGCGTATTGCCGACATCGATGACCAAAATCATTCGTAGTTGATTACCTTAAAGTGTCGTCGCGCAGGCCTAGGCGCGCAGGATAGCATCGTCGACGGGGAAAGGGTTCTAGCGGGAATCTTGGCCGGTTAGCCGCTAAACTTAAGACCGGGATGCCACCAGCGAGCACTTATGCCGGATTTGAAGCAACAGATAAGAGACGTGCCGGATTTCCCGCGCGCGGGAGTCTTGTTCCGAGATATTGCGCCCTTGCTGCGCGACCACTTCGAGCCCACGGTGGATGCGTTGGATGCACTGCTGAGCGCTCGAGAATGGGATCAGGTCGATGCCTTGGCGGGAATTGAGTCGCGCGGATTCATCCTGGGTGCAGCGCTGGCGCATCGCCGGCGGAAAGGATTTGTGCTGGTCCGCAAGCAGGGTAAGTTGCCCCCGCCGGTGGTGGATGTGGCCTATGACCTTGAATACGGCTCGGGCGTCTTGGAGATGCAAAAAGGCCGCGGCCGCCTCGTGCTCATCGATGACGTGCTGGCAACCGGGGGCACCATGAGGGCTGCCGCCGACTTGTGCGATCGTGCGGGTTATGAGCTCAAGGCGCTCCTCACATTGATCGATCTGCGCATCGTCCAGGACTTCTCCTGGCGGGATCTGCGGCTGCGCGCCTCGATCAGTTACTAGCGGCAATGGGCCATGTCTGAATTGCCGGGCATCATTGTTGTGATCGCGTTGCGCGTGGAGTCCTCGGGCGTGTTCGAGGCAGCCGGAGTGCCGGTACTGTATTGTGGCGTGGGCAAGGTCAACGCAGCCATCGCGCTCACCAAGGAGTTGTCCCGCTATGCGCAACTGGGAGCGGAGATGCCGTTGGTCGTAAATTTCGGTTCCGCGGGTAGCCGTTGCTTTGCGGCCGGAACGCTGGTGGCCTGTCAGGAATTCGTACAGCGCGACATGGATGTCAGCGGCTTAGGCTTCGCGCTCGGAGTCACGCCGTACGACGAGGCGCCTCCATCACTGCTATTCGATCCGGTGTTTACTCAACTTCCGGCTGCGGTCTGCGGCAGCGGGGACTCGTTCGCCACAGCGGACATCGAAGTGGATTGCGCGGTGATCGACATGGAGGCGTACGCGTTGGCCAAAGTGTGCTGGCACGAGAATGCGAGATTTGCCTGTGCAAAATATGTGACCGACGGCGCGGATCACGCGGCGGCCGATGACTGGCAGCGCAACGTGCACGTCGCGGCCGGGGAGTTCCTGCAGTTGTTCCTAAGTCTCTCGAATTCGGGTGTCCAATGAAGATTTGCCTGCCGCCGTTCTGCGCATTGCTGCTCATCTGCTCGCACGCCGTGGCGGCGGGCGATCCGGCAAATGCGCCGATGGTTCTGCTCATATCCGTCGACGGCATGAAGCCGGAGGCCGTGACCGATGCGCACGGCCACGGTCTTAAAGTGCCGAACCTGCGGGCCTTCATGGCGGATGGCGCCTATTCCTCAGGCGTTCGAGGCGTCCTGCCGACGCTGACCTATCCCAGCCACACCACGTTATTGACGGGCGCCTCGCCGGCAAAGCACGGTATATTCGACAACACGACCTTCGATCCGTTACTCCGCAATGAGCGGGGATGGTACTGGTATGCCGAAGATATCAAGGTGCCGACGCTGTGGGACGCCGCCGCGGCGGCAAACCTCAAGACAGCCAATATCTATTGGCCGGTGAGTGTCGGGGCGAGAATTACCTACAATTTGCCGCAGATCTGGCGCGCCGGCACGGACGACGATCTCAAATTGCAGCGCGCCTTGAGCACCCCCGGGTTGGAGCAGGACCTGTCGGCCGAACTCGGCCGCTATCCTGGGGGAATGGAGGAAACAGTGGCGGAAGACGAAATCCGCGCGCGCTTCGCAATTCGCCTGCTGGAGAAAAAGCACCCCGCATTCTTCACAGTGTATTTGACGGGATTGGACACGGAAGAGCATGCATCCGGACCGTTCAGCCCGAAGTCGAACCAAACATTGGAACGCTTGGATGCCGTCGTCGGAGCGCTGCGGGCGGCCGCCGACAAGGCGGCGCCGGGTCGCGCGACGGTTTGCGTCGTGTCCGACCATGGGTTTGCCGCGATCGAGCACGATGTGAATCTCTACGCCGCTTTCCGCGAAGCGGGACTCTTCAGCGTCGATAAGGACAACAAGGTGACGGATTGGAAGGCAATGCTTTGGCCGGCCGGCGGCAGCGCCGCGGTGGTGCTCGCCGATCCGAAGGATGAACAGGTTCGAGCCCGCGTGAAGGCCCTGCTCGACAAGCTTGCGAGCGAGCCGGCCAATGGAATCGATCGAATCTGGTCGCCGGAGGAAGTGCGTCAAGGACGCGGCTTCCCGAATGCCGCATTCTTGGTTTCGCTCAAGATCGGCTATGAAATGGCATACAGCCTTTCAATGCCGCTCATCAGCCCGCCCAGCAATCTTGGCATGCATGGCTATGTGCCGGAGCGCGCGGAAATGCGCTCTTCTTTCTTCATCGCTGGGCCGCACATCCCTAAAGGGAAATCTTTGGGGGAAATCGACATGCGGCAAATAGCGCCGACGCTGGCGGATGTTCTGCACATTCATCTTGCCGGTGCCGAAATGGGGCCGTTATCGCTGCAATAATAGCCAATCGACATCACATACCCAGCGCCTCATTCAGCACCGCCGCCAGGCGAACTGCGGCTTTTTCTAGTTGCACGGCCGCGTCTTTTTCGGCTTGGGCGCGGTATGCGGGCGTGAGCGCGACCGATCCGCCGCTCTGGCAGGTCGGCATCGCCGGCAGCGCATACGTATCGCGCCGCCCGATTTCAAAAGTGTCCATCGCCCAAGTCTGCGGCGAGCCTTGCGTCCACGCTTTGATGTCGGCGGCGCTGAGGCGCGCGTCGAGTTCGTCGGCGATTTGCGCGGCTGAATGACCCAACGCGTTGACGACGCTCACATCCCAATAGGCGTGCAGATTGTTCTGTGCCTCAAAGGGCGGTGAGAGGGAGATGCAATTGCCGCCCCGATCATGGTGATCGGCGGCGTGCAGCGGCTGGTGCAGATCGCCCATGAAATGAATTAGAAACTTTAGCGCCAGAATGCGTTCCGCCGCCGGCGTGGAGGGGCTTTTGAGCTCGGCGGCAAATTCAACGATCTTGTTCACCACGCAATCCTGCGCGGGTCCCAGGCTCGCCCATTGCCCTGCCGGCAGAGTCGGAAATCCAAAGCAGGCGCGTTCAAGATCCGGCTGGTCGATCTCGATGTCCACAAAATGCCAGGCGGCGGTCTCGCGATGCGCGTCGCGGTGTTTGTCCGCCCAAGTTGCACGGGCGGCAAAATCGCCGGCCGTCAGCGTGTCACGGTCGCTCGCCAGCAATGCGTCCAAGGCCGCTCTGGCAGGCGGCACCAAGTGCCGATAGGCAATCAGGGCGATGATTTCATGACCCATATCGCCCCAGGCCCGCGCCTGCGAGCAGAACAACGTCGCGAATGCTGCGACCAAGAGGAGGGGCTTTCTCAACCTGCTAGGAGACGTCGGTCAATTGCCTGAAGAGAATGACGCGGGCTTTTTCCCAATCACGCTGCACGGTCTTTTTCGAGGTGCCACGCTGTGCGGCGATATCTTCGAAGGTATAACCGCAGAAATATTTCAGATCCACCACCTCCGCGAGGCGTGCATCGTGCGTGGCGAGTTCGTCCAGAGCCTCGGAAAGGCGGGTGAGCGCGGCTTCGTCCCCATCGGGTGCGCCCAACTCCGTCGGCAATTGCGTGATGTGAAAAGCGGCACCGCGTTTCAACGCGCGCCGCTCGCGCACCAAATCAATGATCAGGCCGCGCATGACTCGGGCCGCATAGCCTATGAACCGCTCGCGATCAGGAAATACCGCGTCTTTGCCCGACATGTCTAGGTAGGCTTCGTGCAGCAATGTGGTCGGACTGATCGGCGCGCCGGCGCTGCGGCGCAGCTGCCGCTCGGCAAGCTGCCGCAAATCGCCGTACAAAGCGGCAAACCGCAGGCCGTTAGGCGTATCGGTGTTGATTGGATACTCGGGCCGTGCGGGCGAATCCTCGGAACTCATCCCTTTTCTCCTAGGGGCCCATATCGGAGGATGCCGAAATAGGCCCGCGCTGGCAAATGGCGCGCACCGGCCATTTAACATTTGCTTCGCGCGGCTCTTTTGGGGGCGCGCTCGCGACTATACTGTTAATCGTCCAATCTCGCCCGCCTGGCGGTCGCGTTCGTCAATTGCCGCTGTGTCGTCTGTGTTGCTTAGCAGCGCGTCTGGGGCGCATCATTTTCGGCTCGGGCGGGTTTCTTTAATCAGGAGCGGTTCATGTCGGTATCGAGTGGTGCAGCGGTCATAACATCAGTCGCGCAAGTTGATCGTGCGGCGCTGACGTTTCTTTACGAACACCCGCAGTGGTTCGCGGCGATATTCGCCGAGCTGGAGCGGCGCAAGTTCCCCTTCGAGAAGATCTTCATACCCGATCATTTCTACGAAGTGGGCCCGCAGAAACCCTCGTTCAAAGTATTGTTCAACCGAATGAGTCCTTCGGCAAACAGCCGCCAGCACGGGTCGGGAATCTTTCACACTTTGGCTTATCTCGAGCATCTACAGCTTCAAGGCGTGCGCGTCATCAACGGTGCCAAGGCATTTCGCTATGAAATATCCAAGGCGGGCCAGGCTTCATTGTTGAAATCGCTGGGTCTTCGATTCCTGCCCTCGCGCATCATTCACTCCTCTCATCAGGCGGTTGCGGCGGCGGAAGGTTTGCGCTATCCCATCATCGTCAAGGCCAACACCGGCGGCAGCGGTAAGGGCATTACGCGCTTCAATGCCAAGGCTGAATTGGCAGCCGCGGTCGCGGCTGGACAATTGGATCTGGGCAACGATAGCGTGGCTCTCGTACAGGAGTTCATTCCCGCGCGCGGCGGCTTCATCACCCGCGTGGAGACCTTGGGCGGCAAGTATCTCTACGCCATCAAGGTGCATCTGACCGGGGAGACATTCGACTTGTGCCCGGCAGATATCTGCCAGACCTCCACCGGACAGAGCCTGGAAAACGCCTGCGCGGTCGAAGCGTCGAAGGCCGGACTCAAAGTCGAGGGCTATGAGGCGCCGGCCAAGGTGACTTCGGACATCGAGCGTATCGTGCGCGCCGCCGGTATCGATGTCGGCGGGATCGAATACATCGTCGATGACCGGGACGGCAACATCTACTACTACGACATCAATGCGCTGTCGAATTTCGTGGCGGATGCGCCGCGAGTCATCGGTTTCAACCCGGTCGAGAATCTAGCCGACTATCTTCAGGACGAGGTGCGCCGTGCCGGGTAAAAAGGGAATTCGCTACGGTTACTGGATGCCCGTGTTCGGCGGCTGGCTGCGCAATGTGGATGACGAGCAAATGCAAGCGACCTGGGAGTACACCAGCAAGCTCGCGCGGCGCAGCGAGCAGATCGGATTCGATCTTTCGCTGATTGCAGAACTCAACATGAACGACATCAAGGGTATCGACGCGCCAAGTCTCGATGCCTGGTCGACCTCGGCGGCTCTGGCCGCGGTCACCAACACGCTGGAGCTGATGGTGGCCGTAAGGCCGACGTTTCACTTGCCGGCTCTTTTTGCCAAGCAGGCCGCGAATATCGACCGCATCAGCAACGGCCGTCTCGCGCTCAACGTAGTTTCTTCGTGGTGGGAGCAGGAAGCCAAGATGTATGGCGTCGATTTCGAGCGCCACGATGATCGCTATGGCCGGACTTCGGAATGGCTCGATGTGGTCAATGGCGCCTGGTCACAGCCGAGTTTCAATCACGTCGGCAAGTACTACCGGACCGAAAACACCGTTCTTGAACCGAAACCCGTGCGCTCGCCGCGGCCGCCGATCTACGCCGGCGGCGAATCGGAGGCCGCGAAAAACCTCATTGCGCAAAAGTGCGATGCCTACGTCATGCACGGCGATTCGCCGGAGCACGTGGCGGGCAAGATCGCCGACATGAGCGCGCGGCGCGAAAAATTCGGGCTGGGCCGCATGCAGTTCGGCGTTGCCGGCTATGCCTTCACACGGAAGTCCGACAGTGAGGTGGCCAAAGAGGTCGAGCGCATCACCGATGTAAAGCAGAATGCCAAGGGCTACGCAAACTACCAGCAGTGGCTGCAGGGCACGCAGCTCGAACAAAAGATGTCGATTCAAGAATATTCCGTGTCGAACCGCGGCTTGCGCTCGGGTCTCGTCGGTACTCCTTCACAAGTGCAGGATCAAATCGGCAAGTTCGAAGAGGTGGGCGTCGATCTTCTATTGTTGCAATTCAGCCCGCAATTGGAAGAAATGGAAATATTCAGCGACAGCGTCATCCACTGAGTGGGAGCCTGTCTGAGCGTTCCCCGTGGCCGCTTCCAGGCTCCTAGAGTTGGCGCCGCAAGACCTTAAGCGGCCGCTGGCGCTGCGTTGCGGAGCCTTTGGCGACATGGTCCTGCTGACGGCCCTGATTCGAGTGCTTCACGCGGAATTTCGCGCGCCCGTCGATATCGTGACCTCAGGATCCTGGAGCGAGCCGCTGCTGCGCGGCCAGCCGGGAGTGGGGGACATCTTCAGCGTGCGCAGCCGCAAAACGCCGTACTGGTTGAGCATCGATCAGCAGCGGGTCGTGCGGCAATTGCGCGCGCGCGGCGCCGGGCCGACTTGGTACTGCGACGGCGATGAAGCGGCCAGGCCCATGCTGGATCGCGCCGGCATCCCGAGCCGCTACGTCGTGGATGTCAAAGATCACCCATTGTTGCCCGGCGAACATGCAACGCAGCAATGGCGGCGGCTGGCGCAGGTCATGCCGGGCGCTGTCACGGCCGCCGGCGTGGACATCGATGCGGTGCTTCCCGGTTGCTATCTAGAGGTGACGCAGGTTCAACGCGTAGAACTCACCGCGTGGCTGAAGACACGCGGTCTTGCCGATCAACCGTTGATTCTTATGCAGATCGGCAATAAACGCACGATGCGGCGCGGTCCGCGTCGCCTGGCGGTAAACAACAAGTATTGGCCTAACGAGCGCTGGGCCGAAGTTCTCAGATTCCTGCGCCAACAGCATCCGCGGCATGCCTTGGTGCTGCTGGGCACCGGCCCTGAATTTCAGCTCAATCAGGAACTGGCGTCGCTGTCGGGAATCGGGGGACTGCACAACGTCGCCGACGACCTGCCGATTCCCCGGCTCGTCTCGCTATTGGATCGAGCCGACGGTCTCGTCACCGTTGACTCAGGGCCCGCGCACGCCGCAGCCGCCGTCGGCTGCCCGCAGGTCGTACTGTTTGGGAAAGCATTACCATCACTGTATCGGCCTTGGGGTACCGCAGGCGCCGACGTACAACTGCTCACTGGCGAAGTAAACGGCGAGCCCAATATGCTGGGCATCGAAGCAGACCGGGTGATCGCGGCATGGTCCGCGCTCAGATTGAAAACCCGCGCGGATTAAGCGGGAGATTTGGCCGCAGCGCCCGCCGGTGCGCGCAGCATATCCTGAGTCACGAGCACCACACCGCGCTTGGTGATGAAGAAGCGCTGTGCGTCCACCGCGGGGTCCTGGCCGATTTGCAGGCCGTCCGGGATCATGCAGCCCTCATCGAGGATGCAGCGCGTGATCTTGCAATGCCGGCCGACCGTCACCCCCGGCAACAATACGGAACTCTCGATCACGCTGGCTTCCTCGATGCGCACATCGTTCGACAGCAGCGACTGCCGCACGTAAGCACCCGAGATGATGCAACCGCCGGCAACCATCGAGTTCACGGCCATGCCGCGCCGGCCCTCGTCGTCCAAGACGAATTTAGCGGGCGGCTGCTGTGCCTGATAGGTCCAGATGGGCCACTGGTGATCGTAGATATTCAATTCAGGATTCAGCGCCACCAACTCCATGTTCGCCTCGTACAAGGCATCGACGTTGCCCACATCGCGCCAGTAATTCTGCGCGCGGGTTTCGACATCATGAAAGGGGTAGGCAAAAACACGCATGCGTGCAATTGCGGGGGGGATGATGTTGCGGCCGAAATCATGATTGGTTGCGTCGCTGGCCGCGTCCTCGGTCAGCAGCTTCTCGAGGCGATCCATGGCGATCACGTAAATACCCATGGAGGCGCGCGCAAACTTTTCATGACCGATGATCGGGTCTGGATTTTGCGGCTTCTCGGCGAATTTCATCACCCGGTTGGTATCGTCGGTGGTCATGATGCCGAATTCGTTGGCGCGTTCTATGGGTACGTCCACAACGCCCACCGTGATGTCCGCTTCGCATGTCTCGTGGTACGCGATCATCGGGCCGTAATCCATTTTATAAATGTGATCGCCGGCCAGAATCAGCACATGCGTTGGATTGTGCGAGCGGATGAAATCCAAATTCTGATACACCGAATCCGCGGTGCCGCGATACCAGTGCTGGCCGATCTGTTGCTGCGCGGGAATCAATTCCACGAACTCGCCGAGCTCGCCGCGCAGATAGCTCCAGCCGCGTTGAATGTGCTGGATCAGCGATTGGGATTTGTACTGAGTCAACACCGCAATTTGCCGGATGCCGGAATTCACGCAATTCGAAAGTACGAAATCGATGATGCGGAACTTTCCGCCGAACGGCGTGGCCGGTTTGCAACGATGCTGAGTGAGGGCCTTGAGGCGTTCGCCGCGGCCTCCCGCCATGATCACCGCAAGGGTTCCGCTGGTCAAACGGCTGACGTAACGTCCGGTGTTGTTGCGGGCAGCGTGTCGCATTAAGCGAAGCCTGACACACTCAGGCGGCGCCTGCACCAGGTTTCTCAGCGTTTGTTAGACTCGGTTGCATGACGCCGATGAAGCTGTGTATTTTGAGTTCGGAGTTCGTGCCGTATGCGAAAACCGGCGGCTTGGCGGATGTCGCGGGCGCGTTGGTTCGCAATCTGGGCGCCATCGGGCACACGGTTCGCGCCTTCATGCCGCTGTATCCCATCGTCCGCAGCAACCATCCGTCCTTAAAGCCGGTGCGCGGCGCCCAGCGCGTGCCGCTGATCATCGGGGATACCGAATATTGGTTTTCGCTGCTGACCGCGCTCTACCCGAACACCGACGTCCCAATGTATTTCATTGATTGTCCAACGCTGTTCGACCGCGGCGACTTATACACCACCGATCCCGATGAACATCGCCGCTTCTTGCTGTTTACCCGCGCGACGCTCGAGAGCTGCCGGCGCTTGGGGTTCGGTCCAGATATATTTCATTGCAATGACTGGCATACGGCATTCCTGCCGCTGTACCTAAAAACGCTGTATCGCGGCGACCCGTTGCTGGCGCGGGCCAAATCGCTACTGACGATCCATAACATAGGTTATCAGGGCATCATGCCGGGGAGTGCGGCTGCGGATCTGGGCTTGGGCGCTGCGTGGTCCATGCTGGATCAGGCCGACATCGCACGCGGCGTCATCAACCCGCTCAAGACAGGAATCAAGCATGCGGACGGCGTCAGCACCGTTAGTCCGACCTATGCGCGGGAGATTTGCGAGACGCCTCTCGGCATGGGTCTGCAAGGCGCGCTGCGCGAGCGCCCGGATCGGGTGACGGGAATATTGAACGGCGTCGACTATCAGGAATGGGACCCGCGCTACGACCCGCATCTGAGTGCGCACTTTTCGCCGCAGGATTTGCGCGGCAAGCTCATCAACAAGGAAATGCTGATTGCGACACTGCAGCTGAAGCTCTCGACCACGCAGCCGCTGATCGGCATGGTCACGCGGCTGGCCGAGCAGAAGGGGATCGACTTGTTGTTCGATTCTCTCCCGGGCCTGCTTCAGTCGCGCGATTTCGGGCTGGCGGTGCTCGGCAGCGGGGATGCGAAGTATGTCGAATTCTTCGCGAGTCTGACCCAACGCTTTCCCGACCGCGTGAGCTACCGCTCGGGGTTCGATGAGCCGCTTGCGCATTTGATCGAGGCCGGCAGCGACATTTTCCTGATGCCCTCGCGCTACGAGCCGTGCGGCTTGAATCAAATGTACAGCCTGCGCTACGGCACCATTCCCATTGTGCGCAATACCGGGGGACTCGCGGATTCAGTGCAGCACTTCGATCCGAGCACCGGCCGGGGCACCGGCTGCGTGTTCAACGACTACGACGCACCCGCCGTACGCTGGGCGATCGGCACCGTGCTCGACTGGTACGCCGATCCGCGTTGCTGGTTGCCCGTGATGCAAAATGCCATGGCCAAAGACTTCTCGTGGACTCGACAGATCAAAGAATACGATTCCCTGTACCGCGGCTTGGCTAGCGCCTGAACCGCAGCAGCGCGTAGCGTCGCCCGTGGGGCGCCGAGTATGTTTCCATTGGCTGCAAAGTCGCCGCTTCGATCCAAGCCGGCGGAGCGGGTTCCTGCGGCGTCGCGCGCCACGGCAGCCCCGGCGCGGATCGCTGCGCAAGCTGCACCAGGAAAAGACTGTCGGGCGCCGCCGCAGCGGCGGCCGTGCGCACTCGCTCAATGCCGGCGGCATCCAACGGCCCCGGAATACTGTCGACGGCGGTGCGCGCATACATGTCGATGACTGCGCGGGTTGTCTCGTCGGGTGCGAGCAATATCAGCGGCCTTCCGGCGGCGCTGCGCTCCACCGCGCGCCCGATCTTCGCCAGGTCCTGCCAGGTGTCTACTTGCCGATAGAGCTGCGAAGCGGGTCCTATGAGCAGCGCGCAGTAGGCGAGGAGCAGCGCCCACTGAGAATACACGACGTGATCGCCGGCAGCGGCCCACGCGCGCGCGGAAAGAAAAGCCGTGACGAGCAACCCAATGCCTGCGATTGCAATAAAGGTCCAGTGCCGGGGAATGCTGCTCCAGGAATCGGCGCCGACCAGAATCAACGCGGCGACAAACACAACGACGCCGAGCAGCAGCAGGGCAGCCGTGGCGCGCAGCGCCCGGACGTCCCAAGGATCGGGACCCGGCAAGATCTCGCGTGCCCACCACGCGACCAGCAGCGCAATTCCCGGGAGCGCCGGCGCGAAATAGATATTCCGCGCCGTTGCCGCCAGGGACAGCAGGATGAGCGGCGGCAGCGAGGCGGCAATGGCGAAACGCACGGCGCGATTGTCGTGCCGCGAGATCCGCCGCTGCCGCCAGGCGCGCCGCCCAGCCGCGATGACGAGCAACGTCCACGGAAACAAATACATGGGCAGTTCGATCAGATATTTGCCGGGCGAATTTCGATGTCCGGACGCGTACTGCAAATCCGGTGGCGCATCGACTGATGCGAAGCGGCCGACCAGATTGTTCCAAAAGAATGTCTTCAAGTGTTGCGGTCCGTCATCGCCGCGGTACACGAACCAAACCCAGGGAAGAATGATCGCCGCTTGAATGAGCAAGCCCGCATACAATTCCCAGCGAAGCAGCTCCCGCCAACGTCTCTCCCAGATGCTCAAGGTCAGAATCGCCATGGCCGGCACCATCCAGGCGACCGCGCTCTTGGATAGAAATCCGACTGCCAACGCCGCATGCATCAAAAGATAGCCACGCAAGCGCTCCTTGCCGGCGCTTGCGTAGAAGCCGACGTAGGCGCCGAGCAGTGCGACCGAGACACTCGCGAGCAGCGGCGCGTCGGTGGCCAGCCAAATGGCGACCTGGTACGACAGCAGGAAAGTGCTGATGCATGCCGCCGCCACCAGGCCCGCGAATCGGCCTGTGCTGCGCGAAGCCAGCAAGCCGACGGCGAGCGCAGTGATCATTGCGTAGAGCAAATTGGGCAGCCGCGCGATCCATGCCTGCTCACCCAGCAGCCCGATGGGCATGGCCGCAAGCCAATAAGTCAAAGGCGGCTTCTCACAGAACGGCTCGCCCGCCAACAGAGGAACCGCCTTGTCGGCCTGCCAGCTCATGCGCCAGGCGATGTCGGCTTCACGCGGCTCATCGGGGGTCCAATAGCCGCGGCCGAACATGCCGATGCACCATGCCATGAGCAGCGCGACCCCGACCCAGGCAATCATCGCAGCAGGTTTTTGCGAAAGTCCGAAGCGCATTGGTTGACTATACTTTACGCGAGCCCTTAGCTTACGATGTTGTGTTTGCTGCCTACAAAGTAGAAGTTCCGTAGGATTCAGGGTGGTTCGTGATCAAAGAGTTCTGTGATTGGTTGTCGAGTACGCGTGTCAGCGTCGCGTTTCAATCGGCCAACTGGTTTGTCCCCACTGTGCAGACCGTCCATATCATCTCGATCGCAATTCTCCTGACTTCCGTTTACGTCGTGAGTTTCAGGCTCATCGGAGTCACACGGCGCGGGCAACCGCTCGCAACTCTCGTTGCCAAATCGGCGCCTTGGGTCTGGATTGCCCTGTGCGTGCTGCTGGGCACGGGCATTCTCCTCACCATCACGGAGCCTGCGCGCGAGCTGCTCAATTGGGCTTTTCGCGTGAAAATGCTGATGGTCATCGCGCTGGCCGGAATTCTGCTGGTGGTGCAAATTCGCTTGCGGCGCCATCCTGCCTACTGGACCGAATCGCGGACTCGGCGGCTCGCCGCACGCGCAATCGGAATTGCCGCAGTGATCATCGGCGCAGGTATCGTGACAGCCGGGCGCTGGATTGCCTATGTCTAAGCTCGTGACGCACTAAGCCGTGGCTCTGGAACAAGCCCTTACGCGGCTGCAGGATCTGCCCTTGCCGACGCAGATTCGCGAGTCGGACTGGATGTTTCCAACCATTGAGACCGTGCATGTATTCGCGCTGGTGCTCGTTGTCGGCACGATTATGACCGTGGACCTGCGGCTCTTGGGTGTAGCCAATAAGGAACGTCCCTTCAGTCAGGTCGCTTCCGAGATGCTGCCTTGGACTTGGGCGGCATTCGCGCTTGCGGCGCTCGCCGGCATGCTGATGTTTTCATCCAAGGCGCTCACCTATTACAGCAACATTCCATTTCGATTGAAAATGGCATGCCTGCTGCTGGCAGGCATCAATATGGTGATGTTTCATTGGCTGGGCACGCGCCATCTTGAAGCGTGGGATCACGGTCGACCGCCCCGTGCCGCGAAACTTGCGGGCGGAGCGTCTTTGCTGCTGTGGACCACGATTGTCGCGGCGGGACGTTGGATCGGATTCACGACTTAAGACCCAGGCGTGTCAAGCGCCGGTAGCCGAGGTACGCACCGGTTACGCATAGCACCGTCACCCCCGACATCAACAGCAGCATGATCAGATCCCATTGGGGGCGAGTCCTTAGGACTGCGGCAAAATCCAGCCGGTGCAGGCCTTCGTGCAACCAGCGGTAGGCGCGGCCGCCTGCGTCCAGTTTGGCGAGCAGCATGCCCGAGACGGAATCCAAATAGTATCGCGTACCCGAGGCCAGGACCAACCGATACACCGGCAGCGTGACGAGTTCCCGATGGTGGCTGAAGTAATAGCTATCCTCTTGCCTCAGGAGTTGCGGCGCGCCCGGGGTCCCGTCGCTATTTAAGGCATGAGCCAGGAATTTCAATTCCGCGGCGCTTAAGGGTGCTGGGGCGCCGCGGGCGTCGAGGCGCAGACGCTCGCCGTCCGCGCCGCCGGCGATAAAGTAGAGCTCATCATTTAGCGGCACGGCTTTCAGGGATACGGCAGATTGATGAGCACTCGCGAGGTTTTGCAGCACAACGCCGAGGCTCGCTGCGGAGGACGCCGGCGTACCTTCGATTGCCGCGCTCTCGGTTTGCGCACCGCCGCCTTGGAGCCACCCCCAGGGGTTCATGGATAGGAGTCCGCTGAGCACCCAGGTCAACGCGAAGACGCCGAATGCCAGTCCCGCGATGTGGTGCCACAAATTGAATCCGAAATAGGGCGACCAGCGCCCCAACGGCCGCGCAGCGAGCTGACGAATGCCAAGATAGAGGCCGACGCCGGCGAGAAAGCATCCGAGCAGCGACGTAAAGATCACCACGTCGCTCCAAATTTTTGGCTGGCGCCGCAGCTCGGTGAAGTACAGCCAATGCGGAACGGCGCCCAGCCAATTCCAGAAGCGTTCTCGGGCGGTGGTCATCTGCACTGCGCGCCCGCTGCGGCTGGAGATGTACAGTTCGGTGCCTGCCGCGTCGGCCAGGCTGAAGAGATATAGCGGACGCTCTGAATTGAACTCTCCGGAGACCGTCCATTGGTCGCGGTCAATAAGCCTGAGCAGACGCGGTGCGGGCGGCGAATCGCCCGCCGCGAATCGCTTGGCAACTTCGCCCGCTTGTTCAGCGGAGATTCCCTCGACCCAGGAACCCGTGGAAAGATCAATGGGGCGGCTGTCCTCGCCCGAGAACAGGACCGGTTTGCCGTTCAACATCTCGATCGACAAGTGCCTAAGGCTGAAGCCGGCGCGTAGCGTGTCGGCAACGTTGCAGCAGTCACGCCACGCCATCGGTTGCAGGTGCGCAAGACGGACGCTTTCGCCCAAAGCAGGATAGCCCACGTACATCATGACGACGCCGGACAGACACCACATCACCATCAGTGCGCCGACGGCGATTCCCAAATAACGATGCAACAACAAGATCGAACGACCCATGCTGCCTATATACCACGCAGCGCGAGTTGCACCCGATAGCGAGGCGGCCTAAGCGCTATCATGGAGTGATGCGCTTTCTCATTGTCCTGATCGCGGCCTCATTGCTGGTTGCCGCTGTTTTTGCGGCAGACAGCTATGCCGCGCGGCAACTGCTGCGCGCCGATCCGGATGCGTTGCCCGCGGATGCGATGCTTTTCCGATTTGCCGTCCGCCGCGGTCGACCGCTTTTCGAAGCGCGCTGCGCGGTCTGTCACGGCGCTTTGGGATCAGGTGATTCCGCCAGAGGCGTGCCTGACCTAACCGACGATGACTGGCTCTATGGCACCGGTCGTGCCGCGGAGATCGAAAAGGTGATCGACTACGGGATTCGTTCGCGCAATCCGAAGGCGTGGAATCTCGCCATCATGCCCGCGTACGCGAGGCCGCAGCCGAATCCAGCCGACAAGAACATCCAACCCTTGAGTCCGCCCGAAATCCACGACGTGATTGAATTTCTCATGCGCCAGCAGGGCCGGCAGGCGGATACAGCCGCGGTAGCGCGCGGCGCCGGTGTTTTCACAGGACATGGCGGTTGCTACGACTGCCATTCAATCGATGCGAAGGGCGATTCGGCGATCGGCGCGCCGAATCTCAGCGATGCCATCACGCTTTACGGCGACGGCGGCCGCGATGCGCTGTATATGTCCATCGCCTATGGCCGGCAAGGCGTATGCCCAGCGTGGATCAATCGCGCGAGCGCCGCGAGCATCCGTGAGCTGGCTCTCTATGTTTATTCAATTTCACACCCCGGTGCGATTCAAAATGGCTATTGATCAAAAACCCGAACGCGCGTCCTGGCGCGATCCGTCGCAGATCAGCAATGCGCGATCCTTCGTCCTCATGGCGGCAGGTGTACTGATCGGGCTGGTCCTGGCTGGGTACTCCCTGTTCACCGCGCGCAGCGCATCCAATCTGATTGTTCCCGCCGAGGATGTCGCTCTGGTGAATCAGCAACCGATATCGCGCGCCGATTACCTTGCGCTGCTGCAGACTTTGTACGGGGTCGATTTGAGCCATGCGACCCAGGAGCAGCGACACAAGGTTCTGGATGACATGATCCGCGAAGAACTATTCGTGCAGCGAGGCAAGGAACTGGATGTCGCTTCGGCGGATCCCGACGTGCGCAGCGCGCTGGTGAACGCGGTCGAGTTGGAAATTGCCGAGAACGCGATCACTTCACAACCCAGCGAGGCGGTGTTGCGCCAATTTTTCGAGTCTCATCACGACCGCTACGTCAGTGAAGGCGTCATGCGGGTCAAGGATCTGGTTGACGGCCGCGACTCCGGCAAGACCAAAGGAGAAGAGTTCTACTTCGCCGCGAAAATTCATCTGGGCGACGAGCTCTTCGCGGCCGCCCGCGAGTTGGGAAACGGCATGATTTCGAAGCCAATCCAGTTGCCGGATGGAATACACGTTCTTTACATGGAACAGAACAAACGCCCGGTTCCGTTCGACTTTGTCGCGGCGCGCGCGCAGGTCTTGAGCGACTATCGCAATCAGGCGGTCGACAAGCTGAAATTGAGCGGTGAATCATTTCTTCGCAGGCGCGCGAATGTGCTGATCGCGGACGACTTGCGTTGAAGCTTTTCGCGGTCCTCCTGCTGATTCTCGGCGCATGGATCGCCACGCCCGCCCATGCTCATGTCCGCAGCCAGTCCCATTCGGTTTGGGAAATCAACGGGCGCGTCGTCGATGTCGTGGTCACAATTCCCGATATCGAGGCGAAGCGGTTGGGCAGCGATGCAAGCCCTGTCACGCCGGAACGCTTGAGAGACTATTTGACACAGAAGACCTACGCGGTCGCAGAGGGCAAGCGCTGTGCGCTGGTGCCGCCGGTGGAGATTTTATCGGCCCTCGCGGGTTTTAGTAAATTCGACTTCACCTTCAAATGCGATGCAGCCTCAAACCTGCAAATCCATTCCGGCGCTTTTTTCGATTTGGTCTCGAGCCACACCAACTTTGCACAGGTGCAAAATGCGGCGACCGGTGAGTTTACCGAGCAACTCATAACGAATGAGCACCAAACGATAGACGTGACGGGCGGCGAGGGCGGCCGGCTAAAGAATGCCAGCTTCTTCGAGTTCATCCGCATGGGGATGATGCACATCTTCACCGGCGTCGACCACATGTCGTTTCTATTGGGTCTGGTGCTGATCTCGCGCCGTCTGCGCGATCTGGTGTTCGTCGTGACCGGTTTTACCATAGGACACAGCCTGACCCTGGCATTGGCGGTCACGGGCATATTGAGGCCGCACGCCGAATATATCGATGCACTGGTCGCTCTCACCATCGCATTGATCGGCGCGGAAAACATTGTGGTTCAAACCAGGCAGCCGAAAATTGTGGCCTTGGGCGTCGGCACATGTCTGTTGCTCATGGCTTTGTTTCAGATTCTGGGTTTCGGCGGATTGCCGAGCCTGCTGTTGCTCGGCGCGGGACTGTTCACGGCGAACTACCTTTTGATTTCGGGCAACATACGCGATGCGGGCCGATTGAGGATACTCGTCACCTTGGTGTTCGGACTGATACATGGCTTTGGATTTGCCGCTGACTTGCTGGAATTGCAGCTGCCCACCCAACGCTTGGCCGAACTGCTGGTGGGGTTCAATTTGGGAGTCGAAGTGGGTCAGTTGGCGCTCGTCGTCGGTGCGACATTGCTGGTGCTGGGATTGAAACGCTTGCGGCTTGCGTTGCCGCGGCCCATCGTCGTTGATGTCGCTTCCGCGTTTCTCGTGGCGCTCGGTGTGTTCTGGTTTGTCAGCAGAAGCTACGCCTAGTATGCAAAGGGACTGGATAATGAGCCTCGTACTGCTGCTGCTGCTCGCCGCAGTGTTCGTGATTTCGCTGCTGGCGGGTCGCGTCTGGCTGCCGGCGGGAGAGGTTTGGGATGGCTTGTGGTCGAAGGATGCCAATCTCGCGGCCACCATTGTCACCCAGCTGCGCCTGCCTCGTGCCGTCCTCGCCCTCGAGGTCGGCGGCGCCTTGGGGTTGGCGGGCGCCGTGCTGCAGGGAGTGACCCGCAACCCCTTGGCGGAGCCGGGTCTGTTGGGGGTTTCGGCGGGCGCCGCGCTTGGCGCCGTGGTTGCCGTTTATTTCGGCTTCGCAACGCATTTCATGAGCGCCGCGCCGCTGCTCGGCCTGGTCGGCGCGTTGCTTGCAAGCGCTCTGACTTTTGCATTGGGTCGCGGCGGCGGAACGATAACCCTGGTGCTCGCTGGGGCCGCCGTGTCGGCGCTCGCGGCCGCAGGAATCGCGCTGGCGCTCAATCTCGCGCCCAACCCCTATGCGGCGTACGAAATCATGACCTGGCTGATGGGGTCGCTCGCAGACCGCAGCTGGAACCATGTATTTCTGGTGACGCCCTTCATCCTATTGGGTTGCGCTATGCTGCTGTTCACCGCCCGCGGAGTCGACGCCCTGACGTTGGGCGAGGCGCAAGCCACGAGCCTGGGCGTGAATCTTGGACGGCTATATTTCTTGGCGGTATTCGGCACGGCATTGGCGATAGGCGCGGCCACCGCGGTGACAGGAGTCGTCGGGTTCATAGGGCTGATCGCACCTCACTTGGTGCGGCCGCTCCTCGGTCATCAACCGAGCCGGATCCTGTTTCCGGCCGCCCTGTCCGGAGCGCTGTTGCTGCTGATCGCAGATATCGCAACGCGCTTGATTCACGTCGGCACGGAACTGAAACTCGGCGTGCTGACGAGCTTGATTGGGACGCCCTTTTTCTTTTGGCTTGTCGTAAGGCTGCGCAAGACGGCGCCATGAAAATACTCGAAGGAGAATTCTTGTGACAGAACATATTCTGGTGGAGAAGTCCGAAAAGCTCTTGGTACTGACTCTCAACCGGCCGGATAAGAAAAATGCGCTTACGCGAGCCATGTACAAGACCCTGGCGACCGAAATCGCTGCCGCGGACGGCGACCCCAACATCCGTTGCATTTTGATCAAGGCCAACGGCGACATGTTCACTGCGGGCAACGATCTCGCCGATTTCGCCGCGGTGGGCAATTCGACCTCGGCGCCGAAGCCGGAAGATGCCAATCCGTTGCTTCCCGCCCTCGCCAAAGCGCGAACGCCGATCGTTGCCGCCGTGAATGGCCGCGCGGTCGGCGTCGGCGTCACGATGCTTCTGCATTGCGACATGGTTTATCTTGCAGAGGACGCCGCACTAATTGCCCCGTTTGTGAATCTGGCGCTGGTCCCCGAGGCGGGCTCGAGCCTATTGATGCCGCTGCGCATCGGGCATGTCCGCGCGTTCGAGATGTTCGTGCTCGGCGAACCGGTGAACGCCGAAAAGGCGGTGAATTGGGGAATTGCGAACCGCGCAGTGCCGGCGGCCGACCTGCATTCGGTTGCCCGGAATACTGCGATCGCGATCGCGGCGCGCGCGCCCGCCTCGGTGGTCGCGACCAAGTCTCTGATGCGCGATGAAGCGGTTCTGTTGGCGCGCATGAGCCAAGAATCCGGGCACTTCATTCGGCAGCTCAAATCCGCGGAGTTCAAGGAAGCCTTCACGGCATTTTCCGAACGACGAGCGCCGGATTTCAGCAAGTTCGGATGACAGCTTGACTGGGACACCGGCGACAGCCTTCGGTGCGGCGCTCGTGCTGGCGGTGCTCTGCCTGGTGAGCCGCGCGCCTGCTGCAGACGGGCCGCAGCATGTCATGTCGCTCAGCATGTGCACGGACGATCTTCTGCTCGAATTGTTGCCTCCGGAACGCATCGCCTCCGTCACCTATTACTCGCGCGATCGCAGCAATTCCTACCAGTGGCCGCAAGCCGCGAAGGTCCGGGTCAATTGGGGTACGGTCGAGGAAGTGCTGGCGGAAAAACCCGACCTGGTGCTCGCGGGAACCTATACCACGCCGGCGGCGCGATCACTGCTGAAAAAGCTGCACTGGCCATTGCTCGAAGTGCCGCCGGCGGCGGACTTCGATGAGATCCGCGCGGTGACGCGGCAAGTAGCCCATGCGCTGCGGCGAGACACCGTCGGCGAATCCCTGATTGCGAAAATGGACTCGACCTTGCAGGAGTTGGCCGCGTCGAAGCCGCCGCAAATCATTCGCGTGGCGGCTTGGGGGGAGGGCAGATCCATCCCCGGCAAAGGCACTCTGTTCGACGCCATTCTGACCGCCGCCGGTGGGGTCAATATCGCGACGTCGTTGGAGGGCGGGGCCTACACCTCTTTCGAAGTTGAGCAATTGATCGCGGCGCACCCGGACGTGCTTGCCTACTCCAGCGATATCGCCGATACGCCGGGACTGAATACCGAGATGGCGCTGCATCCCCTCGTCCGCAGGCTCTATTCCGGCCGAACCGTGACCTATCCCGGTGCGCTTTATAGTTGCGGAGTGGTCGAAAGCGCCGACGCCGCAGCGGCGCTGCGAATCCGTCTCTTGCAGGCGATGCGCAACCGCTCATGAGCATCCTCGATGCATCCAGGATTTGCGTCCTGCGCGGCTCGCGCGCGATTCTCGACGACGTTTCATTGCGTGCCGAGTCCGGCGATTTTGTGGCCATTATTGGTGCGAACGGAGCGGGCAAATCGACGCTGCTGTCGGTGCTGGCGGGATTGTTGAGGCCGGATTCCGGCAACGTCATGTTGGACGGCGTTTCCATTCGCGCGCTCTCCGGCATGCAGTTGGCGCATCGGCGCGCCTATTTGCCGCAGAATCCTCGCTGCGAATGGCCGATATCAGTGGAAAGGCTGGTTGCCTTGGGATTGACTCCAACCTTGCCCGCCCTCGGCGGATTGCCTGCAAGCTTCGGTCCGAAGATTGCGCAAGCGTTGCAAGCGTGCGACTTGCTCGATCACCGCGAACAACCCGCAACCACGCTTTCCGGCGGCGAACTCGCGCGTGCCATGCTTGCCCGCGCATTGGTCGCGGATCCGGACATTTTGATCATCGATGAACCGATTGCCGGCCTTGATCCCAAGCACGCGCTCGATACCGCGCGCCGCCTGCAGTTACTGGCGAGAGGCGGCAAATTGGTGATCGCATCCATTCATGACCTGACCCTCGCGGGCCGCTTTGCCAGTCGCATCTTCGCGTTGGCAAATGGCCGGGTCGCGGGCGACGGAGCGACGCAGGCAACCTTGACGCCGGCCTTGATTCGCTCCGCATTCGAAGTGGAGGCCTGTGTTTCGGGAACGCCAGGCAGCGTCTACGTCGATTACGTACTGCCGCCGTGAATTTTCAGGCGGGCTCCTAAGGCGGCCCGGTGAAAGTGGTGAACGCAGCGGTGGTCAGTAAAATCACGGCGCCGACACCTATCTCGGTCAGCACAGAGCGTCGAAATAAGCCCACGGCCCGAGCGTCGCCCCGCAAAAGCCTGGGCGTCAAAACCAGCTTATTCCAAGCGGCAATGCCCAACAGAATGGCGACCGCCAGAAGTTTGATTGCCATCATTCGTCCGTAGTCGCTGCCCCAAAATTGCGCGGCGCTGCCTATCAACATGAGCAGCACGCTCGCGCCGGCGGCCAGCAGCACCGCCACGACTCTCAAGGCCAGTTTCCCAAAGCGCGCGGCGGCCGCGGCGATTTGCGGCTGATTGGCTCCTGCCGCGATGATCAATAGCGGCGGCAGCGCGCCCAACCAAAATGCCGCGCACAGGAGGTGCAGACATAGCAGCAAACTTGGCGCCGTGTTCGGCGCCAACCCATGGATGTGTCCCACCCACGCAAATGATGTCGATGCCGCGATGGCGCCCGCAACCGCCGGTCCGCGAAAGACGGGATTCTTCGACAATGCAAAAAGGATGAGGGCCAGTCCGGCAATTCGCACGCCGCTCGCACGGCCTTCGCCGGCCCTCAGAATCATGCCCGCGAAGGAGCTGTCGAACATGCCCGCCATATCTGCGCTCATTGAACCGGCCAGCAACATGATCCGCAAAATACTGGCGGCCGCTGCTGCCGCAACCAGGATACCGACAAGGCGACGGATCAGGCCGCGCTGCTGGTCGCGCAGCAGCGCGCCGCAATAGATGGCAAAAAAAACCGTGCCGGCCGCCCCGAATGTCGCCGCGTACGTGACCGCCTTCGCGAACATCGCCGCGACGTCCCAGCCGCTGATCTCCACGTCAAACTCCGGCCGGCCCGACCGCTAGGCTATCGAGAAAACAAAGGAGCCCTTGGTGACGTGACCATCATCTGCTGCCACGGCGCTCCATTGCACCGTGTAATTGCCGGGTGAAAGTGCCGGCAGAGTCAGCGTGAATGTTTGGCCTGCCTTCGCGCTCTTATCGAGGGGGACCGGCACTTCCTTGCCGTCTCGGATCAGTTTCAACACCGCGAGCTGAGCGGCTTCGCTGAATTGGAGCGTCAGCGTTTTAGGCGCCTCGGTCAAATGAGCGTTGTTTGCCGGCGAGGAACTCTGCAGTTTCGCATGCGCCATGCAAGGGCCGGCCGCGACGATGCCGCACAGTGCGAATGCCAAGAGGCTGTTTTTAAGCATAAATAAAGTCCCGTTGGTGTCGGAATCGATGTTAGGCAATATACTCCATGCAATGATTCTATATGGCTACGGCTTGAGTTCGGCTTCGTACAGGGTGCGAATAGCCATGGCCCTCAAGAATCTCGAGTACAAGTCCATCGTCAAGAACTTGCGCGCAGGCGAGCACCGCCTGTCGGAATTTCTGCAGATCAATGTCCAGGGATTCGTTCCCGCGCTCGAGTTCGACGATGGCTTCGTGCTGACGCAGTCGGTGGCCATCATCGAATATCTCGACGAGTTGTACCCGAATCCGCCGCTGTTGCCGGCGGAACCGCTGGCTCGGGCGAGGGTTCGGGCGCTTACGCAGGCGATCGCCAGCGATATTCACCCGCTCAACAATTTGCGCGTGCTTCGCTATTTGGAAGAGAAACTGATTTTGGACAAGCCGACGCGCGATGCATGGTATCGGCACTGGGTGGGCGTCGGATTTGACGCCTTGGAACGCTGGCTGGTTCGAGACGCGGCGACGGGGCGGTTCTGCCATGGAAATTCCCCGACGATGGCGGACGTATGTCTGGTTCCGCAGGTGTTCAATGCCCGGCGCTTCTCGGTCGATATGAATTCTTTTCCGCGGATTCTGGCCATCGATACCGCGTGCAGAGAGCTACCCGCCTTTCAAACGGCCGCGCCGGAAGCTCCCTAGATCCAGGCTGCGCAGGCGATCTTAAAAGGAATAGCGCAGAAACAGCAGCCGGCTGCCCTGACGTGCATCGGTCAATCGACCCCAGCGGGGATCGCGCGGCGCAAATGTTTTGCCCATTACCAAACCCATGCGCGCATCGCCGATTTCTCGTCCCGAGAGCTGGGGCGCAAGTGACAGAAATTGTTCATCGATGAGGCGTTCCTTGTAGAACGTGGCCAGCAACCTGGGACCGCCTTCAACCAGGACCTGTTTACCGCCGATTGCCCGATCGACTGCTCGCAAAATGCCCGCGGCGGGAATTTCACCCGAGAGGCGCCTTGTCGCATGGATTTGCACCGAATCGGGGACCCGTTGTCTGCGCAGCTGTTTCAGGCCTCGCACCGTCGTAATGATCATCGCGGCGACCTTCCCGGAGGCAAATACCGGCAGGCGAAGGTTGACCCTCCCCTCGGCGCTCACAATGACATTCAGAGCCGCGCGGGGTTTGGCCATTGCCAGGCTAAGCCGGTGATACTCGTCTGCCAGCTCAGGGCAGATTGCCTGCGGAGTCCAGAGGTGTTGCGGATCGGCAGCCAGCGTTCCGGAGCCGACGATGACCGCGTCGGCCGCGGCGCGCAGCAGGCCCATCACCATGCGGTCCTGGCCGCTGAACCCGCTGATATCGCCTCCGCCGCTATGCCCTTTCACTTGCAGCGAGACGACGCCATCTAAAGTGCTGACGAAATTGCTGAACACGTGAAGACCCGAGCGCGGCACTGGCAGTCGAAATGTACCGTATAGGCGCGACAAATTCGGCGGCAGCGGCAATCCGCGGCCGCGTGTGGTTTCTACGAGCGTCCGCAGCGCGGCGAATTGCGGAGAACGGCGCTTGTTGCTTGTCATGCAGTACTTCCCCGCTGTGTGCGCAAGGCCCACGTTTGAGTAGGTCCAGTCCTACGCGCTGCGGTCGTCGATACCGCGCTCTGTTGCTGCTATGGTAACAATAATGCGAATGATGAGCGCCCGCCTGAAACTGATTCCATTCGCTTTGATTTTGAGTGTGGTTGCCGCCGGCGCGGCTGTTGCCGCGGGGCAAGTCGAGCCGCCGCAATCCACGTCGCAGACACCGGCGCAATCGGCGCCGCCATCTCCCGGCCCCGCGATCGGCCTCGCGGACTCCGCCGGCCTTCGCGCCACGGTATTCGGCACCCCGCCGCAGGACATGGCAGTTTTGCCCGCGAAGGTGCCGCTCTCTGAAATCAATGCTGAATTGCCATGGCGCCTGCCTGTGCCGCAAGTTCTCTGGTTCGACGCCAAGCTGCGCGTGTGGCTCTCTGCGCAAGATAAGCCGGCGCCGTTAGCCATTGTCATTTCCGGCACGGGAAGCGATGGCAACACCAAGACAATTTCCGTCCTGCGCGCAGCGCTCTATGGTGCGGGCTACCACGTCCTGACCATGCCGTCGCCCACCTCTCCAGCTTTCATCGTCTCGGCATCGAGTACCGGTGTCGCGGGCGATTTGATGCGCGACGGAAAAGATTTGTATGCCGCCATGCAAGAGATCATCGCGCATTTGCCGCGCAAGGTTCGGGTCACGGACATTGACCTGGTGGGGTATAGCTTGGGAGGCGCGCACGCTGCCATCGTCAAGTCGATCGACGCCACCGAGCACAAGCTCAAGATCCACCGTGTCGTCATGATCAATCCGCCGGTGAGCCTGTTCTCCTCGGTCGGGCGTCTCGACAGGCTGTTCGCGGCTGCGATCGGTCCGGGCGACCAGGCGGTGGAGCTGTTGTATCGCAGGCTGTATGCGCAAATCGCGAATCTGTATCGAGCTTCGGACCGCCTCGAACTGGATGAGAATTTTCTGCTCGGCGCCGGCGCAGCCACACTGAAGACGGACGCGGAATTTTCCGCGGCGATCGCGCTGACGTTTCGCCTGCAGTTGGTCGATATGTTCTTTATCGGCGATCTGTACGGCAAGACCGGAGTGGTCACGGATCCTGCGCATCCGCCGAAGGTGAGCGACTCGCTCGAGGGTATCCAGCGTGATCTGCGCGCAAAGCCGTTTGCCGACTATTTTGCGCGCGTGTTTGCTCCTTACTATCTCAAACGGCGCCCGGATGCGACCAGCGCGTCCTTGATCGCGTCCAATCGTCTCGACATTATTACCGACACCCTGCGCAACGATGGCGACTACTATGCGCAGACCACCAGCAACGACTTAATCCTCAACAAAAGCGAACTCGCGTGGCTGCAGGACACGCTCAGTGCCAGAATCGTCGTCTACGATCACGGTGGACATCTGGGCGAAATCGGCGATCGACAGCAAGTGGCCGACATGCTCGATATGCTGTCCGGCAGTTGGCCGCGGAGCACGCAGTGAGGGCGGCGGTTCTCGCTGCTCTTCTCGCGGCGCTGCTTGACGGCTGCGCCTCGCAAGTACTCTCCATCCGCACGGTTCCCGACCAGACGCCGGCGGCGGATAATGCTGCCGCGGCGGCAAACGCTGCGGCCTTTGCGGACGCGGTTGCGGCCGAATCAGCCAATAGTTCGGCACAGGAGGCGCAAGATGCACCGCCGCTATTGACGCCGGCCGACGCGCCGTCCATGTACACCTATGATCCTTGGGAACGCCTGAACCGATTTACGTACCGATTCAACGCGCGTTTCGATGAGGCGATTTTTTTGCCGGTAGCGGACACTTACCGGCGTGCGCCCGCGCCCATCCGCGCGGGCATCCATAATTTCTTTGGCAATCTCGCCGAGATCGACAGCGTCATCAATTACACGCTGCAGTGGCGGCTCAAATACGGATGGCGCAGCTTTACGCGCCTGGCCATCAACAGCACCATCGGCATCGGCGGCTTGTTCGACGTCGCCACCAAACTCAAATTGCCGGGCACGCCCACCGGGTTTGCGACAACGCTCGCGAAGTGGGGCATGCACCCGGGACCTTATCTCGTGATCCCGCTGTTGGGACCCTCGACGCTGCGAGATGGCGTGGGTTTTCTTGGGGATTACGGCGCGGAATACGGCATCAATGTCGCGGGCTTGTATCGCGGCAATGTCTCGTGGGGTGTGGGCACGGTCAACGCGATTGACCAGCGTGCCAACATCAACTTTCGCTACTATTCGGGCGGCTCGCCTTTTGAATACGAAACGATTCGCTTTTTGTACGTGCGCCGGCGCTTGATCGAGGATGAGGGCTTGCATCCCAAGGAACCGGTCAAGAAGACCGCAGACGAGGTACCCGCCGGCAAGTGAGGAGACGCTTCCCTTCTCGCCGCCGGCGATTCAGACTACCGCGCTGTCGGGAGTTTCAACCCGAACAAGGGAGCGGTTTCCAGTGAAAAGCCCGACAATGCTGATCTGTTCATTTCTCGCCGCTTTCTCGGGACTCGGCGGCTGTCAGAAAAGCGAAGTGACGGCTGCCGTACCTGCGCCGGCGGCCGAGTCCGCCCCGGCGGCGGCATCGCCGCCCCCGGCGATTCAAATCATGGCCAGCATCCAGGAACTGATGGATGCGGTCATCGATCCGTCAGCGGACGCGCTTTGGGATTCGGTCAGCATTACCACGACCACGAAAGGAACTGTGTTTCATCAGCCTCAGTCCGATGAGGAATGGCGGGAGGCGCGTCGCCACGCCATTGCGCTGATCGAAGGAACGAATTTACTCGTCATGGATGGGCGCACGCTGGTGGCGCCCGGCAGTCCGGTGCTCGATCAAGGCACCTCGGGAGTGCTCAGCGCCGAAGCGGGTCAGAAGCTCTTTGAGGCGCAGCACCCGACCTTCGTACAATTTGCGCGAGCGCTGCGCGAGACGGGCACCCAAATGCTCACGGCCATCGACAAGAAAGATCCTACCGGCATGATGAACGCCGGCGCCGCGATGGACGGTGTTTGCGAGAGCTGCCACCTGACGTTTTGGTACCCCAATCAGGTCATACCGCCGTTGCCGGCGGATTTCGGAGCCACTAAGGCGCAGCCAAAGCCGAAACGGATTCCCTTAAGTCCCGGATGAGCCGAAAGCCCGGATAAGCCGAAAGCTGTCAGCGCCCGCCGGCGACATCGAGAATTGCACCACTCGTGTAGGACGCGCCATCGCTTAACAGCCAATAAATTGCTTCGGCGACTTCCTCGGGACGCCCTGCGCGACCCATCGGTGTGGTCGCACCAATACGCCGCGCCCGGTCGGGTTGCCCGCCGCTGGCATGAATGTCGGTTTCAATGAGTCCCGGGCGAACCGCATTGACGCGCACTCCTTGTTGCCCAAGCTCCTTGGCCAGGCCGATCGTCAAGGTATCGATGGCAGCTTTTGACCCCGCGTAGTCGACATATTCGAAAGGCGAACCCAGGCGGCTCGCCGCCGATGAAATGAGGACGATGGCGCCGCCGCCGCCGCCTCGATCCTTGGACAGGCGGCGAGCGCTCTCTCGAGCGCAGAGGTAAGCGCCATAGACGTTGACCTCGAACATGCGTTTGAGCCGCGCGCTGTCCATGTCAGCCAGCTGCAACGATGGCGCGACAATGCCGGCGTTGATCACCACGCCATCGAGGCGGCCGAGCCTCGATTCAGCCGCGCCGAACATCGAAATGACATCGGTCTCCACGGCGACATCGCCCTGCAGGGTGATTGCGTGGCCGCCGGCGGCGCGAACCTCGCGGGCGGCCTCCTCGGCGGCGGACTGGTTGCTGAGGTAGTTGAGCGCGACGCTCCAGCCTTTGCGCGCGCATTTGAGCGCCGTCGCGCGGCCGATACCGCGCGTGCCGCCGGTGACAAGAATAGCTTTCATCCGTATCTCTGCGCCGTTTGTTCGGGGATAATATTACGCTGTGCGAGTGATACGTATCGAACATGTGCAATTGGCAATGCCTGCCGGCGGCGAAGATCTGGCCCGGAATTTCTACGAGCACATCTTGGGCATCAGCGAGAAGCCGAAACCGGCCCATCTGGCGAAGCGCGGCGGATGCTGGTTTGAGAGCGGCGATCTAAAGATTCATTTGGGCGTCGAGGCTGATTTCCGGCCGGCGCGCAAGGCCCACGTGGCCTTATTGGTCACCGACTTGTCCATGCTTCAGGAGAAACTCCAGGCATGGGGCTACAGCTTGAAGGAAGACGAGCCTCTCGAAGGCTTTCGTCGCGTCTACGTCGACGACCCGTTCGGCAATCGCCTCGAGTTGATGGAACCATACCAGGGCCCCGCGTAGCGTCACATTTGTAGGCGCATGTGCCGCAATGCAAAAACATGCGTGAACTGCGTCGGAGTCCTGGCATTCGCTTGTATCAACAGCGGATTCGGTCGCATAGCATTTGCCCATTACCGCCTAAACCTAAGTAGTTGAGGTGATTCAAGTACCTTGGAGCAAAAGATGTCGCGCGGGCAAAACCCGTTAGTCTTGATGATGGCGCTTTCGCTGCCCGGCGCAGCTCACGCGTTGGGTCTGGGCGAGATCCATGTGAACTCTGCTCTCAATGAGCCGCTCGCGGCGGACATCGAGATCCTCGGCGCAACGGCGGAAGAACTATCCAGCCTGACCGCGTCGGTTGCCAATCGGGATACATTTCTGCGATTCGGAGCCGAACGTCCAGCCTTCCTCGCATCGGCGTCGTTTAAGGTATCGCACGACACGAAGGGCAAGCCCGTATTGGTCATCCGCTCAACGGACTCATTCACCGAGCCTTTTGTCAATTTGTTGGTTGATCTTCGTTGGCACAATGGCGAGGTCATCCGCCAGTATTCTCTGCTGCTTGATCCGGCCGGCTTCCCTGCCGCGCCTCAAGTGGCGGAAGCCGTGCGCTCGGCGATCGTTCCGTCCGCGTCGCTTGCCCTGCCGGCGCCGGCTGCGGCCACTCCGATCGCTTCTCCAGACGCCACGGCGTCTCGGGCAGCGAAACCTGCGCGCGCCACCAGTCATGTAAAAATCGGCGCGAAAGCAACGCTCCGTGGTGTCGCTTGGCGCGTTGGCGCACGCTCCGATTCCGATCTCAAGAAAACGATGTTGGCGATTTTCCGCGCCAATCCGCACGCGTTCGAGGGCAATATAAATCGCCTGCGTCTGGGTGCCGTGCTGACGATTCCGTCGGCGGCAGACATCTCCAACATATCCAAGGAAGATGCCGGCCGCGAGGTTCAAGCACAGATGACTGCCTGGCGCGCCTCAGCGCAGAAAGTGCACACCACTGCCGCGCCGGTGCAGGCGATGCAGGGACCCGCGCAAGCAATGCAGGCACTCGCGCAAGGAATGCCGGCGCCGGTGCAGGGAATCAGTCCGACTGTTCCCGCAGCCACGCTGATTAGCGGTGACGCGGCGGAAGAAGCGGCGCTCAACATGCGCGTCCAGTCCCTCGAACAGGGGCTTCACGACTTGCAAGGCGAGTTGAAACGCGAGCACGATAAATTGCTCGGTGTGCAGGCCCAGGTCAGGTACGCCGAACAAGCGGCGAACGAACCGGTCGCGCCGGCCCCCGTCGCGCGCCAGTGGTTGCTGACGTCCTTGATCGGAGGCTTGGCCTTGCTGGCGGGCGTTCTTGGCGCGATGTTCCTCAAGCTGCGCCGCCGCGCGACGCAAAAGATCGACGCCAAACCGGCCGCCGGCGCAACGGTGGTGCGCGAGACTTCGAATCCCGCCACGGAGCAAGTGGTCGCCGGGGAGCCGGCGCCGCGCGAAGCGCCACGCATCGTGCCGCGGCCCGCAATCCAAGATCGCGAACAAGATTCCAGAGCCCCGAATTCCGAGGTGGCCGCCGCGCCAAAGCCCGTTTTCACAGTCAACGAGGATGAATTGCGCGCGGCTTACGAAGACACCCTCGATCTTTCCGGCGAGACTGCGATTCTTGCGGCTGAGATCGCCGCGGCGAGCGGTGATACGGCGAACCTGCCCGCTGCCACCGTCAACTTGAATGCGCATGCGCTACAGGCCGCAGCGGCCGCGACGGCTGAGGCATCCGCCGCCGAGTCCGCCGCCGCCGAATCCGCAACTGCCGACGAATCTGCGACGATCATGATCAGCGCCGAGGAGCTAAACGTCGACACGACCAAGCTCGATTACAACCTGGTGGATCTCGATCTGACGGCTCAGCACGTGCATATGCCCAGCGTCTTGAACGAGCGCGCGATCGTCAAAGAGCGGCGCACCAATCTGGTCGATGTTCTCAAGAAGGCGGTTGAACGTGAACCTGACCGCCGCGATTTGCGCATGAAGCTGCTGGAAACCTACTACGCGGCCGCCGCCGCCAATCGCGAGGCATTTCTCGAAGTGGTGCAAAAGCTCGCGCGTGACCGGGACCGCCTGGGCGAGGGCGAATGGGACAAGATCACCCGCATGGGCAAGCAGATCGCTTCGGATACCGCTTTGTTTTCCTCGGACTCGGACTCAGAAGCTGAGGACGACAACAAATTGGCCGATTGCGCCTGAAAGGCTGGTATCTCGGCACTGTGAATTTGAGCGGCGCGGATGGCCTGGGAGATGGGAAGCTTCGAGGCCCGCGAGAGCAGGGCCTCGAAGCTTCCCATCGCCCAAGCCTTTTAGGCGGGCGCTCAAACTCACAGTCCCTGAGGATGGGTGTCGAATGGCTGCCAGCAGTCGATAGGCCTCACGGCACTCGAAGCACGCAAATCATGTGTCCTGCCAACCTGCGCCCGCAGCTCCAGCGCTGTGATATTGATCGGCTCGAGTTCTAGCCAGGCAGGGTGAGAAGACTCAAGGCACTGCTGTTTTTCGTGCCTTGAGTCTTCTCATCCTCCCTGGCAAAAACCACACAAACCGTTCAATGTCACTGCGTGCACTCGCCTCACGCCACGCCGCGCTCTTGAAGGAACTCGCTCAAGATTCCCGCGGTGTGGCTCTTCCCGGGCTTGCGCGCGATGGCCTCAGGTGAGCCCTGTGCGACGACTCGCCCTCCGCCCGAGCCGCCCTCCGGCCCGAGGTCGATGATCCAGTCCGCTTCCGCCATGATGTCGAGATTGTGTTCGATCACGACCAACGTATTGCCCGTGTCGACCAGTCGATGCAGTACGCGCAACAGCTTTTCCACATCCGCCATGTGCAGACCGACCGTGGGCTCGTCGAGCACATAAAGCGTGTGCTGCCCCTCGCGGCGTGCGATGTCCTGTCCTAGTTCATCAGTGCGCACCTTGGCGAGCTCGGTGACCAACTTGATGCGCTGGCTTTCTCCGCCGGACAACGTCGGGCTTGGCTGGCCAAGACTAAGGTAGCCCAACCCCACGTCGGCGAGCAGGCTCAAGGGATGATGCACGCTGCGCTGCGCGGCGAAGAACGGCAGCGCGTCCTCGACATTCATCGCAAGTATCTCGCCGATTGTTTTGCCTTTGAACAGGATACTCAAGGTTTCCGGATTGAAGCGCCTGCCGCCGCAGACATCGCAGAGCACTTGCACATCGGGCAAGAAACTCATTTCGATGCGCTGCATGCCCTGGCCTTCGCAAGCTTCGCAGCGGCCGCCCGCGGTATTGAACGAGAAGCGGCTGGCGGTGAATCCACGCATGCGCGCCTCGGTCGCATCCGCGTAGAGGCGGCGAATGGAATCCCAAAATCCGATGTAGGTCGCGGGACAGGAGCGCGGCGTTTTGCCGATCGGGGTTTGATCGACTTCGAGCACCCGGCTGATCGATTGCCAGCCCGTGATGGCATCGCATCCTTGAAGGACCACGTCGGTTTTGCGCGCGCGCTCGGCGCGGCTTGGGCGCACCAGCAGGCGCTTCAAGTTGCCGAGCAGCACGTCGCGCGCCAAAGATGATTTGCCCGATCCCGAAACGCCGGTTATCACCGTGAGCCGTCCACGCGGAATTCGCGCGTCGATTTTGCGAAGATTGTGCAAATTCGCCCCGCGGATCTCGATCATGGGCGTTTCGCGGTCTATCGGACGCCGTCGGGATCGGGAGTGCTGCAGCGGTGCCGCCAGACAACGGCCGGTTGCCGAATTTCCCAGCTGCGCCAGCTGGGCTGCGCTGCCCTGTGCAACCAAGCGGCCGCCGCGGGTTCCAGCGCCGGGGCCCAGATCAATCACATGATCGGCGCGCCTGATGGTGTCCTCGTCGTGTTCCACGACGACCAGCGTGTTTCCTTTGGCGCGCAGCCGATCCAAGGTGTCGAGCAGAGTGACGTTGTCGCGCGGATGCAGGCCGATGGTCGGTTCGTCCAGAACGTAGCACACACCCTGGAGGTTGGATCCCAATTGCGCCGCTAGACGAATACGCTGCGCTTCGCCGCCGGACAAGGTGGGCGCGGCACGATTCAATTGCAAATACCCCAAGCCGACATCGCATAGAAAAGTGGTGCGCGAGGCGAGTTCCGCCAGCAGATCGCGCGCGATGTCGCGCTCCCGGCCCGCTAATTTCAATTTGGAGATCAGAGCCGAGAATTCCTGCACCGGCAAGTCCGTGAGCGCTGCGATGGACTGGCCGCGAAATAACACGTGCAGCGCGACGGCATTCAGGCGCTGCCCCGAGCATTGCAGGCAGGCCTCGAGCGGGGCATCGGCATCTTCCCGCCACATCGATTCCTCGCCGCTTTGCTCGGCGTCGAACTGCGGCAATTGCAAGCCGGTCCCGAAGCAACTCTTGCACCAGCCGTGCTTTGAATTGAACGAAAACAGCCGCGGATCGAGCTCCGGGAAGCCGGTGCCGCAGTTCGGGCATGCGCGCTTGGTCGAGAAGACGCTCGCAGCGGTTTCCGCGGCGGATTCCGTTCGCACATGAACCACGCCGCGTCCGTGCTGCAATGCCACGTCCAATTGTTCGCGCAGCGCGGCCTCGCCGGACGCGCTGACCGTGAGCGTAGCCACCGGCAATTCGATGTTGTGCTCAATGAAGCGGTCGAGGCGCGGCCACTTCTTCGTCGAGATCAAACTGCCGTCCACGCGCAGGTGCGTGAAGCCCTTGCCCCGCGCCCACTTCGCCAGCGCTGTATACAAACCCTTGCGCGCGACAATCAGCGGCGCCAGCAAGCTAATGCGCTTGCCGCGAAACTCCGTAAGGAGTCGGGCCGCGATGGCATCGACGGATTGAGGTTCAATCCGGGCGTTGCACTCAGGGCAGTATTGCACTCCGAGCTTGACGAACAGCAGGCGCAGAAAGTGATAGATCTCGGTCAGCGTCGCCACCGTGCTCTTGTGTCCGCCGCGGCTGGTGCGTTGCTCGATAGCGACGGTGGGCGGTATGCCGAAAATGGCGTCTACGTCGGGTCGCGAAGAGGGCTGCACGAACTGCCGCGCGTAAGCGTTCAAGGATTCAAGATAGCGGCGCTGACCCTCGGCAAACAAAATGTCGAATGCCAGCGTGCTCTTGCCGCTGCCCGAAACGCCGGTAATGACCGTGAATTTGTTCAACCCCAAGTTCACATCGACGTTTTTGAGATTGTGTTCCCGGGCGCCGCGGATCTCGATGGCCGAGGGCCTCGTCCGGTGCACTGCGGCGTTTGCATAGGCCGATGTGCCCGAGTCGCGCACCGCCAAAGTCGCTTTGTCCTCTTCGATGAGTGCGCGCCCGGTATGCGACGCGGCCACGCTCGCGATCTCGGCGGGCGTACCCACCCCGACGATGCGTCCGCCGGCCTCGCCGCCCTCCGGCCCTAAGTCGATGACCCAATCGGCGGCGCGAATCACGTCAAGATTGTGCTCGATGACGAGGAGCGAATTTCCGGCATCGATGAGCCGTCGAAAGGCGCGCAATAGTTTGGCGACATCGTCGAAATGCAGGCCCGTTGTCGGTTCGTCGAACAAGAACAAGGAACCGCCGCTCGCGCCGTCCTTGCTTGCCGCGCGCACGCCTTTCTTGGGCGGCTGTGAGCGGATGGCGCTGTCCGCCAAATGCCCGGCGAGCTTGAGGCGCTGCGCCTCGCCTCCGGACAGCGTGGGAACAGGTTGCCCCAGGCGCAAATAATCGAGTCCGACCTCGGCGAGCGGCGCCAGGCGCAGGCAAACTTCCCGGTCAGCGGAGAAAAACGCCAGCGCTTCGGAGACGGTTAGATCCAGCACATCGGCGATGCTCTTGGGAGGAAATTCGCCTCGGGACAATTTGACCTCGAGCACGTCGGCCCGGTAGCGGCGCCCGTCGCAATCGGGACAGCGCAAATACACGTCCGACAGGAATTGCATCTCGACATGCTCGAATCCATTGCCGCCGCATGCCGGGCAGCGGCCATTGCCGGCATTGAAACTGAACGTGCCGGCGGTGTACTTGCGCTCGCGAGCATCCGGCTGCTTGGCGAATAAGTCGCGGATGGCGTCGAACGCGCCGACGTAGCTCGCCGGATTCGAGCGTGTCGTGCGGCCGATGCGGCTCTGATCCACCATCACCACAGCCTCGATCAACTCCGTGCCCAGCAAGGCGCGATGCTGGCCTGGGTTTTCCGTGGGTTTGCCCTTGGCGCGCAACAGCGCCGGAAACAGGACGTCATGCACCAGCGTGGATTTGCCCGAGCCGCTGACGCCGGTCACGCAAACCAGGCGCCCGAGCGGAATCTCCACGTCGATGTTCTTGAGATTGTGTTCGCCGACCCCCTCGAGCCGCAGAGAACCGCGCATCTGCGCGCCGCCGCGCGGCGCGAGAGGCGCGACAGGCGGTATCCGCACGCGCTTGCGGCGAAATAAATAATCGGCGGTCAGCGATCCTGTGGTGGCGCTTAGATCGCGTAGCGGTCCATAGAACACGATTTCCCCGCCGTGTTCTCCAGGCCCGGGTCCGATATCGAGCACCCGATCCGCCGCCTGGATCACCTTGGGATCGTGTTCAACCACGACCAGGGTGTTGCCCGCGTCGCGCAGGCGATGCATGACGCCGACGATGCGTTCGACGTCGCGTGGATGCAATCCAATCGAGGGTTCATCGAGCACGAACAAGGTGTTGACCAAAGAGGTCCCGAGTGCCGTGGTGAGGTTGATTCGCTGTACCTCGCCGCCGGACAAGGTGCGCGACTGGCGGTCGAGATTCAGATACCCCAGGCCGACGTCGGCCAGATATTTGAGGCGTGCGCGTATCTCGCGCAGCAACAGTTCGGTGGCTTCACCCTGCAGCGCCGGCAATTCCAGCTCGGCAAAGAATTTTCTGCATGCATCGATCGGCAGCAGCATCAAATCGCGGATATTCACGCCGGGCCGGCCGACCCGCCACAACAATGCTTCGGGCTTGAGACGGGCGCCCCGACACGCGCCGCATTCGGTATAGGAGCGGTAACGCGACAACAGCACACGAATGTGCATTTTGTACGCCTTGGTTTCGAGCCAAGCGAAGAAGCGCCGCACGCCGTACCAAACATTCTTGGTCCATTCGCCTTCGCCTTCGATCACCCACGCGCGCTGTGCGTCGGTCAGGTCGCGCCAAGCGGTGTCCACCGGGATGCCGCGCTTGCGCGCGAAACGCATGAGGTCGGTCTGGCATTCCTTGTAGGATTCCGTTTGCCAGGGCTTGATCGCGCCCCCGCGAAGGCTCAACGCCGTGTCCGGTATCACCAAGCCGTAGTCGACGCCGATGCTGCGGCCGAAGCCGCGGCAGGTATCGCAGGCGCCGATGGGCGAATTGAAGCTGAAGGTGCTGGGACTGGGATCCTTGTACTGAATATCGCAATCAGCGCAATGCAGGCCCGTTGAAAAGCGCCACGGCGCCGCCGGTTTGCCGTCGGCGGCCTCGTTTTCCGCATAGACATCGACGCGCCCCTGGCCGACTTTGAGCGCTGCTTCAATTGCATCGGCGGCGCGTCCGGCGTCGCCGGCAGACCAACGAAAGCGATCTTGAATCACCTGCAGCGTGTCGCCGCGCTTCTCATGAATTCGTGTGTACCCTTGTGCGGCGAGCAACCCCTTGATTTCAGCCTCGGTGAAATTCTTCGGGATGGGCACCGGGAAGGTCAGCAGCAGTTTTGGATCGCCGTGATCGTGCGCCAACGCGCGCAAGTGTTCTTGGACGCTGGCCGGCGTGTCGCGCCGCACTGCTTTGCCGCAATCCCGGCAGTGCAGCACTGCCGCACGGGCAAACAGCAATTTCAAATGATCGTTGAGTTCCGTCATGGTGCCGACGGTGGAGCGCGAGGTCCGCACCGGGTTGGTTTGGTCGATGGCAATCGACGGCGGTATGCCTTCGATTCGGTCGACCTGCGGCTTGTCCATGCGATCCAGGAATTGGCGCGCGTACGGCGAAAACGTCTCGACGTAGCGGCGCTGGCCCTCGGCATACAGCGTATCGAACACCAGTGAGGATTTTCCCGATCCGCTGACCCCCGTACGACGATCAGCTCGTTGAGAGGCAGGTCAAGATCAAGATCTTTGAGATTGTTCTGGCGGGCGCCGCGGATGCGGATGGCATCCGAGCGGGGGGGATCGAAGGGTGGCATTCCTGAAAGTTTACAGGATGTGTCAAGCCCGGCTTGGGGCCGCCGGAAATACTCGGTCCGACACCTGGCTCAACGCCCTGCGAACTGCTCCATCATGAGACCGGTGCCGCCGCGGGTGACATGCGCAACGATTGCCGTGCGGCGGTGAATTTTTGTAACCAAACCTAAGTTAATCGCGAAGGCCAACTGCACTTGTTGCCCTTTGCGAAGCCCCAGATTTTCTGTTTCGACAAAGACGCCGTTGGCGCTCAAATTTTTGGCTTTGCAGATTCGGCTCTTACGACCGGACATGACCACGTACACAGTTGTGCGGGCGCGGTGGCGGGTGTGCAATCGACGCTCCATCCGTACGACTCTTCCGTTGAATTGTTCTTAGGAATGCCATTATGCACATCGCCATCACGATAGCGAAGGGGTCGATGCGAACCGCTAAAGATATGTAAGGCGCCTTGCCGATAAGTAAAATCCGGCCGCAAGGCGGTCAAGGCTGGGCTTAGGTCAGGTGACGTCTTTTCGCCGGATGGCGAGCTGCTCAGGAGCTTCGATACCCATTTTGACCCGCCGCCCAGTTCCGCCGAGCAGCGTGATCTGGATTGGGCCATTGGCGAACAATTGCGCCATGGTCATATTGGCGTCGGCGCCGTCCGCGGGTTGTATGACGATCGATTCATCGGCACGACGGCTGAGTACTAGCATAAGTTAGGCTCTTGCAAGGGCGCGCAGCGCCTTGGCGAAGGTCTTGCCTTGCGGGTCATAGGTGATCGACGGTCCGCCGCGCACGATGTCGATCAATTGGCGGATTTGGTGGCGGCGCACGTGGATGATGTGCCCATTCACCTCGTTTGCGGTGCGGCAACCGGCCATGAGTTCCATCAGCCTGCGCCAGCGCTCGACGACGGTTGCCGCAATCCCCGGGCCCGTCGGAGTTTCGCACAGTGTACGGCGTTCTTGATCCAGTTTTTCGATGGCTTCAAGGACACGAATTTTATCGGCGGCGTTTGCTTCGACCGCTGCGGGCGAATCCCCGGTCAGGGCGGTCTTCTCCGCGGCCAGCGTGGCCTCAAGGACGCGCGCAAGCTCGATCTCGCGATCCAATAAGTCCTCGAGACGGCTGCGGGCATCTGAAATCATGGGGTTACTTCAGACCGCTCTCGTACTTCAAGATTTTGCCGGCGATACGACCGGCGTCGATTTTGTAAGTTCCCGAGCTGATGGCCTGCTTCACGGCCGCCACCTTGTCTGCATTCACAACCGGAGTCTTGGCGACGGCTTCTTCGATCTTTTGCAAGGAGCGCGCAGAATCGGTCAGGGTGACATGGTCGCCGGTCTGTGCCGTTGCGGCCGCCGCGGAACCTTCGCCCTGCGACTTGTCAGTTACAACGCCGCTGCTCGAGCCTTTGGCAGGCGCGACCGGCTCGGCTGTTGATATTCCACTGATTTTGTCACTCACCGAACTCTCCTGGGGGCAAGCGATATGCCCATGCACTGTTATCGTCAGGATTTGGATGAACTTTAACGAATTCGCCCAAAACCAACCGCCACTTGAAGTTAGCGGCTGTGACGTGGATCACTGAAGGGTCATTGCAAAATAATTTCCACGACTTGTTCGGAACGGGCGATTCCTTCGACGATCTTGCCAGATGACAGATTCTGGACCTTAACTCTCTGATTCATCAGGCCATCGCTTAGGGCCCGGCCCGCCATGCGCACGCTGATCCCTCCGGCATCGGCCAGGAGCGTCACGGATTGACCCCTCTGTACCACCTTCGGAGCGGTGAGCTGCTGATTGGTGATATACGCCCCCCCGGCAATCGGTCGGCTGGCGATAAGTCCAACCGCGATGGCCGGATCATCCAGGAACCCCAAGGGCAGTTCCGAGATATCGTGTTCCTCGATTTTGAGGTCGGCGGCTTTGACTTCGGTACCCGCCACAATGGCATGTGCCGCGACCGCGACGGGCGATGTGCCGACGATCCTGACCGGCACGTAAAGGTGCCAGGGCTTTGGATCCTGGCAGCGCAGCTCGATCATCACGCGATCCTTCATGTGCTGCGGCGAAGCGACCACCGGCCTGATCGGCCGGTTGCACTTGTCAAATTGCAGATGGGGTTCGATAGGCCCGACCAGAAAGCGCTGCCGATCGGTGAGCTTCGGAAACTGCAGCGCAGCCTCCGATTTGGCCAGCGCCTCGAGCTGTGCGATGTCCTGCGGATTGGAAATCTCCGCGCCCGCAAATACGGGCGCGAGCGCCAGTGCGGCAAGGGCGCAGTGGCGAATCAATCTACCGCGACGAAATTTTGGCGCAATTCGCATAGGTATAACTGAATAAGCAAGCGTCGTGCCATCCGGAGGACTTAAGGCGGTCCCGCCGGTGCGCCGCCGACTTTGCACGCCCTGCAGCGGCAAAACCTTGCCGCCGGCGGCCGGCTCGGATGCCGAATCGCCGGCCCCGGAGCCTGGTCTGCGACCTGCGTCGCCATTAAATCGCCTCCGGCGCGAGTTTTTGCTGTTGGCACACCTCTTGCTACTGCTAGCTCAACAGGAGTCGATCGCATGTTCGAGAACATTTTTGGAATCCATGAGCAAGCGCTGTTGCTGCAAGGGCAACGCGTCGGAATATTGGCGACGAATCTCGCCAACGCTGACACGCCGAACTACAAGGCGCGTGACATCGATTTCAGCGCGGTGCTGGCCCATAGCGATGCAGCGCCGCTGCCGCTCAGCGTAACCGACGGCGCGCACATCGCCATGAACGATGGCACAACGCCTTCCGCCGATCTGATGTACCGCAACCCCTACCAGGCTTCGCTTGACGGCAACACGGTCGAAATGCCGGTCGAGCAGGCAGCCTTTTCGGAAAACAACGTGCGCTATCAGGCGAGCTTGGGATTCATCAACGGAAGGATTGCGGAGCTGACCCTGGCCATCAACGGCCAGTAGCTGCGTAAAGGAGAAAACAGATGTCTCTATTCAATGTATTCAACACCGCCGGCAGTGCGCTGAATGCCGAAACCATCCGGCTGAACACCACGGCCAGCAATCTGGCGAATGCCGAGAGCGTCAACGGCGATCCGAGCAAGATCTACCGTGCGCGACATCCGGTGTTTCAAACCATGATGGACAACTCCGCCGCCACTTTCGATCAAGAGGATGCCGGCGTAGGCGTGCGCGTGCTCGGAGTCGTGGAAAGCACATCACCGCCCTTGATGCGCTATCAACCTGACAATCCTGCCGCGAATAAGGACGGTTACGTGTTCAGCTCGAACGTCAATTCAATCGAAGAGATGACGAACATGATCTCGGCCAATCGAACCTTTGCGACCAATGTAGAGGCGATCAATACGGCGCGGGATTTATTGCTCAAAACGATTTCGATGGGCCACTAGGCCTAGGAACGCACCATGTTGATCAACGGAACACACGCCACTGCGCGGACCAACCTGCCTACCAACGGCACAGGAACGCCCACCGGAACCGCTCCCACCACCGGCACCGGCAACGGCGCCGGCTCGAGCGGCACTACCAACTCCGCCACAGCGCCCGGCACGCTCGGCGGCACGGATTTCCTCACGCTCATGCTGGCGCAATTGCAAAATCAGGATCCGACCAGTCCGGTGGACAGCAACACGTTCTTGACCCAGCTGGCTCAGCTCAGCGAGGTTCAGGGCATCACTTCGCTCAACACCAACTTCAGTACATTGTCGAATTCACTGACGTCGAATCAGGCGCTGCAAGCGTCATCGTTGTTGGGTCATCAGGCAATGGTGAACAGCAGCACGGCCACGCTCACGGCCGCCGGCGCCACGGTTACCGGCGCCGTCAATGTTCCGCAGAACACCTCGCAAGTGACGCTCAGCATCTCTGACAGCAGCGGCGCATTGGTGAGTCAGGTCAATTTGGGCGCGCAGTCCGCGGGTCTCGCGAACTTCTCGTGGAATGGAACCATGGGCAACGGTTCGCAGGCGCCGCCGGGAACGTACACGCTTACCGCGCAGTACGCGGGCGCCACATCCGGCAGCACCGCCGCGACGACGCTGGTCAACGGCACCGTCGAGAGCGTCAGCATGGGCGCCGGATCGACGGGACTGACCCTGAATGTATCCGGGGTTGGCAGTGTGCCGTTCAGCAGCGTCCAGCAGATTTCGAACTAATTTATTCAGGAGTACGAACATGTCAGCCTTCAACATTGCATTGTCAGGACTCACAGCGGCCAGCACCGATCTGGATGTGGTGTCGAACAATGTCGCAAACGCCGACACAGTCGGCTTCAAGAGTTCCCGCGCCGAGTTCGCCGATGTGTACGCGGCGGGTGCGGTCAATCTCAATCAGTCTTCGGTGGGCCAGGGCGTGCGCGTCGATGCCACTGCGCAGCAGTTTACGCAAGGCGACGTCACCACGACGGGCTCGAATCTGGATCTGGCCATCAACGGCAATGGCTTCTTTACGCTGAAGGATGCGAGCGGCACGGAGTACACCCGCAACGGCGAATTCACCCAGGATTTGAACGGCAATGTAGTCAATGCCACGGGACAAGCACTGCAGGTGTATCCGCCGACCGCCAACGGCGGCTTCAATACGGGCACGACCACCGATCTTAATCTCGAGACGGCGCAGAGCGCGCCTCTCGCGACCAGCACCGGCACGGTTATTTTGAATCTTCCCGCGGCCTCGACCGCGCCGCCGTTGCCTTTCGATCCGACCAATCCTGCCACGTACAATCAATCGACGTCGACCACGGTCTATGATTCGCTCGGCACCGCGCAGACCGCGACGTTCTACTTCGTACAGAGCGCCGTGCCGAATCAGTGGAACGTCCATATGACCGTCGGCGGCACCGTGGTCGGCGGGGCACAGCCCTTGACGTTTTCCAATACAGGCGCCGTGACCGCGCCGGTGGGCGGAGCCTTGGCATTCAATGGTTTTACGCCGACCGACGGCGCAGCTCCCATGAACATGAGTTTCAATTTCGGCCAGACGACCCAGTTCGGCGGCGATTTCGGCGTGACCTCGATCATCCAGAACGGATTCGCCACCGGCCAACTCAGCACGGTCTCAATCGACGCCACGGGCATCGTGTCGGCCGTCTATACCAACGGCCGCACCACGCAGCTGGGACAGGTCGCGATGGCGAATTTCCCCAACCCGGGCGGCTTGAAGCAACTCGGCAACACGAATTGGGCCGCCACCTTTCAATCAGGAACAGTGGTTGAAGGCACCGCCAGTTCGGCAGGTTTCGGCGCCATCCAATCGGGGGCGCTGGAGAGTTCAAACGTGGACCTGACCACGGAACTGGTGAACATGATTACGGCGCAGCGTGCCTTCCAGGCCAACGCGCAGGCGATCACCACCGCCAATCAGAACTCGCAAACCGTCATAGCCATCAACCATTAAGCGACCACTGAATCATGGATAGAGGGCTCTATGTGGCGATGACGGGCGCGAAGCAAATCATGCAAGCGCAGGCCGTGAACAACCACAACATCGCGAACTTGAGCACCATTGGCTTTCGTGCCGACTCGGTATCCTTCGATAGCGAGCCGATCTACGGTCCGGGCTACGCGACGCGCGTCAATGCCGTGGCCGGAGATGCCGGCACGGACTTTTCCGCCGGTACCATGGAGAGCACGGGACGCGATCTTGATGTCGCGGTGAACGGCACAGGCTTCATCGCAGTTCGCGGCACGGACGGTCAGGAGGCCTATACGCGCGCAGGTGATCTGCGCGTCTCGCCGGCCGGCGCGGTCACGACTGCCAGCGGTTTGCCCGTGTTGACCGAAAGCGGACCGCTGATCATTCCTCCCTCCACGGTGGTGAGCATCGGCAGCGACGGGACGGTATCGGTGGTGCCGCAGGGCTCCGCGCCCTTCGCCGTCACGCAGGTCGACCGCATCAAGCTCGTCAATCCGCCGACGACCACGCTGCAAAAGGGCGATGACGGCCTGCTGCGCCTCAAGACCGGCGGCAAGGCCAAGACCGACGACTCGGTCACGGTGACCTCCGGAATGTTGGAGTCGAGCAATGTCAACGCGGCGCAGTCGCTGATCAACATGATCGAGCTGCAGCGCCTGTACGAATTTCAAATCAAGAGCATGAACTCAACCGACACGAACGAACAAAGTGCCGAACGCATGATGTTGACTTCGTAACGCGAAAGGAATTATCCGATGAATCTTGCATTATGGGCTGCAAAAACCGGTCTCGACGCGCAAAACACCCGCATGGCGGTGATTGCGAACAACCTCGCGAACACCAATACGACGGGTTTCAAAGCGGGTCGCGCCGCATTTCAGGATTTGATGTACCAGAATATCCGGCAGGTCGGCGCGCAAACCACGCAGAACACCCAGCTCTCCACGGGGCTGACGTTGGGCACCGGCGTGCGCATCGTCGCCACGGAAAAGGACTACACCCAGGGCAGCGTCAATCAGACCAACGGCGCGTTGGACTTGTCGGTGAACGGGCGCGGATTCTTTCAGATCACGATGCCTGACGGCACCATCGCTTATACCCGGGACGGAACTCTGTCCTTGGACAATCAAGGCAATGTGGTGACGGCCAGCGGGTTTCCGCTGCAGCCGGCCATCAACATCCCGGCAGGCACGCAGTCGGTCACCGTCGGATCCGACGGCACGGTGACGGCCACCACCGCGACCAATCCGGTGGGAACCAAAATCGGCCAGATTCAGTTGGCCGATTTCATCAATGAGGAAGGCCTGCAACCGAGCGGCAATAACTTGCTGGTGGAATCCGCGTCCAGCGGCTCGCCCCAGGTGGGCACCGCCGGCACCAACGGCTTGGGCACGATTGCGCAGGGCGCTCTGGAAACTTCAAACGTCAATTCCGTGACGGAACTCGTTTCCATGATCGAGTGCCAGCGCTCCTACGAAATGAACTCGAAAGCCATCAGCACCACGGATCAAATGCTGCAGTTCCTGACGACCAATTTGTCATGATCCGGTTATTCACAGTGCTGGCGTGTTGCGCGCTCGCGGCATGCGGTCTCCTCCCCCACAAGCCGCCGAAGCCGGATCCGGTGGTTGCGCGCGTGTTGCCGCCGCCGACGCCGCGCACCGATGGCGCCATTTACCAGCAGGGACAGCAGATCGAATTGTTCGCCGATCTCAAGGCGCGCCGCGTCGGAGACGTACTTACCATTCGCCTGACGGAAGTGACCAGCGCGAGCAAGAGCGCGGTGACGAAGACGACGAAGACGACGGCCGTGAACAACACCGGCCCCACCATTTTGGGCAGAACCATCACGGCCGGAGGCGTCCCGATTTTCACCACGACCTTGAACGGCGCGGATAGCTTTGACGGCGAAGGATCGAGTACCCAAGCGAATAGCCTGGCAGGCAGCTTGACTGTCACAGTGATGGAAGTGCAGTCCAACGGCAATCTGGTCGTGCAGGGCGACAAGACCCTGAAGCTCAATCAAGGCGATGAATTCGTGCATGTCTCCGGTGTCGTGCGGCGCGCGGACATCGCAACCGACAACACAGTCACCTCCGACAAAGTCGCGGATGCTCACATCAGCTACTCGGGCAAAGGCGTCATCAACAGCTCCAACAGCATGGGCTGGCTGGCCCGGTTCTTCAACTCCGTGTTCGCGCCGTACTGATCATGCGCTCGAAAATATTCACGGCGTTGTTTTTTGCACTCGTGTCGGTGCTGCTGGCCTCGCCTCCGGCGACGGCGGAGCGCATCAAGGATATGGCGCAGATACAGGGCGTACGCACCAACCAATTAGTGGGCTACGGGCTGGTGGTGGGCTTGGATAGCACCGGCGATCAGACCAGCCAGGCGCCGTTCACCATCCAGTCTCTCAACAATATGTTGGCGCAGCTGGGCGTCACCGTGCCGCCAGGCGTCACGCCGCAGCTCAAGAACGTGGCCGCCGTTGCGGTACACGCGGTGCTGCCGGCATTCGTCAAGCCCGGGCAAACAATCGACATCACCGTCAACTCGATCGCGAACGCGAAGAGTCTGCGCGGCGGGTCGTTGCTGGTTACGCCCCTGCACGGACTCGACGGGCAGATCTATGCGATTGCGCAGGGAAATCTCATTGTCAGCGGCTTTGGTGTGGAGGGTACCGATGGGTCCAAGCTCACGGTGAACGTGCCGAGCTCCGGCCGCATCCCGAATGGCGCGACAGTCGAGCGCGCGGTGCCCTCGCAGCTCGCGCAAGGGGACTCGATTACGCTGAATTTGAACGATCCGGATTTCACGACGGCGACCCGCCTCGTGGCGAGCGTCAACAAAGGCATGGGCGATGGCGTCGCCACCATCATGGACGGCGCTTCCATCCGCGTCAGGGCGCCGATCGATATCACGCAACGCGTGGCGTTTCTGTCCATGGTTGAAAATCTGGAAGTCGAACCCGGCGCCGCATCCGCCAAAGTAATCATCAATTCGCGCACCGGCACGGTCGTGATCAGCAGCCATGTCATCGTGACGCCCGCGGCCGTATCGCATGGTTCATTGTCGGTGACCATCA
>Ga0210387_10000160_pt1 | contig 48569 bp, 49 predicted proteins | sample IncBWC7OmetaG_FD_160108 | JGI IMG/M metagenome (GOLD analysis project Ga0210387, IMG submission 160108) | Forest soil microbial communities from Barre Woods Harvard Forest LTER site, Petersham, Massachusetts, United States - Inc-BW-C-7-O ... | reverse complement strand
GGTCTTGTGCAGCTTGATCAGGTTCTCGGCTTGGCCGCGCGCACAATAGAGGCTGTCGTAGACCCACTCGGGAGAGCCGATGCTCAGGTTGGTGACGACATAGCGAATATCCAGCCCCTGCGCGATGGCTTCGATGCGGGCGATGACGCGCCGGTCGCGATCCCAAGAGCCTGCGCGGTAGGTGGTCTCGGCATAGCCGCGCACCACCGCCTCGTTGTCGAGCGCACGGGAGACGCAAACTGCATCGGAGACCTCGTCCAGCTTTCGGGCGAGCGGCGCCTTGCCGGCCAAGCCGAAGATGTAATCGACGCTATTGCGTTCACAGAAGACCATCGCCTCGGGACATGCGTAATGGGTGTCGTCCCGGAAGGTGATGCGCGTGGTTGGCCAGCGACGGCGGATGTGTCGAACCAGACGGCGCAGATGCGCCCGCACCTCGGTGCCCTTCGGCACCCGGCCGGGCCGCAGGACCACCGCGACAGGACGGCTGCGCTCTGTGTCGTAGATGTGGATCGGCAGAAAGCAGTATTCGTCGTAGTACGCGTTGAAGAATGACAACTGCTGACGGCCGTGCGTCACGTCCACCGTATCGTCGATGTCGAGCGTAACCGCATTCGGCGCGTGCTCGTAGCTGTCCATCCATAGCTCGACCAGCGCATAGCTCAGCCGGATCACCTCGCGCAGGCGTGGTGCATTCTCCAGACGCGATAGCGTCGGCTGCGAACACAGATCTCGACCCGTGTCCGGCAACCGGCCGCACGCCAGCTTGAACGCCGGATCCCGTCGCAGATGGTCGAGGTCGTTGCCGTCCTCGTAGCCACAGGCGATCGCGAATGTGCGGGCGCGGATCATGTCGGCGAGACTATGCACAACGCGCGACCGATCCCGCCGCTCGGGGAACGCGACGGAGAGCTTCTCGGCTACCCCGATGCGCCGGTCCGCCAGACCCAGAAGCATGACACCGCCATCCGATGTCAGGCGACCGCCGTCGAAAGCAGCTGTGATCTTCTTGCGCGCGACGGCTGGAAACGAGAACGGAAGAATCGTACTGTCGTTCATGGCGAGTGTGGCGGCTCCGGATGCGCCCGCAGGCTTGGGTGTCAGCAACCGAATCCTACGACACGTCAGTGAGTTACGCTACGCTCGCCAGCTTTCCCCACAACTCCGATGAATAAGACAGGCTAGGGCAAACGGCTATCCCGGCCAGTCGTCGCCGGCGATCCAGGCGCCCAGCCGGCCGAGGGCGGCGCTGAGATCGTCCAGCAGCAGGCCGATGACGTAGACGGGTAGGGCAAGTCCCTGCCGTATTTTTTGGAAGGCCGGTTCTGTGGATATTCGGCGATCAAGTCCGAGGCCCCCGCTTACCGTGCGGTGCATCTTATAGCACGCGATAGCGGATCGCAAAAGCGTCATGAACGCTCGCGTCGACCGGCTCGCGCGCGTCCGGAAGCGCGACGCGATCGGCGAGGTGCCACGGTCCGAATTGCTCGGAGCGGCTGGGATCGGCAGCAAGCCGCAGCTTGAACTCGCAATGGCAGCGACCGGGCAGATCGACGATCACGACGCGATCGCTGGTGAGGTAGTCGAGGGTCACGACACCGCGCAGCACGCTCTGTTCGCCTGATGTATCGACGGCGCCTTCGACTTGCGCGAGTTGCTGGTTGCGATCGGTATGCAGCTCGATCTGGGTGCTCGAGATCGCTGACAGGTTCGCCTTCGGCATCCGGATTTCGAACTCGATCGCGGGCTTCGACGGGTTGAGGCCGAAATAGCCGAACGCCGCGTGCCGCATGTCGTAGACGACGAAGGCGACCAGTGTCAGCGTAACGATCGCGGCGATGCCATGCTTCATCGCTTCGCGTGCCGTCCGCTGCCCGGTATGGAAATAGACCGTCAGAGCCAACGCGACCGCGAGCGCCGCGGCGGCGCCGGCGAGGCCCGACAGGACGAGCCCGAGGCCGCTATCGTCGTTGAAGAGCCCGGTGAACTCGCCGATCTTGCGGACAAGGGACGTGATGACTTCGCCGGGAAGCTCGGCAAGCCGGCCGGCACTGGCCAGAATTGGAGTGGCAATATCCATCGAGGCGTCTCGCTGGCAAATCGCAGAAATCAAAAACAATTTGAACTATCGATAGTTAGTCACGTTATTCCGCCCATTGGTTCAACGGTTTGTTGTCACCGCAGGAGGCGCCGGCTATGAGCGTTCGGCGTCCGCGGTGGCCCGGAGGGGAGATTACATGTCGATTCCTATGATTTTGCTGCCGGTTTTCGTACAAGTGTTCCTGACCTTCGCGCTGCTGATGGGGATGGCCATGGGCCGGGGCCACGCCCTTTCCAGCGGCCAGACCAAGCCCAGGGACGTCGCGTTGCGCCAGGCGAACTGGCCGGCCCGCACCGCCCAACTTGGCGATTGCTTCGCCAACCAGTTCGAAGTACCCGTGCTGTTCTATGTCCTGATCGCGCTGGCGATGCCGCTCCGCCACGCCGATCTGATCATCGTCATGCTGTCCTGGGTGTTCGTGGTGACGCGCTTTGCCCATGCCGGCGTTTTCCTCACCTCCAACGATGTGCGGACGCGCTCGCTCGCCTGGTTCGCCGGCGTGATCGTGCTGTTTGCGATGTGGTTCTACTTTGCGCTGAAGATCCTGCTGTTGATCTGACGCGCCTCCAACCGAAAGAGATCGATGACACCCGCCGCCCGGCTTTCCGCCGCGATTGAACTGATCGACACCATCGATGCGCAACGCGCGCCCGCGGCCCAGGCGCTGAAGGAGTGGGGCACCTCCCATCGCTTCGCCGGCTCCGGCGACCGCGCCGCGATCGCGGGCCTCGTCTGGGACGTGCTGCGCCGGCGCGCCTCCAGCGCCTGGGTGATGGACGATGACGCGCCGCGCTCGCGCGTGCTCGGCATGCTGAAGCTCGAGCGCGGCCTCGATGCAGAAGCCATCTCGGCGCTGTGCGACGGCGGCCGCTTCGCGCCTCGGCCATTGACCGACGCCGAGCGCGGGGCGCTGACCACTCGTTCACCGGACGACGCCCCGGCGCCGGTGGCCGGCGACTATCCGGAATGGCTCGATCCGTATCTGGCAAAAGCCTTCGGCGAGGATCGCGCGGCGGAGGCGGCCGCGATGGCGAGCCGCGCGCCGCTTGATCTGCGCGTCAACACGCTGAAAGCCAAGCGCGAGAAGGTTTTGGCGTCACTGAAGCATCTCGGCGCGCATGAGACGCCGTGGTCGCCGATCGGTCTGCGCATCGAGCTCGGCGCCGGCGCCAAAAATCCCGGCGTCCATGCCGAGGAGGATTTCATCAAGGGCCTTGTTGAAGTGCAGGATGAAGGCTCGCAGCTGGCGGCGTTGTTTTCCGCGGCAAAACCGGGCGAGCAGGTGATCGATCTCTGCGCCGGCGCCGGCGGCAAGACGCTGGCGCTGGCGGCCATGATGCAAGGCAAGGGCCGCCTGATCGCGACCGATCACGACAAGCGCCAGCTCGCGCCGATCCACGAGCGGCTGTCACGCGCCGGCGTGCACAATGCCGACGTGCGGACGCCCAAGGGCGAGGCTGAGACGCTCTCCGACATCAAGGCCAGCGCCGATCTGGTCCTGATCGATGCGCCCTGCACGGGAACCGGCACCTGGCGCCGCAACCCCGACGCCAAATGGCGGATGCGGCCCGGCGCGCTCGAAATCCGCATCAAGGACCAGATCGAAGTGCTTGATCGCGCGGCTCCCCTGGTCAAGCCGGGCGGGCGGATCGCCTACATCACCTGCTCGGTACTGTCCGAGGAGAACGGCGAACAGGTCCGCGCCTTCGTCGCCCGCCATCCGGCATTTGCGGTCGCGCCGCCGGAAGAGACGGTGAGTGCGCTCTGGGACAAGGCCGACGCGTTCGCAGAGGCCGCACTGAAATCGCCGGAGGGTTGGCTGATGACGCCACGGCGAACGGGCACGGATGGGTTCTTCGTGTCGGTGTTGCGGAAGACCTGACACTCCATCCGCGTGGTCATTGCGAGAAGCGAAGCGACGAAGCAATCCATGCTTCAGCAAGTTTAGAAATGGATTGCTTCGCTTCGCTCGCAATGACGGGGATAGCTCTCAATGACGACGTGGCCGCCTCAACGCACCAAATGGTTCGCCGAGCCCTGCCTGATCTTCCCGGCGTCATCCAGCCGCAGATATTCGCAAATCCTGTTCCCGCGTTCGTTATCGTAAAGCACCGCGACGCTATCCGGGCTCGCATACGTGTCGATCAGCGTGAAGTGCAGGTTGCTGGCAATCGGCGTCGTCAGCCCCTTGGCCCAATAGGCGCGCAAGTTGCCTTTGCCGCGCAGGGTTCCGCCGGCACCGAAGCCGAGCGCGGGGATGTGCGGAGACGTCATCTCAACATCCTCGGCATAGAGCGCCAGCACGCGCTCGAGATCGTGCGAATTCCAGGCTTCAACCCACTGCCGCCCCAAGGCGGCAAGGGTTTCGGACGGGTGCGGCGCCGGCATGACTTCCTCCAAATTAACTTGAATGCAATTAGGTCAGTAATACTGACATATATGGATATGTCAATGCCTCACAAAGCATGTGGGCCGCCGCTCTCTCGCGGTTGCGGCCTCGGCCCCCGTCGCGTATCTGCTGTCCATGACAGCCGCACCGAAAACCCGCGAGTCGCTGACGCCAGACGTGGCCTCGGCGCATGACAAGATTCTGATTGTCGACTTCGGCAGTCAGGTGACGCAACTGATCGCACGCCGCGTCCGCGAGGAGGGCGTCTATTCCGAGATCGTTCCGTTCCAGAAGGCCGAAGCCGCCTTCCGCGAGATGAAGCCGAAGGCGGTGATCCTCTCGGGCGGACCGGAATCGGTGCACGAGGCAGGCTCGCCCCGCGCGCCGCAGCTCATTTTCGATTCCGGCGTGCCGGTGCTCGGCATCTGCTACGGCCAGATGACCATGGCGGCCCAGCTCGGCGGCGAGGTCGAGGGCGGCCACCATCGCGAGTTCGGCCGCGCCGACGTCGAGGTGAAGGCCAACAGCTCGCTGTTCGACAATGCCTGGTCGACCGGCGAGCGCCATCCGGTCTGGATGAGCCATGGCGACCGCATCACCAGGATGCCGCCGGGCTTCGTCGTCGCCGGCACCTCGGCCAATGCACCGTTCGCGATCATCCAGGACGAGAAGCGTAGATATTACGGGCTGATGTTCCACCCCGAGGTGGTGCACACCCCCGACGGCGCCAAGCTATTGCGCAATTTCGTGCGCAAGGTCGCCGGCCTCACCGGCGACTGGACCATGCGCGCCTTCCGCGAGGAGGCGATCGAGAAAATTCGCGCGCAAGTCGGCAAGGGCAGGGTGATCTGCGGCCTGTCCGGCGGCGTCGACTCGGCGGTGGCCGCCGTGCTGATCCATGAGGCGATCGGCGACCAGCTCACCTGCGTGTTCGTCGATCACGGCCTGCTCAGGCTGAACGAAGCCGAGACCGTCGTCGACCTGTTCCGGCATCACTACAACATCCCGCTGGTGCATGTGGATGCCTCCAAGCAATTCCTCGGCGAGCTCGACGGGGTCACCGACCCCGAGGTGAAGCGCAAGACCATTGGCCGGCTCTTCATCGATGTGTTCGAGGCGGAGGCGAAGAAGATCGGCGGCGCCGAATTCCTCGCGCAGGGCACGCTCTACCCAGATGTGATCGAGAGCGTGTCGTTCACCGGCGGCCCGTCGGTGACGATCAAGAGCCACCACAATGTCGGCGGCCTCCCGGCGCGCATGAACATGAAGCTGGTCGAGCCCTTGCGCGAGCTGTTCAAGGACGAGGTCCGCGCGCTTGGCCGCGAGCTGGGCCTGCCCGACATCTTCGTCGGCCGCCATCCGTTCCCGGGCCCAGGCCTCGCCATCCGCTGCCCCGGCGACATCACCAGGGAAAAGCTCGACATCCTCCGTAACGCCGACGCCGTCTACATCGACGCCATCCGCAAGGCCGGCCTCTACGACGAGATCTGGCAGGCCTTCGCCGTGCTGCTGCCGGTGAAAACCGTCGGCGTGATGGGCGACGGCCGCACCTACGAATACGTCGTGGGCCTGCGCGCCGTCACCTCGACCGACGGCATGACCGCGGATTTCTATTCGTTCGATATGAAGTTCCTGGGCAACGTCGCGACGCGCATCATCAACGAGGTCAAGGGCGTGAATCGGGTGGTTTATGACGTGACGTCAAAGCCGCCGGGGACGATTGAGTGGGAGTAGGGTAGAGATATTAGTCTCGCGTTGTGCCTTGGTACGCACGCTAGGCTGGCTCCCTTGCTTTACAATTTCAAACTCAAGAAGAGCTGCGCATTTCGGCTGCGCACCCAACCTTCGTGCGGAGCCGGGCTCTCGATGGGCTGGTCTCGGCTGAATGCGGCGACCCGTTCCGCCGTCGCCTGCCACAGCGATTGTTGCGCTTGCGGGTCGCCGCCCGGCGCTACGGGGACAAGCGGCCGCGCGTCACTGACAGAAAAGTAGCCGCCCGTTACGTCGGCGAAGGCGGGATCGCTTGCCAAGCGGACGATGATGCCCGCGCCGCGCTCTGGATCGCCGATCTTGAACCATGTCAGTAGTCGCTCGAGCGGAGATGCGAACCAAAGTTCGCGCCCGAGTCCTGTCACGTTAAAGCCGGGGCATAGGCAGTTTACTGTCACGCCGGTCCCCGTGAGTTGTCGCGCCAGTTCCATCGAGAACATGATGTTCATCAATTTGGTCTGGCCATAGATCATCGAAGAGCCTCGCGCGGAGAACGTGGGTTTGTCGAAAATCGCGGCAAGGGGGTCAAATCCGGAAGCTTGCTGCGAGACCTGCGATGCGACCACGACAATGCGCGATGGCGCAGATCTGATCACAGTTTCCCTTAGAATGTTCGTCAAAAGCCATGGTCCCAGATAATTGACCGCGACCATTTCCGAATAGCCGTCCGCGGTGACGCGAGGTTTAAAGGCATGGATCCCGGCATTGTTGATCAGTGCGTCGATCCGGGGATGGCGTGCGACAATCTCGCGTCCCAGCGCTGCAACTGAAGCTAGATCGGCGAAATCGCCAAAGTGTACATCAACCCGCGTGCCTGGCGCGGCAGCCTCGATCATGGCCACCGTTGCATCGGCCCTGGTTTGATCGCGCGCGGTGAGCACCAGATTCGCTCCTTGCCGGGCGAGCGCAATCGCCGCGCATCGACCGATGCCGCTGGTTGCTCCGGTGAGCATGATAGTCGGAACGGATGACGACATGGAGAGTCTTTCAAATAATGGATAAAGATCCACTATATAGGTAATGGATTTTTGTCAACTAATCTGGCATTGAGACGTGCGGCGAAAATACGACGCGAGGGGATGATGAATTCGCAGACTGGCAAAAGTCCGAGGAAGGATGGACTGCGCGAACGGCGCATTCGCGCGCTCGGCGCGACGCTCAACGCGCTGGTAAGCCAGTCCCGCGCTTTGACGGCACAGGCCGCAGCCACATTTCACCCAGAACTACAGCCGGCCGCTTTCCATATCGCGCTTTGGCTCAACGCCCGCGGCCCGGCCAAGCCTAGTGCCGTAGCTCAAGCCGTCGGCATGGACCGCAGCGCGGCAAGTCGCCTAGTCCGTGAGCTTGTGCGCTTGGGGTTGATCGAAGCATCAAGCGATTCCTCGGATCGTCGAAGTATCGTCCTGTCGCTGACCGTCGACGGCCATCGGCGACTGGAAGCCGCCATGCAGACCAAGGGCGCGGCATTCCAGCGGCGGCTTGTAACCTGGAGCGGAGAAGATCTGGAGCGGTGCACAGATCTGCTGCGAAGGCTCCTCGACGTGCCGGCAGAGGACGCCGAGCAGCACCCGAAGCGCTAACTGTCCGGCAAGAAAAGAGTTGAGTGCATGGATGGCGTGCCGATGAAGCTGGCCATCACCACATTCGGCGTGCGCCTGTGCGCGTCCGACTCATCGAAAAGGCACGGGCTTGCGGTCGTGGACTCGCGTTCGCCCGAGGCTGTGGCTCAAATAAAATCTTGACGGGTATAGCCTGAGACAACGATCATTGAGGCCGTATCTCCTTTTAACAGCTTGAGCAGATGAAGCTAGATCCATTATCGCTACAATTATTCGTCAGCGTTATTGAAGAAGGCACCGTTGCCGCTGCGGCAGCTCGTCATCATATTGCCGCTGCAGCAGTTAGCAAGCGCATCAGCGAATTGGAGTTCCAGCTAAGCACGCAGTTGCTCACCCGCAGCAACAAAGGTATCGCGCCGACGGCAGCAGGCTTTGCGCTGATTAATATGGCGCGCGGCGTGCTGTACGGTCTGGATAACATTGTGTTGCAGATGCAGGATTTTGCAGCGGGTACTCGCGGCTCGGTGCGGGTGCTGGCGAATATATCGGTGATGACGCAATTCTTGCCACGGGCGCTGAAATCATTTGTAGATAAACACCCCTTGGTGCAGGTGAATCTGGAAGAGAAGGTGAGCTCCGCCATCATTCGCGCGGTTGCCGAAAACGTCGCGGACGTCGGCTTGTACACCAAGGTGCCACATAGCGGTGAGGTCGAGGTTTATCCCTATCGGACAGACGAACTGGTACTGATCGTGCCCAAGGGGCACGCTCTTGCCCATCGCTCTGTCGTTTGCTTTGCGGATACGCTCGATTTCGAATACGTCGGACTGCATGTTGGCAGCAGCCTACATTACCAGATGGCCGAAGCGGCCAGCAAGCTGGAGCGCACGCTGAAGTTGCGCATCCGTGTGCTGGGCTATGATGCGCTGTGCCTGATGGTCGAAGCAGGGCTAGGCATTGGCATTCTCCCGAAAGCGAGTCTGCGAACCTATGGCGGCTTATCCGTCCATGAGGTGGCGCTCGAGGATGCATGGGCCCATCGCCAACTCAACATGTGCGTGCGCTCATACAAAGCATTGCCCGTGGCAGCCAAGTTATTTTTCGACCATCTCAAAAGCGTGGAATAAGTGTGTGTGCTTCCTGCCATCGCGATCCGCGATGGCAGCCACGCGGATGAATTCTTTACCGGCAAACCGGCCCGGTAGATCGTCCCCCAAAAAGTGAGATCCCAGCGACCCTGCCGGATCTCACACGGGGGAGACCCATATGAACGATACTCGAGTCAGCATGGCTGCGGTCGCACCGATGCCGCAGTCACTCTCGCCGCAATACCTTACACTGGCCGGAGCCTGGGTTGCGTGGCTGTTCGACGCCATGGACGCCGGTATCTTCGGTTTTGTCATGCTGGCGATAGCGGCCAGCTTTTCTGCCCAGATGGGCGACGTGGTGTCGACCGTAGCCTGGTTCCTGTTGGCCACCGGCCTTGGCGGCTACACCCTCGGTAATATCTCGGACAAAATAGGCCGCAAGAAAACCATTCTTTTATCTGTGTTCGCCTACGGCACTGGTACGCTTCTGTGCGGCTTTGCAGCCAGTGTGCTGGAGCTGAATATTTATCGCTTCATTGTCGGCTTTGCCGTTGGCGGTCTGTGGTCCGCTGCGGCTTCGCTGGTCAGCGAGGTGTGGAAGCCGGAAGGGCGGGCCAAGGCAATTGCCTTTATGCAGACCGGCTGGTCGGGCGGCAACCTGCTGGCCGCAGTGCTGGCTTGGACGCTGCTCGATCCTGCCAACCCGGAATCCTGGCGCACGCTTTTCATCTATGCAAGCTTACCTGCCTACGTGACACTGCTGTTTGTGTTCGTGTTTGTCGACGAATCGCCAGTATGGCTGGCCAACCGCGAATACATGCGACACAACGCGAACAAGAGTGGCCCGTTCGAAATCTTCCGTCCGCCGCACCTGCGTGCTGTGTTGTTTGCCTTGACCATTTCGATACTTGGCATGCTGGGTTACTGGATCATCCTGACCTTCACGCCCGCCTTTCTGCAAAACGTTCTGAAGGTACGCATCGACCAGGCGCCGGTCTTCCTCGTATGGAACGCGCTCGGGGCGATTGCCGGCTACATTGGTTACGGCTACTTGGCTGAGAAGATCGGGCGTCGCTATTCGTTTGCGATATTCTTCTTAGGCATGGCGATCATGGTGCCGGTGTTCACGTTCGGTGCGAGCATGATGCCGCTTACTGATGGAAAGCTGGCCTTCACGGTCCGCAACGTTGTCACGCTGGGTGTGTTGTCAGCTTTGCTGGGCTTTTTTACCGGTTACTTCAGTGGATTCGGCGCTTGGTATTCCGAACTTTTCCCGACGAGCATTCGCTCCACCGCTTCCGGCTTCTGCTTCAACTTCGGTCGCGTCGGCGCGATCGCCGGCATCAAGCTGGTGCCGTTGCTGATACCCGCAATCGGCTTCACGATGACGATCTCGCTGGCCTCTGTTTCCTATCTCCTCGCCGCAGTGATGGTGTTCGCTTTGCGCGAAACCAAAGGCGCTATCCTCACCTGTGGCAACTAAACTAAAGGGAAAGTGCATTATGCGTACCTACCGTATCGGCCAGATTGTACCAAGCTCGAATACAACAATGGAAACCGAAATCCCGGCGATGCTCCAGGCGCGTTCCCAGCAATTCCCCGATGAGCGGTTTACCTTCCACTCCGCGCGCATGCGCATGATGCATGTAACGCCGGAAGAATTGAAGAAAATGGACGTGGAAAGCGATCGCTGTGCGCTGGAGTTGAGCGATGCGCGTTGTGATGTCTTGGGTTATGCATGCCTGGTTGCCATCATGAGCCAAGGCTTCGGGTATCACCTCCAATCAGAGCAGCGACTGTCGCGAACCGTTGCCGCGAACAACGCTCCGGTGCCGGTGCTCAGTTCGGCGGGCGCGCTCGTGGATGTATTGAATGAACTCGGTTTCAAGAAAGTCGCGATTATCACTCCGTACATGAAACCACTGACGAAGCTGGTGGTCGACTATATCGAAGACGCTCGGGTACAGGTGACCGATTCAATTAGCCTGGAGGTGTCGGATAATATTGAGGTAGGTAAGCTCGATCCAATGGACCTGCTGCGACATCTGGAGCGCCTGGATCATGCCGATGCGGATGCGGTGGTATTGTCAGCCTGCGTGCAAATGCCTTCGCTTGCCGCGATCCAAATGGCGGAAGACCGCATCGGCAAGCCGGTATTGTCGGCAGCGGTCGCTACGGTCTATCAAATGTTGAAAAAACTGGACCTGAAGCCAGTGGTTCCAAATGCAGGTTACGTCCTGTCAGGTAAATTCTAAGCTCGATCCCATGAATACATCGTCCGTCATTTCTTGACATGGACCTTTCCAATGGCATGTTTTCGTTTGGCCACCGCGTCCCTGATGATCTCAGTTCTTGCGTTTGGGATCGGTTTCCCGGCCTGTGCCCATGCGAAGGTCACCAGGTTGGAGGTCGCTTCGAAGCAAAGCTACGGCACCTTCAGGCCCGGCGAATTCGTTTTCTGGGAGGGACGTATCGTCGGCGAACTCCGGCCGACAGAGAAGATTCCCGACATCGAGAAAGCGCCGAGGAACGCGGATGGGCTGGTCGAATATTCAGCCAAAATATCGTTGATGTTTCCCAAGAACCCGAAAAGCGGCAACGGAGCGCTGCTGGTCGACATTCCGAACCGGGGGCGCCCGTATGCACAGGCGCTCTACAACAGCCCGCGCGATGAGCCGTTCGAGGCCGGTACGTCCGAAGTGGGGACTGGCTTCCTTCAGGACCGCGGTTTCGCAGTCGCAGAGGTGACATGGGAGCTGGGACAAGGCGCCGATTTACCGTCGTTTACCGATAGCTCCGGGCAAAAGCGCTTTGTCGAAGGCGTGGGTTTCGCCATTGTTCGGGATGCTGCTGATTTCTTCGCGCACGCCACGTCCGATGCATCGGGAGCAGCCAATCCCCTGCAAGGCGCTATTAATCGGACACTGGCATCCGGTAAGTCGCAGTCGGGGCGCTTCCTCAAAACGTTCTTGTTGAATGGCTTCAACATGGCCGAGAGGAGGCGGGTGTTCGACGGTATGCATGTGTTCGTCTCGGGTGCTGGAATGCTGCCGATCATGCAGTCGGGAACCGGCCCGCAATCCAGCGCTACCGGCTCGCCGAGCTTTGAAAATCCCGAATTTCGCGGCGTCCATGAGGACGTGTTGACAATCGGGGAGATCATCGAGCGGGTTAAGGCACGCCACGAAACGCCGCCTCGCATGATTATGATCAACTCAACCAGCGATTACTTCTCACTGCGCGCCTCGCTGGCGCGGACCGGTGCTGAAGGCACGACGGAACTACCCTTTCCGGACGATGTCCGCGTTTATGACATCGCCGGCGCCTCCCACGTGGTTTTGCAAAAGGCCAATTGTGAACTGCCGCTGGCCAGATTGGATTGGAGCCCGGTCTCACGCGCCACGTTGCTGCACCTCGACGATTGGGTATCGAAGGGGACCGAACCGCCGGAAAGCCGGCTGATGCCGCTTGAGGAGGCGAAGGGCGATCCCGCAGTACTACGTGCGCCCAGTCATCTGCCCAAAGCGATTATCGAGATTCCGAAGCGTGATGAGGACGGAAATGTCGTCGGGGGCGTACGACTGCCCGATATGGCGGCACCGCTCGGCGTCAATGCGCGGCAAAATCCGCCATTGTCATTTCTGTGCATGCTTGCCGGCGCCTATGTTGCGTTTCCGCACACCCCGGCGGATGCCGACGCTACACATGACGCGCATCGTCCTGTGCTGGAGAGGTACAAAACGCGCAACGAGTTTGTGAACCGTATTCGCACGGCCGCGCGCGAGCTGCAGGCGGATGGCTTCTTGTTGCCGGACGACGCGGCGATCATCATTCAGTCAGCGGCAGAGAGCCCTCTATGGCGCACATCAGAGCCATGAATCAAAATTATGAAATCAGCGGCGATCAGCTCCGGAAAGAACCAAATACTCTAAGAGGAGGAAACGTAGTGACAAAATGTGCTCTTTGGATTGCGGCAATCGGCGTCAGCGCGCTCGGTTCGAGTGCGGCGTGTGCGCAAAGCATGACTTTGACTAGCTCTGACCTCAAAGAGGGCAGCGCTATCGTCAACGAACAGGTATTCAATGGTTTCGGCTGTACCGGCGGCAACGTCTCTCCTGCTTTGAGTTGGAGTGGGGCGCCGAGCGGGACCAAAAGCTTCGCCGTCAGCATCTATGATCCGGACGCGCCGACCGGCAGCGGCTGGTGGCACTGGGTCGTGTTCAATATTCCGCCGGGCACAACCTCGTTGCCAAAAGGCGCTGGCGACGTGGAGAAGAAGCTGATGCCCAGGGGCGCTGTTCAGAGCCGTACTGACTTCGGAGCCAACGGATACGGTGGCCCTTGCCCGCCGGCCGGCGATAAGCCCCATCATTACCAAATCACGGTTTTTGCTGTTGACGTCGACAAGCTGCCCGACGCCAAGAACGCCGCCGCACCGGCTGCGTTAGTCGGGTTCGACCTGCATTTCCATACCTTGTCGAAGGCGACATTGACTGGCCTGTACGGCCGCTGATCGTCCGTTATTTGCTGAATGGATGATCTGAGCAAATCCATCCCCGCGCAATCAATGTGCTGCTTCGCCCGAAGGCGACTGGGAGCAGCGCCGTGGTGTCCGGGTTACCGTGGTCTTGAGCATTTCAACCCAGCCGCCGATGGTTGCTGACGAATTACGGCGCGAGGCCGATGTCTTCACCGGCCTTGCGGACAGCGATCAAAGATTGGCCGCTATCCGTCCGACCGGTCAGCGCCGTTACCACGCCCAGGAGACTCAATCGCCCGGAAAGCTGCAAAATGTCGGAAGAGCCCTTGTATGCATTGCGAGATTCGGCGACCTCTAAACTGAATATGCGGCGTCTACCGCCGAGCATGGTGATCGTCGGCGTGGCAGGTTTCGGACGTCAGGGAAACGTTCGCCTGCAGGAATTCGATCAACGCGGCGATCCTTGACGGCTGGGGCGACCGCTTCGGAAAGACCGCCCAAATCGCTTGGTCGGAAGGGCGCTCATCGGCAAGCAACTCCACCAGCGTTCCGTCGCGCAGATGGTCCTGCACGTAGAAATCGGGAAGTTGGCAGATCCCCAGGCCTTGAATTGCTGCATCGAGCACTGCAAAGCCGCTGTTGCAGCGCCATCGACCTTGGGGGACGATTTGATTTTCCTGGCCGGAGGCCTTGAATTGCCAGCGCTGGGCAGTTCCGAGCAGGCATGCGTGGGCGCTTATATCCGACGAGCTCGCGGGAGCGCCGTGGCGTTCTATATAGTCAGGAGCTGCACACACATGAAGTGACCGTGACCCGAGTTGAACCCGATCAAGACGAGCGTCGGTGATTTCTCCGATCCTCACCGCGAGATCCATGCCGCCGGCGACCAAATCGAGCACGCGATTGGTGAGTTCCATGTCGATGCTGATTTCGGGATGCTCGGCCACAAATCGTCCGATGATCGGAGTGATCGTGCGCTCGCCGTAAGCTACAGCGCAGGTCAATCGGATCAGGCCCTTGATCGAATTCTTGCCCGATGTGACGGATTCGAAGGCCGCTTCGCGGTCATCGATGAGTTGACGGCAACGTTGCTCAAATAGACGTCCGCTCTCCGTCAGAGCGACACGTCTGGTATTGCGCACCAGGAGCTGCGTACCAAGGCGCTCCTCGAGCCGGTTTATTTCCCGGCTGACCTGCGAGATCGAAACTCCGAGGCGGCCGGCAGCACGGGTGAAGTTGCCTGCTTCGGCGACAGCCACGAACGCATCGAGGCCTTCCCAGCTTTGCATCACATCCTCATCTTTGCGAGTCCGCAAAACTGTTTTCAAAAAAACCCGGATTATCACTGTGGCGAGAAGCGACTAGCGTTCGGTCACGGGGAGGACGACATTCATGAGGACGCGCGCCGCCGTTGCGTTTGAAGCCAGGAAGCCACTCGAAATTGTCGAGGTCGACCTCGATGGACCAAGGTCCGGTGAGGTTCTGGCTGAGATCATGGCAACGGGGATCTGCCATACGGATGCCTATACGCTCGATGGTTTCGACAGCGAAGGTATCTTTCCGTCCATCCTGGGACATGAAGGCGCCGGAGTTGTCCGGGAGATCGGTCCGGGAGTGAACTCGGTCAAGCCGGGTGATCACGTAATCCCGCTTTACACGCCCGAATGCCGTCAGTGCAAGTCGTGCCTGTCGGGCAAGACCAATCTTTGCACCGCCATCCGTGCCACGCAGGGCAAGGGGTTGATGCCGGATGGCACGTCGCGCTTCAGCCATAGGGGCAAGACGATCTTCCACTACATGGGCTGTTCGACGTTTTCGAACTTTACGATCCTGCCGGAAATCGCTGTTGCAAAAATCCGCAAAGACGCTCCGTTCGACAAGAGCTGCTACATCGGTTGCGGCGTGACGACGGGGGTCGGCGCGGTGGTGAACACCGCCAAGGTCACGCCGGGTTCGAACGTCGTCGTGTTCGGGCTTGGAGGAATCGGACTTAACGTCATCCAGGGTGCCGGGATGGTGGGCGCCGACAAGATCATCGGCGTCGACCTCAACGACAGCAAGGAGGAATGGGGCCGCCGCTTCGGCATGACGCATTTCGTCAACCCGACCAAAATCGGCGGCGACATCGTGCAGCATCTGGTCGGTCTCACCGATGGCGGTGCCGATTACACCTTCGACTGCACCGGCAACACCACCGTGATGCGCCAGGCGCTCGAGGCCTGCCACCGTGGCTGGGGCGTCTCTGTCGTGATTGGCGTCGCCGAATCCGGCAAGGAAATCGCGACCCGCCCGTTCCAGCTCGTCACAGGACGGGTCTGGAAGGGCACCGCATTCGGCGGCGCGCGCGGCCGCACCGACGTGCCGAAGATCGTTGACTGGTACATGAACGGAAAGATCCAGATCGATCCGATGATCACCCATGTCCTCAAGCTCGAAGAGATCAACAAGGGGTTCGATCTAATGCACGAGGGCAAGTCGATCCGTTCGGTCGTTGTTTTCTAGTCAAAAGCGTCAAACATCAGGAGGATAGGCCCATGACTGTTCACATCCACCCATCGATCGACGGCGGCGTCAAGAAGGGCTCCGGCCACTTTGCCGGCGGCACCCTGGCCTGCAAATGCCACGACAAGCAGGTGAAGGTCGGCCTCAAGGGTGACGTCGCCCACAACCATGCCTGCGGCTGTACTAAATGCTGGAAGCCATCGGGCGCGATCTTCTCGGTGGTTGCGGTGGTGCCGCGTGAGAATGTCACCGTGCTGGAAAACGGCGACAAGCTGCACGTGATCGACGCTTCGGCCGCGATCCAGCGCCACGCCTGCGAGGCCTGCGGCACCCACATGTACGGCCGCATCGAGAACAAGGCCCATCCGTTCTACGGCCTCGATTTCATCCATCCTGAACTGTTCCAGGAAGCCGGCTCGGCGGCTCCGGGTTTCGCAGCCTTCGTGTCGTCCGTGATCGAGTCTGGCGTCGCCCCATCGGCGATGCCGGGCATCCGATCGCGTATCAAAGAACTCGGGCTTGAGCCTTATGATTGTCTTTCTCCGGCATTGATGGATGCGATTGCGACCCACGTGGCGAAATCGAAGGCGGCCTGACGCCTCAGCGAGGATTGCGTAGCTTGCAGCGTGGCAAGCTGCGCGTGTTGCTGCGCAACAATTGCGACGCTTTGCAATGTTGCCCAGAACTTCCAGCGTGAATGCAATGCCAATCGATTCTGGGACATTCGATGGGAGGGCACGGTGCCCTTACGATTGCCCTCCGTCATCCGCGACGCTATCGTGCCGTAAGTGCCTTTTCGCCCATCGTCTCGCCTTCACAGGTGCCGTGGGCATCAAAAGCCTTGGCGTCGAGCAAGGGGTTGCCGTCGTGGGGACACAACTGCTTGTACGCAGCGTAGCTGCAGCGGAAATCTGCGGGGGGCGGTCTTTCATGGCGTCCGAGAAGTTGGCCAGCCTGTAGATGCACATCGCAATTCACTTAAATCCCAAAAGCAAAACCAATCTGCAAATGCAGATCTACGACCAGCTTGTCGACCACATTCGCTCGGGTCGTCTAAAGCCCGGTGGCATTCTTCCCAGCTCACGCGACTTGAGCGAACAGTTGGGAGTATCCCGGAACACGGTTTCTGAAGCGTACGAAAAGCTGGTCGCCGACGGCTACATCCATACCGCACCCCAAAGGGGTACTTTCGTTCGCATGACCGTGCCGGAGGACGCGATGTCTACGGGCGCGAGAAGGGTTATCGAGAAGTCAGACATGATGTCCTCGATCAACTTGCCGCTGCCTTACACCGCTCGCGGCCAGCCGGGCCTCTATGCGGCACCCGACTCGCAGATCCGCATCGACTTCCGGTTCGGTCGTTCCGACCCGCACTCCTTTCCGGACAAGACCTGGCGGCGTCTCCTTCTGGAGTGCCTGGGCGGCGCGTCAGAGCGCATCAGCCAGTACAACGATCCTGCGGGGATTCTGGAATTAAGGGAGCTCATTGCGAGCTATCTTGGACCGTCGCGGGGCATGTCGGTCGCGGCCGACAATGTCATCATCGTCGGCGGCTTCCAGCAGGGCATAAATCTCGCCGCGCATCTGATGGTCGGGGTCAACACCCCGGTGGTGATGGAAGCGCCCTGCTATCGGGGCGCCGCATTCCTCTTTGAGACCTATGGCGGAAAGGTCATTCCGGTGCCCGTCGACGAGTTCGGCATCGACGTCGATCGTCTACCGGACCACCGGGTCAAGCTCATCTACGTGACGCCATCGCACCAGTTTCCCACGGGGGGCACCATGTCGCTGGAGCGCAGGATGGCGCTGCTCAAATGGGCGGCCAGCACCGGTGCTTACATCCTGGAAGTCGATTACGATTCCGATTTCCGCTACGAAGGATCACTGCTTCCTTCGCTGCAGTCGCTCGATCGGAACGGCTGCGTCATCTACTTGAACTCATTCTCGCGCTCGCTCGGTCCGGGATTGCGGTTGGGCTACATGGTCCTTCCACGCGACCTTCTAAATGCAGCGAAGACTTTGAAGGCGTTGATCGATAATGGATCACCTTGGCTTGAGCAGGCGACCCTCGCGCAGTTCCTGAAAAACGGAAGTCTGACAAGCCATTTGAAGCGTCTTCGAAACACCTACCGAGACCGTCGCGACGCGGTGAAGTCGTCCATCGAGCGGCATTTCGGCGACGTGAGCATGACCGGCGACGCGGCCGGCACACACATGCTTTGGCAACTGCCGCAAGAGCTACCGTCTGCCGTGGAACTCGAGCAAATAGCCAGGCGTGCCGGAATAGGAATTCATCCCTTGCGATCCGGGGCGGTTCTGTACGAGGAGGCGCTCGCTGGTTACGAGCGAAGAGTCCTTCTGGGTTATGTCCATCTGACCCCGACACAGATCGACGAAGGCTTTGCCCGCATTGCGGGTGTGCTGACTGACCGGCATTGACCGCGGCAGCCTTTCCCGAGCCGGTTTCTGAAGCATATTGCTGCATTGCGAGGCACTAAAAGATGCTTCTCGCGGCAGCGTAATCGCGCGGTCCGTGAAAAAATGCTGGCGCTACGCCTATGTCATTGACTGGCCCTACAGGCGGCCTTTCCCGGCGTTGAATGTGGCGGCTCCATAGCGCGGATGATGGGGAATATGTCCTTCGTCACCCTTCGGGTGAAATCCGGGCCCCAACTCTTGCCGATAGGAGTGTCGCGATGTCCGTTCAAGCAGCCGAAACCAAGACCGTCCGTGGTGCGTGCCCGCAGGACTGCCCCGATACGTGCGCCTTCATCTACCACGTCGAGGACGGCAAGTTGGTTGAGGTAACGGGTGACCCGGATCATCCGATGACGCGCGGAGGCCTCTGCGTGAAGCTGAAGGACTTCGCCGAGCATCACTACAACCCGGATCGTATCCTGTACCCGATGAAGAGGGTCGGCCCGAAGGGGTCGGGAAAATACGAGCGCATCAGCTGGGACGAGGCGCTCTCGACGATCAAGAGCAAGTGGACGGAGATCATCGACCAATACGGAAGTACGGCCATCATGCCGCATGCCTATCTCGGCAACCAGGGCACGGCCAACGGCCTGACGGCAGGCGACGCCTTCTTCAATCGCCTCGGGTCGACTGTCGCCGAGAAGACCTACTGCGAATCCGGGTCTTCGACGGCGTGGGTCATGACGGTAGGTCCGACGGGCGGTCTCGATGTCGAAAGTCTCGCCTATGCGAAGTATATCATCGTGTGGGGCATGAACATGGTCTCGACGAACCTGCACGCATGGCCCTTCGTCCTGGAGGCCAAGCGCAAGGGCGCCAAGATCGTCGTCATCGATCCGTTCAAGTCGCGTACGGCCAAGCAGGCCGATTGGCATATCGCTATCAAGCCCGGTACCGACGCTGCTTTAGCGCTCGGCATGATGAACGTGATCATTCAAGAAGGACTCGTCGACTACGACTATGTCGAGAAATACACGCTGGGCTATGACGAACTGAGAGCGCGCGCCGCAGAATTCCCGGTAGAGCGGGTCTCCGAAATTACCGGCATTCCGGCGGCCGATATCGTGAAACTCGCCCGCGAGTATGCCACGACGCCGCCAGCCGCGATCCGCGAAGGCGTCGCGGTCGAGCGTTGTCCCGGTGGCGGCGATGCTGTCCGTGCCATCACCTGCTTGCCTGCATTGATCGGAGCCTGGCGCCATGTCGGCGGCGGCGCGGTCGAGATGCCCATCTACGAATTCCCGATGAGCGTCGCCCATGTATCGAGGCCCGATTGGATCAAGCCCGGAACGCGCGTTCTCAACGAACTCGATCTCGGTGCTGCGCTCACCGGCAAAATGAAACTCGATCCGCCGATCAAGTCGGTGTTCGTTTACAACTCCAACCCGGTCTCGCAGGCACCGGATGCCGGAGAACTGGTGAGAGGCCTGCAGCGCGAAGACCTCTTCACGGTGTGCAGCGAGCTCTTCATCACGGATACGGCGAAATACGCCGATATCCTCCTGCCATCAACCATGCAGGCCGAGCAGTACGACATCATGGTGACGTGGGGCCACTTGTACATCATGCTGAATCAGCCCGCGATCCCCGCACCCGGCGAGTGTGTCGCCAACATCGATCTCTTCCGCAAGTTGGCGAAAACGATGGGGTTTAACGACGAATATTGGGACCTCACCGACGACGAGTGGTTGACGCTCTCCTACGACTGGAGTTCGCCGGCCCTCGAAGGCATCACGCTCGACGTCCTCAAGAAGGAGGGTTGGAAGCGATTGAACGTCGGCATGCCGGACGTTCGTGCGCCCCACGCCGCAGGTAAATTCAAGACGCCGTCAGGCAAATGCGAATTCAAGTCGAGCATGGCCGCGGGCGGAAATATGGTGCTCGACGTTTGGCGGTCGGGTTACACGGAGATGCAGGTCGGTGGCTATGTCGACCCGGTGCCGAACTACATCCCACCGCATGAAGCTGTCGACGATGTATCTGCGAAGCCATCGCGCTTCCCGCTCAACATGCTTTCGCCTAAGCCCCATGCCTTCCTGAATACACAGTACGGCAACGAAACTCCGCAGATGAAGCGGCAGGGCGAGCAGAGGATCATGATCAATCCATCCGATGCGGCAAGCCGATCGATAGTACATGGAGCTTACGTCCGGGTCTTCAACGAGCGAGGGACCTTCGAAGCCAAGGCCGATCTCACGGACGACGTCGGGGCAGGTCTCATCGTAACGAACGTTGGACACTGGCCCGGTCTCAATCGGACCGGAACGGCGGTGAACTCGACGACCGCGCCACGCCACGCCAATCTCGGGCAGGCCGGTGTCTATTCGGACAATCGCGTCGAGGTCGAGCGGATCTGACAACTCGCTTCGAGAATGTCGGCCGGCGGTGCCGGTCGACGTTCCATTTATAAGATTCAGTCAGGGGGCCCCAACTCATGCCACATGTCGTGACGGACAATTGCCGCCTTTGTCTCTTCACCGATTGCGTGGAGCACTGCCCGGTCCAATGTTTTCATGCCGATGGCGAACGCAGCTATATTGACCCCGACGTGTGCATCGATTGCGGCGCATGCATTCCGGCGTGTCCGGTGCAGGCTATACATGAAGCCTTCGAGCCGGACGAAGAACGAGAACTGCTGGACTTGAACAAGGAGCGGTCGCGCGCATTGCCGGTAATTTTGGCCAAGCGCTCCCCATTGCCGTCGGCCGCCGGCCGCCAGGCTGAACTCGGCTTTTGATTCCCTTGTCTTGGGCGAGACCATGATCAGGCACGCCGCAATAGTTGGAAGTGGTCCCAGCGGCTTTTATGCCGCTGAGGCGCTGCTGAATGCTTTGCCGGATATTGTCATCGACATGTTCGAGCGATTGCCGACGCCGTATGGTCTGGTGCGCAGCGGCGTGGCGCCTGATCATCCCAAGCTCAAACAGGTCACGCTTGTCTTCGACAAAATCATGCGGTCGGAGCATTTCAATTTCCTGGGTAATGTAAGCGTCGGGACTGACTTGTCGATCGACGCACTCCAGCAGTCCTACGATATCGTCGTTCTGGCCTACGGCGCGAGCACGGACCGGAAAATGGGAATTTCGGGCGAGGGGCTGGCGAACAGCCATTCGGCAACGGAGTTCGTTGGATGGTACAACGGACATCCGGATTTTCGCGACTGCACGTTCGACCTCAGTCAACAAGTTGCGGTCGTCGTGGGACACGGCAACGTCGCGGCGGATGTTGCGCGCATACTTCTGCAGCCGCCTGACGACCTCCGGAGCACCGACATCGCCGCGCACGCGCTGGAAGTGCTCGCAGAAAGCAAAATCCGTGAAGTCCACCTGGTCGGTCGGCGAGGGCCGGCGCAGGCAAAATTCACAACACGCGAACTGCGCGGCCTGAGCCTCATTCCGCAATGCCAGGCTCTTACCCGTGGCAATGCGGTAACGCTCGGTCCGGCCTGCGAGCTGGAGCTTGCCGACCGGTCGAACATCAACGCATTGCAGAACGTGGAGTTCTTTCGCGGTCTAGGCGATGCCGGAGAGGCACAGATCGCGCGCAAGGTGATCTTCCATTTCTGTCTCGGTCCTGAGCGGATCGAGGGCGAAGCCGGCCGCGTCAAACGGTTCGTCTTTCGAAGGAATACGCTGCGCGGAAATCCGTTCGAGCAGTCCGCGGTCCCAACCGATGAGCTGTTTGACATCGACTGCGGCCTGATCTTCGGTAGCATCGGCTACCGGGGCCAGCCCCTGGAGCGCGTTCCCTTCGATTTCCGCCGGGGTATCGTTCCCAACCGCAAGGGGCGCGTCGAGTGCGACGGCATCGCCGTAGACGGGCTTTATGTGACGGGTTGGCTCAAGCGCGGTCCGACGGGTATCATCGGTACCAATCGGGCCGACAGCATAGAAACCGTACAGCAGATATTGAACGATCTGCCCGACCGCGTTCCACGGCCGGAGGGAGGCAGACGGCAACTCGTCGAGTCAATTTCGCGCGGATGCCCCCCCGTTATCGGATTGCCCGAATGGCTCAAGATCGACGCCGCCGAGTGCGCGATGGGACAGCAGGCGAACAAGCCACGGGAAAAGTTCACCCGTATCTCGGACATGATTGACGTCGTATCGCAGAGCCACGCCGGTAATGTCTCTGACAGTTACGGCGCAAGTGTCGGTTGATGCCCACGAATGTTGTCGGTGACATTTCCAGTCGGTGAAAACGACTTTCAACGGGTCTCACGCTGGCACCATGAGTTGTTCGGTCACTGGCACTGCTCATCAGTTGCTGAGAATTGGAAATAGATGGTGGGACAGCCCGACAGCACCGTCGCGGCGGTAGTTCCGTAACCGCCTGGCCCGCCGAATTTGGCGTGCACAATACTCGAGAGGGAGTGTCGCGTGGCAAACAACAAGGTAACGAAATTCGGTCTCAAGGCGGCAACGCCGATCGAGACCGATCTCGACGGATGGAAGAAGGTCGACGGCAACCCGACCATGAAAACCTGGATCGAATATACCGCCGATGACGGATCGTCGATCTCCGGCTGGTGGGGCGCGACGCCCGGCACCTATCATGCAACCTACGCGGCGCCGGAATTCGTTCACATGATCCAGGGTGAGATCGTGATTACGCCTGATGGCGGCAAGCCGGTGACCGTCAAGGCCGGCGATGCCTTCACCGTCGAAAAGGATTTCGCCGGTACCTGGAAGATCGAAAAGGAAGTCTTCAAACACTTTACCATCCAACTGAAGTGACGGACCGGCCGACGACGACGGACGCTGCTGCGCCCGGACGTCGTCGGCCGCCTTACTCGGCGTCTTCATCGCCAGGTGCATTGAAAAAGGGGCCATTGAATGAGCATACCGGTCTCTCCGGCCGACCAGCCTGGACAGAGGGCGCTCGTCGATGGCTTCTTTCGCACCGTGACCTATCTGAGAGTATCGGTCACGGACCGTTGCGACCTGCGTTGCGTCTACTGTATGGCGCCGGACATGACGTTTCTTCCCAAGAAGGAGCTTTTGACTCTCGATGAATTGGACCGGGTCTGTTCAGCATTCATCGCGCGCGGCGTACGAAAGCTGCGTTTGACCGGCGGCGAGCCGCTGATGCGTCGCGGCTTTCTCGATCTCGTTCGCGGCCTTTCCCGCCACCTCAAATCCGGGGATCTTCAGGAGTTGACGCTTACGACCAACGGAACGCAACTCTCGAAGTACGCCGCCGATCTGGCGGCTTTCGGCGTGAGGCGGATCAATGTCTCGCTCGATACGCTTGATGCCGATGTTTTCAAGAAAATAACCCGCGGCGGTGATATCGCCCCGGTCCTTGAGGGTATCGCTGCGGCCCGCACCGCGGGACTCAAAGTGAAGATCAACGCGGTGGCGCTGAGGGACGTCAACGAAGCCTCTCTCGAATCCTTGATCGAGTGGTCGCACGCAAGGGGCATGGACATTACCCTTATCGAAACCATGCCTCTGGGCGATACAGGCGAGGACCGGACGGATCAATACGTGCCATTGTCACGGGTCCGATCGCAGCTTGAAAAGCGCTTTACGCTTGTCGACTTGCTGGACACCACTGGGGGCCCGGCTAGATACGTTCGCATTGCGGAGACCGGGAGCCGTCTTGGATTCATCACACCGCTGTCCCACAATTTCTGCGAGAGCTGCAATCGGGTCAGGGTATCGTGCAACGGAACGCTGTTCATGTGCCTTGGCAAGGACGACCGGGTTGATCTGCGACAGGCGGTGCGGGCGTCGTCGTCCGATGTGCTGTTAAACGAAGCGATCGATACCGCAATGCGCCGAAAGCCTCTCGGGCATGATTTCATCATTGACCGCCGGGGACAGTCGCCGACGCTTGCCCGCCACATGTCGATGACCGGTGGCTGATGAGTGCAACCAACGCGATGCTTGAACCTGACACCAGGTTGGCTGCGCGCGATCGTGAAGTGTCCTTCCGAATGCTTGGCGCTCTCGTTTACGACGAGCAGGCCTATCCGGACGATATCTTGAAGCGGGTGGTCGATCGCTGCCGCGCAGGGGGCTTACGTTTGGCGGGCGTCGTTCAGCATCGATCTTGTGAAGCCGGTCATCGCTGCGACATGCAGCTTGAGGACCTGGCAACCGGGCGAAAAACGTCGATCTTCGCGGGGAGAGGCCATGGCGCCAGGGGATGCCAGCTGGACGAGTACGCGATGCTGCAGGTCGTGGCGCAGATGGAGCGGGAACTCGAGGAAAATCCGAAACTCTTGATGCTGAACAAGTTCGGCAGGGGCGAAGCCGAAGGCACGGGCATGCGCGATCTGATTGCACAATCGGTCAATATGGGTATCCCCGTGCTCATCGGCGTTCCAGTGCGCAATCTGCACGCTTGGAGGGAGTATGCCGGAGAATTGTCGACCGAATTGCACAATTCACGCGACGTCGATGATTGGCTAGCGTGGACGATAGGTGGTGCACCTTCAGAAAAGTAGCGATGATGGACCTGCTTGCGTAGAATCGGTGGAGTTTCGAGGACATTCGCCTCAAGAGCTGCTGTCGTCCTCTTGCGATCCCCGGACCGCGATGTTTCGAGATCCGTTGGATCTGACTATTGGGGCCTTGGGGATTTGAATGGACGAGTTGACGAACCGCAATTCCAGGTCGGCCGTCGCTCCATCGACAGGCTTCGTCCGCGTGCGAGGCGCCCGCGAACATAATCTCAAGGACGTATCGGTCGATATACCACGGGATGCGCTGGTTGTGTTCACAGGCATTTCCGGATCGGGAAAGTCATCGCTGGCGTTCGGGACGTTGTATGCCGAGGCGCAGCGCCGCTACCTGGAGTCGGTTTCTCCTTATGCGAGGCGCCTGTTCCACCAGATGGCTGTCCCGCAGGTCGATGCGATCGACGGCTTGCCTCCCGCGGTGGCACTTCAGCAGCAGAGGGGCGCGCCGACGACGAGATCCTCTGTCGGGAGCGTCACCACGCTCTCGAATCTGTTGCGGATGCTGTATTCGCGGGCAGGGGACTACCCGCGAGGTCAACCTCTGCTCTATGCTGAATCGTTCTCGCCTAACACGGTTGATGGCGCTTGCCCCGAATGCCACGGAATCGGACGGGTCCACGAGGTAACCGAAAAATCAATGGTGCCGGACGACAGCCTGACCATACGCCATCGCGCCATTGCTGCTTGGCCGACTGCCTGGGGAGGCCAGAACCTGCGCGATATCCTGGTCACGCTCGGATACGATGTCGATCGGCCCTGGCGCGAACTGCCGAAAAAGGATCGCAACTGGATCCTGTTCACCGACGAGCAGCCAACTGTTCCGGTCTATGCAGGCTACACGCCGGCGGAGGTCAGGCGGGCACTGAAGAGAAAGGACGAGCCTAGTTACCAGGGTACATTCACCAGTGCCAGGAAGCATGTGCTGCAGACCTTCGCCAATACGCAGAGTGCGCTGATGAAGCGGCGCGTATCTCAATTCATGATCGGGAGCGAATGCCCATGGTGCCATGGCAAGCGTTTGCGGATGCAGGCACTGTCCGTCAAATTTGCCGACCTCGACATTGCGGAAATGTCGCGGCTTCCGCTCAAGCAGCTGAGCAAGCTCTTCGCTCCTTTTTCCGAGCGGGTGAGCCGGTCCAATCGCGACGCACTGCATCCTGAAAAGGCAATGGTCGTTCAAAGGATCGTACAAGATATGCTGGGGCGCCTTTCGGTTCTTCTCGACCTTGGGTTGGGATACCTGACCTTGGAGCGCAACACACCCACATTGTCGCCCGGAGAACTGCAGCGGCTGCGACTCGCGACCCAAGTCCGGTCCAATCTGTTCGGCGTCGTCTATGTTCTGGACGAGCCCTCTGCGGGTCTGCACCCCGCGGACACGGAAGCGCTTTTGCGGGCCTTCGATCGGCTCAAGGCTTCCGGAAACTCGCTGTTTGTCGTCGAACATGAACTCGACGTGATCCGACGCGCCGACTGGATCGTCGATGTCGGGCCGGGCGCCGGCGAGCAGGGGGGCCATATCCTCTATAGCGGACCCCCACACGGTCTGGCGAAAGTCGAAGCTTCGAAGACGAGGCAATACCTTTTTGCCGGGGGTCATCAGTCGCCAAGGCCCCCGCGCGGTGCTAAGGATTGGCTTCGTCTGCGTGGCGTTACACGCAACAACCTCGACAGGCTCGACGTAGAGATTCCGCTGGGCGTCTTCACCAGCGTCACGGGCATATCGGGATCTGGCAAATCGACTCTTATCAGCCAATTCCTCGTCGACACGCTCATCGACGCCTTGGGCCAGCGGGCACAGGCGCTAGAGCAGGACGTCGATGACCTTGAGGAAGGTATCGAAACACTCGGCGGCGAAATCGTGGGTGGCCTCGACAGTATCAAGCGTCTGGTCGTGGTCGATCAGAAACCTATCGGAAGAACACCCCGTTCGAACCTGGCCACTTATACTGGGCTGTTCGACCACGTCAGGAAACTGTTTGCCGCGACCAGCCAGGCGCGGTCTCGCCGTTACGATGCCGGGCGGTTCTCCTTCAACGTTGCGAAAGGTCGCTGCGCGACCTGCGCAGGCGAGGGCTTCGTCTCGGTTGAATTACTGTTTCTGCCCAGCGTTTATGCCCCGTGCCCGACATGCAAGGGAACGCGCTATAATGACAAGACGCTCGAAATCAGGATTCGCGGCAAATCGATCGCCGACGTCCTGGGAATGACGGTCGATGACGCATTCCGCTTTTTTGCCGACGATATCAGCCTGCAAAGGAGTCTCGGAATCATCAGGGAAGTCGGGCTTGGCTATATCAGGCTCGGACAGTCTGCGACCGAATTGTCAGGCGGCGAAGCCCAGAGGATCAAGCTTGCGGCTGAACTGCAAAAGATGCAGCGGGGTGCTACGCTGTACATTCTCGATGAGCCCACGACTGGTCTGCACCCGTCAGACGTGGAAAAGTTGACGGCGCAATTGAACGGTCTTGTTGAGAATGGCAATACGGTGATTGTCGTTGAGCATGATATGGCGATGGTCGGCCAAAGTGACTGGGTCATCGATATCGGACCTGGCGCCGGAGATGAGGGTGGGAAAATCGTGGCCTGCGGAGCGCCGAGGGACATCTTGTCCGTCGGTGAAAGCCGAACTGCGCTGTATCTTGCACGTTCCTTCGACTGAGAGATTTTCAGCAACGGGAATATAAGCAACAGCTATCCCGGCGTCGGGCGTGGGCCAGATGCCCATCATCCCAGGCTCGCGTAAGGCAGAAAATTCACGAACTGCCCCGGTTCGACCTTCGCGATAGTCTCGCCGAGTTCCACCAATCCGTCCGTCTCAACCAACGATGTCAAGAAGCCGGTACCGTCGCGCGGAAACTTGACGGCTTCCGGGAAGCCGTCCGCGGACGGTCGAACCGCGACCCGAACATATTCGCGCCGCGACACCCTCTTCGTATAAGTGAAGGCCGCTCGAACTGGCATCAGCATCGGCCGTTGCTCGGAGGCGCCAGACAGCGCCAGCACGGTGGGTCGCACAATATGAGCAAAAGTAACGAAGCTCGCCACTGGATTGCCGGGTAGACCAATAAAGGGGATACCTCGGATGACGCCCATGGCGACAGGCCTGCCCGGCCTGATCGCCAGGCGCCAGAATACGATAGTGCCGATGCTCGCTACGGCCAGTTTGACGTGGTCTTCTTCGCCGGTCGATACACCACCGGAAGTCAAGACGAGGTCATGCCGTTCGGCGGCGTTTTTCAGCGCGTCGGCGAGCCGGACCGGATCGTCGCGCAGAATACCAAGGTCGCTCACGACGCAGCCGAGCCGCCGAAGCATTGCCATCAGCATCAGCCGGTTTGAATCAAAGACTTGGGCGGGCCCTCGCACTCCGCCTGGGAGCGCCAACTCGTTGCCGGTTGAAAATACCGCCACGCGTATACGTCGGCGGACCTCGAGCTGTGTCAGACCTAGTGCGGCGGCCAAGGCGAGGTCCTGTGGGCGCAATCGCCTGCCTGCCGATAGCGCAACAGAGCCTTCCTGGAGGTCTTCACCAGCCAGGCGAACATTGCCGCCCGGCTTCATGCCCGTCGGCAGTACCGCACGACCTTCGCCGTCGATGTTGACGTCTTCCTGCATGAATACGGTGAACGCCCCATCCGGAATTGGAGCGCCAGTGAAGATCCTGGCGGCAGCTCCCCGCCCAACCAGTTCTCCCGCCGAGCCGGCTTGAATACGGCTCGTGATCAAAAACGAACGTGCAGCTTCCACGGGCAGGTCGCTGCTGTTGATCGCGTAACCATCGACGGCAGAATTCGTAAAGGGCGGTAATCGCAGCGGAGCTGATACATCCGAAGACAGGATACGGCCATCAGCATGTTCGAGCTGGACCAGTTCAGTCTCCTCGGCCGGGGCTGTGCGGGCCCGGATAATGGCGATTGCTTCATCCACGAGCATCGGGGATCCGTCGAAGCCGACGCAGCTCTCCAACAATTGCACCAATCTTTGCTTAGCTCCTTCTTGTGCGAACGTTGGTCACGGTTTTGGGCGGGAACATCCCATCAACTATCGCGAACAGGTCCGGCGCGACAGAGCCATCTCGCTTCCAAAAAGTCCGCAAGCTGGCACCATGAGTCGCCGAATGATGTCCCCCTCGGACAGCGCGGATGGGCGACACAAGTTACACGGGGCGTGCTCAACGGACGGAGAGCACATCCAGTGCACACTGGCACCATTCCTGAATGAGCGGCTGGCTCTGCCGAAGCGTCCGGTTCATATCCTATCACTTTAAGCGTGCAATGAATTCCACGCGCCGGGATGGCCAAGACGGCTCCGGGCCGAACACTCACGCTGGAGATATTCAGATGAACCTTGTTGCAAGGCTTGCGCTCGTGATCAGCTTGCTCGGTGCATTTGCCACGTGGCTATTTCTCGGACCGCTGGCCGAGTTCGGTCTGCAGATCTGGGCGGCGTTTATCGTTTGGGGCGCATTCTATCACTGCGGAGGCGCAGTATCGGGCCTGAAATCCTCTCTTGCCGGCAACATCTGGGGTGCCGTCATGTGCGCCGTTGCGCTCGCGCTGATAGGGAAGGTTGGCGGCGGAGCAATTGGAGCTGCGATATGTGTCGGCATCACTGTTGCCATTTTTATTCTCGGCGCCAACATTCCATTGTTCTCGGTCATCCCGGCCGCCGTCTACGGTTACTCGTCGGTCGCCGCACTTGCGCTGCTCAAGCCCGGTCAGGATATCTTCTCGGCAAGCGTGGTGACCAATCCCCTGATCAACATCGTGGTGTCGATGGCAATCGGATCGGTCTTCGCCTTCGTATCGGAGAAGCTGGTCGGGATGCTTGGCACTGAGGCCGAGGCACCGATCCGGGCGTAACATTGTTGGCTTGCCAACTGTGACGTGAATCGATCATTCATCTGTGATGCCTGCTGCGTCTGCCGCAGGGATCGGCGTAGCCCCGAGGCCTCAAAAGATGGCGTTCGCCGCCGTCAGCGGAGCCGCCCATTTTGGTCGGCCAAAGGACGGTATGACGCCTTGGGGCGTTAACACATGTCCGTTATCCGGCGAAGTGCAGATTCAGACCGGACATCGGGCCGCGTTTTCCAATTGGAATCGTTTGGTGACGGTACTTTGCGGACGGAGATCGAACACGGCGCCGGCCGCTTCGAAGTGCTGCAATCGACCGAATGATGCCGATAGCTGGCGAAACCACAAAAATATTTTTGCGATGATTTTCCCTTTAAAATCAAAAGCGTAACTTTTTGGCGGACCCATCGTCGGAATATGTTCGACCGCAGAAAGAAATTCGGAGGAATTTCAATATGCTACGCGTGATTTGAACAATCGAGTGGGAGTGAGGTACTTAGCCGCAAGCCGCAATTTGTGCAGATCGAAATGCGACAGATTGAACCTTCGACGCTTCGCTGGAATTTGAGCGAGTATTTCGGGGTCCATCATTTTGATGGGTTATTCACAGTTTCTTTGGATCACTCGCCGACAGAGCAGCTAATTGGCGAGAAATGGCATACTTCGGCATTGATAGTGTCGGCTGCGGTTGAGCATAGCGCGCTGGCACATGAGCTTGGTCAAATTGCCAATCCACTGACATGCAAGCTTACCAAATGGACTCGGTCGAACTCGCACTACAAAAAGCGATTCTACGCTGGCCTAACGGATAGATTAGACGTTCATCGCGTGATGGTGTTTGCAATTTCGGCGACGGAATCGTCGATTGCCGCGAGCGAGGAGCATTTCATCAAGGAGCTCGGCGGTAGTCAGTGTTACCGGCGGCATCTGCCGGATGGCCGTCCACGGGTGTCGATCGGTCCTTTTGTCAATGCTCGAACAGGCGAGCAACACACTGTAGAGCTGTCTGGAAACCAAGCTCCTATGGTTCTGTTCATCGCTCATTTTCTGAGACGAATTCATCAAGAAATGCACGTTGCCTTGTCTAAGCATTCACCTGTGTTCGTGACTTGGAATTTCCTCGCGGATAAGCCGCCTAACGGCGCTGGAGGAGCTTACGACCGAGCCTTGGCAATGCTGCTCGGGCTCTCCAATCCGGGAGGCTCATTGCGGTGGGGCTATTTTCACGAAGGTGATACGGTTGAGACCGATCTACTAGCCGACAACATCGCCGGTCTGCTGAACGACATCGTGCGTGCGCCAGAGCGGTATCCCGAGGAATTGGGCGGAAGTCCTCAAAGTGCCGCTGGTCTATTATACTGGGAGCGCTGGACGACATAGCCGCCGCACGGCCTGCGCCGGTTCGCGGGTTACGCTGTCGTTAACCCGCCCTTCGGGGCCATCGTAGCATCGACAGATAAAAAGTGCCACTCGATGACCGATCCAAATCGTCGACGTCCCGATCTTCTACCGATCGTCGTGCTTCTTGCGATCGTCGGCGTGGTTTGCGCCGCCCTGTGGCTGTTCCCTTATCTTCAGTCGGCTGCTCAGCATCAGAATTGCGTCGCGGTCGGTCGGGCGGACTGCAACTGAATCCCGGCGACCTCGGCGATCAGCTCGAACGAGCGCAGCCGCGTGGCATGATCGTAGACGTCGGACACGACGATGAGCTCGTCGGCCTGGGTTTCCTTGACCAGCGCGTCGATCCCTGCGCGGACCGTGTCGGGAGAACCGACGATGGAGCGCGCGAGCATGCGCATGGCTTGGGCCTTTTCCATTGGCGACCAGTAGCTTTCGATGTCGCCGATCGGCGGTTGGCTCAAGCCGCGCGCGCCGCGAAAGATATTCGCAAACGACATCTGCTGCGTTGTGGCGAGGCGCCGTGCCTCCGCGTCGCTGTCGGCCGCAATGATGTTGACGCCGACCATGGCATAGGGCTGGTCAAGCTGTTCGGAGGGCTTGAAGCGAGCGCGATAGATCTGCAGCGCCGGAATCAGCTCGTCGGGGGCGAAGTGCGAAGCGAAGGCATAGGGAAGCCCGAGTTCGGCGGCCAGCATCGCGCCGAAATGGCTTGATCCGAGAATCCAGAGCGGCACTTCCGTTCCCGCCGCCGGCACAGCCTGGATGCGCTGGTTTGGACCGGCCGGTGCCAGGAAAGCCTGCACTTCCAGAACGTCCTGCGGGAAGTTCTCGGCCGCTTCGCCCGAGCGGCGCAAGGCGCGCAGCGTCAACTGGTCGGTGCCCGGTGCGCGTCCGAGGCCAAGATCGACCCGGCCAGGATACAACCGCGCCAGTGTCCCGAACTGCTCGGCGATGACATAGGGCGCGTGGTTGGGCAGCATGATGCCGCCGGCGCCGATCCGGATCTTGGCTGTCCCGGCTGCGATATGGCCGAGCACGACCGACGTCGCGGCGCTGGCAATTCCCGGCATGTTGTGATGCTCGGCGACCCAGATGCGGCGATAGCCCCAGCGCTCGGCATGAACGGCGAGATCGCGGGCATTATCGAGCGCGCCGCGCGCGTCCGTTTCCTCGGTCACACGGACGAGGTCGAGGATGGACAGAGGCGTCATGGCATACTCCCGGAAGAAGCCCACAGCAGTTCGGGGCGATTGGAGCAAGCCAGCCGCGCAAACCGTCGGAAAGCGGATATCTTCTCCGCTTGCCTCGTTGCCTATATGGAGACTGGCTCCGTCGCGTCAATGCGATTGACGGCTGGATGCCGCACTCTATCTTCGACGTGCCGGTCGTACCGCGCCGGTGATCGCGAGTTGAGAATGGGGACAAGCATGCCGACCGTCCGTGTGTCAGTGATACGCTGCCAGCCGCAGCACTTCGCCGAACTCAAGAAGATGATGGCGGAGGCGATTTCAGTGCTCGAACCCGGCATCCGCCAGATGCGCGGCCTCATCCACTTCTACGCGGGAGAGGATGAGGCCGTGAGCTCACTCGTTAATGTCAGCATGTGGCGCACGTTGGAGGATGCGAAGCAGCTGGACACGTTTCAGCCGATGCTTGATCTCGGCAAGGTGTTCGTGAGCAAGGGCGCGACGTTCGAGCGCCCGATCATGAACTATGCGTCGCAGTGGGAAATTGTGCCTGAGCGCCTGCCATCAAACTGACCGCGGAGGCAGCGGATCAAAGCTCGGAGTCTTCAGTGCAATCCGGAGGGTCGGATGTCCGCTCGGAGATGATAACGGCATAGCCATCCGGGTCCCGAAACGAGAATTCGCGGCGCCCGTACCAATAGACTTCGGGTCCCCGCTCAATGGTGACCTTCTCAGCAAGCGCAGTGTGAACCGAGCGCGCATCGTCGGTCTCGATCGAAATCGTTCCAAAGCCGCAATGGTCACTCTGCTCCGACACGTAGAACTGGAGGACTGCGCCGTCGCGTTCAAGTATGACGAACGTCGGCTCATCAGCAGGCCAAGAACCGCTCGTTTCGAAATCCAACACGGAGGTGTAGAACTCTATCGTTCGCGCAAGATCTCGAATCGGCAAACGAGGTGATACCTTCAGGAGCCGCGCCGCATATCTTCGTGACATCGATGCCTTCCTGGGAAGCTGTGTGAACGACAAGCTCGCAGGGTGGATTACCCGAAGGCGCCATCCACCACATCTCACAACTTTGTGCCGTTAATGGCGGGTTACGCTTCGCTAAACCGCCCTACGGGCTTCGCGACATCTTCTCAAATCGCTTGATCAATCGCTCGCGCTTCAGCCGCGACAACCGGTTGATCCAGAACTGGCCGTTGAGCTGATCGATCTCGTGCTGGTGGCAGACGGCGCGCAAGCCGTCCGATTCTTCCGTTTGCAGATTACCCTCGACATCCTGATAGCTGATCCGGATGCGCGCATTGCGCATGACCTCGTCGTTGACGCCGGGCATCGAGACGCTCCCTTCCCGATGCAGGATCATCTCCGACGACGCCCATTCGATCTCCGGATTGACGTAAGTGCGCGCGCCAACGTTGGCGTCGAGCTCGAGCACGACGACCCGCAGGAATACGCCGACATGCGGCGCGGTGATTCCGATTCCGGGCGCGGCGTGCATCGTCTCAAGCAGGTCCTTTGCAAGCTCCCGCAGCGCGACGTCGAATTCGGTCACGGGCCGTGCCGGGATCGCGAGCCGGGGGTCGGGATAGCGGACAATCGGGCGGATGGTCATGATCTCTGGCGAATCTGCGCGTGAGTTCGTACCGTGGATCAGACGCAAGGCGTAATCCACCGGATACTCATTCTACAGTAATGGCGGGTTACGCGTCCTCCTTCGCTCTTCGAGCTTCGGCGGACAGGTCGCTAACCCGCCCTACGCAGGAGCGCTTCGGGAGAAGAATAGAAGCCATCCTAAACCGCGGGGTCTGACGGTCGCTTTCCCGGTTTCTGCGCGAGCAGCGAGCGGGAGGGCAGAAGCCATATGAAATCGCGCGCCAGGTCTTCAACATGCATGCCTGCGTCTTGCAACACTTCGGCGTATCGAGACATGTGCAAGAGATCGAAAATGGCGATGCGGCCGCCTGGCTTCAGCACGCGGACGAGTTCGCGAATCGCCTCATCGCGCGCTTGCCGCGAGGGAATATTGTGAATCACGGTCATCGAGATCACCGCGTCGAACGAGGCGTCGGAAAACGGCAGCCTTGTGATATCGCCGGTTTTCACCTCGATCAGGTTGGCGACGCCTTCCGCCGCCGCGTTGGCCAACGTGGCTTCCGGATTGTTGTTGGACAGGTTCTTGGCGGACCATAGATCGACGCCGACCGCCTTGCCGGTGGTGAGCTTTTTTGCGCATCCAATGAGCGCCAGTCCGCGGCCGCATCCGGCGTCCAGCACCTGCTCATGCCCGGAAAGTGCAAGCGCGGCGATCAAGCGGTCGCATACCCGTTTTTTGCCCACAAGGCTCGATCTCAACATGACCGCTGCAACAAACAGAAGAACGACGGCGGCAAAAGCGGCGCCGATGCTCACCGATGTCGGAACAGGATTCGGTCGGGGTAACGCGAAGCCGATCGACGCAAAGACCGCCAGGACGCATCCGAGAACAATGTGGGCGCGGACCACTCCGGGAGCGTCGATGCCATACGCCGCATGCTGTTTCATCATGTTCGAGGCCTCACATGGTCTGGATTTATCGGTGCGAGCCGGCTCACGCACCAATCCGTCCTCTCGTCGAAGCCTCGGCCTTGTGCAGATAGGTCGTAAAGCCGTCGGTCGCCGGTGTAACGGAATTGAGCAGCATGACTGCGCTGACCTGTCCCCGGTGGCCTGCGCCATGGGTGATCACGTGCATGAGCATCTCCTCGGGCGACATGCAGCCTGCCGCGCCGTCCGTGAACGTGAAGTTGATCCGTTCCGTCAATTGATCGCGATCAAGCGCCGACACGTAGTCGATATATTCCCGATCGCTGGCCCTGATGTCTGCGGACAAATCTTCCAGCGTCGGCATTTCGCCTGGATTGGCCGAGGAGTAGGCGTGAGCCTTTCGGTTCATATGCGCGGAGAAGATCCGATCGACGACATAAGTATGGCTCAAGGCCTTGATGCCCAGACTTGTGATGGGAGCTTCGCCACCGAGCCTGGCCAGTGCCTTCAACAGCTCGTCGTTGGCCCAGGCCTTGTATCGGAACAGGCGTTGCAGCGTGTCACGCATGTCGTGATCTCCTGATTGATTTCGTGCGATGCGCGCGGCCCGGTATTGTCCGGCGTTTCGATGTGAGGCAGAATACGAGCGATTATTCGCGTTTGAAACTCGCATTGATGGCACGGAAAATGGCGCGAAAACCGCTCACAAATCCCAGGAAATTCGCCTCTCAGGGGCGGTCGCGCGCGATGGTCGACGCTTTGGTCGAAGCGACCGCTCGCATTCTGGTGCGGGAAGGGGGCGACAAGGCGAGCACGAACCGTATCGCCGAAGTGGCGGGAGTGAGCGTCGGTTCGCTCTACCAGTACTTTCCGAGCAAGGAGTCGCTCATCGCTGCCGTCATCGAGCGCCACAATCGGGAAATCATGCAGGCCGTCCGGGGCGAATTGGCGAAGGCAGCGACGCAACCGATCGAGCAGGGCGTGCGCACGCTTGTTGCCGTCGCGGTAAAGGCACATCGCATCGATCCCAAGCTGCATCGCGTGCTTGCAGAGCAGATTCCTCGTGTGGGCAAGCTCGAGAAGGTGGAGGCCTTCAGCCAGGAAAACTACGTGCTGTTCAGAAACTACCTTGAGAGCCGGCGCGATGAGTTGAGCGTCGATAATTTGGAGCTCGCGTCATTCGTATGCGTGACATCGATAGAGGCGGTGACGCACAACGCGGTATTGCACCATCCCAAGATGCTTTCGGATGAAACGAGGGACGCGCTCATCGACGAGGCCGCACGTCTCGTGGTCGGATACCTGACGGGCGGACGTCAGGGGAAGGCCCGGCCTCTCCGGGCCACCAGGAAAAAATCAGAGCGGGTGTCGTGAGCGCCGCCGGTCATTCGTCCTTGGGGGTACGGGGAACTCGAAGAGGGACAATGTGGAAGATTGCTGATTTCATGTTGGATGCCGTCATATGTGCACCCGGAGGGCGCTCATGAACCCCACCATCACGGCCTTTGAACGCTCCCCCGATCGCGGGAGGGGACTGGCGCGGGACATGCGCGTTCGCTGGGCGCTCGAAGAAGTCGGCCAGCCTTACGATGTACGCCTGCTGTCGTTCAACGAGATGAAGGAAGGCGCGCATCGGGCGCTTCATCCTTTCGGACAGATTCCGACCTATGAAGAGGGTGATCTCGTCCTGTTCGAGTCGGGCTCGATCGTGTTCCATCTCGCGGAGCGGCGTGCGGGCCTGCTGCCGAGTGGTGCGAATGCGCGGGCGCGCGCGATCACCTGGATGTTTGCCGCGCTCAACACCGTGGAGCCGCCGATCGTTGATCTCGCAGTGGTCAAGCTCCTGGAGCGCGATGAGACCTGGTACGAGCAGCGTCTGCAGGTTGTCGAGGATCGCATCCGTGGCCGGCTGGGCGAACTTTCCAATCGCCTTGGCGGAGCCGACTGGCTCGAGGGAGCCTTCAACGCCGGTGACCTGCTGATGGTGTCCGTGCTGCTCCGGCTGAGCGGATCGGGCATCCTGAATGAATATCCGAACCTCTCTGCCTATGTCGCCCGCGGCGAAGCGCGGCCTGCCTATAAGCGCGCCTTTGCGGCTCAACTGGCGGTTTTTCACGACGCCATGTCACGACCCGCCACATAGAGGACGTCAATCCCGGTATATGGTGCGACATCGAAGCCGCGGGACGATCGAGTGTGGACTGAATTCTTGGCGTGGTTCTCTGGGCGCAAGGCTGTCGCGATCACGAATCTCGTTCGTGGCCAATTGCAGGTCGTCGCCTGTTCGCCGTTCCCCGACGCGGGCGGTGAGGTGATCCTCTCACCCCATTGCGAGATTGACGGGGTGATCACCGCCGAGCGGCTTGCACCTTCAGCGGTGCATTTCGGCGGCTACGGGGTGCCCAAGGCAAAGTGGCCTCGTCCCGGCGTGGTGTTCCCGGTCACCGTTGACATCGCCGATCCGAACCGGTTCAGGATCGAGTGGGATCAGGTACTGAGCGGACCAGAAGCCGCCCAACATCTTGCTGCATGCCTGCGCAGAGAGCCGCAGGCGGGCTTATCAGATGATAGCGCCTTTCCCCGCGTCTGGCGCGAGACGGCACACGCCGCGTCGTCGCCCGAGCTGGTCAACGGCATCAGACCGCAACAGACCGAGCTCGCGCTTTCCGGCGCCGCCGCCGCTCTCGGACTCGTATCGACCACCGCGACGGTGCTGTCTGCGCAGGGAGCAGGGCCAAGCAGCGCGCCGGGCGGAACATGGGACATCTCCGTCCACGTGACCGACGCGAACGGTGGCGAGGGGTGGGACGCGGTGACCCGCATGTCCTTCTCTAGCCCCGCGCGCCGCGAAAAGCGCACCGCCGGCGGCCTTGAATTACCTGTCCTGGTCTCGATCCCGATGACCGCAGGCGGATCATCGTCGACGTTGCGCGCCTCTCCTGAAGCGACGTGCTTTATGTGAATGGCTACCGAACCGTCACAAATCGGTGCTCGGCAACCGCTATCGCAAGTCTCTTTGCGATGAAGGGCGTCTTGTTGTTGTCAAATTGTTGTCCGACAACATATCGTTCAGAGGTTGTAGCGGCATCGACGATGCCGGTGCGGAGGATTTTTCATGCATAATGAATACTGTATGTTCAAAGGTGTCGTGGTCAAAGCGGCGCCCTTCAAGCCCGAATATCCCGGCAGCCCGCATTACGTCGTCACCGTCAAGGACGCCGGCGGCAAGCAATTCAAGATCGTCATCAACTCGGCATCCGATACGGTCGGAGCAGACGGCAACAACAACGTCTATTTCTATGCCGACCTGAATTTTGACGACCCGCTGAACGAAAAGCTCGGCAAGCTCGAGCAGCGCCTGTACACCGACGATTTTCCAAAGCTCGATTACTGGCAGGACACGAGCCTGCTCGACATCAAGCGCATGCGCCCGATCCCGTACAAGGACGAGGAGGGCAATCGCGTCGACGTCAACGACACCATCAGCGACGTGCTAACCATCGACACCGACAAGGAGCCGCAATCGCTGCCTTACGACAACGGCAGCGGGCAGATTCACAACCGCGATTTCTTCTTGCCGGCCGACAACAACGTGATCGTCTACGGCTTCGGCTTCCTGTTTCAGCCCGCGGAAGACGGCTTGCACGAGACCCACATGAATCAGGGCAATCCTCGCGGCCGGCACTTCAAGGAGAACGGCGCATTCCAGGACGGCGCCGTCATCGTCGAGCGCGCCGGCAGTTTCGCCGCACTGTTCACCGCCTTCCAGACGCAGATGCTGCCGACGGACGCCCGCGGCGTGCCGGTGAAGGGGGCGGTGCCGCTGCCTGACTTCATCCGTAGCTGACGTGGAGGGACGGACACGTGTCCGACAAGCCGGTCGCGGAACGATTGCAGGTCAAGGGCGAGCGGCGTCTCGCGGTGGTCGGCGCTTCCGCGGCGCTGGAGAAGACGGTCGGTGCGGCCAAGGCCCGCGTCGATCTCGCCAGGGCCGACGTGGTGCTGCTGTTCGCGGCCGACCGCGCCGGCCTCGAGGCGAGACTGCCCGATGTGCTCAAGACGATGCAGGAGGCCGCGATCCTCTGGGTCGCCTATCCCAAGCTGTCATCCGGGCTCGCCGCCGATCTGAGCCGCGACATCATTCACGCGCTGGCGCCAACCCACGGCCTCGACACCGTGAGCCAGATCGCGATCGACGACGACTGGTCGGCGCTGCGCCTCAAGCGCGTCAAATGAACTCGCTGTCGACGTGAGCCGTCACGCAGCTCACGCCCCTCGCTTCGGCCGGCGGACGGCGCGCACCTTGCCGCTGTTGCCGCCGCCGCAAAAGAACTGATCGGCGCCGTTCGATTCAAGTCCCGATACCATGACGCCATCAGGCATCTCGATCTTCTCCAGCACTTCTCCGGTTTGCGGATCGATGCGCCGCAGGTCGCTCTCGTCGCCTTCCCAGGTACCGTGCCACATCTCGCCATCGACCCAGGTGACCCCGGTGACGAAGCGGTTGGACTGGATGGTGCGAAGCACCTTGCCGGTTTCGGGATCGACCTGATGAATCTTGCGCTCCCGGTATTGGCCGACCCAGAGCGTGCCTTCGGCCCAGGCGAGGCCGGAATCCGCGCCGCCGCCCGGCGCGGGAATCGTATCAAGCACGCGTCCGGTCTTCGGATCGATCTTCTGGATGCGGTCCTCGGCGATCTGGAACAGATGCTCGCCGTCGAACGCGGTACCGGCGTGACCCGCGACGTCGAGCGTGCGCAGCCGCTTGCCGCTTTGGGGATCAAGCACGTTGAGCCCGTTGCCGGATGCGAACCAGACATGCGCTCCGTCGAACGAGACGCCGTGGATGTGTTCGGCCTCGGGGAAGGGCCCGTACTCGCGGATGATGTCTGCTTTGGATGTTTTCATGGCGTCATCCTAGCCGCTCGGCAGCGGCGCCGTGAGTAACAAGGTCGTCGCGAATCCGACCAGCGGCGGGGTCATCCAGCGCCGGGCGCGGCCGCTGCCGTAGGATTGCACCTTGCCCGCATCCGCAAGCTCTTTCAGCGCGCGCTGCACGGTGCGCTGGCTCGCGCCAAGGGCCAGCGCCAACGCCGAGCCCGACCATGACTCGCCGTCGGCGAGGAAGGCGAGCACCGCCGCGTGCCGCTCTTCCACCGGCCGCGCCAGCACCACGACCTCGTGCGCGCCGCGCGGGGTCAGCGCGAAGCCCTGTTTGGTCGCGCTCACGCTGGCGATGGGCTTCAAGAGCCGGCGCAGCCGCCCGATCTCGACTCGCAGCCGCGCGCGATGGGACTCATCGACGTGCTTCGCACCGAAGGCGCCCGCGAGCAGCACGTCCCGCGCCACGTCGTTCGGCCAGGCGTCACCGAGGCTGCGCGCCAGCGCGAACAGCACCGGCCGCCTCGCCAGCGGCACCATCTTGCTTCCTTCGCGCACCACATTGCGGCAGGCGTCGATGATCAGCGCCTTCGACTTGAACAACGTCTCGACTTCCTCGAGCAGGAGAGGGCGCTCCTGGCCGCGCCCGATCAGCCGCGCCACGGGCGTATCGAGCACGGCGAAGGCCTGTTCGACCTCGGCTGCGAGCGCGGGAATGCGCGCCCAGCGGGCGGCTTCCTCGGCGCGGGCTAGCGCTGCCTGGGCTTCGCCTGCGCGAACGCGCCGCATGGAAATTCCGGCGACGGCAAGCTCATGGCTCGCACGCAGCGCAGGCGTGAGCGCCGACAGATCAATCTGCGCCAGCTTGTTTTCAGCCTCGTCGAGGCGTCCGAGCAGCACCAGGCGCCGTGCCTCGAGGTAGCGCGCATGCGCGGCGTTGGTGCGGTCGCCATGTGCTTCGAGGGTCACTGACGCCGCTGATAGCAGCTTGATGGGCCAGGCGAGGTCGCGCGACGCGAGCGCAATCTCGGCCTCGACGACGACGCATCTGGCGCGCGCCACGGCCTCGCGCGGGCCGAAGGCGCGGGCCGCTCGCCGCACCAGAAGCTTGGCGCGATCGAAATCGCCAAGTTGGGCCATGGCGATGCCGCGCAGCGCCAGCGCCGGCGCATCGTCGCGCAGCGCCACCCGGTTCAGCGCGTCCAGCGGCGCGCCCATGGCTAGCGCCCGCGCCGCCGCCGTGATCAGCGAGTCCATCGAAATCCCGTCACACTTGTCACTCCCAGACCTCCTCAGTCCGATCCTATCGTAGCGCGTAACGGATGGGATACGGAGACTGACGAATGACCATGCACCGGACCGGAACACGCCAGCAATGGCTTGCGGAGCGGCTTGAGCTCTTGGATGCGGAAAAAGCGCTGACACGGCAGAGCGACGAACTCGCGAAACGGCGCCAGGAACTTCCCTGGGTTCGCGTGGAAAAGGACTACAGGTTCGACACCGACGAAGGATCGGCGTCGCTTTCGGATCTCTTTCGGGGACGCTCACAACTCCTCGTCTATCACTTCATGTTCGGGCCGGACTACAGGGCTGGCTGCCCTTCCTGCTCATCGATCGCCGACGGCTTTGACGGCATCGTCGTGCATCTCGCCAACCACGACGTGATGCTGTGGGCCGCATCGCGCGCACCGCTCGCCAAGCTGCAGGCGTTCAAGCAGCGGATGGGATGGACGTTCCCCTGGGCGTCCTCACAGGAAGGCGGCTTCAACTACGATTTCAACGTCTCCGTGTCAGAGGAACAGCAGCGCAAGGGCGGGATTGAATACAATTTCCGCCGCGGCGGCCACGCGATGCCGGGGGCGGCGCTTCCGCCCATCGCGGTGCAGAATGCGGCGAAGACCGGCGCCGATCCCGCCGCTTACATGCGCGAGCGGCCTGGTCTCAGCGCGTTCGTGGTCGAGGACGGCGTCGTCTATCACACCTACTCGACCTATTCCCGCGGACTGGACGGACTCTGGGGCATGTATCAGTGGCTCGATCGCGCGCCGATGGGACGCAACGAACAGGGCGCGTGGTGGCGGCACCACGACAGCTACGCCCAGGCGGCAGAATGATCGCCGCGCCAAACCAGATCGCACACATCGGTAACGAAGGATAGAACACCATGAAGACGCCATCGATCGTATCGCAGAAGGAATGGGACGCCGCGCGCGCAAAACTTCTCGTCAGGGAAAAGGAGATGACCCGCGCCCATGACGCGCTGGCTGCCGAGCGGCGGCGCATGCCATGGCTTGCAGTGGAAAAGGCCTACGCCTTCGACGGCCCCAAGGGCAAAGTCAGCCTGCTCGATCTGTTCGAGGGCCGGCGTCAGCTGATCATCTACCGTGCCTTCTTCGAGCCCGGCGTGCATGGCTGGCCGGAGCATGCCTGCATCGGCTGTTCGCTGGGCGCCGACCAGGTCAGCCACCTCGCTCACCTGAACGCGCGCGACACGACGCTCGCCTACGCCTCGCGCGCACCGCAGGCCGACATCGCGCGGCTGAAGGCGCGGATGGGATGGGAGCATATCCCCTGGTACACCATCACCGACAGTTTCGATGCCGATTTCGGCGTGGACGAATGGCACGGCCACAACGCGTTCTTCCGTGAGGAGAAGCGGATCTTCCGCACCTACCTCATCAACAGCCGCGGCGACGAGGCGATGGGCACGGTCTGGAGTTATCTCGACATGACAGTGCTGGGGCGTCAGGAGGAATGGGAGGACTCGCCCGAGGGCTACCCGCAGACCCGGCCCTACAAATGGTGGAACTGGAACGACAGCTACGTCCCCAACACCGCGCCCGATCCGAAATGGGTCGCGGTATCGGACGCCGGTGAGGCCGCCTTCCGAAAGCGCGATGCGACATGACCGGCCTCGCCGATATCGCGCGAGGCCGCGGACGGACTGACCCAAGCGCAGTCCGTCTGCTCTCCCTCGCAGCCACGCCGACCTTCGCGGTCATGGCGCTGCTGGCAGCCGTCCACGGCGACGGCATGCCGGACATGATCTGCTCGGCTACGCGCGAGGGATCATGGCTGAGCGGAATGGTCCCGATGTACCTGTTGATGAGCGCGTTTCATCTGGCGCCGTGGCAGCGGCTGTTCAGTCGCCGATGAGATTGAATGGTCATTGCGAGCCAACGGGTCGCGCGGGCGCGCGCCCGATGACAGGCTCCACGAAGCAATCCATCGCGACACTTGGACAGTGTGGGTTGCTTCGTCGCTGTCGCTCCTCGCAATGACGGCCAAGTCGGATCGTCGACTAGTGGTGCCGCCTGGCAGCGCCGTCATACTTCGCGTACGTCTCGGAGACGAACGTTGGTTGCGTCACGCAATAACCCAGACCGCCAGACGCTGCTGCGTGGCATTGTTCGAGGCTTGCGTAGTTGCACTGCGGCTCGTTGTCGTCGCCGGCGAGGCAGACGGTATTGGCGGCGGCGCGTGCCGGCGTTCCGACAGTGACAATGCCCGCCAGGGCCAGAAAAGCGACGAGTGCGATAGGGTGTGTTTTGCGGATCATGATGGTCTCCTTTGCTTGCGCTATCGTATGAGCGGCAAGCTAGGAGCATCTCATTCATCGATCCAACTCATTATTATTGTACTTATAATCGATTATATCGATCAGTTCGGCGGCGCCATGCCGAAGCGAATGACGATACATCTTGAAGTCATCGCGCTTGGAGCGCCAAAGCGTATCAGATTACAGGCGGTGAAGGCGGCGCCAGCGGCCAGGGCTGTAACCCGCGGATCTGGAAAACACGCGCGTGAAATGGCTTTGGTCAACGAAGCCGCAAAGCAGGGCAATATCGGCGAGCTCGCAGCGTGGGTCCCTTAAGAGTTCTTTGGCGCGTTCGACGCGCATTTTGGTCAGCCACTGGGAGGGTCGAACGCCGGTCGACTGTTTAAACGCCCGCGCAAAGTAGCCGCTCGATAGTCCGCACTCGTGCGCAATCTCCGCGATCGAAGGATCGTGTGCCAGATTGACATTGATGAGGTCGCGGGCGCGTTGCAGTTGCCATGCCGCCAGCCCGCCGCGGGCGTTCCTTCCCTCGATCGAACCGCTGCCGTAAGCGCGCGCAACGTGAGCGAAAAAAGCAAGCGCGATACAGTCGGAAAACATCGCGGTTAAGTCTCCCGATTGCTCCATCGCGCCGGCGATGGCTTGCGCCAGACCGAACATGACCAAATCGCGGGCACCAAAATTCGGCGCGTAAAGTCCTTTCACCCGGCGTATTCCGGCTTCATTGGCCATCTCATCAAGCGCAACCTGCGTGATGTAAAAGCGGATCGAATCGAAAGGGATGTCCAAACTCACGACCGGATGGTCGCTGAGGTCAACCAGCTGTGCATCGCCGAGACGCAGCTCGGGCACTTCCTGCGCCGTCCTGCCGTCCATAAGTTCGAGAAAAACGGCACCGATAACGGAACCCAGAATGCAAAGGCCTCTTCCGGTGGCCTGGCTATTGAATGGCGATGCATCGGACGACTGCTCCGCAGCCGCGAAAAGCCGATGCGTGCATTTGAAGATTTTCGCGCCAAAAGTGTTGGCGGACGGTCTATTCGGAAGCGTCTAGCAAGGTCGTCCTCGATCGCGTCCGCAGCCATCATTGCCTCCCTAACAGTTGCTAAAGCGACAAATACTCTCGCGCTCTCAACGCGTCCCGGCAGGATAAACGTACCATAGTCATAAAAACAGTGATGAATAGCAGCGGCGTTGTCCGTCGCAGCGATTTTTCAATCGAATCTTACAACACGGTCAAATTCATACAATTTTGTAGGCGCTGCCCAACAATAGGGTGCGCGCGAACCCTGGTGCCGCAGCGATCGGGTAGCCAACAAGACAAGAGCGGTTCGGTGTGACGGCGTTTTGCATCGAAAGTCAACTGATCCGGATGGACCTCTATTTCAAAGGAGAACAGTCGTGAAACAACCCATTAAGAACGTAGTTCTGGTGCATGGAGCTTTCGCGGATGGCTCCGGCTGGAAGAGGGTCGCTGACATCCTCAAGAATGATGGCTACAAGGTATCGGTGGCGCAGCCTCCCGAGACTTCGTACGCCGACGACCAAAAGTACACGAAGGCCGCTATCGACGCCATGGGCGGCCCAGTCGTTCTGGTTGGCCACAGCTACGGCGGGTCCATCATCACTGAGGCCGGCAATAATCCAAACGTTGTAGCGCTTGTCTATATTGCCGCCTTTGCCCTCGATGAGGGTGAGAGCTGTGCGTCGATCGAGCAGGCCGTGCCGCAAGCGTCCAAAGCGTTCAAGCCGGACAGCAACGGGCTTTGGTGGATTGACGAGGCGCATTTCGCGGCCGACTTCGCAGCCGACATTCCACGCGATGAGGCGGAGTTCATGGCTATTTCGCAGGTGCCGATCTCTACCGACTCGTTCACCCACTCGGTTACGAATCCCGCCTGGAAGCACAAGCCCACCTGGTACATGGTGGCCACCGAAGACCGATCGATCAATCCGGTTCAGGAGCGCATGATGGCAAAGCGCGCCAAGGCCAAGACGGTCGAAGTAAAGGCGAGCCATGTGGCCTACATGTCTCATCCGAAGGAAACAGCCAAGCTCATCGAAGAGGCCGCCGCGCACGCGTCGGTTAGTCAGTGAAGCTGACGACGCGGCGCGAAAGCAGGATCACTTGCGTCACACCGTCAAAGTGTTGGTCGATTGGAGGATCGCCAGCGCCGTCAGCGAGAGCAATTCGTGTCCAACTCACAACTCGGCCGATCGGCAACGGTTCGTTTCAGGTAAACTCGTCGGGAGCGAAACATGGAAAATCAAATTGTCATCGAGTCTGCGGATGGAACGTTCAATGCTTACGTTTCGCGGCCCGCCAAATTACCTGCGCCGGCGGTGGTCGTTCTCCAGGAATTGTTTGGCGTTAACGCGGACATCCGAGCGACTTGTGACGAGCTGGCAAAGCAAGGATTCATCGCAATCGCGCCGGACCTGTTCTGGCGGCAGGAGCCCGACGTTGATCTTGATGTTAGGTCAGAAGCCGACTGGCAGCACGGTCTGCGGCTTTACGGGGCGTATGATCGCGACGCTGGGGCGCGCGATATCGCGCAAACAATCCGCACCGCCGTTAAGTTGCCCGAGTCGACCGGGAGGGTTGCACTGCAAGGCTACTGCCTCGGCGCATTGATGGCCTTTGTCACGGCCGCTCGCCATGAGGTCGGTGCCGCCGTCGCCTACCATGGCGGCGACACGGAAAAATACCTCGGCGAAGTTAGCAGCTTGCGCGCCCCCTTGCTGATGCACCTTGGCGAGGAGGATGAATTCATCTCAAAGTCGGCGCAAGCGCAGATCAAAGCCGCGCTGGAAAAAAAGCCGAACGCAACCGTTTACAGTTATCCGGGTCAGCGTCACGCGTTTTCCCGGCACAACGGGACGCACTACAATGCCGCCGCGGCATTATTGGCAAACGGACGAACGAACGAATTTCTCAATCAACACCTGCGGTGACCTAAGGTCATTTTATTTCATTTTATTAAAGTGCGAATGCCTGCTTTTGGTCCTTCTGCGACCTCCGCAATTGGCGGACAAGCGGACCTTGAGCTTGCCCGCCGATTTATGAGCAACGGTTTAGCTAAAAAATCCCAGCGCCAAAAATCTAATTTCGCGAGCGGACTCAACCCGATTTGTCCTGTCCAGCCCTGCCGCGAAAAATATTCCGCTTCCGTCGTCGGGCAAATCAGTGGGCTTAATCCGCGCGTCTCACCCGAATGAGGGGCGTTGCGCACGTCACGAACGTTGCGGTGAGATGCGGTGGACGCGGGTGTGCGACGGACGAGCGCGCGCAACGCGGACGGCGAAGTCGCGTGGTCCTGGCGCCCCGATGCTGGCGCTAAGTTTTCGGGAAGCGAGCTTCTCGGGAATGACGGTGGCAAAAAAAGCCCGGTCACCGGGGAGAGCGCGAAATGAGCCGTAAACCACTGCGCGGGGAAAGCCGGCGTGTTTCCGGTTGAACCTGTGGTCCTACCCCCGTGCTTTTTATTGCACGGGACCCATGGGTGCGATCGGCGCCCGGCTTTCCCTGCGCCCTCTTTGCTTTAGGAGGGTCCAAGATGACGCAAAACCCGGGCGCTGCGCGCCGCGGCAATACGGAACCATGCCCTCACGCTGTTCGAGATATGAATCAGGGAACCAGGTCGCGGCCTTATGCTCCATTGTCCTCACTTGCATTCGCTCCTACTCGACGGGCTCCCATCGCGGACAAAGGAGGTAAGCCATGAAAATTGTCGTCATTGGCGGCACCGGCCTGATCGGCTCGAAGACCATCCCCATTCTACGCGAGCACGGCCATGACGCGGTTGCCGCCTCGCCGAAAAGTGGCGTCAACACCATCACCGGCGAGGGACTCAAGCAGGCCATGGCCGGCACGCAGGTGGTGATCGACCTCGCCAATTCACCCTCGTTCGAAGACAAGGCGGTGCTCGAGTTTTTCGAAACTTCCGGGCGCAACCTCCTCGCGGCGGAGAAAGCTGCCGGCGTAAAGCACCATGTCGCTCTCTCCATCGTCGGAACCGACCGGACCGCAGAGAATGGCTATTTCCGCGCCAAGGTTGCGCAGGAGAAACTGATCGTGAACTCCGGCGTGCCCTACACCATCATCCGCGCCACGCAGTTCATGGAATTCATCCCGGCGATTGCCGCTTCAAGCGTGGAAGGAAACGTCATCAGGATCTCGGGTGGCCTGTTCCAACCGATCGCGTCGGATGACGTCGCCGTCAACGTGGCTGATGTGGCGCTCGCGCCGCCGCATAACGGCATCGTCGAGATCGCTGGCCCCGAACGGCAGCCGTTCAATGAAATCATCGCTCGTTATCTCAGGGACGTCGGTGACTCCCGCGAGGTCGTCCGCGACCCCGAGGCCAAATACTTCGGTGGCCGCGTCGAGGAGCATTCGCTTGTACCATTGGGCGAAGCGCGCCTCGGCCGCATCGGCCTCGACGAATGGATCCGCCGCGCAGGGGCAAAAGCCTGATTTGGCCTCCGCCAATCGCCCATAAAAAAGGTGACGGGAACGTCCAGCGGCGTGTCGGTTCCAGCTATTCTCGTTCGTCTTCCAGCCAGTGAAAGGCGAATTGGAGATAAGAGATGGAAAATTCCCGCTATCGCTGGGTGATCGTCGCCGCGGGCGGCTTGCTCGGCTGTGTCGCCATCGGCGGCATGTTTTCGCTGCCGGTGCTGCTGCAACCGATCGCGCGGGACACCGGCTGGTCGGTTACGGGCGTGTCCGGCGCCATGACCGCAGGCTTTCTCGCGATGGCGCTGACCAGCATGATCTGGGGCAACTTGACCGACCGGTTCGGACCGCGGCCGGTGGTGCTGACCGGCTCGATCGTGATCGCGGCAAGTCTCGCGCTCGCCAGCCAGGCGACGTCGCTGCTGGCGTTTCAATTCATCTTCGGCGTTATGGTCGGCGGCGCCACGGCCGCGATCTTCGCGCCGATGATGGCGACCGTCACCGGCTGGTTCGACACCCATCGCAGCCTGGCGGTGTCGCTGGTCTCGGCCGGCATGGGGATGGCGCCGATGACCATGTCGCCGCTGGTCGCGTGGCTGATCTCGCACCATAACTGGCGGACCACGATGCTGATCGTGTCCGGCATCGTCGCCGCGATCATGATTCCGGTCTCGCTCTTGGTGCGCCGCCCGCCGGCGCTCGATGCCGCGCAGTCAGCCCCTGCAGACGGCGCTGCGATGCCGGCGGACATGTCGCTTGGGGAAGCGTTGCGTTCGCCGCAATTCATCATCCTGATCGCGACCAACTTCTTCTGCTGCGCGACGCATTCGGGCCCGATCATCCATACCGTCCGCTATGCG